>Ga0272441_10012094_pt1 | contig 12678 bp, 12 predicted proteins | sample SSMProp6N_FD_193582 | JGI IMG/M metagenome (GOLD analysis project Ga0272441, IMG submission 193582) | Marine sediment archaeal communities from Little Sippewissett salt marsh, Falmouth, MA, United States - SSM-Prop-6N | ecosystem: Environmental > Aquatic > Marine > Wetlands > Sediment ...
GGATCTTCCCAGAGGATGTCAAGGCAATGGCAAAAAGCCCCAAAGGATCAGCTGTATGAGCATTTCGTCGCGAGCGAATGCGGTAGGTTCTTCGCGTTGCAGGAATCGGAGCGAGGGGGAATGGACGGCCCTTGAGAGGCCCCGCGAGCTACCGGACGGCTTTGAGGATCATGTTGACCGCGGCGTAGACGAGAATGACGCCGAACAGCTGGCGGAGCCGCTTCTTCGGGATCTTGGCGCCGACTCGAGGACCGATTTGCGCGCCGATGATGATCCCGAGGACAAGCGGGATGGCCAGTTCGAGATAGAGCGTTTGGTCGATCCAGCTCGTCGCGACGGAGATCGCGGCGGTCGGAATCATCACGAACAGGCTGACGGCGATCGCGTTCACGATGTCGAGCCCAAGGAAGAGAACGAGGGACGGAACGAAGACGGTGCCCCCGCCGATCCCGAACAGCTTGGTCGCGGTTCCCGCAACGAAACCGATCAGAATGACGAGGAGGTAGAACCGCCAGCCAGCGATGCGGCCGTCGGCGCGGGCGGAAACGTCCTTTGACGTCCTTCCGAGGAGCATGGTCGCAGCCGGATAGAGCAGGAACACGCCGAACGCGAGCGTCAGCCACTTGGCGTCGACGGCCGTGACGATGAAGCGCCCGAGGAAGACGCCGGCGATCGCGCTCGGCATGAACAAGAGACCGATGCGGAAGTCGATCGCCTTCCGCCGGAAGTAGGCGATCGAGGCGGAGATCCCGGTGAAGAGCACGCCGGCGATGCTCGTTCCGGCGGCCTCGGGCTGCGTCGGCACGAAGCCACCCAAGAGCAGCAGCGGAACCATGAACACGCCGCCGCCGAGACCGAGCAGGCTCGCCATGAACCCGATTCCGATGGCGGCGACGAAGAGCAGAACGGACGTGCCGAGATCGAAACCCACCGACATACACCTCCAGAGCTGATTCCGTCCGAGGATACGGTATCTGCGCTTGCGGATCACTCGACCCTGTCTCATGCAGCGCGGACATGGCGCCTCCGGGGCGCGCCCGGTAGAGTTGAGCGCGAGCGAAACCTGCTCGCGGAGAACCGGCGGAGGTGATCGCGGAATGGATCGACCGACACGGGAGGAGGCGTTCGCTCTCCTTCGCGAATTCAACCAGAACGAGCAGCTGATTAAGCATGCCCTGGCCGTCGAGGCGGTCATGCGACACATGGCGAAGGCGCGCGGCGAGGACGAGGAGATGTGGGGCGTCGTTGGGCTGATCCACGACCTCGATTACGAGAAGCACCCGGACCAGCACTGCGAGATGACCGAGCGGATTCTGCGCGAGCGGGGCTGGCCGGAGGCGTACATCCACGCGGTCATGTCGCACGGCTGGGGGATCTGCACCGACGTCGAGCCCGTTCACGTCATGGAGAAGGCGCTGTTCGCGATCGACGAGCTGACCGGGCTTGTCATCGCCACCGCGCTCGTCCGCCCCTCGAAGAGCCTGATGGATCTGAAGGTCAAGTCGGTTAACAAGAAGTGGAAGGACAAGTCGTTCGCCGCCGGCGCCAATCGGGAGATCATTGCGAAGGGGGCCGAGATGCTCGGTGTCGAGGTTCCCGAGCTGATCGGCGAGGTTATCGAGGGAATGAAGACGGCGGCCGCCGATCTTGGGTTGGACGGGTCGATGGCGACCGTAGCTGGCTAGATGCGGATACGAGGAGGAACGGATGACGGAGCGTGACTACACCAAAGGGACGTGGTCGCTGGAGGATCTGATCGGAGCGCCGTCCGGCGAGCCGATGGAGGCGGCCTTTGCCGATCTGGAGAAGGCTGTGGTTGCGCTCGAGGGAGCGCGTGACGACCTTGCGTCGACGATCGCCGAAGACGTCTTCGGTGGGATCCTGAAGCAAGTGGAGACGGCGGCGTACGTCGCTCAGCGGCTCAACGGGTACTCGGGTCTCTTCCTGAGCGAGAACACGGCCGATCAGGACGCGCTGGCGCTTCGCGGTCGCGTGGAGAAGGCGCTCGCCGACGCCCGGAATCGCACACTCTTCTTCGATCTGTGGTGGAAGCAGCTCGACGAGGAGAACGCGAAACGCCTTCTGAAGGCCGGCGGCGATGTCACGTACTACCTGGAGACGTTGCGCAAGTTCGCGCCGTACACGCTCTCCGAACCGGAGGAGAAGGTCATCAACGTCAAGAACGTCCACGGCGTGGACGGACTGGTCACGCTCTACGAGATGATCACCAACGGATTCACGTTCGACATCGAGATCGACGGCGAAACCAAGACGCTGACGCGTTCAGAGCTGATGGCGTACGCCTATGACCCTTCCCCCGAACGGCGCGAAGCCGCCTATCGTGCCCTCCTCAGTGTGTACGACGAGCGAAGCGGCGAGTTGGCGCAGATCTACAAGTACGTCGCCGGGGATTGGTCGTCGGAGAACGTCGACCTGCGCGGCATCGAGTCCCCGATTGCCGTTCGCAATCTGTCGAACGACGTTCCCGACAGGGCGGTCGACCTGTTGCTTGAGTCCTGCCGCAAGAATGCCGGTCTCTACCGGCGATTCTTCAGGCTGAAGGCGAAGTGGCTCGGCATGGAGAAGCTTCGCCGGTTCGACATCTACGCGCCGCTCAAGGAGACCACGGTGGAGTATCCGTTCGCCGAGGGCGTCGACCTGGTGATGGAGAGCCTGAGCAAGGTCTCGCCGGAGTTCGCGGGGATGGCGGAACGTGTCCTCGCCGAAGGCCATCTCGACGCGCTGCCGCGAAAGGGGAAGGATACGGGCGCCTTCTGCTGGGGCGTCGTCCCGGATCGGACGCCGTGGGTTCTCGTCAACTACAACGAACGGGCGAACGATGTCTCCACGCTCGCCCACGAGTTGGGACACGCAATCCATGCGATGATGGCCGCCGATCATTCGATCTTGACGTGTCATTCGTCGCTCCCGCTCGCCGAGACGGCGTCGAACTTCGCCGAGATGCTCCTGATGGAGACGGTGCTTTCGAAGAGCGAGGATCCGGAGTTCCGGCGCACGCTGATTTCGCAGTTCGTCGACGACAGCTACGCGTCGATCCTCCGCCAGTCGTACTTCGTGATCTTCGAGCGCGAAGCACATCGGATGATTGCCGAGGAGGAGCCGACCCTCGATCAGCTCAACGCGGCGTACATGGAGAACCTGCGCGAGCAGTTCGGAGACAGCCTCGTGCTCGACGAGACCTTCAAGTCGGAGTGGGTCAGCATCCCGCACATCTACGCGACGCCCTTCTACTGCTACGCCTACACGTTCGGACTTCTGCTCGTCCTGGCCCTCTTCCAGCGCTACCGCGTCGAGGGAGACGCCTTCGTGCCTCGGTACTTGAAGATTCTCGCCTATGGCGGATCGAAGTCGCCTACGGCCATTCTCGACGAGGCCGGCTTCGACATCCGGACGGAGGAGTTCTGGCAGGGCGGGTTCGACGTGCTCTCCGGGATGGTCGACGAGCTGGAGGCGCTCTCCTAGGTTCGGACGTCGGCGATCGTCGCGTCGGTGAAGCGGATCAGATGGGCCGTCGCGAGGCGGACCAACGTTCCCCGGGCCCCGGCGTTGATCGCGAGGTGCGGCAGGTGCGCCGTCGTCTCGTCGAGGAGGACGGGGAGAAGCCGGCGGGCGCCGAGCGGGCTGATCCCGCCGACGAGGTATCCGGTCACGCGTTGCGCGTCGCGCGGGGCCGCCGCCTCGACGTGCTTGTGCCCCGTTGCGCGGCCGACCTTGCGCGTGCTGACGCTGGCGTCGCTTGAGACGAGGACGAACAAGAAGCCGTCGTCGGCGTGAAATACGAGGCTCTTGAGGACCTCGCCCTCCGGCCGTCCGACGGCGGCCGCCGCCAGTCGAGCGCCCACTCGCTCGTATCGATACTCGAGAACCTCGTGTTCGACGTTCGCCTCGCGAAGTGCGTGGATCCCTCTTGTCGACACGGGGCCTCCTAGAACCCGAGTGCGCAGCCATCCTTCCGCGACTCGGTCCCCCCGTACAGGCTGCCCGACGCGCCGTCGATCCAGATGCCTTGGTAGCCGCCGAATCCATCTTCTCCAGGCTGACCGACGTCCACTTGGTGACCGCGTGAGCGCAGTCCTTCGATCGTCTCCTCGGGAGCGTCCGGTTCGAGTCGAACGATGCCGCCGTTCGTCATACGATGGCCGGTCGGCGTCGACGATCCACTGTGTCGGAACCTCGGTTCGTCTCCGGCTGCCTGAGCATCCATTCCGAAGTCGAGGAGATTGACCAGGATCTGGACGTGTCCCTGCGGCTGCATGTCGCCTCCCATCACGCCGAAGCAGAAGACCGGCTCGCCGTCCTGCGTGACGAAGGCGGGAATGATCGTGTGGAACGGCCGCTTCCCCGGTTCGAGGGTGTTCGGATGCTTCGGGTCGAGATGGAACAGGTTCCCGCGATTCTGCATCGCGAACCCGGCGCCCACGGGTACGACGCCCGATCCGAACGGATTGAACAGGCTCTGGATCAGAGAGACGGCGTTTCGTTCCTCGTCGACGACGGTGAGGTAGACGGTGTCCCCGGTTCTCATCCGAGGGTCCTCCGGCTCAAGTTCGCGAAGAGCGTGCGATCCGATCCGACCGCGATGGCTGGCGGCACGTCGCTCCGAAAGAAGCTCCCTGACCGGGACGTCGGCGAACGAAGGATCGGCGTAGAAGCGCGCGCGGTCTTCGAACGCGAGCTTCTTCGCCTCGATCAGGAGGTGGAGAAGCTCCGGCGACCACCGTGGCAGCGCGCCGAGGTCGAAGCCCTCGAGGATTCGGAGCATCTGGAGCGCGGAGATCCCCTGCGTGCTCGGCGGCAGCTCCCAGACGGTGTGGCCGCGGTAGTCGACCGACACGGGGTCGACCCATGTCGATGTGTGCGCGGCGAGGTCGTCGGCCTTGAGCAGGCCGCCGACAGCGTTCGAACAGGCGACGATCCGCTCGGCGATCTCTCCGCGATAGAACGCGTCCGGTCCGCCCTCGGCGATCGAACGGAGCGATCGTGCGAGATCGGGATTGCGGGCGATCTCGCCTTCGGCGGGCGCCCGTCCGTCGACGAGGAAGGTCGCCGCCGCGCCGGGATCTTTCGCTAGGAGATCGCGCCGCTTCGCCCAAGATTGAGCGATCACGGAAGCGACGGGGAATCCCGTTTCCGCTCTGGCGATCGTCGGCTCGAGAAGGTCGGCGAGCGGGAGGCGGCCGAACCGCTCGTGGAGCGCGAACCATCCGTCGACGCATCCGGGGACGGTCCATGTCAGCGGGCCGTGAAGCGGGATCCGATCGAGACCGCGGGCCGCAAACACAGTTCGCGTCATCGCAGCCGGTGCTCGGCCGCTTCCGTTGAGTCCGGCGAGTTCTCGCCGCTTCGCGTCCCAGACGATCGCGAAGACGTCGCCGCCGAGGCCACAGCTCATCGGCTCGACCAGGCCGAGCATCGCGTTCGTGGCGATCGCCGCGTCCACGGCGTGACCGCCACGGCGTAGGATCTCGACGCCCGCCCGGACGGCGAGCGGCTCACTGGTCGCGACCATTCCGCGTCGGGCGATCGTCGGCGCACGGCGTTTCCTTCCAGCTTTCATGAACGTTGACCTCCGGCGTTGGAACTCTTCGGAAGGATACGGGCGCCGCCTTGAGGGGGCCACCGAACGGGGTCGTCGCGGGGATAGCCTGGGCCGGATCGTACCTGTAAGATCGGAGATCCGAGGAGGGATGATGGAGGATCGGAGGATCGCGCTGCGGGAGGTCTGGACGCGGGACCCGGCCGATGTGGCGGAGATCCTCCGCGAGCTCTCCGAGGAGCAGGCGGCCGACCTGGTCCATGCGCTCTACCTTCGTCACGCGGCAGCGGAGCCACTCGGGGAGCTCGATCCGGACGAGTCGGCGGAGCTGTTCGTCAAGCTCGACCGGGCCGAGGCGAGCGAGATTCTCGGCCGCATGGATCCGGACGACGCGGCCGACCTCTTGCTCGAACTGCCGGAGGACGTTCAGCGCGAGCTTCTCTCGCGCCTGAGTGCGAAGGATGCCGAGGTCCTGACCGACCTCCTCGCGTACCCGCCGGACACCGCTGGTGGCCTGATGTCGCCGGAGATCGTCCCGCTTTCCCTCTCGCTGACCGCGGGAGAAGCAATTGCGGCACTGCGCCGGCGCGTCGAGGAGGCGGAGACCGTCTACTACGCCTACGCGGTCGACGATACCGGCCGGCTCCTCGGCGTCCTGTCGCTGCGCGACATGGCGCTTGCGTCGCCGGATCGAAGCCTTCGAGACCTCGTCATCCGCGACGCGGTCGCCGTCGACGTGGAGGCTGACGCCGAAGAGGTCGCCCGTCTGTTCGACAAGTACGACTATTTCGCCCTTCCTGTCGTCGATGCCGGCGGCGTTCTCCTCGGTGTGATCACCTTCGACGACGTCATTGACGTCATCCGGGAGGAAGCGACCGAGGACATCTACGGACTCGGCGGCGTGCCGAGCGCGGAGGGCATCGACACAACGTGGTGGGCCTCCTTGCGTATGCGTCTGCCGTGGCTGTACGTCCGCCTGTTTACGGCCCTCGCCGCCGCGGTCGTCGTCGGCCTGTTCGAGGAGACGATCGCCAAGGTCGCGGCGCTGGCGGTGATGATGGGCGTCATCGCCGGGCAAGGGGGCAGCGCCGGTATGCAGACGGTGACGATCATCACGCGGGGAATGGCTCTGGGAGAGGTCGAGCGGCGGGAGGGTTGGCGGCTGTTGACGAAGGAGTTCCTGCTCGGGGCGGCGAACGGGGTCCTTCTCGGCCTGACCGTCGGCGCAATCACCTACGTTTGGAAAGGCGAGATCATGCTCGGCGTCGCCGTCTGCGTGGCGATGTGGCTCAACCTGATCATCGCAGGCGTCGCGGGGGTCGGGATTCCGCTCGCGGTGCAGCGGCTGGGGAAGGACCCGGCGCTCGCGTCCGGGATCTTCCTGACGACGGTCACCGACGTGCTCGGTTTTGGCCTGCTGTTCGTGATCGCACGCCTGTTGGTGCCGGGCATCTGATGTCTCCGACGACGGGTGGACCCGGCGGTGCGAGTGTAACGAAGCCTGCGCTCCCGATCTGGTCGATTCCGCTTCTGCTTGCGATTGTCGGAATCGCGCTTGCGGTGGGGAACCTCTCCCTCGGTGCGGTCATTCTGGTCGCTTGCGCGAGCGTTCTCTCTTGCGCCTACCTCCTCTGGCGGGGGCGGAAACATCCGAGTGTCGAGCGTCCGACGTCGAACGTCATCGCGCTCTTGCCCGGCCACGTCTTGCTGCTTCTCGCGGTGGCTCTCCTTCCTGCGTCGCGGTGGCTTCCATGGCTCTGGGTGGTCCTTCCGATCGCATCGATCGCCTACGATCTCGCTGCGATCCGTGTGCCGCGGGGACGGGCGCGTACGTCGATCTTGATCGGGGCATACGCTATACTGTGGGCCGCTCTCTTCACCCTACTGAACCGCGTCATAGCGATCGGGCGGGGGTTCGGGGAGCGTGAAGAGATCATAGCTGCCGTCGTGTTCGGTGTGTTTGGGGGCTTGTTTCTTGCTATCGGCATCTTCCGGCACGCGCGGGCCGACAAGGAGTGATAGCATGGCCAAGAGACTGCTTGGAGCCGTCGCGGCGATTCTCACGTTGTTCGCGCCGGCCGCCTTTGCTGAGAACGGGACGACGAATCCGGGGATCCAAGATTTCCTGCCGCTGATCATCCTGGTTGTCGTGTTCGGCGGAATCTTCTACTTCATGTTGATCCGGCCGCAGCGTCGGCGTCAGCAGCAGATGACGTCGCTGATCGAGAGCCTGAAGCGTGGCGACACCGTGATCACGGCAGGCGGCATCCACGGCGAGATCGACTCGATCGGCGATACGTCCGTCGTGCTGACCCTCGAGGATAGCTCGAAGCTCCGCATGGCGAAGACGAGTATCGTCCGCAAGGTCGAGAAGTAGACGGGAGAGCGATCGGATGTCACACCACAGCATGACCCGCAACGACTGGTTGCGCTTCCTCGTCGTCCTCGTCGTCGCGTTCGGAGCGCTCTACCTTCTGTATCCGTTCTGGCCGCTCGACGACGTCGTGAAGCTCGGCCTCGACCTCCAGGGAGGCGTGCGCATGATCCTGGAGATGGAGGGCGCCGATCAGATGACCGACACCGAGAAGCAGGAGAAGCTCGACCAGGTCATGGCGATTCTGGAGACGCGGACCAACCAGTACGGACTGGCGAACACGGAGATCCGCAAGTACGACGCCGAGCGAATCCTGGTCAGTATCCCGGGCGAGAGCGGCAAGTGGATCTGCTCTGAGTGTGACTACACCTACGACGTGTCGAAGGGAGACCCGTCCTCAGGAATCGAGCCGGGGACGCCGTTCTCCGAGTTGCCCAACGACTGGCGCTGTCCCGGCTGCGACGAGACCGTGACGAAGGCCGACTTCGTTCCGAGTTACGAGGACGCGCGCAAGCTGATCGGCCAGACGGCGGTTCTGGAGTTCCGCAAGGCGATTGAGGTTGGCACGAGCGCGTTGGACGACCTCGTGCCCTCGTCGAATCGCGAGGAGCTTCTGCGCGACGAGGAAGGGGTGCCTTACATCGTCGAGCGGACGGTTCGCGTGACGGGTGATGCCCTGACGGACGCGAGAGTCACCACCGGTCAGACGCTGCAGACGGCCGGGCAGTATGCGGTTCTCCTGACGTTCAGCCAGGAGGGCGCCGAGCAGTTCGCCCGTGTCCTGATCGAGCTGGGCGCGGATGCGTATCTGGCGATTATCCTCGACAACGTTATCTACAGCGCGCCGCGCATCGACGAGAGCATCGTCCGCATCGCGCAGGACGAGGGCTGGCGCGGCGTGCAGGACAAGACGTCGATCACGAACATCCGCAAGCAGGAAGACGCACGGATCCTTGCGGTCGTTCTGCGTGCCGGCGCACTGCCGGTCGCGATCCGGATCGCCGACGAGGAAACGGTCGGCCCGAGCCTCGGAGCCGATTCGATTCGTCGCGGCATGATGACGATCGTGATTGGGTTCTTCCTGATCCTGATTTACATGTTCGTCTTCTACCGCGTCCTCGGCGCCGTCGCGAATCTCGCCCTGATTCTGAACATGCTGATTGTGTTCGGCGCGCTCGTGCTGTTCAGGGCCGTGCTCACGCTGCCCGGAATCGCCGGAATCATCTTGACGATCGGCATGACGGTCGACGCCAACGTGATCATCTTCGAGCGGATCAAGGAGGAGCGCCGGACCGGCAAGTCGCCGCTGGCTGCGGTCCGATCGGGATTCGAGAAGTCGCTGTCGACGCTGCTCGACGCCAACATCACGACCCTGATCACCGCACTGATTCTGCTCCTGCTCGGGACGGGTCCGATTCGCGGGTTCGCGATCACGCTCGGGATCGGCGTCGTCGGAAGCCTCTTCTGCGCGCTCGTCGCCAGTCGGATGCTTCTCGAGAAGGCCGGCTTCGCCGAGTTCATTCCGGTCAAGGTGGCGGAGGAGTCCTCGTAGTCCGGAGCAGCTGACGAGAAAGTCCTGAAGCGGCCGTCGACACCGTCGGCGGCCGCAGTCTTTGGTGCGGCCGGCCGCTAGGTGTCGCCGGTCGCGGCGAGCGTCAGCTTCATCAGCGCGTCCGCCGGCGGAATCTCGCCTCGCTTGACCTCCACATCGAGTGCAACGCCCGCTCGCAGGGCCCGCGCCAAACTCGCGAGGGAATGTGACTTCGCCTGGGCGGTGAGGCGGCGGCACATCCAGTCGGGAAGTCCCAGCGCGTCGGCGACACTCCTGCGCGGCCCCTTCTGGTCGAGCACGACGCGGACCATCGTCAGGCGAGCGAGGTGGCGAAGGGCGCCGCCGAGCAGCCGACCCGGATCGTCGCGAAGCTCAGCCAGACTCGCGAGTGCCTCGCGGAGGTTCCTCTCTCCGAGGCGGTCGAAGAACGGGTAGACCGTCCGCTCGGCCGAAGGGAAGACCATCTCATCGACCATCTCCGGGGTGAGGGTCACGGCCTCCGACTCGGCGGCGTACGCGCGCAGCTTCCGCGCCTCGTTCGTGATGCCGAGAAGGTCTCCTCCGTTTCGGTAGACGAGACGTCGGATCGCCTCCGCAGAAGCGGAGATCCCTTCGGCGCCGAGGGCGTCCCGAACGGCCGACGTCACCGATCGGCCCTTCGGAGGCGGAAGCGACAGGACGGCGTCCTTCTTCTTGAGGGTCTTCAGAATCGTGTTCGTGCCCTTCAGCTCTCGCGCGACGAGCGTGACGAACGTCTCCTGCGGGATCTCCTTCTCGAGGGCACCGGCGATCGCCTTCGTCGCCTTGGCGCGGTCGATCTGCCGGAGGAGGAAGTGACGGCCCAGCGCGAACAGCGAGGCCGACTGAAGGTCGCTCTCGAGCGACGCGGCGTCGATCTCATCGCCGAACAGGACGCGACGCTCGATTGCCGGATCGGCCGCGCGGAGCGCCTCGACCCGTTCGGCGAGCGCCCGCTCGCAGCGATAGGCATCTCCGACCAACAGCCTGATCTGAGGTTCGTTCGCCACGGCACCACCCTTCGTCGACTCAGGGCATGGTAGTCCGTCGCCCCCGAGGGAGCAACGGGTCCTTGTGTCCGGGCACTCTGCGTCCGGGTGTCATCCGTCTGAGCTCTCGCATTGCCTCCGGCCATCGGCTAGTCTCGGCGTATGGCGACGAAGGTCCAGATCTACACAGACGGGGCGTGCAGCGGGAATCCGGGTCCGGGCGGCTGGGGCGCCGTGTTGATTTCCGGATCGCACCGGAAGGAGCTCGCTGGCGGAGAGGCGGAGACGACGAACAACCGGATGGAACTCACCGCCGCGATCGAGGCGCTCCGCGCGCTGAACGGAACGCCGAAGATCGACCTCTACACCGACTCGACCTACGTCAAGAAGGGGATCACCGAGTGGATCGCCTCGTGGAAGCGGAACGGGTGGCGACGACGCAGCGGGAAACGTCTTCTTCCGGTGAAGAACGAGGATCTGTGGCGGGCGCTCGATGAGCTGGCGGGCCGGCACGAGATCGCGTTCCACTGGGTCGAGGGCCACACCGGGCACACGGAGAACGAGCGGGCCGACGCGCTCGCTCGAGCCGCCATTCCGGGGAGCTGAGGGCGCGATGTCGAACGTGTTCAGCACGACGCCCCTCTTCGCGGGTCAGGCGCAGCGGATCGTCGATGCCGGCCACGATCTGCGCGGTTCGGACGCAAAGGTTCGGATGCCGCGTCGAGAGATCCTGGCCGGCATTGTCGACGCGGAGGGCCTTCTCTGCCTCTTGGGCGATCGGATCGACGAGGAGGTCCTTCGCGCCGGTCGCTCGCTTCGGATCGTCGCCAATATCGCCGTCGGCCACGAGAACGTCGACGTCGACGCGGCGCGGCGACTTGGCATCACCGTCACCAACACCCCCGACGTGCTGACCGAGGCGACGGCGGACATGACGTTCGCCCTCCTCCTCGCGGCCGCGCGGCGAATCCCCGAGGCGGACGCCTCCGTCCGGGCCGGACGATTCCCGACGTGGCGCCTCGATCAGCCGCTGCTCGGGCTCGACGTCCACGGCAAGACTCTGGGCATTCTTGGGATGGGCCGGATCGGGTCGGCGGTCGCTCGGCGGGGGCGACTTGGGTTCGGCATGCACGTTCTCTACCACAGCCGAACACGTCGCGAGGAGCTCGAACGGGAGATCGGGGCGGAGCTCGTCTCCTTCGAGCGACTCCTCGAGGAGAGCGACTTCCTCTGCGTCCACGTCCCCGGCACGGAGGAGACCCGTCACCTGATCGACGCGGACGCGCTCGCGCGGATGAAGCCGTCGGCCGTCCTCGTGAACGCCGCGCGAGGTCCCGTCGTCGACGAAGAGGCGCTTGCTGACGCGCTGGAAGCGGGGACGATCGCCGGCGCAGGGCTCGACGTCTTCGAACGGGAGCCGGAGGTTCATCCGAAGATCCTTGCGCTCTCGGAGCGGGTCGTCCTCGCTCCGCACCTCGGCAGCGCGACGCGCGAGACCCGTCACGCCATGGTCCGTCTCGCCGTGGACAACGTTCTCGCGGTGCTCGCTGGTCAGAACCCCATCACACCCGTGAACTAGGCGAGGCCACTTCGCAGCGTAGACCCCAACAGCAATCCCGCGCAGAGGCGCAGAGAGCGCCAAGAAGAGTCCAAGAACGGATCGGGGGAGTATCAGAGCCTGCAGAAGCCGGAATCCAGGCCGCCTGCGGTAAGCTCCACCCTCCGCGCCTCTGCGCGAGCTGGTCTGTGTGTTTTCCAGTCACTCCTTTGCGGCCCTTGCGGCCTTGCGAGAGATACGGGTCCTCCCTAGAAGCAACCGAGTTGGCAGGGGGTGATGCGGAGGTCGAGCGTCTCCGCGGCGCAGGCGACGGCGACGCGCGGCAGGCCGTGAGCCTCCGCGATTCGCCAGAGCGCGGCGCATGCGATTCGCCCGTCGGAGGCGGCGCCGTTCAGCGCGACGGTCAGGTCGCCGGGGGCCTTCTCCAACTTCTGCACGAGCCCCTTGCGTCCGAAGACCTGGAATCCGAACAGGCCGAGCTGACAGCGCGAGATCCGCACGTCGAGACGATTCGCCTCGGCGCCGACGTGCGCGGGCGTCGCGCCCGTCTCCTCCGATAGGCGGAAAGCGAACGCGCACGGGAGTAGTCCGTCGCGCAGCGCCTCCTTGACCTTCGCCTCGAGTTCAGCC
>Ga0272441_10012095_pt1 | contig 12678 bp, 9 predicted proteins | sample SSMProp6N_FD_193582 | JGI IMG/M metagenome (GOLD analysis project Ga0272441, IMG submission 193582) | Marine sediment archaeal communities from Little Sippewissett salt marsh, Falmouth, MA, United States - SSM-Prop-6N | ecosystem: Environmental > Aquatic > Marine > Wetlands > Sediment ...
TTGGTGATTCCGATCTTCAACTCCGCCGCATTCGCCGACAGGGCGAGAGCGACGGCCAACATTCCAACAAGAACTGCTAGGATTCCGCGTTTCACTTCGACTCCCTTGCGCTGTATCCTTGCATTCCTGCAAGGATGACGTTCGGCTTGCATGCAAGCCGTTCGATGGCGCCCGCTCGCTGGGTCTTGACCCCATGTTCAGCCCGCGAGCGGGCTTGTCGTTTCACGTCCGTGTGCTTCATGGCCCTCCCTTACCAAAGAAAAAAGACCGCGGAAGTTCCGCAGTCTTCTTGCCCGACGTCTTCGTTCTTGCCAGCTAGGCGCTATGCAAACGAAGTGTCAGGCTCAGTCCAATACCAAAAGAAGCAGAAGCCGGTCGAACTGCTCAGGCTCATTCGCTGGCTCCGTGCTTCGTTCATGTTGAAGCCACTATAGACCGAGAATGCCTTCCTGTCAACATCGTCGCGAGCCATACGAGCCGGAAATGTCTCTGGAAGACGATTCCAGGCTGGGGGGAGTGCACGACATACCCTACGGTAGCCCTGCGACCTCGAGGAAGAGGGTTCCTTCGCCGTCGACACCGTAGAGCGGGTGCGCGTAGCCGACGGACAGGGCGCCGGCGCTCCCGAGGAACAAGGGGAACGAGACCGTGAGTTTCGCGCCGGCTTCCCATCGATCCCCGGGTTCGCACGCGGTGACACAGTTCGCTGTCGTCCGTCCTCCCTGCAGGAACAGGGAAGCGGTCACCGTGTCGATCTGGGTCAGGTTGAACAGCGCGTAGCGGGCGTTGCGAACCCATGGCGGGAGGACCAGCTCCAGTGAAGCGAATACTTGATGGTGTCCGGCCGGGAGGTACGGAAACGCGTGCAATTCATCCAGCGAGAACAAGAATGGATCGGGCAGATCGGGGAACAGCGTTTCCGCGACCTCGGCAGCGATGTCGAGATAGAGAAGATGGGCGAGCCGGACGCGGCGTGATGCATTCCACGTGACGGTTCCGAACGGATCCGACCCCGCGCCAGGGATCCCAAACTGAACGGTCAGCGCATGGGTCAGCATGTGGGTCGGGAAGCCGTCCCATGAGGCGGTCCACGACAGGTAGGGAATGGGCGCACTCAGTGAGCCGGTGGTGCCGATCGACAGGGTCTGCTGCCAACTCGGGTACCAGTACCGACCGGGAGTCCCCGTCTCCGGATGTGTGAACGTGAACAGGTCGAGCGACAGCCGTGTCTCCAAGGCGCCGTCCCACGTTCCCGGTCGCCAGGCGGTCAGTGAACCGGTGAACGATACGGTGATCTCGCGGCTGAGGACGCCGATGAACGACCCGACGAGGTCGAGTTCACCGAACGGATTGTCCGTACTTGGAAACGCCCCGTCGGTTGCATCGACGTGGGGCAGCATCATCAGGCTCCACGCGTGGTCGTTTCGAAAGCCGCCCGAGATCCCGAACGCGGAGATGTCGATGACGTAAGCGTCCAGCGGCATCCCCACGGTCGGTCCCTCCGTAGCTTGAAATGGATGGGATACGAGCAGCCTGCGCGGCCAGTGATTGTTGTACCGGTTGGCATCGGGCAGCACCTCATCCGGGTCCACGCTGAACGAGGCGAACCGGGTGGCGGACGTGAACTCGACCACGATCGGTTCTGCTCCCGGTTCGAGCGTCCGATGGATCGACGCGCCGTCGTCCAAGGTCGCTTGAACCCTCACCGGAAGCGTCGGCCCGGCGCGGTCGACGTGGACGTAGGCCACGTAGCCGTCATCGGTCTTCTCGATGGCGGCGCGGGTGATGGCGGCATCCGCTTCTACGGATCCGTAGAGCCAGTCTCGGAAGAACACATCCAAATCGCGTTCCGACACACGTTCGGCGAGATCCTGTAGTGCGGCGACCGACATCAGTCGGCCCATCCATGCCTCATGCGCCTCGACCAGCAGCCGATGCATGACGTCGTCACCGAGCATCCCATGCAAAGCGCGAAGCACGAGGTAGCCCTTGTTGTATGTGCGTATCGTCAACCCATTGAGGTGCTCGGACGCCGCGATCGGCTGGACGATCGGTTCGTCGAAGCCGAGCTGAAGCAGGCGAAGGTAGGGGAGTTCCTCCATGTGGCGACGGAGATTGAGATCGCCGTAGGCGTCGACGAGCAGATCCTCAACGAAACCCGGCTGTAACGAACTGAGAAGGTTCGGATCCATTGCGCCGTGCACGTCCTCGAAGTACGTGAGCGCGAGAAACTCGGCAAACCCTTCGGAGATCCAGTTCTCGGCGTTGAAGTCCGCGCCGACGCCGATCCCCCACCACAGATGTGCCAGCTCGTGCGCGAGCAGGTACTCATTGAGACGCTCGTACGCGCCGCGGGCGGGCATATCCCGCAGGTCAATCAGGCTCGATCCGACGAGGACCATTCCGTCTGCGGCCAGTCCGAAGAAACCGGGGGTCGGATTCTGGGCGATCACGACGCGTGAGGCCGCCAGTTCCCCCGCGTACTGCGAGTGGGCGGCGAGGATATCGGCGGCGTGCGACAGTGCCGCACGTGCGTACGATTCCCCGCCCGGGAGATAGACGGCTTCGATCGTGACACCGTTCCACGTCGAGGTCACCGCCGCCAGATCACGGCCGATCAGCAACGGCACGGAGCGCGTCGGACGATCGCTGATCAGTTCTACGGTTGTCAACCCAGCGGATTCGTCGACGGTGTCCTGTCGATCGGCGCCGCCGTACGCCCGATACGATGACGGCACGGTCAACGCCACGCGGTAATTCGCGGCGGGCAGCTCGAATGCGCCGCGCCATGCACTCTCGCCAACGACGATCGGATGCCAGCCGAACCGCCACACGTAGGTGTCTCGATAGACGCAGTTGTCTCCAAGGAGGCCGCGAGCGAACTGCGTTTGGAAGCTCATCTCGACGAGGGCCGTTTCGCCCGGCTCGAGCACGGTCGGCAACTCGACGACGAGGAGGACGTTCTGTAGTGAATACGTCTGCAATGCGGGTGGGCTTGCCTCGTGGTGAAACGCCAGCGCGTTGCCGTCCGCGTCCGTGACGCGATCGACGCGCGTCCAGGTCGCATCGAAGCCGGATGTGTACCCGTCATCGAGCAACGCGGGGTGAAGATACGGATTCTCCTCCGCGCCCCAGTTGGCGATCAGCGCGAACGTGAATTCGTCCGCGGCGGTCTCCGTGAGGTTGGCAATCGTGACGGTTTGCGTGCCGACCAGGGTATCGGTCTCCGGATCGAGACTGACGCGGATGTCGTAACTGGTGGACGTCGCCGGCGTCTGGGCCCATCCTGAAACGACGGCGGCGCCGAGGAACAACACGGCGATGGCGAGCACGGCGCGAAACCCCTTCATCATGACCTCCCGAGGTGCAAGACGTTACCGGCCATGGTAGTCCGCTGAGGGAAGAGCGGCAAGGGCACGTGAGCGGCTTGCGGATCAGGCGTCCGCGATCGCATCCGCGACTGCGCAAGCGAACCCGTCCGGGTTGTCTCCCATCATATCGTGGCCCGCCGCCGACACGATGCGTACGTCGATTCCGTGGTCCCGGAGGATTTGCTCGTCCGGATCGGGCAGCGTGTGCGCGCCGAACACATACGTGCGCGCACCGGCAAACCGGTACAGGCACTCCCGATACGTCGGGGACCGGTCGGCAATCAACGAGACGGCGCTGCGATGCAGACAGCGCGGGTCCGCCGCGCGAACGGTTCCCGCGTAGTCGTGGTAGCCGGCGGCGGCCATTTGCATCTGGAATTGCTCGTACTTCTCGTTCACGAAGTCGTGCTCCGTTGCGGCGACGATGCGCCCGCTGACGAATCCGGGCCCGGGATCGAGGTTCCCTTCGGCGACTACGAGGTGGGACACAAGATCCGGCCGCGCGTGCGCGAGCAGGATCTCAATCGAGCCGCCCATGCTGTGACCGATGATGATGCAGCCGCGGAGGCTGAGATAATCGAGCAGCGAGGCGACGGCCTCGGCCTGAGATTCCATCGTGTACGAGTGATCGGCCGGACGATCGCTGTAGCCGTAGCCGAGGAGATCGATGAGCAAGGACCGGGCACCTTGCAGTCCGGGATGACGCGCGGCGCGCGGGAACCACGACGACGACGCCGAGCCCAACCCGTGAAGCATGATCAACGCCGGCGCCGTGCCGGGGAAATCGTGATAGAACAGGTGCGCGTCGGCATCGGGAAGCTTGTACGTGTTCACGACGACGTCTCCCTGTCTGGCTCGATGGACTCCTGATACGTGATCCCACGGTCGGCCAGGCCGTGAAGCAAGAACTCGACACATTCCGGACGCCGCCCGAGTGTCTCCGGAGGATGCACGCCCGGATCGGTGAATCGTCCATCGACGACCAGGCGAAGCGCCATCGTCGCGGCATAGCCGGTCGTCCGCGCCATCGACGTCGTGTCCGTGTCGGCGTCGAACCGATCGAGCAGGTCGTAGGTATAGCACGTCCGTTGCGCGTCCTTGACCCCTTCGACGCGAATCCTCATGACGGTCATATCCCGCTCTCCGGGTTGGCGCTGCCAGAGAGGGAAGAGCAGGGCGGCGGCTACGTCGATTGGCCTGACCGACGATCCATCCGCCAGATTGACCGGCTCCGGCGAGAACAGTCCGATATCACGCAACAGTTGGACTTTCGCCGCATGGCCGGGATAGCGAAGCGTCTTCTCGATCATCTGTGGCGCGTCGATCGTGCCGACCAGCGTTCGGAGCCCGTCGGTCGTGAACGCTTCGAGATCGCCGACGCCGGGGACGTGGATGATCTCGACGTCGGACAACGCGTCACGAACGGTGACGCTGCTGTCGACAACGACGCGTGCGGGTCTCGTGTATTCCTCGATGACGTCAATCGGCGAGAACACGGCGCGGTATTCGAACGGGCCGACGCGGGTCTCGGGAAGGCCACCGACGTAGATGGCCACCGACGTGGTCGTGTCCAACCGACGGTCGGCATGGGCGACCAGCACGTTGCTCATCCCGGGCGCAACGCCGCAATCGACGATCGCGGGAACGCCGGCGCGCTTGGCCTCCTCGTCGAGGGTCAGCGGATCTTCCGGGAAGAACGCGATGTCGACCACCGGGCGGGCCGCGGCCAGAACAGCCTGCAGCGTTCGATACCCGAGGAATCCGGGGACGGCGCTGATGACGGCGTCCGCGTGGCCGACGGCGCGGGTGACGGTCGTGGGAAGCGAGAAATCGACCCGCTCGCCGAGAATGCCGTACGCATCCTCCAGGCTCCTCAGTCGCGCGTCATCGCGGTCGGCGGCCCGAACCTCGAACCGATCGTCCTTGGCCAGATCGACGGCGATGGCGCTCCCGACGCGCCCCGCTCCGAGTACAAGTATCTTCATGATCGCTCCTCCCGGTTTGCATTGTACGAAGCTCGTCCGGAGCGTGCGAGCCGGGGACCGGTGGGCTCTCCAGCTACGTCGAGTCGGCGTGCAGAGGCTTGAGAATTGCGACGGCACGAACAGGGGAACCCTCGAGGCCGCGCACGCGAAGCGGGAACGCGGCCAACCAGGCCCGGGCACCCGCACTCAACCGATCGGCAAGCTTGGAGAGATGGATCAATCCTTCGACGATTGGAACTCCCGCGGACAAGAGACACCTATGTGCCAAGTAGGCATCGCCGGGCGGATCGGCGCTCGGTGAATCGAGACCGACGAGACCGACGCGCGCTTCGATCAACCGCTCGGCAAGCGGGAGGCTGAGGAAGGGATACCCGTGAAAGAAGGCGGGCGTTCCCGCGTGACGACTCCACCCGGTCGAGAACAAGACGGCGCGCCCTTGGAGATCGAGGTCGGCGGGCAACACGTCGACCGGGATCGGCGACATCGTTGCCGATATGACGACGATTGTCGGAAGGCGAAGTGGGCTGCTCGCAACGTCCGCCCCTCCGGGGACGAAGTGCAGCGGAGCGTCGAAATGGGTGCCGCAGTGCGGGTCCAGCCGAGACAGTGTGCTGAGCGTTCCGCCCGGCGCGTCGAACGGAACGCGCTCCGTCCGCAGCCCGGACACGGTTCCCGGATATGACAGGCTGTCCTCCCCCAGTTCCAGCGTCAGATCGATCAGTTCCATGCCGATGCCGTCGGGTCGTCCCGACGCCTCCTCGGCACAACTGTACGCGATCGCGTCGGCGGATGAACAGGTGAGTCGATCGTCGGTTCGGACTCGGCTACACTTCGCATCGGGAGGTCTCATGAAACTGGAATCCACCTTGTCTTTCATCTCGAACGAGTTGTCCGGGGTCCGCGCCAAAGATGCCGTCGCCGAAATCGCGCGATTCCACAGGATTCAGGCGTCGCCGGGATACACCGCCGCCGTCGAGTACCTGGTGGGGGCGCTGGACGCGGCCGGGATCGCCACGACGGTTCAGCGGTTTCCGGCCGACGGCGTGACGGAAACCTACGGTTGGATTGCGCCCCCCGGCTACACGATTCGTGACGGCCGGCTCGATCAGATCGAGCCGACGCAGAGAGGCTTGGGGCGGTTCGACGTGATCAAGCAATCTGTTCTCGGACAATCCGCCCCCGGAGACGCCGAAGGAGAGGTCGTTCATGTGGGCACGGGCGACAGCGCCGATTGCTTCGAGGGACTGGACTTGCGCGGGAAGTTCGTGCTGTCTTCCGGACGACCGGCTGCGATGCTCCGCTTTCTCGAAGGAACCGACGTGGCGGGGGTGATCATCTATCCTGGAATCGAGCGGGCCGCGCCGTCGCACGACTTGGTGCAATACGGCGGATTCTTCCCTCGCCGGCACGAAATCCCGTGGCTTCCGATGGGATTCTCAATCTCCCGCCGGGCCGCGGACACATTGCTGAGTGACCTGGACAAGGGCACGGTTCGCGTGCGCGGTCGCGTCGATGCGTCGTTCATCGATCACCCGATGGAGGTGCTCGAGGCGCGGATCGGACCGGAGAACGCGGATGCGGAGGTCATCGTATGCGCTCACCTGTGTCATCCTGCGCAATCGGCGAACGACAACGCATCGGGAAGCGGGCTGCTGCTGGAACTCGCTCGCGTGTTGGCCGTACTGGATCGAGGCGGAGATTTGAGAAACGCGGTCCGTCTCCTGTGGGTTCCGGAGTTCAACGGCGTCATCCCGTGGATTGCCGCCAACGCATCATCTCTCCGGCGGGTCGCGTTCACGGTCAATCTGGACATGGTGGGACAGTCTCCGGAGATCATCGGCGAACCGTTGCGGGTATTCCGAGCTCCGAATGCGCATCCGACATTCGTTAACGCATGCGTCGAACCGCTTCTCGAACGGATCGCGGAAGATCGCCGTTTCCGGGCGGCGCAGGGTTCGAAGCGCGTCCTGCACTGGATCTTCGATGCGCCGACCGGAGGCAGCGACCATCTCGCGTTCGAAGCACCTCCTGCGGACCTTCCGTCGCTGATGCTCGGACATGACGATCCGTATTGGCACACGGATCTCGACACCGTGGAGAAGGTAGACCCGACGCGATTGAAGCACGTCGGAACGTTGACCGCACTGCTGGCGACGCTTCCCAGCTGGGGTCGCGACGAAGCAGCGGCGCTGCGAGAGTGGCTGCTCGTGTACAGCCAGCGCGAGCTGGCCGCGTCAAGCCAACTGGCGCGGAACCGCGGCACGGCGGACGACTTGGTTGAATTGGCGCATTCGATCGAACGTGGACGAACGGCATCGCTTGGGACGTTCCTCGGCGAGGACGGGTGGGATCCGGTGGCGCACCTTGCGACGCTCGACGCGACTCGCGCGGCGTTGGCGGACCGTATGACGGATGCGGCGACGGACGAGCCGACGCCCGGAGCAGATCGACGTCCGATTCGCGCGGTGAATGGCCCGGTTCGGTACGAGTTGCTTCAAGGTCTGCCGTCCGAGGATCGGACGTTCCTGGAGGAGAAGCTGTTCTGCAACCACGGCGCGCCGCCGCATGTTATGGTGAATCTCGCGGACGGCACCCGAACGGTGGCGGAGATCGCCGCACGGCTGACGATCGACTTCCGAAGACCGTTCGCAACGGAAGACATCGAGCGTGCGGTGGAACTGCTCGTTCGCGTCGGGACGCTGCGCTTTGACGACGCGAAGGCGTAGTCGCGCATCCGCAGACCGACAGACCGGAAGGGACGGATCATGAACTGGCGACGGCCGCTCGCGGGGGTGGCGAGGCTGGCGCGAACGTATGATCGGCGCTTCTGGACGCTTCTCAGTGTTCAGCTGATCGTCGCGGTCGGGTTCGGCGCCGCAATGCCGTTCGTCAGCCTCTACTTGCACGACCAGCTCGGGGCCCCGATGACCGTGGTGGGAACGATCATGCTGGTGTCCGCGCTGGTTGCTTGCGGGGGACGCATCGTCGGAGGCGAGATCGCCGATCGCGTCGGGCGCCGGCCATTGTTGCTCGGCGGAATCGGTTTGCGCGTCGTCGCGTTCGCACTGATGGCGCTGGGCATCCACCTGGGCTGGACGGTGTGGATGATCGGATTCATCTTCTTGTTGATCCGCCTGTTCGGCGCCGCTGTGCGACCCGGGTTGATGGCGATCGTCGCTGACGTCGTCGACGAGGAGCGTCGGGTCGAGGCGTACGCGTTGTTCCGCATCGGATCGAACGCCGGCTGGGCCGCCGGCGCGGCGGTCGGTGGGTTTCTCGTCACCGCCTCGTACGCGTCGTTGTTTCTCCTGACGACGGGGGCCAGCTTTGTCGGCGTGATCCTGGTGGCGCTGTTCATTCAGGAATCGCGACGATCGGCCGCGTCCGAGCGGTTCGCCCTGTCACGCGTGCTCGATGTCGGGCGGGACCTTCGCTTCCTCACGTTCTGCGCGTGGAGCGTTCTGCTGTTCGTCGTGATGGGGCAGTTCGCGAGTACGTTGGCCGTGTTCTCCACGGAGTCGATCGGAATCTCGGCACCCCAGCTGGGATCGCTGTTCACGGTGAACGGCATCGCAGTGGTGTTGTTCCAGTGGCCGGCGGCTCGGCTGTCGGCACGGGTCGGGATCCGGTGGGGGCTGGTACTCGGCTGCTTGGGATACGCGCTCGGGTACTTCAGCGTCGGCTGGGTTCCGAGCTTCGCGTTTCTCGTCGGCTCAATGGTCCTGATTACCCTGGGAGAGGTGACGTTCTCCCCGACGGCGACGGCGGCCGTGGCGAGCATGGCGCCCGAGGAGCGGGTCGGACGATACATGGGGTTTTTCGGTCTCACCGAGGCACTCGGCTGGTCGCTCGGGCCTTTCTTGGGAGGCCTGCTGTTCGACCGGATGGTCGGTCAGCCGGTGATATTGTGGGGGATTATCGCCAGCCTCGGCGTGACGGCCGCAATCGGGTTCTCGTTGTCGTACGATCGACGAGCCGCCTAGCGCTGCACGGAACGTTGGTCGAGGAAACGCGCAACGATCCGATCGGCGACGTCATTGCGCGGAGGGACGTTCCTCAGGGCATGCAAGACGTGCTTGGCGGGCCCCCGTTCCATCAGGAGCGTGGCACGCATGAAGATCTTGGCCTTCCGCGATGAAATCTCGGGATGCGCCTGCAGTCCCCACACGGGATGCTCCCCGTACCGCAGCACGTGAGTCGCGCAGTGCTCGGTCCGTCCCAAGCACAGCCACGGCGAGGGCGGAGCGACGACCTCGTCGAAGTGGTAGACGAAGGTTCGCCAGGGGTTGGGAAGTCCGTCGAGAAGCGGGTCCGGACGGAGGATCTGCACATCCGCCCAGCCGATCTCCGGCGACCGACAGCGCCTCAGGAAGTCCGTTCCCGACAGGGCATAGACGAGCATCTGATGGCCGAAGCACGATCCCAGCACGGGAATCCCCCGCGCGACCGCGTCGCGGATGAGCTGCGCTTCCTGGTGGAACCACGAACGGGGCTGAAGCACCGATGCTTCGGAGCCGGTGAAGATGACGTGAGTGAAGGCGCCCAGATCGGGGAGCGGCGGATTGGAGGGAAGATTGACGACGCGCGTCTCCACGCCCTTGAGATGTGGCATCCAGTGCCATTGAGGCCGAAAGAGAAGCCTGTGGACGGCGTTGCTTACGATGAGGACCCGCTTGAACATGGTGTCAGTATAGCGGTCGGCGCCATCGCGGGCGGGGAACGACAACGGATCGCGGCGGCTAGCCGCCGTCGGGAGTCGGTCGCTTCCGCAGGGCTTTCTTCTGGCTTCTCTGCGTCTTGCTCTCACGGATCTTTGCGCGAACCCGGCGAGGTACAGTTGTGCGTCGTCGCTTCTTGCGAGGCCGACGCATTTCCTCGAGACGGGCCCGCAAGTCATGAAGTGCGATCTGCTTGTTGCGAAGTTGACTGCGCTCGCGCTGGCACGTGACTACGATTCCGGTCTCACGGTGGCGAAGCCGGACGGCGGTGTCTCGAGTATTGACGTTCTGGCCCCCCGGTCCGGATGCCCGAAACGTCTCGACATCGCACTCAGCGAGCAGTTCTCGATCGGTCTCGGGCACGCGCATGAGAACCTCCATGACCAGAATACCGGATTCACGCCGCCGAGGGGGAGGGCATACTTGGGACGCCGCCAAGGATGAGGATAATGGAGGGACTCGCGAGGAGGAGCTGAAATGCCTGAACTCCCAGAGATCGTGTGCCGTTCGCGCGAGATGAACGAGTTGCTATGCGGCCGGACCATCTCTCGCGTGGACGTTCGCCAGCCGAAGTGCCTGAACGTGTCCGTGAAGGCGTTTGCCGGAGCGTTCGAAGGCGCAACGATCGGCGCCACGACAGTTCGCGGGAAGTGGCTGGTTACGGAGACGACCGGCGGGACTCTGCTGATCAATTTGGGAATGGGCGGCGAGCTCCTGTACGTCGATCGGGACGCGACGCCGGAAAAGTGGCACGTGAGGTTCGACCTTGACGAGAACATGACGCTGTTCGTCAATTTCTGGTGGTTTGGAAGCACACATCTGGTGCCGACGGGCAGACTCGAGTCCGAAGGTCCGTTGGCGGGACTGGGGCCGAATGCCTTGGACGTGGATCTCAAGGCGTTTCAGCGAATGCTCAACGGGCGACGCGGACGAATCAAGAGTTACTTGTTGAATCAGAGGCATCTTGCCGGGATCGGGAACGCATACATTCACGACATCCTGTTCAGTGCGGGATTGCATCCTTTGCGAGCGATTCCGACGCTGTCCACAGGAGAGATCAATGGCCTGCACCGTGCGATCCGCGCAGAACTGGAGCGGAGCATCGAGAAGGGAAGCGCGAGCTACGAGGTGGGCTTGCTCGGGCAACCGGGTGGGTTCGGAGCCTCGGACCTGCGCGTCGGGTACCGAGAGGGGAAGCCGTGCCCACGGTGCGGAACCTGCGTCGAGAAGATCAAGACGGGAAGCACAGCCAGCTACATCTGTCCACAGTGCCAGCCGCTGGACCCAGGCGAAGTCGATGAGAAAGAGCTTTGAGGCGGTTTCGTATGAAACGTAATGAACATCACCTTCGTTCGCGGAGGCGGCAACCGCGACGATGGATACGGTGAGAAGGGAGCTGGCATGGCGCTGACGCTGCATCTGTTCGATGTGCCCGCGTTGTCCGACGGAGACGAGACGGTACATTTGAGTCGCCGGAAGGCGATGGCGCTGCTGGCGTATCTCGCGGTGACGGAGAATCGACATCATCGAGAGTCGCTGGCGGCGCTGTTGTGGCCCGAGTCGGATTCGACGGCGGCGTACTCGGCTCTTCGAAATGTACTCTGGATCCTGCGACAGACGCCGCTTACGGACGCCATTCACAGTGATCGCAACACGGTGGAGCTCGTCGGGACGAACCTACTGAACGTGGATGTCCAGCGGTTCCGTGCACTGACGGGAGAGTGTCCGAGTGGTGACCACGGAGCGTCGGATGCGTGTACGATTTGCGAGCCACGGCTGAGGGAGGCTGTCGGGCTGTGGCGTGGTCCGTTCATGCGGGGGTTCAGCGTGTCGAATTCCGTCCAGTTCGACGACTGGCAGTTCGCCGAGGGGGAAGCGCTTCGACGCGAATTCACCGAGACGCTGGATCGGATGATTCGGTACTACAACGCAATGGAAGACTGGGTTGCATCCGCGCGGTGCGCGCGTCGATGGCTGGACGTGGACGGCCTCAACGAGTTGGGCTACAGATTCCTAATGCAAGCGCTTGGAGCTCAGGGAAGACGCAGCGAAGCCCTCGGGGTCTACGAGGAGTGTGTCCGCGTCTTGAACAAGGAACTCGGGGTTGTTCCGGAGGCCGCCACGGCCGAGATCGCTGCGAAGATGCGCGCATCCCCCGGGCGAGTCGCAGGAGAGCGGCCCGCCGGGCGAAGCCGGCTGCCGCATGCATTGGTGCCGTTGATTGGGCGGGAAGACGTTGCCTCCCGGCTGGAAAGCATGCTGCTGAGCGGGGCCTCCCGCCTGGTAACGGTCGTCGGGCTCGGGGGCGCGGGCAAGACGAGCCTCGCGCTTCACGTCGCCCGGCGAATCGAACACCGATATGAGGACGGTGCATGCTTCGTTCCCGTAGACACGGCGGCGGGCGGTGATGTCGTTGCTTCGTCGATCGTCCGTTCTCTGGGACTCACGCAGCCACGAGACCAAGCGACGGCGCTGTCGGAGCAACTATGGGATTTCTTTCGGCGTCGCCGCATGCTAATCGTGCTCGACGGCGTGGACGACGCGTTGGAACAGATCAGGAAGCTGGTTCCGGCATTCAGGGACGCTCCGCACGTGCAGTTGCTC
>Ga0272441_10012096_pt1 | contig 12678 bp, 4 predicted proteins | sample SSMProp6N_FD_193582 | JGI IMG/M metagenome (GOLD analysis project Ga0272441, IMG submission 193582) | Marine sediment archaeal communities from Little Sippewissett salt marsh, Falmouth, MA, United States - SSM-Prop-6N | ecosystem: Environmental > Aquatic > Marine > Wetlands > Sediment ...
GTCAGGCCGACCTCTGAAGCCCCCACAGGGCCGAGCACCGCGTAGTCCGGCGAGGGGCCCGCTGGGTCACCGGCTTTCTCGCCGGAGAAACGCCACGTGCCGTCGGCGTGTTGTGTGGCGATGTAGCTGCGCACCTTCCGCGCCTGGGCGGCGATGGCGTCGGGGTTGGCGCGGTGCTCGAGCTTGAGCCGGCGACCCCGCTCATCGCCGCCCAGCACCTCGACCGCGATAGCCCGGGCCTGCTGGGCGACATCACTATCGCCCAACACGTCGGCGCCCCGCAACAGGTGCCTTGCCGGCGCTGTGTCGGGTCTGAAGCCAACGATGAGATCTGAGTACCACTTGCCCCACTCAGGGTTCCACAGGGCCGTGTCCTTGAAGTAGCCGCGCAGGCTGAAGGAGACCTCCCGCTTCGGCCCCCCGCGCGGGTAGGCAAGCGCCTCCGGATAGCCGTGGCGCTCGAACCAGCGGTCCACCACCACAAGCGCACTGGGGCTGCCCGAGGCCGCCAGAAGCTCGGCCCGCAGCTCGACGCGTTCGCCCACAGGCACCACAAGGGGCTCGGAGGCCCGGCGCTCATTCTCGGGCACGAAACCGCCAACCGAGGGGAGAAACAACCCCATCAGGTGATTGGTGTGCCCCTCGAAACGGTTGGGCGAAGCGAACACCACGCTCGCCGGACCCGCAGTAGCGTACGAGGGCTGCTGGAGCGGCGCATCCCACAGCAGGCCGACCGTGATGTCGCCAAACCGCATCCCCGCCGCCGGGATGGTAACCTTGTACGGGTGGGGGACGTAGCGGACGCGGTCAGGGTGGTCAGGGACGATGTCCAGGGCGTTGGAGGATTCCTCGCCGGGGGCGAGCCATTCCAGCCCAGGTAGAATCGCGTCTTGCCGCTCATCCGGGTACACCTCGCCCACGTATAGCATAGGGCCCTCGAGGGCGGTGATGCGGGCTTCACAGCCCGGCCTGGCCGTCAGCGCATACTCGATGGTGTCGCTGCCCGCGTTGGCCTCAAGACGCCATGTAAGCCGCCATTGGACACCGGCGACTGTGGTGCGTCCTCGCAGGATCAGCCGGGCCGTACCGTCATCGGCGCGAGTCCACACACGATCGGCCGTCAGCACGGCCTCTTCATCCGGCGTGGCCACCAGTCCGAGCCGCGGCAGCATGGCGGCGTCCTGCCAGTCGCCCGTGTTCCGGGTCTGCAGCACGCCGAAGCCATACGCGTCGCCGGCCCTTCTGAGGACCAGTCGCACTCTCTCAGAGCCTATGACGCACTGGCCGCCCCGCTCGAAGGCATATGCAGGCTTGAGAACCTGGGGGCTGTCAGGCAGACGCTCGACCACCATAAGAGGCAGGTTGACCTGCTGGCCGCTGCAGTGTGCGCGGAGCCTGGCCAGCAGGGCCGGCTCGACAGCTCGGACGGCCCACGCCCCGATCTCGGTGTCCGGTCCGGGAGGGACACTGTCGTCGGCCGACAGGGGCTCGATGTGCACACCATCCGGGCCGCTGAGCTGCGCCCCCACACCCTGGGCGATGGCGTTGCCCCCGTTCCGGGCCAGCAGCCGCACGGTGGTTTCCTGTCCGGGCTTAAGCACCATCCGCGAGGCCCGCAGGCCCACCAACTCCAGCTCAGTGGTCAGGGATAGGCCGTCGGTGGCCGTGAGCTCACCGGCCTGCGCGGAGACGGCAAGCGTCACGCCGGGCTCATCTCGCACGCCGCTAATAGTCCAGGTCAACTCCGCCGACTCGCCGGGCGCTATCGGGGGTATGGCTGCTTCCTCTGACTCGACCCGGAGCCCCTGCGGGAGCTGTATCCGGGCCGTGCCGGCGGGATTGAGCCGCCCGCCGATGTTTTGGAGCGTCCACGTCAGTGTGCCCTGTCGCCCCTCCTGGCCGGGCTCCTCGGTCAGCGCGATGCCGCCCGGCTGCAGGACCGGCCCCACCTGCTCGAGCCACTCGATGTCATCGAGCCAGAGCTCGCACTGTCCGCCATATAAGCGCGCCCCCACATGCACCCACGTGACGGTGGACGCGCCGGAGAAATCATAGGCTACCTCGCCCTGATGCCACAGACCATCAGCCACATGGGAGGCGGGCGCCATCCAGCGCACGCGCCCCGGCTGCGTCTCCAAGGGGTGGTCATTCATGGGGATGATCTGCACGCTGAGACTGGCCCCCGGCGCTGCGTGCACCGCCTTGTACCAGAACCTGACGCCGCCCCGCTTCTGAGCGAGCATAGTGCCTTGCCGGCCCGAGCCGTGGGCCCACGTGCGATTCAGGCCGGTGATCCCATCCTCGTCGGCCTCGCGGCGCAGATGCAGGGCCCGCTGCCCGCTGTGCGCGTCTGTTGTCTCTACGCGGACTGTGCCCATCAGTTCCCAGTCCGCGGGCTGCCCGGCCTCGTCCACCACCTCGAAGCTCCCGTTGGTCACCGGGTTGGTCGTGGCCTGGGCGATGCCCGGCCCCAACAGACACAGGCTCATCGCCAACAAGGCGTACAGGTAAGGTGCCGTACGTGTCATGTCGTTCATCCTCCCTGCGCGGATAGGGCGCTATTCGGTCACACGCCCGGGACATTCGCCGGGCTACAACGGCTTGCCGGAGCGCGTCACAAAGTCAATTCGACCAGGGTCGCGGAATGGGGCTGGAACTCGACCAACAAGTCGGCGTCCGGTGGCGTCGCCAACTGCCTTTGGTGCACGATGATCTCTCGCACCCGGTCGAATGTCCCCAGCAGGCCGCTTCGGTCTGCCAGGTTGTCGCTGTTGAGCACATGCGCCACGGCCGATGTCGGCCTGACACCCCGGGGCAGCACGATCGCCGCTGTAATGGCATTGGTGTTGGCCAACTGCTCGGTCTCCCGGGAACGGTTCACCACAAGTAGCCGGTATGTGTCGCCGTCCCGGGCCGCGGCAACATTCAGGTTCCCGTCCGAGCTCTCGGCCTTGAGAAGCTCCCCGTGACAGAACTTGTCCACCAGCCGATAGCCCTGGCTGACGGGGGTGCTGATGAAGTTGTGGGGGATGGATGGCGTAGGCGTGTACTCGATGATGTTGAAGCCCCAGTGGCTGAAGGGACGCCGGGCCTGCTCATGCACGGCGCTGCCGTGGATCAGGCTGTGGATCACGCAGCCGCGGATCCGGGGGTGCTTGATGTAGTGCAGGATCAAGTTGACGTTGCCAACGCCGGCGGCCAGGGACTTGTTGTACAGGTTGGTCATCCACCCATAGCGGAATTCGCTAACACACAGATCCGCCCCGTAGAACCCGGTCTCGTCGTAGGCGCGAAACAGCAGCTCATAGGGCGAGCACGGCAGCTTGCCCCATGGTTGCTCATAGCGATGGGTGGGGTTGGTGCCCACATAGCGCTGCCACTCGTCATAGGCTGAGTGCTCTTTGCCCTCCATGGCCCAGGCGTACTCGTGGTTGACGAAGGTGATCCCCTCATTGCCCAGGCCGAGCTTCTTGAGGTCGATCAAGACCTGGCGCGACCACCCAAGGCGGTTGTTGGACGGCCGCGCCGAGGGGAAGCTCCACTGGGTGGTGACGATGAAGTGCGCCTGGGGGGCCACGCGCCGCATGGCCCCGATGAACTCGAACGCGATGCGCGCGTATTGCTCGGGCCTGTAGGCGCCGTAGTCCTCGTTCCCGATTTCCCAGTAGGGCACATACGCCTGGGCGTCCTGCTGCTTCGCGATCCGGACGGCCTGGGCCGCGGCCTCAGTCGCCAGAGTCACGGCATTGTCGACGAGCTCGCCATCCTCAGACAGCAGCTTGACGACCTTTCCCGAGCCCGGGTCGAACGCCGAAAAGGTGTTGACCTGCACGATGGCCCGGAAGTCGCCATCCTTCAGGAACTGCAGGAACTCCTCGTACTCGATCCAGTCATCCTGCTGGTAGGGTCCCCCGGCCTTCTCCTTGAACTGGGCAAACCACTTTTCGCTGCCCACGCCGGGGTGGAAGCGCTCCACATATCCCCCGCCCGGGTACCGAAAGGTGTGGAGCCCATTGGCCTGCAGGAAGTCGATGAATTCCTTGTAGCCGTTGCGCCAGATCTGCCGCAGACTGTGCAATTGCCCCGTGTGTTCCCAGTTGACCCCGCAGAACTCCACCGGCGACAGGCTCGGGCGGACCACCTCACTCGTGACGGTAATAGTGGGCTCTTCGTCCGCGCCACAAGCAGCCCAGCAGATGGCGACCGGCAGTCCGAAGGTCAGCAATCTGAACATGCCCGCCTCATCCTATCTGTTCGGCGTGTGGACGGCGACGCGCCTGCGCACTACTCGTCATCGGTCGATCTTGCGTCACAGGGCTCGTGCCAACGCCCGGATAAGCACGAAGCTCTCCGGCTCGAGCCGCAGGTCAACCTGCCCATCCTCCACCGGTACGCCGGCTTGCGTGCGCGCGTTGACGAGCGCCGGCTTCCAGTCGGCCTTCCACCGCAGACGGATGTCCTGCGGCTGCTCGGAGTGAAGGTTCGAGACCACGATGAGCACGTCGCGCTCCGGGTCATGGTCCCACGTCGCCGCCATGACCTCTCGCAGGTCCGGACTTGCCACCTCGACATACGGGTTGTCTCGCCAGCCCGGGGTGAAGCGCGAGCGCCGGGTGTCGAACTGCATTAGCAGTCGCGATATCTCGAGCACCGTCTTCTGGTTCATCAGTTCCACGAGGCCGATGGGCACGCCGTGGGGCAAGAACCATGCATAGGCCATCAGGGTCTGCTTGTCCGTGGGGTGGTCCCGGGTGTGCTCCCACATGAGGGCATCAAACATGTTCGGCACGCCCCAGTTGGTTGATAGGCACAGCGCACGGAACCTGTCCAGCCCCAGGCACTTGCCATAGGTGCCCTCCGGCTTGAGCATGCCCGTGCCCTTCAGCGGGTAGGCGGTAAACTCCCCGGTCAACCACTCTGTGGCGAAGCCCATCACCGGGGGCACGAAGTTCCACGAGTGTATCCAGTAGTGGTACGAGGGAAAGCCCTCACGCGGCGGCGCCTGCTTCGCCTGCACACCCTTTACATTGTCCTGCAGGAACAGGAGCATCCGCTGGTTGAACTCGCGGCCCTCGAGCACCGGCACCGTCACGTGGCGCTTGCCCGTCTCGTCCACCCACCCGCACCCGTGGTGCGGATTGCTGCAGGCAATCTGCCCCGTCTGCCAACCGTCGTAATAGATCCCGTCCAGCCCCAGCTTCTGCACGTTCTCGATGGCCCACCCATAGAACAGCCACTTGCGCAGAGCATACGAGCGCCCGCAGTTCTGGTAGTGAGGGACCTGCTTCCAGTTGAGGATCGAATCGGGCATGCACTGCATTTCCAGCCGCCAATCCTCGAACTCATCGGACTGCGGGCTGATCTTCTGCGGGCATCCCACGGGCACAAGGGCCAACCCCCGGTCATGGGCCCACTTGAGATTCTTGAGCACGTTCTCGCGCCGGGTGTGGTAGGGATCATTGAGGCCCTTGAAGTTGCCCGGAGGCCAGATCGAGGTGATGTCGACGTTCTCGGGCATCGTGGTACAGGCCACCCACGGGTTGTAGTTGAGCTTGCAGCCGACCATCGAGTGATAGTCCGGCGGAAGGGGCTTGATCGGGGTCGCCTGTATGCCAAATCGGTAGCGGCGCCCTCTCACACTGGCGGGCCTCTGTAGGAGGTTCATGGTGTATAGCGCGGCGGGCTTGCCGGGCGTGTAGGTGGCGAACTCATCCTCCGAGGCCGGCCGCCAGTGCTCCAAAGTGCTGTAGGTGAAGCCCAGGCCGCCGTCTTCGTTCCCTAACCAGTGGTAGAAATTGGCGATGTGCTCATCCGGCCGATCCAGCCAGGGGATGCGGATGGGCTCCCGCCCAATGGCCCCGGTCAGTTGCCTTGAGAAAGTCTGGTAAAGGGTCATGCGCTCGCCCGCAAGGGGCGCCTCGACCCGCAGACACTCCACCGTCTGTCCGTCCAGATCGTCGTCAAAAAGCAGGTCGACCCACAGGAAGCCGTCGTACTCGACCCACATGTCCGCGTGGGCACGAATGCTGCCCACACGCCCCGACGCAGACATCGAGACACGGCTGTCGCGGCGGTCTGTGATCCGGAAGGTGTCCAGGGCGAAGACGCGTTCGGCTCCGTCGACTGTGACGGTCAGCCGCATGGGCGTCGTCAAGAGCTCTGTGCCGCCTGTGGTGATGCTCGTGGGGAGCAGGCTCTGCTCAGTCCAGGTTATGACTCGGCCCCACACCGTTATACTCGCTTTGTTCGCTTTGACGGGCGTCCAGGGCAGGGGCACTCGGTCCGCCTTGCCGTAGTCGTCGTAGACGGTGCTGGTCAGCCACGAGGGGGCTGCCACATGCCTGAACTGGGCGCGCGCTGTGGCAACCTGAGCGCCGTCCGCAACCGCCGCGACGTGACAGCCGTACGCGCCGATGGGCAGTCCGGCGTATGACAGCCGTAGCTCGGCCGCGCTATCGGTCAGTGACGCTTGCTCGCGCAGGACGGTCGTGCCTTCTGCGTCGGTGACACTAATGGCCAGTTCAGCCTGCTTTGCCGCCAGGCTTGGCCAGATGCCCGAGGCGTCGACATCGAGCACCACGTACTTGCCGGAGGGCACATTCGAGGCCGTCACCGACAGCGGGGGGCGGATCCTCGCGTTGACGGGCCTTGCGAGCAGCCCCGGCCCCTCGGCGGCCCGGCTCTTGATCTCCGCGCGGAAGGCGAGACGATCCGCCCGCGGGTCTTGGACCTGCAGGGGCACGCGAAATCCCCGGCGCTGTCCTGCCGGGACCTCTAGCGTCGCATCGGCGCCCTTGATGAAGCCCACCACATTGTGGTAGGCGTCCTGGGTTAGGTGGCTACCGGCCTTCCTGGCATCCAGGCGCACGATGACCTCAATGCTCGAGGGCCCCGGGTTGACGATGGCGCCCTGAAGCTGGATGTCGCCCCAGCACGCCTGACCCATCTCGGTGATCTGCGCGTATGGCGCCCCCGGGGGTAGGAAGCGCAGCTTCACGAACTTGTCGGCCTGATCGAAGGGGCCGCCGATGATGGAGCCCAGAACCGCCCACGGACCGGAGCGGTTCACCGCGAAGTTCGCCGGCCATTCCTTTCCCGGCTCGGGCGCCCCACTGCCGAAATCGGTCCATGGGAAGGACGCCTCGACCAGCCAACCCTCGACGAAGGGCACGCCCCACTCGTCGGGGAGCGATCCGGGCCCGACGAGGCCCGCGGCGACCTGCGCCGACCCGTTCCAGAGAAGGTCGCGTTCCCTGTAGTCGGCCACGGTGCCGGCGGCGTTGATCACGATCTGGTAAACCGGTCCGTCGGGCGGTTTGAGGAACACCTCTATCGAGTCGTCTCTGTGAACGGCGCCGTCGCGCTGTCGCGCAGCGCTTCTGGGTTTGCGGCCCTCCTCACCGGGCACGAGCATGAGCATATGCAGGGCCTCGGCGTCATACGCCACAAACAGCACGGGCCCGGGAGCGATGAGCAGGCCGGACTTGTGGGAGGACAGGCCGGTGACAGCCGCCGCGCAGTCCCATTCCCCCGCGCCGAGCGCTCCGTCCGCCATCGGTGCCGTCTCGGCTACAGGGACGCCCAGACGCGTCGGCCTCTCATACGCCGAGGCCATGGGGTCAAAGGGATCCGTGGCCGACCACGAAGCGACGGTCAGCACGATGGCGGCGCACAGCGTCAGAAGGCGCGTGGCAGACAGGTCCATTGTCGATAGTATCCTCACGGTGGGCGGTGAGACGCCGAAGCGTTCACCTATCTGTTGGCTGTGGTCTCACCACATCGCGGGGGCCTTCCGGCCTTTCTGTGACGGCACCCGCCCGGGACCATCGGTCCCCCGGACCCCCAACCGGCGCGGGCACTAGGCCCGGCAACTGATGGCAGACCCTACTCAAGCGGCGTAAGGGTGTACTCAGCCCCTGCCTGAGTGCCGAATTCAACTACATTGGCCTCGGGCCGTTGCACCTGCACTTCCCTATCGCCCATGCTCACCTCGACGGGTTGTGGGGTTCTGATGCGGCATGTATGCCCCAGGGAAGAGCGCACGCCCGCAGCGGTGAGCCGACCGCCCTGCCACTGGATATCTACTTCGAACCCGCCACGGGCCCGCAGGCCTGTCGCATGGCCCTGGGGCCATGCATCGGGCAACGCCGGCAACAGATGCACCTCACCGGCATGACTCTGCACGAGCATCTCGGCCAAACCGGCGCAGCCGCCGAAGTTCCCGTCGATCTGGAAGGGCGGGTGGTTGTCCAGCAGGTTTGGCAGCGTGGACTTGGCCAGCAGCGCCTGCAGATTCTCGTATGCCCGAGAGCCATCGCGTAGTCGGGCGAAGAAGTTGATGATCCACGCGCGACTCCATCCGGTATGCCCGCCACCGTGTGCGAGCCTGTAGTCCAGTGTGGCGCAAGCAGCCTGCGCTAGGTCCGGCGTTCCGGTCACCGTGATGCCTGTGCCGGGGTGAAGGGCGAACAGGTGTGACATGTGGCGATGGCCCGGCTCGGGCTCCTCGAATGGCGCCGGCCACTCCATGATACGCCCGTCATCACCGACCCGGGTGGGAGCCAGCTTCGAGTGGGCCTGCTTCAGCCGGGCGCGGAAGGGCTCGTCCGTGCCCAACTCCTCGGCTGCTTCCATGCAGGCGCGGAACAGCTCGTCGATGATCTGCTGGTCCATGGCCGGACCCATGGTGAGGTTCGCCACCTGGCCATCGGCGGCCCGGAAGCTGTTCTCCGGCGAGGTCGACGGCCCGCTCACAAGACGGCCTGTCGACGGATCTTCCACGAGGAAGTCGAGCAGGAACTGGGCCGCTTCCCTCATGATGGGGTACGCGGTCTGCGCCAGGTACTCCTTGTCCCCGCCGAAGGCGTAGTGTTCCCACAGATGCAGCGCGCACCAGGCCGCGCCCGTAGGCCAAAGACCATAGACGCACATCCCGATGGGGCTGGTGAAGTGCCACGCATCCGTGGTGTGGTGGGCCACGAAGCCCCCGCAGCCATAGACATCCCGGGCGGTCACTCGGCCCCGTGGGCGGAGGGCGTCCACGAACTGCAGGAAGGGCTCGTGGCATTCGGCCAGGTTGCACACCTCGGCCGGCCAGTAGTTCATCTGGATGTTGATGTTGATGTGGTAGTCGGCGTTCCAGGGCGGATTGAGGCCATCGGCCCACAGGCCCTGTAGATTAGCGGGCATGCAGCCCGGACGGGAGCTGCTCATCAACAAGTAGCGCCCGAACTGGAAGTACAGGGCCGCGAGCTGCGGATCGTCGGCCCCCTGCTGCACCGCCGCCAGACGCCGGTCGGTGGGCAGTGCTTCCGCGCCTGAGGAGCCCAGCTCCAGGTCCACACGCCGGAACAGCCTGCGGTGCTCGGCGAGGTGTCTGGCCACGAGTTCAGAGTATGTTTGGGCCTGCGCCACGGCGATGCGCTCTGCGCAGGCATCCTCGGGTTCGTCGCCCCAGTAGTCGGTGGCCCCGGCCAGCAGGATCGTGAGCGTGTCGGCCTTCGCCACAACAAGCGCGCTTCCATCAGCCGAAAGCCGGCCGCCTTCAGGGATGACCTTCATCCTGGCGGCAAAAGCCACCCCGGGGCCCCCACCGGCCTGTCCGGCCAGGGTGATCGTGTCCGTGTCTTCGGCTTGCACCTTCGCATCAGCAGGCCTTGTAAGAGCAAGCCGGCAGGACACGCCGCCGGGTGTGTCGGCGGTCAGCCGGACCACCATCACATCGTCGGCGGCGCTGGCGAAGACCTCCCGCGTGAAGAGGCGACCATCGGCGCGGTAGGTTACGCGGGCGATGGCGCTGTCCAGATCCAGCTCGCGGCGGTAGTTCTCGACTGCATTGGGGCGTTCGAAGGCCAGCTCAAGGTCGCCGAGCATCTGATACGTATGTCGGCCCGGGTCGATCCGCAGCCCCATCAGCTTGTCCTGGGCCAGTCTTTGCCCCTCGACGTACTTGCCCTCGAACAGCAGCTTGCGTACCTGTGGCAAGTACTCAGCGGTTTCTTGCTTGTCTCGTTGGATGGGCTCGCCACTCCACAGACTGTCCTCATTGAGCTGGATTCGCTCCTTGTCAACGCCACCGAACACCATCCCTCCCAACCGGCCGTTGCCTATGGGCAGGGCCTGCACCCACTCTTTGGCGGGCTGTCGGTACCACAGGGTCCATGGCGATTCGGGCCTCGAGGCTTGTCCGGTAAACGTGGTCTCCAAAGTGCCCACTTCACCCTTCGTGCTGCGCGTGTAATCTTCGGCCACTGCGATGCCCTCCTGGCTATCGGGGTCGGCCGGCCAAGCGGCCCAACTCGGGTCATCGCCGGTGTGGAACTGCCAGTCGCCGGTCAGAGATACCCCCCTTGTGTCGCATCTGAGGGCCGGTCGGGGCCCGGTGATGCCACCCTCTCCGCCATTGTCATACACCCGCACTGCGATGAGGTTGTACTTGCCGTAACGCACGTGCTCGGGGGCAATCAGGTAGGCGCGGGGCGTCTGCCATGCGGTCTGTGGATTTGGAGGCATCTTCCCCGTCGAGCCGACCGGCCGCCCGTTGAAGAAAGCCTCGTCGCAGTCGTCGATCTTGCCCAGTTCCAGGGATAGGGAGGCGCCCCGCCAGTCTTCAGGCACCCTCAGGAAGCACCGGTACCAGGCGAACCCATCGTGCCCGCCATATCTGCCATCGGCCGCCTTGCTCCAAGCAGCGGGCACGCGGACCTGCTCCCATTGCGTCTTCAAGCGCGCGGTGAGGCCCAGGCCGCGCACCTGCACCAGGACATCATAGGTTCCCGGGACTTCCCAGCCGATGCTGAAGCCGCCAAGGTGGTAGTCTCGAAGGTCCTTCGAGGCCGGTAGATGACCGGCCGCCCAGGCCTCCTGCAGTCCCTGCTTCATCAGTGGAGCAAGGTCCTTCTGGATATGGACCCATTGGCCATCATGCAGGCTGTCCGTGGTGTACACCTCGCCGGCCGGCGAGTAGATGAATTTGCTCAGGGCCTGATCGGGCGCCATGAACTTCCTCGGGAGGCGGTAGCGGCTGTCGTATAGCGGCACCCCGAACCACAGGAAATCCCCGTAGCCCGGGGATTGACGATTGAGGTTCTGCACGGTGAAAAAGCAGATGAACTGCGCGGCGTGGATCGACGGCGAGTGGCCGTCGGTTTCGTGGAGGGTTGACCGCCGCAGGCGCGCGCCAACCCGGAAATGCAACGCCTCAAGCTCTGCAAGACTGGCCTCGCTGTTGATATCCTGGGCCAGGAGCAGATGGGGCCACGGCTCGCCCTTCTTCCGGGGCCTGGCGCCATACTCCGCCCGGGCGTCCACGCCCAGCGCCACATCGGCGTCCGGATGCCCCTCCGGGGCCAGCACTATGGTCTTCATCCCATTGACCCAACGCCTCGCCCCATCGGGCAACTCCTCGGCCTCTGTGCCGAGGATCGACTGCTTACTGTGCCACTGAGCGAGGGTCCAAAGGGGCTCGCCTGTCGCGGAGGAGGGAGCCAGCCTGCCTGTGGGCACCTTCTTGCCGGGCTTCGGAGACAATACTGTGAGTCCGCGACGGAAGTGTGGGTCGCGCAGCAGATCAACCTGGTCACCCGCGATGTCGGCCCGGGCCGCCACGGTAGCCCAGGGCTGTGAATACATCGCCACTAAGACACACACGACCAGACTGGGGCACGTTGGCACGGTCATCGGCGACCCTCCTGGCTTAGGCTTCCGGGGCCGATTTCGCCCTCCGAGGCTCGTCCGCCTGCCGACTTGCCGCCGGCCGTAGTGCCCGGGCTGTCGGCCGCCCGGGCGAATCGCCCCCAGGAGAGGTTTCCGCAGCAGCGCTGGGGGATAAACTGTTATGTTATCGCATTGCTCAGTGAACATGCTGCGCCGGCCCAGCAGAACAGCAGGGCCCCATCAATGAGACGCCCGGCTGACAAAGCCGGCGTTAGCAGGGGAGGCGAAGACATGGATGCCATACGTTTGCACACTGTCACCGCGGCGCTGGTCGCCGGGGTGCTGTTGATCCCCATCGTCGCGGCTGCCGAGCCGCCCGACCTCGGGGGTGTCTGGCTCTGGGGCGAGGGAGAAAACCCCACCACGATGACCCTTCAGCAGGAAGGCGCCAAGCTCACGGGCCGCATCCAGAGTGGAGTCTCGGAGGATTACTGGGATGTTGAGGGCGAGGTGTCCGATAGTGGCGAGTTGAGCATGATCCGGCTTATCTCGAAGGATGAGCTCGGCGGCGTACCCGCCGGGATTCTCGCCAAGGTGATGGAGAGGTACGGCGACGCCACCCGGCCGGATTTCATGCGCGGACCGATGCGGCTGACCTACGACGCCGCGGAAAGCACCATCCGCGGCCAATACAGCCGCATCAACCCGTTCTACATTGCGGCCACAGGAACGCTGGTGAAGGTCGAGGAGGTCTGGGAGGACATCGACCTGCATCGCGCGCCGCCCCAGCCGGACCTGGTAGTGAGCTCCTTCGTGGTTGAGCCCATTGCTGGAGCCGGCGGCGCCACGCAGCATTGGTCGATCCGAGCCGAGATCGTGAACAAGGGCTACGCGGACATGACACAGCGCTTCGGGGCCCGCCTGGAGAAGCTTGGCCCATGGGGCGAGGGCAGGCCGGAGAAGGAGTTCCGCGCCGTGGCGTACTCTCGGACGAGCCATCCCGCACTGCCCATCGGCTAGAAG
>Ga0272441_10012097_pt1 | contig 12678 bp, 8 predicted proteins | sample SSMProp6N_FD_193582 | JGI IMG/M metagenome (GOLD analysis project Ga0272441, IMG submission 193582) | Marine sediment archaeal communities from Little Sippewissett salt marsh, Falmouth, MA, United States - SSM-Prop-6N | ecosystem: Environmental > Aquatic > Marine > Wetlands > Sediment ...
GCTCGAAGTGCTGGGCGAAGGCACGTCCATGGGGCCTTTGAACGAGGCCATGAAGCGCGACCTGCGCCAATCCCAGGGGGACATCAAGTACCGTGTCGAATGGACAACGCTCGGAGACTATCTCGAATACCTCGTCAAAAAAGGTGTATCCCCCAACGTCGCGTCTTTTATCGGTGCGGCGACGGTTCGGATTCATACCATCGGATATGAGGACCGGCGGCCAAGCAGCCGGGAACTTAACCGAATGCGGCAACTGGTCGCGCAAGCGATGCGCGAGGGCGCGGTCGGCGTCAGCTCGGCGCTGATTTATGCCCCCGGTGTCTATGCCGATACGGAGGAATTGATCGCCCTGGCGGAAGCGGCGAGTCAATACGGTGGAATGTACATCTCGCACATTCGCAGCGAGGGCAACAACCTGCTGGAAGCGCTGGATGAGATGATCACGATCGCGCGAAAGGCCGACGTCACCGCAGAGCTGTATCACATGAAAGCCGCCGGCCGGTCGAACTGGGGCAAGCTGGATGCAATGATCGAACGCATTGAAAAGGCGCGGGGCGAAGGGTTGCACATCACGGCCGACATGTACACCTATACGGCGGGCGCGACCGGTCTGGACGCCGCCATGCCTCCCTGGGTGCAGGCCGGCGGGCATCGGGCGTGGGTAAACCGGCTGAAAAATCCGAGAATCCGGCGTCGGGTCGTCCGGGAGATGTCCACGCCAACGGACGAATGGGAGAATCTCTATCTTCTGGCCGGGTCGCCGGACCGGGTTCTCCTCGTTGAATTCAAAAATGAAAGGCTTAGACACTTGACGGGCAAAACGCTCGCCGAAGTCGCTCGGATGAGGGGCAAATCCCCGCCGGAAACGGCGCTTGACCTTGTCATCGAAGACGACAGCCGCGTGGGCACGGTGTATTTTCTCATGTCGGAAGATAATGTGAAAAAGCAGATCGCGCTGCCCTGGGTGAGCTTCTGCTCGGACGCCGCGTCTCGTGCTACCGAAGGCGTCTTCCTGGAATCCAATCCGCATCCACGAGCCTACGGATGCTTCGCCCGGCTGCTCGGCAAATACGTTCGAGAGGAAAAGGTCATCCCGCTGGCCGAGGCGGTCCGGCGACTGACCTCGCTGCCCGCGGACAATCTCAAGCTCGACCGGCGAGGAAGACTCGAGATAGGATATTTTGCCGACGTCGTCGTGTTCGATCCCAAGACCATTACCGATCATGCGACGTATGAAAAACCGCACCAGTACGCTACGGGCGTCGTTCACGTCTTGGTCAATGGCACACAGGTGCTCAAAAACGGCGAACACACCGGCGCCAAACCCGGCCGCGTTGTCCGCGGCCCGGGATGGAGAAAGTAATTAAAAAATCAAGGAGCAAAAAAAATGAAACGATTTGGCTTATTTGTTGTCGGTTTGTCACTCGTCTTTGCCGTTATGGCCTTTGCGAGAGAGTCTTCTCAAACCTACGGTGCAGACCATTTTAATGTACGCGATTATGGTGCTCGGGGAGACGGACGCACAGACGATACCACCGCCTTTCAAAAGGCACTGGACGCCGCGGGTCGGGCCGGCGGAGGGATCGTTTACGCGCCGCGCGGCAACTATTTCTTCGCGGGCCATCTGAACGTCCCGCAGGCCGTTACGCTGGCGGGCATCTGGCAATCCGTCCCGGCCCATAACGGGATACGCAACGAGGGACTGCCCAAACCGACGGACGACGGCACGACGTTTCTGGTCACGGGCGGCGCGGGCCAAGAGGACAATCCCGCCTTCATTACGCTCAATACAAACAGCACGCTCAAGGGCGTCGTGCTTTATTATCCCGAGCAAAACGTGGACGACGTCCCTACTCCCTATCCCTGGGCCATTGCCATGCGGGGCAAAAATCCGGCGGTCCTCGCGGTCGAGATGCTCAATCCGTACAACGGCATCGACGCCACGCAAAACGAACGTCACCTGATCCGCGACGTTCACGGCCAGCCCATCCGGCGAGGAATTTTGGTCGATGCCATCTTCGACATCGGGCGCATCGAGAACGTCCACTTCAATCCCTGGTGGAGCATGAAGCCCAAGCTGTTCCAATGGCAGATGGAAAACGGCGAGGCCTTTATCTTCGGCCGGACCGACTGGCAGTATGTCTTTAACACGTTCTGCTTCGGTTACAAGGTCGGCTACAAATTCATCCGCAGCAAGAGGGGCGTCTGCAACGGCAATTTTTTAGGTATCGGCGCCGATAATTGTTATACGGCCCTCGTCGTCGAGCAATGCGCCCCATACGGGCTGCTCATTACGAACGGCGAGTTCGTCTCTTTCCGCGGGCCGGATCCCACGATGATCGACATCGCAGAAAGCAACAAGGGCAGCATTCGCTTCTCGAATTGTGCGTTCTGGGGCCCGTGCAACCAAATCGCCAAGCTCGCCGGGACAGGAACGACGGGTTTCGCGGATTGCACTTTCGTCCAGTGGGGCGGCAAACAAAAGAACCGCCCGGCGATCCAGGCCCAAAGCGGCACCGTCCTTATCCGGGGATGTGAATTCCGACAGGACCGACCGCATATCCGGCTCGGCAAAGACGTCAGCCGGGCCGTCGTGACCGGCAACATCTTCACGGGCTCGCAGCAAATCGTCAACCAATCCGAAAGAAACGTCCAAATCGCATTAAACGCCAGCAACTGAAAAGATTAAACGGGAGGATAGAACAATGTGCGTATCCAGTATCACGAGTTTGTTCACTTTGTTAGCGATTTGCTCGCCGGTGATCCCCCCTTTGAAAACACCGGAATTGCCCGAACTGGAATTGCTCCAGCGACCGGCCATGTACTACACGGATACCTCGTACGGACGCGCGTTTGCGAAAGATCCCGACGTGGTCCATTTCAAAGGTCGCTACCTGATGTACTATTCGATCAACCGCGGAAAAAAGGGAATCGCCATCGGCATCGCTCAGAGCAGCAATCTGGAGAGCTGGATGAAAGTCGCCGAGATTCTGCCGGAAGCCGAGTACGAAAAGAAAGGACTCGCGGCGCCGGGAGCGATTGTCCTGCGCGGCAAGGTTCACCTCTTCTACCAAACCTACGGTAACAAACGTAGGGATGCGATATGTCACGCCTTATCAGACGACGGAATCCATTTTATCCGAAACGACACGAATCCGATCTTCCGGCCGTCGGGCGCGTGGAACTGCGGCCGGGCGATTGACGCCGATGTGATCGAACACGAGGATCAACTCTTTCTCTATTGCGCGACGCGCGATCCCGAAATGAAAGTACAGATGTTGGTTGTCGCCGCGGCGCCGCTTAATTCCGGCTACGGCCGGAGCTGTTGGAAGCAGTTATGCGATGAATCCATACTCAAGCCGGAGCTTCCCTGGGAAAAACAATGTATCGAGGCCCCCTCCGTGTGCAAGCACGGGGGCCGGCTCTATATGTTCTATGCGGGGGCGTATAACAACGAGCCGCAACAGATCGGCTGCGCCGTCAGCGCCGACGGCATCCGCTGGGAGCGGCTGTCGAAATTCCCGCTGCTTGCGAACGGTAAAAGCGGAGAATGGAATTCGAGCGAATCGGGGCATCCCGGCGTTTTTAAGGATGAAGACGGACGGGAGTATCTGTTCTTTCAGGGTAATAACGACAACGGCGCGACGTGGCATCTTTCCAAAATGATGATCGACTGGGATAACGACAAGCCCTATCTGATCCGGCCCAAAGACGGCCGGGTGTTTCGGCTCAAAGAGATGGAAGGAAATTTGCCTTGATTTTCGGCCCGGAAAAGTGTATGCTGATTTTAGGGTGTGTTTTTTTGCATCCGGGCATAGGAGTGTGGATATGAACAAGCGACAAGCCTTTACACTGATAGAACTTTTGGTGGTCATTGCTATTATCGCCCTCTTGTTGTCGATCTTGCTGCCGGCTTTGCGCGCCGTCAAAAACCAGGCCCGGGCCGTCATCTGCAAATCGAACCTCAACCAGTGGGGTAAAATCTTCTACCTTTACACCCACGACAACAACAGCAAATTCATGGTCTGGAAGGAGTCCGGCACGCCGGGCGGGGGCACCTGGGTCATCCCGTTGATGCCCTATTACGAAGCGGGCGGCGAGAAGGCGCGGCTCTGTCCGATGGCCACGAAAACGGACGAGGAGGGCGAGACGGTTCCCGCGCGAATGGCCTGGGACTGCGAAATCGCTGACAAAATTCACAAGAACAGCTATGGGATCAATAACTGGTGCTACGACCTGCGTCCGGGCGTAACGACGATTTGGGGATTGCAGGAGGCGGACCGCAGAGCGTGGCGGCGCATCGATCAAAAACAGGCGGCCCGCATTCCGATGTTCCTGGAGTGCTGGCGATGGGGAGGCGGCCCGAGCACGCGAAGCGATCCGGCGCCGCCCGACGAAAAGGTCCGGCATAACACGGGATTCGGACGCTATTGCATGAACCGCCACGCCTATACGATCCACGTGTGCATGATGGACGGCTCGGTTGAAAGAGTGAAGCTCAAAAGCCTCTGGGACTTGAAGTGGCACCGAACTTTTACGATGCTGGACCCCACGCCGCAGTGGCCGGACTGGATGGTCAACCTGCCGGGCTCGTAGCCAAATGAAAATCAAACAAACCCGTCGATCACATTTGTCTATTGTCGCCGCCGTTATGTTTTGCTTGATCGTCCCGGCGGCTTCGACTGCCCGCGTGACATGCATCCGGCTAACCAGCGACCACGTCGCGGATACGACCGATCTGAAGCGCTTCCGGCAGTTCCACCAGTGGAAGGACAAGACCGGAAATAAACTGGCGCTCGCTATTTGGCGGTATCTCAACGACTATGAGACGGGCTTGTATCACTTCAACGAAATCTTGGAAGGGCCGGACCCGTTCGATGAATACGCGACGGTGCGCGACCCGTTGAAGATACTCAACACGTACAATATGGCCTACTGTGGCATCTTCGGCCCGATTACGGACGGCATCTTCCAGGGTGTCGGCTTCACCCAGGGGCGCTCCTTCGGCCTCGTGGCCTGGAACCACTGCGCCACCGAGGTCTGGTACGACGACGCCTGGCATTATTTCGACGTCGATGTGCGTGGCGCGCTCGTGCGGCCGGATGGGATCGTCACCAGTCTCAAAGAGGCACAAACCCATCGCGACCTTTGGATCAATCCGGCTGTGAATGTGACGCCCTTCTTCCCGAAGGACCCGAACAAGGCCAGAATCTTCGATATCTACAAAGACAGCCAAGTGTACTATTACTATCGCTGGTTCGAGGCCGGCCACACGATGGATTTCTACTTGCGATCCGGCGAATCCTTCACCCGGTTCTGGACGCCCCAGGGCGGACGCTGGAACCATCTGCCGCGTTATGCCAAAACGAAATGGATCAGGAATCTCATCGAGCAAGCGCCCAGAGGACCGAAGCCGAACCATCGTGATTTCACGCGTTGGAATCACGGCAACGGATTCTTTGAGTACCAGCCCATACTCAACAACACCTCGACGGATTTTGCGGATTGCTGCTACGAGGTCAAGAACCTGCGGCCGGGTGAAAATGGCCTCGAATTCATCCAATCCGGCCAGGCCGAAGTCACGTTCGAGGTCTTCACCCCCTACATCATCGTCCCCAAGATCAACAACCTCGACGATCCGAACGACGATAGCGAGGCCTCGGTCGTAACGCTGAAAGGCCCAAGGCCGGTGGAGGCTTGGGTCTCTCTCGATCATGGCCTGTCGTGGCAAAAAGTCGGAGAGACTCAATCATCTATGGACCTGACGCCCATCGTTAAGCGTACCTACGGCCATCTTTTGAAGCTCAAAACCTCGGGCAAAAAAGGCGCGACCGCTATCGACTTTTTGAATATCAAAACCTGGGTCCAGGTCGCCCCGACAAGCCTTCCCGCCCTGAAAAAAGGCAAGACAACGTTTCGCTTCGAAACGGGCGACCGCTATGGCCGGCAGACGATCCCCATGCTCGTCAAATCGAACACCGCCGATCCGGAAGATCTGAAGAAGTACGCAATCAAAATGCCCAACGACTACGATCCGAGCCGTCACACGTGCCGGATACGCGGCGAACTCATCGTGCGATTGGCCGCCCCGCCGGGTATAAAAATAGCATGGCTCACCATCGGCGGAACCTTCCGCACCCACCAGGGCGAATACGCAAAGAATACCGACAACCACATCGCCTACGCTGTCGGCCAGCCTAAAAGTTTTCAGGAAATCTACCGATCCAACGTGCCCACGTGGGTCAACCACTGGCGCTACAACTGGGACGAAGACGTCGTTCTCTCCGAACCGGCGGAAGAAGTCTTCGTTAAATACACCGCCCACACCGGTCTCAACACCATCCGTGCCTGCCTGCACTTGTTGCCGAGTCGAACGCCGGACAAGCACATCAAAATCACACACACCTATCGCATCGATGGTCAATTAAAAGAAGTCGAGAAATCGCTAACCTCCCCGGCCACCTACACCATCCAATGCCCCACTGAACCTGAGAACGTCTCCATAAAACTTGAAGTCCCGCACGGAAAATAACAACGAAAACCTCAGCCAATCGATCCCGCTAACGACCAACGGCTATCGTCAAAAAACCATCTCTTTTTATTCCCTGTTTTTTGTTGTCAAGAAGATTTATAAATCGCTATAATAGACATTGAAAGGAAAAGCATATAATAACTTACTTTATGCGGAGAAAGGATATTATAGACGTCATGACAAACTTTCATGAAGGTTATCTGAGGTTTTCAGTCAATGGTGTCTCTAAAGAGCTGAAGCTATTATTATCCGTAGTCTATAATCAGATTCATTCTTCTCCCATTGATCTGCTACTACTGAAAGAGTCTTTGATTTCATTGATATCTTTCCTTTGCCAACCTGAGCATAGGACGAATAAAAATTGTCTTGCCGTAGATCAATTCTTTGCTATTGATGACCACTGGAACGCAAGATGGAGTAATCTGCCTGAGGAATTTCAGAACGTTTTAGACGATATAGGTGGTTGCCTACATGATACGGTGTCACACCCAGACATTGCAGAAAATTTCGAGTCTACGCCGGAGCAACTTCTGCAGAGAATTAAACAGTTGAATGATTAATCATGTGGCAGGTTTTGCGCTTTCGGGGTCATTATGGTATTATCTCCATGAATTTTATGAGTGTCGGCGATTGGATGGACCTCACGGATGGGACAACTGGTCTTTCTTGACTATGCGATTATCGGCGCCTACATGCTTTTTGCGGTGGGCACGGGGATTGTCTTTTCCAAACGGGCCTCGCAAAGCTCGGAGAATTATTTTCTCGGCGGACGGTCACTTCCGTGGTGGATGATCGCCGTTTCGATGGTTGCGACGAGCTTCGCTTCGGACACGCCGCTGGTCGCGACGGAAATCACACGCACGGACGGCCTTCAACGCATCTGGTGGGTGTTCGTGGCCGTGCTGGCGCTCATCGTCGGCATCTTCCTCTTCTCAAGGCTCTGGCGCCGTGCGGCCATTATCACCGACGCCGAATTCTACGAGCTGCGCTACGAGGGCAAGTCGGCGGCGTTCCTGCGCGGATTCAGGGCGTTTTTCGCCGGCATCGTCCAGAACCTCGTTGTCATCAGCGGGGTCATCTTCGCCATGAGCAGCATTATTACGACCGTGACGGATATCCCCAAATGGTGGGCCATCGGGATCTGCTCGCTCGTCGCGCTGGTCTATGCGACCTTCTCCGGCTTCTACGGGGTCGTCGTCACCGACTTCGTTCAGTTCTTTATCGCGACGTTCAGTATGATCGCCCTGGCGGTGATCGCTGTAGTGAAAGTCGGCGGACTCGGCCACGTCCTGGAAACCATCGCGGCCACCGATGGCTACGGCCCGAGAACGCTGTCCATTTTTCCCGATTTCAAAAGCTTCGATCTCGACCTGGTCAAGCTGCTCATCTATCTGTTCGTGCTGTGGTGGATCGACGCCAGCGGCTACAATATGCAGCGCATGAGCGCCTGCCGGAACGAGCGCGACTCGGTTCTGGCCACGATCTTCTACGCCATCTTCCAGTGCTGCCGGCCCTGGATCTGGGTCGTTGTCGCGCTGGTCTCGATCGTGCTTTTTCCCGTGCTGGCCGAGCCGTACAACGACACCCACGCGTACCCTTTGGTTATGAACGAGTATCTGGGGGCCGGCTTGAAAGGTCTGCTCGTGACGGCCTTTCTCGCCGCGTTCATGTCCACAATCGATACGCATCTGAACTGGGGCGCCTCGTACATGATGACGGACGTGTACCAGCGTTTTATCAAGAAAAAGGCGTCGCAGCGTCATTATATGCTTGTGACGAAGATCGTCGTGGTCCTCCTGATGGCCGCGGGATTTGGTTTGGCTCTGTATATCGCCTGGCGAGGATTCACGGTTTCAGCGGTGTGGGAATTCTTCGCCCTGATTATGGTCGGCAGCGGCATGATCAGTGTGGCCCGCTGGTTCTGGTGGCGCATCAACGCCTATACGGAGATCACGGCGCTGTCTCTCGGCCTGATCCTCGGGCTTTCCAATCCGTTCATTCCCGAAAGCGTTAACCTGTTCGGATTTCCCTGGCCCGAGATGCCCTTTGAAATCAAGATCGCCGTCCTGACCGGCATCGTTGTGCCCATCAGCCTGATCGTGACCTTCCTTACGCCCGCCGTCTCGAAAGAAAAACTGGAAGCATTCTATCGCAAGGTCCGGCCGGGCGGCTTCTGGGGCATACTTAGCCGTGACATCCGGGAACTGCCCGGCTGCGCATTGTCCCTTTCGACCCTCGTTGACGTTGCAGGCGGCATCATGCTTTGCTACGGCATCTCCCTCGCTATCGGCTATTCGATCCTGCTCAAATTTGACAAGGCGGTCATCTGTGCCGTATTGGCTCTCATTGGGGGACTGATCGTTGTCCGATGGTTCAAAAAGGAAGTTCAAGTGCTTGCGCGAAGCGGCTTCTTCCGTGAGGACTCCCCACAAAAAAATCATCAACCGGATTGAACCTACATGTTCTTACGGTACTTTTACATACGAGTTACTTTATGTATCTTCATAATAATGCCTTTTAAAAGATTTCGCACTTCTTGAATTTCTTGTTTTTTGTTGTCAAAATAAAGATCATCCGTATAATAGTGATCGACAGGAAGAGCTTAGAATAACATGTTTGCTTAAACGTTATCGCGTCACTTAGTAAGTTATCGGGAGACTAACAATGGCTAATTCAAATTCAGACGCCGACACGAAAAGTAACATCATTTCTCTGATTCCACCGGAACACAGATTGCCTGCATTAGCACTATTAATCCTTGAGGCGATTTTATTAGTCATTTTGGCTGCTCAGGATTCTGATGTTATTAAAGTCATATCAATTATTGGCATGGTACTAATCTTAGTAGTTTTTCTTATAAGATTCTTTCCGTCCCACAAGCAAAAATCTAAAGAAGGTATTATGCCCGATTTGTATCCCATTCAACATACCAGACCTTTTGTTGACCATTGTGGTTACTGGATAGAAAAATGGTTTCGCACGATCAACAACTTGACGATCCAATACCACAGTTTATTCGGCATGACCGTTGATGAAAGCACAAAAGCAATAGATCTAAAAGGAACGTGTTACGTCAAAGATACCAACAATAATTGGCTGCTTCATTCCAAATGGTCCGGCAAACCCGTCGATATACAGATAACCAAACAACATGAGAAAGACGATCGCATCTTCTACTTCTTTAAATCCACGATATATGAAAATAAGTGTACCGGAGAATCGGAATTACGAGAAGATTGGGGCTGTGGATTTATGATGATTATTGCGAAAAACAAAAAAGACGGTGAAGGTTGGTTTATTTCAAAGAATGAAGCTACTTTGGGTGAACTCACTAAATTCGATCTTTATAAATCAGCCAACATCGACGAAACCATCAATTGGGAAAAGATGCTCGATGACCATCAACAATATATTAAAATGCTACCAAAAATTGATGGAATGATCACATGAGCAATACGGACAATATCATTGTCATCACCGGGCCAGCCCATGCCGGTAAAACCACGGTTATTAATGAATTAAGAAAACGCGGACATCTCATATTACCTGAATCAGCCATTCAATTGATTGATCTCGGATTATCTCTTTCTAAGGATGTTCGTTCGTGGCAGGATTGGCGTAATATCCCAGAAAATGAGTCCCAGCTACAAAAATCAATATATTTATCTCAGATTGCCAAAGAGCAATTAGCCAGACATCGTGACGAACATGTATTCTCCGACCGAGGTACTTTAGATGGTATTGCTTATTGCAGACTTCGCGGCGTCCAATATTCTACCTGGTTTAAGAACATTCCAAGATATAAATTAGCTTTTCTACTCGCTCCTCTGAAGTTTAACGCGAGGAGTGGTAGTGGTAGAATTGACACGGAAGATGATAACCGGCTGATTCACCAATTGATTAAAGAGGTATATTTAGAGTACAAAATACGAGTTATCGATGTGCCTTTAATGAATCATGAACACAACATTAGTGTCAAGTTGCGTGCAGATTTTATTGAGCAGAATACTCAAGCCATATAGATAAGTTTAACGATTTGAAAGATGAAAAAGAGGGCAGACGTTGGGCGTCTGTATTTTCAACGTCATGATAAGACGTCTGTTAACAATATCTTTATGGTGGGGCAATACCGTAAGGCCTCCCCAAGGGATCCCCCACCATACATCATTCTCATTCCCCGATGCTATTCGATTTCAATGATGGCTTCGGTCCAGCGGCGCAGTTTCCATTGATCCCACTCGACATCGGTGGTGATGACATAGGTTCCGGGTTCGACAGAGGCGTCCACATGCAGGTTATAATCCACTTTTCCTTCGGTTCGCGGAGGAACGGTAACCGACTCAATCCGGCGTAAGGTGTCGAATTCAACGGGCAGACCGAGCGTGGCAGTGAACTTGTGAGGAACATCCGAATGGTTAAATATCTTTAAACTGATAAGTACCGTGTGGCCGGGCCGGGCTGTTTGGCCGTAGGGGTAGAAGCGAATCCACCGTTCGTCGATGCCGTAGTTCGGCTCATCCCAGGGGAATAACTCGGCAAGAAGGGCCTTGCGCCTGGCGAGCGTCGCGGTCATGTGGTCAAGCTGTCCGGCGGAGAAACGGAAGGGCTGAACGACGTGCTGGTTGATGAGCAACGTTTCAGGGGGAACCTTCCGCAGGACATCGAGACAGTAGAAGTAGCCCATCGATTCTTGCATCAGGTTGCGATTGAGCAGGCAGTAATCGTCGATGCCTGACGGGGTGAAGGAGTCACCGATGAAGAAGATTTTTTCGGCATTGTCTTTTTCGACAAGGAGGGCATCGTGGTAGATGGTCTGGCCGGGGTAGTCGTGGAACGTAAAGGTGAATTCCTTCCAGCGCATTTTATGGCCCTCGGGCAGGATCCTCAACTTCATGACAGGATTGGGCGTTAAGCACGGCAGACGATAGGCGCCGGGGCGCCGGAGGATATCAACCAGCGGGCCGGTGACATAGGCGGGACACTCGAACTCATCGCAGCAGGCAGCGGCATTGTCGGTGTGGTCGTCGTGATAGTGCGTAATGAACAGGCCATCGAGTCGTGTCAGCTTGCCCGATTCTCTTAGCTTATTGATTTCGTTGATGATCCGCCGGCCGCCGCAATCGACGAGGAAACCGCATCCGTCTTCGGAAACGATCAAACGCGCGTTAGCGATGGGGATGATCCATTCCGGGGGCTTGTCTTCAATCACTTCCGCCCAGGGCATCCAGTCCACCTTCGGATCGGAACCGAGGACGCGGCCGGCGAGGATGTCGTACCGCTCTTTGAAATACCAGCGTCCCGCACTAATTGACAGGTAGTTCTCATAGACGCTCCGGAGCCGTCGGATCAGAAGGTCGATCGCTTGATCCGGCTTGCGTACGACCGGCCCGCGTACGGGGACGAGGATGTCGGGTTCTTGCGCGGCGATTTTTTGCAGGCTATTGATTAACTCGCCCATCCGGCTCGCCCAGCCGTGGTAGCCGCCGATCTTCGCTTCTTTAACGGCGTCCTGGAGCGAGTATAGATCGAGCAGTTTTCCGTCGTCGTAGATCGTGTCGCCGACAAAGGCATATCTAAGATCGTCGATCTCGATCAGGTAGGAGACGGCACGGCGCGTGTAGCCGGGTGTGTCGATAACCTCGATGGGGATTCCCTTCCAGGAAAAAATGTCGTCGCCGCGAACGGTTTTAGCGATCTTCATGGACCCGGTCAGGATCTTCGTTCCCTGCTGGGCGTAGTCATGAAAGCGTTTGGTGGTGAAATCCGTCCAGAATCGCTCGACATCGATGAAGCTGTCTTTATCCAATTCGGGTATAACCGCCACGGCACTGTTTTCAACAAGCTTCCGACCGGCCCAGACCACATCACGCCGGCCGTGCGTGAACAGAACCATGTCGGCCCGCTCGATCTCACCCGTGGGATCGCCATAAACAACCAACCGCGCATCGTCTTTTTCGATGCTCACGCCGTTGACAGGTCCCTGGATGAGAGACACATGTTTGCTGAGCGGGATGGCCTCTCCCCCATGAGATTGACCTGTTAGCAATATAATGAAGAAAAGAGTGATGATTGTTGTTATCAATTTTCTCATAATATCCTCACCTCAATTTATGGGAATCTGAAGTTAACTGTGGTTTTCATAGATT
>Ga0272441_10012098_pt1 | contig 12676 bp, 9 predicted proteins | sample SSMProp6N_FD_193582 | JGI IMG/M metagenome (GOLD analysis project Ga0272441, IMG submission 193582) | Marine sediment archaeal communities from Little Sippewissett salt marsh, Falmouth, MA, United States - SSM-Prop-6N | ecosystem: Environmental > Aquatic > Marine > Wetlands > Sediment ...
GAGATTCTCCAGGCAGAAGCCCCAATTGATAATCCAGTGCAGGAGGCTGCAGCGTATCAAAATTGGGTTGATAATGTATCTGCAACCAGGCCTTCCCACCGGTTAATTCCTGATGAAAGCGATCCGCATGCAAGGAGAGTTCAGCCAAAACACGCCTGCGGTACAAAGAGATCATCACACCGGTTTGAGCGAGAACCAACTCCAAAGGAGCGAGCTGAGCCCGATCGCCGTTGTTATCCCTAAGATGACGCAGGAGTGCATTACGCCGTGAAAGTGCCGACTGATATTTAGAAAGGGCCCTCACATACTCAGGATAAACCTGGGAAAGGAGATCGTTAAGATAACGCCGGCGCCCTGATGGCGAACCGCTTACCAACGCAACATCTTCCGGCAAAAACAAAACGACATTCAGACGCCCAGCAAGATCGGCCCTTCGAACAGATTGTTGATTAACACGAATCCGCTTTCCAAGGCGAGCGCTCCCATTCGAAAGCTGCGAACGCTGCAACGCAATCTCAATTACATCAACACGATTAGGCCTGACGACCTCTGCCTGAACCTGGGCAAAGGGCATCCCAGACTCTGCAGCGCCCCAATGAATCAATTGCTGATCCACGTGAGTCAGAGGAGAATGCCCCAGTGCCAAGTAGGCAATCGCCTCCAATAAACTGGTTTTCCCTTGTGCATTTGCACCTAAGAGAAGAATAGGAGCGGCGGGGAAATCAAGTTCCAGCCGCGCATAAGTACGAAAATGGCGTAGGCTAAGACTTCGGATATGCATAACGCCATCATTGTAACACGGGGAAGAAAAATAGAGAAACGTTGCAAAGGCAAAGATAAACCACTTGATTTCACCGTAACTAACAGTAAAATAGCCATGTGCCAACACCATTCCAACATCTTTACTATACAAAACACTTCTTAGAAACTCAGCCACTCCCTGAGAACATCACGGCTGTAGTACAAAAAGCCATGGGGCCTTTCCTCTTGGGCTGCACCGCGGCAGATATCCAGGTAATCACAGGGCAACGCCGTCACGAAACACACTTCTATAGGATCCCCCCTACCCCAAATCTACATGCATGGGAATCCATGAAACTAGCATATCCAGAGCTTGCCGATCCCTATATCTTACCTTGCAAACAAGCCGCATTCATAAGTGGATACTTAATGCACTTAGTTTGGGACGAAGCCTGGGCTTGGGAAGTCTTCTGTCCCCTTTATCTCGAGTCAAAAATATGGGAAAGCCATCAGATAAGAAGTATCCATCACAATGCACTACGCGTGCTTCTGGATCGCGAGGCAGAGAAAGACTTGCATGCTTTGCCAGAACTGAATCCCTTGCTACGCAAAACAGAACCGGAAAGTTGGCTGCCCTTTGCCCCAGATGCGGCACTCTGTCAATGGCGTGACTGGATCACCAACCAATTAGACAACCCACAAGACGTCCAAACAGCTAAAGTGTTTGCGCAGCGCATGCACATCCCCACGGAACAACTTGAAGACGTAATAAAAGCCATTGCTGCGCACACTTGCAAACCAGCTATTCCAGGTTTGAAGGCCGCAATCCGCAATTTTGAGGCACGCGCAACCACAGATAGTCTCACCGTACTCCATGAATACTGGCAATCAAAAAAGAAAAAAACAGAATATAAAACCCAAATTGCTGTTCCTTGTATCCATTGACGTAAATCACAGTATTAAAGGGTCATTCGTCACTATATCCAATCAAAAATTCATCTATCATTAGGGTGATGAAGGTATAGCGAAGGAATCCTTTAACCAAGGACTTTCCATCGCACCTCTCCTCCTTTCCTTGGCTGGTGGCCCCCCGGAGTACCCCCTCACCGGGGGGCCATGCCATTTATATAAGAAGGCACAACCTTGATGATACTAAATAGTTTTGCACCGCATGTCCCCCGTGGTATAATTGCTTAATAAAATAGGCATGGGGAGAGCTGCATGGCAAAAGGTTTTCTAAAATTTATTTTCGGTGATCGCAATGACCGTGAGATTTCTCACTTACAAAAGATAGTCGAACAAATTGCTGATCTAGAGCCACAATTTAAGGATCTCACCGAAGATCAATTACGTTCCAAAACAGAGGAATTTCGCCAGCGGCTGGAACAGACCGAAACACTGGACACACTTTTACCTGAAGCTTTTGCCGCTGTGCGAGAAGCCAGCAAGCGCACTATTGGCTTGAGACATTATGATGTGCAGTTAATCGGTGGCATCATTCTTCACCAGGGCAAAGTAGCTGAGATGCGCACGGGTGAAGGGAAAACACTCGTGGCCACTCTACCCCTCTACCTCAATGCTTTGGAGGGCAAGGGCGTACACCTAATAACCCCCAACGACTACCTAGCTAAATTTGGCGTTCAGTGGATGGGGCCAATCTACAACGCATTAGGGATAAGTGTCAGCATTATTCAATCTGGCGGGGGAAAACCTGACGAAGCCTCTTTCCTTTACGATCCGCAATATACCTCAGACGATGACCGCTACCAATATCTAAGACCAATTACACGGCGCGAGGCCTATCAAACGGATATCACCTACGGCACCAACAACGAGTTCGGGTTCGATTACCTGCGCGACAACATGGTTGTGGATCTCGCCCAATGCACGCAAGGAATGCAGCACTTCGCGATCATTGATGAGGTGGATAGCATCCTTATTGACGAAGCACGCACCCCTCTTATCATCTCAGGACCCGCGGAAGAATCTTCAGAGCTCTATAATCGCTTCGCCGACATCGTCCTCAAATTACAACGCGATAATGACTATGAAGTAGAAGCACGTACCCTGGTCGCAATCCTTACGGAAGAAGGCAGTTCCAAAGTAGAAAGATTGGTCGGCATACCGGAAGGGGAAAGTATCTATGATCCCAAACATGCCCACATGCTGCCCTACTTGGACAATGCCCTGAGAGCCAAGGAATTTTACCGCAAAGACAAAGAATATGTCATCCGCGACGGAGAGATCATCATCGTGGATCAGTTCACAGGACGATTGATGTTCGGGCGGCGATATTCTGAAGGGCTTCACCAGGCTATTGAAGCAAAAGAACACGTTGACATACGCAGGGAGTCCCTAACCTACGCAACCATCACCTTCCAAAATTTCTTCCGCATGTATGACAAGCTGGCCGGCATGACCGGTACCGCAGCGACAGAAGAAGAAGAGCTTCGCAAGATCTACAACTTAGATGTCGTGGTACTTCCAACCAATGTTGAGTATCGCGCGCGCTTCGGTGATCTGGAAGAGCGTGAGGTTCCCCCCTCCGAATCAGGTGTTGCGTTCAAAGGGGCTTTTCATGATCACGATGAGTATAAAGTGACGATTTATGACGGCGCCAGTGATCAGCGCTATTATCGCAGATTAGATTTACCTGACTTCATCTACAAGTCAGAAAAAGCAAAATTCCAGGCCGTAACCCAGGAAATCAAAGAGGCCTATCAAGCTGGACGGCCTGTCCTGGTGGGCACAACCGCCATTGAGACATCGGAACGCATCGCCAAACTGTTGAAGGCCCATCACATTCCCCATAATGTCCTCAACGCCAAATACCACGAGAAAGAAGCCGTGATCATCGCCCAGGCAGGACGGCCCGGGTCAGTCACCATTGCCACCAACATGGCCGGACGCGGTGTGGACATCTTGTTGGGCGGCAATGCCGAAGGGTTAGCACGCGATCAATTGCGCAAAGAAGGAATAGATCTCACACAAATCCACGCTTCCGACTGGGATGCAGCACTCAAGCTGGCACGCAGAGGAGAAAACCCAACCAGCCAATACCCTGGACGCTGGGCAGAAATACTCTGGACAAAAGTGAGTGACTGTGAAACAGCACGCGAAAAAGTTTATCAGGCCGGCGGACTCCATGTCATTGGCACAGAACGCCACGAATCTCGCCGCATTGACAACCAGTTGCGGGGTCGTGCAGGCAGGCAGGGAGACCCGGGGTCCAGCCGCTTTTACATCTCACTCGAAGACGAATTGATGCGACGATTTGGAGGGGAACGTCTGCAACCTTGGATGGACCGCGCGGGACTTGAGGATGCTCCTCTGGAATTTAACATGCTTTCCAAGGCAATCAGCTCCATTCAAGAACGTGTAGAAGGGTATAACTTCGACATACGCAAACATGTACTTGAATATGATAACGTAGTCAACAAGCAGCGTGAGGTTGTCTACGCAGAGCGACAGAAAATTCTATCACGGGATGACCTGCATGATGACCTGATGACAATGGTCGAGGATGAAATCCGCAAAGTCATCACACTCTACACAAGCAGCGAACAAGAATCCGGGGATCTCAAAAGTATGCTAGCGGAGCTGCGCCAATTTGTCCCCATTCCCGCTTCGCTAACGACAACAGACTTAGAAACACTGGCCCCTGAAGAAATGGTGACGCGTTTCATGCAGTGGGTGGAAGACACTTACATCAAGATGAATCAACAATTAGGGGAATCCCTCTACCACAACATGCGGCAGGAAAATGTTACTCCCAAACAGCTCGCTGAAAGCAACATGCCTTTTTCACAAGCTGTCGCGAAACGCATTCGCAGCCTCTTGGACAAAGATGAAGCCCAAGGGAAATTATGGAATCGTCCTCTGAGACGTTTCCCCAGCGAACTTGAAAACCAAGTTCAAGCTATTGTTGTGGATATACACCGACTCTCTCGAGATCGGCAGATCATGCTAAAGCCATTAGATAACCATTGGGTCCAGCACCTCACAGGCCTGGACGTCCTGCGAGAAGGTATTGGGCTGCGTGCCATTGGACAGCAAAATCCTCTGGTAGCCTACCAAAAAGAAGCTTACGAAATGTACCAACAGATGATGGACTCTGTACAACGAACTATTGTACGTTCACTCTTCTTAGTACCACGACAAACACCGCGGCAACAAGCGCGGAAACCCGTTCTAAGTGCACAACATCGTAGTCTTCGTGCTGTAGGTGGCAGTTCCCAGGTCACCTCCCAGCCAAAACATCAAGCACCTCCCGGCAGTCACAAACGGGGGCGCAATGATCCGTGCTGGTGTGGCAGTGGCAAAAAATATAAAGATTGCCACTTGCGTGAGGACCAACGAGCAGGCAAGACAAGTTACATAAGCGACAAAAAGAATGGGTGATGCTGCTGGGAGGATAGCATGTTCAATGACAGCTTGACCGGTCGCGTGTTCCGAGACATGGACCCAGATTTATTAGCGTTCCTGAACCAATACATCGACACGTTCATCAAATGGGACCTCCTCCGCTTCTTCTACAACAATCCGCACACAATCGACACCGTAGATAATATTGCACGGTATGCTGGTCGCGATGAAGAAACTGTACACCAGGAACTGGTCAGCCTGGCAGCAAAAGGCCTCTTGGAAGAGACCAAAATGGGTGAAATGGTCGTCTATGCTTTGACTGCTGACCCCCAAATACGCAAACTGCTATCACGGTTTATCGAAGCTAGTGAAGATCGTCAATTCCGCGTTCGGGCCATCTATCATGTCATTAAGAATATGAAAGGGGACTAAGGAGAAGCCGTTATGCAACCATCCAATTTCCCCAAACAAAGGGAGCGCGTGTGTACCGGCATTCCAGGATTAGATGAGATGCTCCGGGGTGGCTATCTTCCCTATTCTGCCAATCTTGTTGAAGGCGCACCAGGCTGCGGAAAGAGCACACTAGGCATGCAGTATATCTATCAAGGCGCGCTTCATGGAGAACCCGGGATTATCTTAACCTTTGAACAGTTCCCGGAGCACTATTATCGCGATGCAGCGTCATTTGGCTGGGATTTCCACACTTTAGAGCAACAAGGACTGCTTAAGATCGTCATGAGCAGCCCCGAAGTCAGTAAAGTTGACTTGGAAACCTCCAGCGGGAAAATAGGAAAACTTATTTCCGACATGAAAGCAAAGCGCATTCTGGTTGAGAGTCTCTCACATTTTGAGCGTATCAGCAGAGATCCTCTTACTTTGCGCAACCTGACTTACAGCTTCATCAATGCATTGAAACGTGAAGGGCTCACCGCTGTTCTTACACGTGAAAACCCCGTGCTGTTGGGTGACGAAAGCAGAGAAGATGAAGAGGAAGCGAGTTTCGGATTTATCGTTGACTCGTACATTTTGCTTAGATACGTAGAAATCGAAAGTGCAATTCAACGTGCGATCATCCTGCTAAAAATGCGCGGAAGTGCCCACGATACACATATCCGACAGTTTGATATAGGCGCAGATGGCATGTACGTCCAAGATCCGTTCAAAGGGCGTGAAGGTATTCTCAGTGGCAGTCCTAAACAAATGGCTGAATCCTTTATCAAAGCCTTCGTACGGCGGTGAAATTGTGCAACATGTAAAACTGCTCTTGTCACTCATCGGCTGGGTAAGCATCTTAGCGCTCCAAATTGTACTGATGAACATTGCTCGTTTCTTTCAGAAGAGTTCCGGCGAACCTACTTGGCACCGTCTGTATCTGCTGCCAATTATTTTAAGTGCAGTAGGTGCCGGAAGTTATACCTTAAAAACGATATCCGGAAGCACCCAATGGCCAGATTTCACGGGTGATACCTTAGCAAATTTATGTCTATTTTTTGCGGGAGTCCTTTTAATTCTATTAAGCAGCCGCCTTTATGAACAAATGATGGGAGGGAATATATCATGACAAACATACAAATTCTAACCTCGCATCTAGGGCTGTTAGGACTAGGAAGTACCTTATACCTCAGTCAAATACTTAAAACTTTCAGCCGACGCATGGGGGAAGTTACCAAAATGCCCCCTTATTATCGCTGGTTCGATGTAAGCAGCATTTTCATCTCTATAGCATTTCTAGGACAAGCTATGTTATGCAGTGCTGCACTAGCAGGACGTCCAGCGATATTGTTTACCGATGCCTTTGCACTTTATACTTTCTACCTACCTCTAGCAGTAGGCGCTGGAATCGACATTGGCGTCGCACTTGTCTACTGGGGGTGGTTAATCCATGAGCATTAACCTGCAGAGTGTATGGTCCCAAATCAATTTGATTAAAAGCAGAGAAAATCCCTTGTTGCAATCAGAAGAAATAAAACAACAACTAAGAGAATGGTCACACAACCTGCCCAAGGTCGATTTACATCGACATCTGGAAGGCTCCTTGCGCCTTAAAACTTTAGCAGATATCGCTATCGAACATGGCATAGACCTTCCCAGCTACGACCTTGAACAACTACGACCTTATGTCCAAGTTACAGAGGAACAGCCTGATTTCCATCGATTCCTAGAGAAGTTCAAGCTTCTACGCAACTTCTATACCTCAAAAGAAGCTGTACAACGCATCACGCGAGAAGCGATCATGGATGCAGCCTCGGACAATATCCGCTACCTGGAGTTGCGCTTCAATCCTATTGCGCTCTCACGCGTACAGCACTTCTCGCTAGAAGCCGTTGTGGAATGGGTCATGGAAGCTGTGGAACAGGCACAGACAGAAACCGGAACCCGGACATGCCTGATCCTCCAAATTGGACGCGACGAACCTATCAAAGTAGCGGAAAGAATCGTAGGCCTGGCCATCGATTACCATGGTCCGCTTGTGCGAGGTGTTGACTTAGCGGGAGATGAAACAAACTACCCCGCCACAAAATTTGCAGAGCCCTTTAATAAAGCAAAAGCAGCAGGATTAGGCATAACCGTGCACGCCGGCGAAGCCGCAGGGGCCGAAAGTGTACGAGCCGCCGTGGAATCCCTACAAGCACAACGCATCGGGCATGGAATCAACGTGGTCGAAAATTCTCGAATCGTCCATCTGCTTTACGAAAGAGGCATTACTTTGGAAGTCTGTCCTACTAGCAACTTCCAAACCGGAGCCGTTCCAGGCCTCACTATGCACCCACTGACAGATTTGTTCAGCTTACGCCTTAAAGTCACAATTAACACAGATGATCCCAGTGTAAGCGACACAACACTTAGCGATGAATACGTGGTTGCTATCAGAGCCATTGGTCTGAAGAAGCAGCACATTTACCAATCTTTACACAACAGCATAGAAGCCGCGTTTATTCCAGAGGAAGAACGCCCCGCGCTCCTAAGTCATTTTCAAGAAGAATTGGCCGAATTCCCCGGTGCACTTGAAGAATTCAATCGTCTATAGCTTCATAAAACATCACGATAAGATAACAAGACACCCTATTCCCAAACCACATAGGCACCGCTAATAGAAAACGAGGAACGTATTCTTACGTCCCCCGTTTTCAGAGTCAGTTTATCAACCAAGCGCTTACTTGAGTATCTCCCCCAGGCCTGTGGCCGTATAAGGCTTAGGTCTCATATTTTCAATGCCAAACTGCGCCAATTCCGTTGCCCGTTCCGCGGTCATACGGGATGCCACCACCATCACTTTAGAAATAGATCCTGTATTGCGCAAATGCTGCAGAATCTGCGCGCTATTTCCAGACTTTAAAATATCATCCATCACAACCAAATCAAATGGCGTGAAATCGGCAACGACATCGCTCGAACGTGTGACCACATTACCGGACTCCTGCAGTAGCGAAATAACGAACTTGCTCCATACATCATCATCATCAACCAGCAAAACAGCTTTTCCAGAGGGTAAATCAGATTCTGGAAGTTTACCGGTAAACACAGGAACAAGCAGTTCAAAGAGAGCACCGCCCTCGGCCCGGTTCGTAGCTGATATCTTGCCCCCGATCTGATTGAGGATCTGCAAACAAGCTGAGAGGCCCAATCCCGCATGCCCGACGCCCTTGGTCGTGTAAAAGGTCGCCCAAATCTTATCTAAATTCTCCTCAGGAATCCCCACACCATTATCTGCGAACCGCACAGCTACAAAATCACCATCTGCTACTGCAACCTCAACAGCAATCGCAGGATTTACCACATTCTCAGTAGCTTCAAGCGCATTCTTCAAAAGATACCCAAAAGCACGGCTTAACTGATCTGTATCAACAATTGCCAGAGGTAAGTCAGAAGCAACCTTGTAGCTGACTATCCCCTCAGGTATCTGAAGGAGCAAAGCGGTATCCCTTACCACATCATCCACCATCGTAGGACGCGGTTTATGTTCACGCGCAGGCCCAATCAAGTGCTCCTTAACCGCGATAATCAAACGAGCACTTTCACCAATAATCTCAAGATCTTCCTGCATTGACGCGATATTCAAGGGATCAAAATTCACTAAATCATCTTGCAGCCGCTCAACCGTCGTGGAGATAGGCAAAGCCTTGTTGCCAATCCAATGAATTGCCTGCAATGTCGCGGTTGCCAAAGCCTCAAAGGTTTTAGTACGTACTAATTCTGCATGCGCCTCTTCCAAAGCTTTGAGCAACTGCGCATTATTGATAGCAACCGCCAATTGATCTGCCATGGCTTGCAAACTAGTGATGTCCTCATCGCTAAAAGCTGCTTCTTCAACACTCTGAACAGTTACAGCACCAATAACCTTATCACCGGCCAATAAAGGTAACGCCATCTCAGAACGCGTGTCCGGAAGATATGGATTCTTAAAATGGATAGGCTCCTCACCTACATCCAAAGCAATGCGCGCTTTACGGGTACTGATTGTCGTACCGATCATGGAAAGGCCATTTACCTTAAGCTTATGACCAGCAGCAATCATCCTTCCGCCTGGCTCACCCCGGCCAGCTTTCAAGACAGCCCATTCAGCCATATCATCTAACAAGAAAACACCGGCATAGTAAAATCCATAAGTATCGCAAATGATATCTACTGTACGATTGAGTAATTCACCCAGGTCTAAAATAGAGGTAACGCCTTTTCCAACCTCAGCAGCAGCATCTAAAAGATGAGCACGCCGCTCAGAACGAGCTAAAAGCAATTGATTTTCCTGATATAAACGGGCATTGTGAATAGCAATGGCAAGCTGATCTGCCATACCTTGCAGCACCGTGATATCATCCTCGCTAAAAGCGGCCTCTTCAATACTTTGCACAGTAAGCGCACCGATAAGCATATCGCCGACAACCAAAGGTAACGCCATCTCAGAACGCGTATCTGGAAGATGGGGGTTCTTAAAATGAATAGGTTCCTCCCCTACATCCAGGGCTATCAGCGCCCTGCGCTCACCGGTAGCGCGGCCAATCATCGAATGCCCGTCCACTTTGAGCTTATGAGCCTCAGCGATCATAGCCTCACCGGCCTCACCGCGGCCCGCACACAAAACAGCCCATTCACCAGCAGCGTCAATCAAGAAAACACCGGCATAATAGAAACCAAACTCGTCGCATATAATATCAACCGTTTTCTCTAACAAGGTATCAGGGTCAAGAATTGAAGCTACATTGCGGGCCACTTTCGCAGCAGCTTGTAAGAGTGTAGCACGACGCGCGGCTAAAACATTAGGATCCTTCATCGCTAGCTCTTCTCCTCATCCATAATGGCATTCACTAATTCCAGCAAACCCGCCTCTCGCCCCTTTACAAAGTAAGCGCGGGCACCACGCGCAACAGCTTCCTTGGCGCGCGCCACTTCATCAAAAGCGGTCAACACAATAACAGGAAGTGTGCTCTCAACCTCTAAGAGCTTTGTCAAAAGTTTCAGACCAGCATCAGGATCATCCTGCCCCTCGAGGTTAGGCATATGGAGATCAAGTATCGCGAGATCAAAGGGACCTTCCTCTACATCCTCTTCTCCATCAAGCACCGCCTGAAACAAAGTTAAACCAGCCATAGCATCCTTAGCGGTATCCACATCAAAGCCGGCACGAAGCAAAGTCTTCTCTATACTGCGCCGAACTAACGGCTCGTCATCCACCAACAAAATCCGAGTATCCTTTTCCACAGCACCCCTCTCCACAAAAATTTAAGTCACACCACAAAAGTGAAACAAAAATGATCCAAGGCAAGACACGACTTGGATCATTGTGCACGAGCGATAGGCAGCAAAAGCGTGAAAGTGGTTCCAACCCCAACCTCACTTTGAACCGTAATTTTGCCGCCCATGCCGCCAACAATCTGGGCACAGGCAGATAACCCCAACCCAGTTCCACCACGGTCACCTTTAGTAGTGTAAAATGCCACCCAAATTTTGTCAATCTTCTCAGAAGATATGCCTACACCGGTATCCGTAACAGCAACAGCCACAAAACCAGCTTGATCAGCAGGTTCAGCACTGATGCATATATGTTTCTCGTCGACATCAACCATAGCTTCCATAGCATTCTTCACAAGGTTGATAAAGACGCGTCCCAACTGCATGCGGTCCCCTCTAATAAAAGGTAAGCTTTCTGCGAACTGCATCTCCACAACACCGGCAGGAATGCCCATTCCATCTATTGTGTCACGTAAAAGCACCTCAATATCAAAATCCTGGACAGCACGCTTACGCGCAGGGCCAATAAGATCCTCCTTAATATTCAAAATTGCCTGTGCGCTCCCACCAATAATATCCAAATCCTCAAAGATAGAAGTAACACTGAGCATTTTACGCAGACGTCGGGGAGACTGTGTATCAAGTTCTTCTCGAACAGAAACGATATCGACACCCTCTTCAGCTAACTGCTCAATAGCCAAAGCTAATAAATCAACATAGGGTTGTGCAGCCGCAGCGGCAGGCATCGCACCAAGCAAAGCGCTGACAACTACAAAATACCGGGCGATATCCTCTCGAATACGATCAATGCTTCCGGGAATAGGGGCCGCCTTGTTCCCAACCCAGTGAATTGCCTCACCCGTTGCAGTAGCAATTGCCTCAAAAGTTTTAGTGCGTACTAACTCAGCATGCGCGGCCTCTAAATCTTCCAACAGGCGTGCATTGTTAATCGCAACTGCCAGTTGATCTGCCACAGCCTGAAGCGCAGTAATGTCATCCTCAGAAAAAGCACTCTGGTGGGTGTCTTGGACATCAAGCGCACCTATGATCTCACCGCCAACTAAAAGCGGAAGGGCAATCTCTGATTTTGTCAAAGGTAAGAGCAACCCATGATGCTTATCTTTCGACAGCGTGACATTCTCTGCAATACGCCCCACCCCCAACCAGGTCGCTTCTCCCACGACAGATCGGCCACCAACACGTAACTTTTGAATCACATCTGGAGACTGCTGGCCATTTTCGCCATAATCAGCGCGCAAAATCGCCCAACTACCCTCCTCATCCAACAGAAAAATTGCGGCGTAATAGAAATTGAACTCATTACAGATAGTATCGACGGTAGCATCCAAAAGCAAATCCAGATTCAGGATTGAAGTAATGCTACGCCCCACCCGAGCTCCAGCCTCTAAAAGCTGCGCCCGCCGCTGAGATTTAACCAACAGCTCACGATTCTGGCGATTGAGGCCTCTATTCTCCTCAACAGCTCGCGTCAATTCACGGACCTTCTCCTCAAGACGCGCCACCAAGGTCTGCTGATAGGCTTGGCGGAAGCTGTCGTCCACAAGTTCCTCACGCTCGCCACCCAAAAAAGAGACCACCTTCTCAAAAAACGCATCGGGTTCAATAGGCTTAGAGAGGTACCCATCACAACCCGAGGCCAAAGCGCGTTCACGTACATGTTCCGTTACATCGGCGGTCAAGGCAATAATGGGTGTATCAGGTAGAATGGATTTAATGCGCGTCGCAACTTCATAACCTGTCAAGTGCGGCATATGCAAATCCACTAAAACCAAATCGGGATGGTGCTCTGATGCGAGATCAATACCCTCCAGGCCCTCAGAAG
>Ga0272441_10012099_pt1 | contig 12675 bp, 10 predicted proteins | sample SSMProp6N_FD_193582 | JGI IMG/M metagenome (GOLD analysis project Ga0272441, IMG submission 193582) | Marine sediment archaeal communities from Little Sippewissett salt marsh, Falmouth, MA, United States - SSM-Prop-6N | ecosystem: Environmental > Aquatic > Marine > Wetlands > Sediment ...
TTCCCTGCCCTCCCGGAACGGATCGGGGGGACCGGATATTTCGGTCTCGTAAACCGGTCCCGAACCCTTCAAAGGGACCTGATAGCCGGAGGTGAGACGTTCGCTCTGGGGGCGGGTGGTGTAGAAAGCGAAGGTGCCCTGAGAACCTTTCAGGTCGGGGGTGCAGAGGCCGGAGAGGAGAAGCCCCTTGAACTTTTCCGGGGGGAAGGTGATGGGGACCTTGAGGACGGTGCTGAAGACTCCGTGCTCGCCGAGGATCTTCCAGAAAGGGACGCTTTTGCGGAGGAGTTTGAGCCGGGGTTTACCGAAGGGGATTTTAATTTTTCCCAGGCGGATAAATTTCCCGGAGGTTCCGATCTCGGCCGAAGAGAGGGAGGGGAGATAGGTTTGGGGATCCCGGCGGAGGAAGTCGAAAATATTGTGCTTGCCCGGGTTGGTTCCGGTCATGAAAGAGGACCAAGCCACCGGGGAGATGGGGGGGTTGGTGGTTTTCAACGGGGAGAAATGACCGCTCTCGCGCATCCGTGATAAATTTGGAAGTTTTCCCTCCGCCATGAAGGCGGTGGCGAGTTCGGGGTCGAGGCCGTCCAAACCCAGGATGATCAGGCGTTCGACCCTGGCCGCCGTCTGCCGCTTTTTCGAGCGGAGGGCTTTCCAGAGGAGCCTCACCGGGAGGGTGAAAATGAGGAGAGAGGCGAAAAGGACGGCGCCGATGATGAAAATGAGGGAGCTCAGAAAAGCGAAACCCGCCCCGGGCCCGATGTATCCCCAGGCGAAGCCGGGAAAGAACAAAAGAATGAAAACGATGAATACGCTGAATTTTTTCATGAAGGCGATAAAATGACATATTTTCGGGCCGAAGTCAAATCGGATGTCCGCTGCCGGGGGGAGGGAGGGAGGAAACGAGGAGAATGCGAGATAGGCCCTTCACCCCAATTTTATCCGCTCATCGACAAGTAGTGTTGCTTTCTGCAGCTATCGAAGGCCGGGGAAATATAGTTTTTAAAATTGCGGAAAGGAAATTACTCTTACTGTTTCAACTTGTCAGGAGGGTTTTGCCGGCGCCTATTCCGGTAGATGAACCAAAGATTGCGACTGTAGATAAGAAAACCGGCGCTCTGCCCTAAGATGAAGACCGGATCCCTTCGGTGGATAGCATAGGCGAGAAGGATCAGAGCTCCGCCCAGGCTGAAGTACCAGAAAGCGATGGGGATGACGCTTTCTTTTTTCTTCTCGGAGACGATCCACTGGATTAGAAAACGCATGAAAAACAACAGTTGGCCCGCCAGGCCGATTCCGATCCAGATTTTATCAATCATCGTATCTCTCCACCTGAGCGTCAAATCGCCTTTTCAACATCCATTTTACCGCCAGCAGATCGAGGAACGATTCGATCATCCGGTTCCTTATGCCATACTTCGTTTCTCCTCCCGTTCGGGGGCGATGGTTGACCGGGATCTGGCAGATTCGATAGCCCTGATTTTTCAGGAGGACGGGGAGAAAGCGGTGAAGGCCCCGGAAAGGGGGGAAATCCTCGGAAGAGGGTTTCCGGAAAATTTTCAGGGAACAACCGGTGTCTTCGATCCCGTCACGGAGCACCAGGTCCCGGAAACGGTTGGCGAATCGGGATTGGAAACGCCTGAAGAAGCTGTCCTTCCGATCCCGGCGCCAGCCGCAGACCAGATCATAGTGTCGGAGCAGAGGAAGCATTCGAGGGATATCCCGAGGATCGTTCTGACCGTCCCCATCCAGAGTGATTATGATTTCTCCCCGGGCGCGGTTGATCCCGGTCCTGAAGGCCGCGGTTTGGCCGTAATTGCGCCAAAGTTTAATAATTTTTACCTCCGGATATTTTTCTCTTATTTTCAGCTCCACCTGATAACTTTTATCCGTGCTCCCGTCATCGACAAGAATCACTTCAAAAGGTTCGCCCAGCCCTTCCATCACCGGTATCAGTTCCCGGCAAAGAGGGATGATATTCTCTTCCTCGTTATAGATGGGGATGACCACGGAAAATTTCATTTTTCATTCTCCCCGCTCAGCAAAAGGAGGAGTTCGCGGTGACCGACTTTCCGTTCCCGCAGAATCCTGAAGTTCTCCCGGAGGGCGGGCGTCAGCTCGAAGAAATATTTTTTCCTGGCCAGGAGATAACGCTTTCCCGGAGATCGCGCGTACTTTATGACCTCTTCCGGCGTAAAAAGCTTGAGCACGTAATTTTTCAGGAAGAAGGGATAGTTGAACGACCAATCGCTCGGGCGGCAGTAAACGGCGAAGGGTAGGTCACTTTCTTCCGCTATATACGGCTGAAGAATGAAGCGGGGCGACTTCCTCCGGTTGAGGGCGGGGAGTATCCAGAGATTCGCTCCTATAAATAAAAGGCACACGCTCAGGCAGAGGTGATTGAAAAGCCGAAGGTTGGTATATTTTCCGGAGGCGATTGACCGGATCCCGAAGAGGACGGAGATACCCAGGATGATTCCGCAGGAAAGAGCCGGAAGAAAATATTGAGGGAATTTCCTGCCCACCCAGAGCGGTGCCCCGATGGCCATCGCCAGGAGAAGCCCGAAAGTTATCAGAGCGGCCGCCCCGGCTCCTTTTTTCTCCGGCAGGGTGAGAAAGCGGGCGGTGATCACGGCCAGAGCGGGAAATAGCGGCAACAGGTAATGGGATTGCTTGGCGCTGACCAGACTTATCGCCAGAAAAATCGTTCCCGCCCAGATCAGACAGAATTTCAAACCGGTATCCGGAAGAATTTTTTTTCTGGCGATTCCCAGCAAAACCACCAGCAAAAAGATCGACCAGGGCATGAAATTGAGGGGAAGCATGTATAAATAAAAGTAAAAAGGATGGGGATGGCTGGGGGAATCGGCGAGACGGGGACCGATCTGGCCTAAAACGGACCTCTGAAGATAAATCCATCCGCCTTCCATCCCGGCGGGAATCAGCCAAACCGCTACCGGGATCATGGTGAGGATTATACCGAGAGGGATCCGGAGCCGTAAGATGGCGGTCCGATCTCTTCGGATCAGGAAAAAAATGATCATCACCGCCAAAGGAAAAAGGGCGAAGGGACCTTTAATGATAAGACCGGCACCCAAAGCCAGGTAGGCTGGTATATAGAAGGGGCTGAAACCACCCCCGTATTCCCGGTACCCGTGATAAAAAGACAGGGCGGCGGCGGTGATGAAAAAGGTGAAGGAAATATCGATGTTCGCCCTTCCCCCGAACCACCAGAATAGATAGGAGGTGAGGAGGATCAGGGGAGCGGCCAGAGGCGGTATTTTCCGTTGATATTTTTTCACCCACAGAAAAAGAATCACCAGGGTCGCCGTTCCCAGAAAGATTGAGGGGAGACGGGGGGTAATCATATTAACCTCCCCGGCGGGAAGGGAAAAAAGCAGAATCAGCCAGAAAAAGCCGGGCGGTTTATCGCAGTAGGTCTCGCCGTTGAGGTGGGGGAGGAAAAAGCCGCTTCCGTTCCACATCTCCCGGGCGATCTCGGCGTAGCGGGGCTCATCCGGAGCCCAGAGGTCTCTTCCCCCCGGATTGAAGCCGAGGATCACTAAAGAGAGAAGAGTCAGAAAAAGCAGCTCCAGTTTGGTATTGTTGTCCAGCTTCATTATTATGAGGGGCTTTCGGAGTATTTAATTCTTTTTCAACCAGGAACCGTACATGGGATTGGGAAGGATAAAGAAATTTTTCCCCCACTCCCTGAGGTATTTTCGATCCAGATCATCCTGGTAGAAATCCTCTTCCCGGTCTCCGATGATCGCCGCCGGTTTCAGGGGCCCTTCTCCGGGAATGGCTTTGCCTTCTCTGATTTTCTTCAACCAGGATTCCTTGCTGCTTTGCTCCGAGTTCATGAAGAGGGCGTCGTACAAAATACCTGCCTTCCGAAGGTTCCTTTCCGTGGAATCCCTCAGTTCTTCCCGACGATTGGTGATCAGGATAACCTTACCGCCTAATTTTTTGACCTGACGGGTAAAAGACGCCGCGCCCGGGACCGCGGTGGCCTTTTCTTTCTTGCACCACCCGGACCAGCTGACGTGAAAAATCGGCAATTTTCTCATCCTTTTCGCCCGGCGGTAATCCAGGGTGCTGAGGCAGGTATCGTCGACATCCATGATCACCGTCCAGGGAAGGGGCTTGGCAGCGGCGAATTTTTTGATTTTTTCGTAAGCCGAACGGTAGGTCTGGAGGCAGGCGAACCGGTACTCTTCGGAAGATTCCACCCAGCGGAGTTCCGGCGTGATTCGTCGGCGGTCGATCAGCCAATCCGCGAGCAGTGCGATGAGCAGCACCGCCAGCATGCCGGCGGCCGGATTCCTGATGCGGCGCAGACTGGATCTTATCTTCATTTTTGGGAAGAAGCCGTGGCTGTAAATGGATTGCTTCCGTAACGATGATAAAAAACACGGGATAATTGTAGGCGACGGAAGATTACCGGAAGATTGCGGAAACATTACCTTTCGGTAAGATCGAGTAAAGAGAAGGGCTTAAGCGGAGGGAAAGTTTCGCGGCAGGATGACGGTAAAGGTGCTGCCTCGGCCGGGAAAGCTGGAAACGGTGATATCTCCGCCGTGGGCACGGATGATCGCCCGCGCCAAACTGAGTCCCAGACCGCTCCCGCCCTCCGACCGGCTTTTATCGCCGCGGTAGAAGCGTTCGAAGATGCGGGATAATTCATTCTCGGGTATCCCGATACCGGTGTCGCTGATGGAAATCCTGATCTGATCCCGATCCGCTCCCACGGAAATAGTGACCGCGCCACCGCCGGGAGTGTGTTTCAGGGCGTTATCCAGGATATTAGCGAGAGCCCTCTGCAACTTCTTAACGTCTCCCCGCGCGGGAGCGACCGGAGGAGCTTCGATTTTCAGAGTGACTCCTTTATCTTCGGCCTCCGGCTGAAAAAGTTCGGCGCCCTCCCTCACCACCCGGGAAATATCAACTTCAGCGATTTCCCGTTTCGCCACCCCCGCGTCCATCTCGGAAATATCGAGCATGGTATTGATCATCGCAAGAAGCCGATCGCATTCATGCACTGTTATTTCGGCCGTATTTTTATACTCGAGGAGGTTCTCTTTCCCCATGAGGGTCATTTCCGCCAATCCGCGGATCCGGGTGATGGGACTCCTTAAATCATGAGCGATATTATCGTTTATTTCCTTCATGCCGATGATGAGAGCATGGATGCGGTCCAGCATGCTGTTGAAGGTTTGGGCCAGACGGTCGATTTCGTCGCCGCTGCCCTTGACCGGAACCCGGCTGTTCAGCACTCCCCGGGCGATGTCGCCGGCGGTTTCAGTCGCTTCTCTGACGCCGGCCAGAGAGCGCCGGGAAATGATCGCGCCGCCGAAGGCCGCCAGGGCCACGGCGAGAAGCATGGTCAATCCGATGACCTTTCGCAGGATAGCCAGGAACTGCTCGTTTTCCTCCAATTTCTCTCCCACCTGCAAAATTATGCCGGAAGCGATGAAAGTGGAGAGCACCCTTACCTTTCCGGCTCCCGCTTCCGGGGGATCAACCGTTCGAATCAACGTTTTCTCTCCGATTCGTTCATCGGGTTTGATTTTTTCAAAGTCGAAATGCCTCCAGGCGGCGAGATCCGTGCGGGCCACGATCTCATCTCCCGGGGTAAGAATCCGGAAAAACATTTTGGTAAGGTCTTCCCGGGCTGATTCTTCTTCCAGTTCGGTAAGAATTTCGGAGTAACCGCCCTTATCGAATAAAAAGCGATATTCACCCACTTCCTCGAGGAGATGGGAATCGACGCGCCGGTATAGATTCGACCGCACCAGGAGGTAGATGAACAGGAAAGCTCCGAGAGATAAGATGAAAAATATCCCGGCATGCCAGAGGGTCAGACGAAAAGTGATGGTCCGCGGACTGTTAATTATTCTCTTTAATGACATAACCAACTCCGCGGATGGTATTGATCAGCTTTTTTTCGAATCCCCGGTCGATTTTATCCCGCAACCGGCAGATCCTCACCTCGACCACGTTGGTCTGGGGATCAAAGTTGTAGTCCCAGACATGCTCCATGATCATGGTCTTGGAAACTACGTTACCCGCGTTTCTCATCAGATATTCCAGAAGAGCGAATTCCCTGGGTTGAAGTTCGATTTTCTTTTCCCCCCGCAACACCTCTCTTTTGACCACATCAAGGGAGAGATCGCCGACTTTCAATGAATTGCTTTCGGGTGTGCCCTGCGCCCGCCGGATGAGCGCCCGCACCCGGGCCAGGAGTTCCGCGAAGGCGAACGGCTTGATCAGGTAATCATCACCCCCGGCTTGCAGTCCTTTTACCCGATCTTCCACCGACCGCTTGGCGCTTAAAATAATTACCGGGGTTCCCTTCTCGGCTTCTCGCACCCTTCGGATCAAGGATAAACCGTCCAATTCAGGAAGCATGATATCGATGATGCTAACGTCGTATGGTTCGGTCAGGGCCAGATGGAGGCCGGATTGGCCGTCTGAGACGTGATCGACGGCAAAGCCCGCCTGTTTTAGGCCTTTTAATATAAAATCGGCAATTACTCCGTCATCTTCAACCAGCAATATGCGCATCGCAATGCCCCGGCTTTGATGCTTGACTGAGGAAACATCCGGATTATCCATTAAAATAAAGAATGATTCAACCGATTTTTATTCAGCTCATGTGACTTTCTTGTATAATGGACTGCTGTGGTTCGTCAGAGGTTCAAGACTTTCCGCCGCGTTTAATTCGGGTATTAAATTTTCGGCGATGTCCCGAAAGTACGTGCTGGAGGAGAAAAGAGGGCCACTTTTTTTGACAGGATATACCCCGATAAATCGGGGCAGGCACGATTAACTGGATGAGAACTCAATTTTGAGCTCAGGGCCAGCGGTGGAGGCTTAAAGCCTCCACCCTTACGTCAGAAATGGACGCAGATGAAAAGAACTTCTATTTCCCCTGCGCCATCTTCTGACGTGGGGCACGAAAACTTCTTTTCGTGCCCGCTGGCCCCGAGCGGATATCATGTCAATCCTGCCTGCCCCGTGGGAGCGAAGCGACTGTACGGGGTTAATCCCGTCTAAAATAAAAGAAGCCTCCAGTTTTGATTTTTTGAGCGGTTTTTGAAGCGTGTACTTTTGAAACAAAGCCTAATTTTCGATCGCGAGGATGGAAGGAGTTCGATTTTGAAGGATACGTTTGACAAAGTGATGGAAAGATTTCTGGTTCCCATGGCGGAGTTCAAAGGTCCGGTGATGGACAGCACCTATTTTTTAAGAAAAGACGGAGGCTTCGTCTTCTCCGAGGGTTACTGCCACCCACCCGCCGCTCTCTGGGGGATGATTATCAAGTATCCCCATCCCGAGGGGCATATCGATGTCTTCGGGAGGCGCTACAGCTGGACCCACCGGGAGTATATCGACGGGGAGCTGAGGATCGTCCCCAACCGTCAGCAGCTGGAAAACCAGTTCAAGGTGGCTCCCGAGCTCCGAAATATTCAGGGAGATAAACCTCCCTTCGCCCGGAATTTCGTTAAATTTTCTCTTTCCGGTTTTCAGGGTTACTTCGACAGCCGCCGGTCGCTGAGGCTTCTGCGTCAGGAATACGGCTGGATCGATAAGGCGGTGAGTGAAACCTGCCGGCTTCTAAATATGAATGAGGATTCCTGCGGTGTCACCGGTTCGCTGGCTTATGGAAGGGTGGAGGACGACATCGACCTGATGATCATCGGACGGCCGGAGGAAAACGCCCGCGTCGCCCGGAAAATCCGCCGGTTCATCAAGGATAATCCCGAAAGCCGCGTGACGGAGCTGGGCAAAGTCTGGCCGCTCCGCTTTTACTTCGCCGGCACTTTGATCTGCCCCTTCTTCCGTTACGCCCGGCCGGAGGATATTCCGCTCTTCGAATGCCGGATGGAACTGCTGGAGGAGGAGGTGGAAGTCGAGGCCGCCGTATCCGATGACCTTCACAACCTGTATCTTCCGGTCGTTCTGGCATTGGGGGAGGTGAAGAGTAAGAAAAATCTGCCCAAGGAAGAACTGGAGCTGATAATTTACGACGGCTCACTACGGGGCGAAGTTCACCGCGGTGACCGCCTCCGCCTCCGGGCCGATCTGGTCAGCATCACCGAGGCCGGGAAAGGAAGCCGCCGGGCGCTCCTGGTTACCGATCCGGAGCAATTGGTTATTGGTTAATTGGGCTTCTCTTCCATTTTGTGTGGGTAATGTATTAAAACGAAAGAATTAACCGGTTTATCTTTCCACCCCAACGGGGTGGAACATCATAGCCCGGCGAGAATCGCCGGGTAAAAAGATGGCCCCATACCTCAAGCACCCTGAAATGGTGGCCTGCCCTGAGCGAAGTCGAAGGGCCACATCATCTTGTTCCGGATTTTGCCCTAATAATGATAGACAGAAGATGTAGCACCCCGCCCGGCCGCCGCCGCTCCGCTGCTATGGCGGAGCGAAAGCTGCTTGGGGTGCAGGTATGGTACGTGATTTTCATCTATTCCCAGGGTTGCACCCTGGGCTATGATATTGGACGCCGTTGGCGTCCCTTTGCTGTTACTTAACAGCTACCCACGCAAAATGGAAGATATCCTTATTTTATGAAGCATCAAAACGATTTATTATTACCACAAGAAGACGGAGGCGGGATTGACGCTAAATATCGAGAACTTTTTTCAGCAATTTAAGATGTTCCCAGGTGGGTTTTTTCTTTCTCGGATCGCTCGCTGATCGCCATTATCTCGGATTCGGGATTTCCCCGGTCCACCACGATTCGGGAGCGGCTTCCGGCGAGAGGACAGAGGCGGCAATCGTAGCGGATCAGGGCTTCTTTGAATTCGGGATAGCTGGAAGACTCCAGGATCCGGTTGCGATCGTCATCGAAGAGATCGAATTGCAGTTCCATTTTTATCTGCTGACGGGTATGTCTCCGGAACGTCCGAAGTAAACCCGGGTAAGATCTTTAACCGCCCAGCCGCCGGTTGCCGGCCGGAAGACGGCGGGAATGGCCGCGGCTGACGCTTCGTATTGACCAGGGACAGCCGCGTCACCGGACCTTCCGAAATATACCCGGCTCAATCCGCGAAGCGCCCAGAGGCCGTTTTCGCTCCGGAAGATCGCGCATTCCGCGGTCCCGTCTCCGTCGTAGTCCCCGGGGCGGGGAGCGTCTTCTCCTTCACCGAAATAAATCCGGCTCAGCATCCGGCCGGCCCAGAGGCCGTTTACACCCCGGAAGACGGCGCCCTCGCCCGTTCCGTCCCCGTCGTAGTCGGCCGGAACCGGAAGGTCGCCGGAGTCTCCGAAATAAAAACGGCTCTGGCCGCGGATCGCCCAGAGGCCGGAGGCGGGGCGGAATGAAGCCACATCCGTCGTTCCGTCGCCGTCGTAATCCGCCGGGACCGGCCGGTCTCCTTCCATCCCGTAGTAGATCCGGCTCAGACTCCGGAAGGCCCAGAGGCCGTTTCCGGGCCGGAAGATAGCGGCTTCGGTGGTTCCGTCTCCGTCATAGTCCCCGGAAACGGGAATGTCGCCGGCACGACCGTGGTAGTAAAGGCTGATCCCCCGGATGGCCCAGAGGCCGGCGCCGGGGCGGAAGAATGCGATGTCGGATACGCCGTCGCCGTCGTAGTCCCCGGAAGCAAGGACGAGATGCGCCGGCGTGGGCAAGGGAGAAGGGGTGGGAACGGGGGTGGCCGGGGGCGGGGTGGGAGAGGGCTGGTAAGAAAAAGAGCCGCCGTCCACCCGCGTTCCCGGTGAATACAGAGCTCCCCCCGATCCCGGAATCTGAGAGTGGAGCGCGAAAAATCCCTGGATTTCGGGGTAGCGGTTCAGGGACTGGTCGCTGTCTCCTTCATAACCGTAAGAGACCGAATCATAAACGTACTCGCAGTCGCGCAGGGTAACGGTGTCTCCGATGTTGGTGAGGAAGAGACCGTAGGGTTCACCCACGGTGAGCACGATCGAGCCGCCGAATTCTCCGGTGGGGTTGCCTCCTCCGAAAACCACCACCGCCTGGCCGGGCTCCAGATAAAGCGGATGAGGGAAAGCGAATGTTTCCCGGTAGGAGTCGTGAAGGGTGCAACCTCCCAGATTGACGGTGTGGTCGGTGCGGTTTATCAGCTCCACAAATTCATCTTCCCAGCAGCTCCTGACGCCGTCTCCGTTGGCGTCACCGTCAGGTCCGAGGGGAACGTCGGCGAGGATCTCGTTTATCACCACCTCCCCCAGTGGAGGAGTGGGTCCCGGGGTGGCGGTGGGCGTGACCGATGGGGTGGGAGGCAGGGAAGGGGAAGGTGTGGCGCTGGGTATCGGCGTGGGAGTCGGCACCGGAGTGCGGTAACCGTAAGGGGTGGGAGTGGGCGTCGCCCCGCCGGTGGTGGTGCCGGCGGTCTGGTTTGAATACCTCCTCTCGTAGCAGACCCGGTAGCCTTCCTGGGTGTAGATTTTCTTGGCCGAGACCCGGTAGTAATAGGTGGTTCCAACCTCCAGCCCGGTATCGGTGTAAGCGGAAGAGACGACGTTGTCGCCATTGACTTTATGGTAGATACCGGTGGCCTCACAGTCCGGGTTGGCGTCCCTCCCCGCCCCGGGATCGCCGTCGCTGACGGCGGAACGGAAGACGTCGTAGCCGCTCGCGCCGGAGACATCGTCCCAGTCGAGGCTGATGTAATCATCTCCCGCCCCCGTCACTTCAAGGTTCTGGGGAATATAAGGAGGCGGTTGAACAAAGTCGTGCGACCCGCCGGGGGTTAGAAGTTCAGTAACGTAAGCCCGGCTCCGTGTGATGTCGAAGTTGCCGAGGTTGTCGCATTTAATCAGGACGGTTCCGTCGAGGTCGTTGCGGTAAACGATTCCTCCGGAGCTCCAGATCCGGCCCAGCGCTTCCTTGGTGGGGTGGCTGTGGGAGCCGGGGCCGTAACCGTATCCCATCTGGGCCACGGCGTAATCGCATCCCATCCGATCGACGAAATTCTGGTAACTGGAATAGCTGCTTCCGTGGTGGTGAACCTTGTAAACATGGGTGGCGGCGAGCTCGTCCGCCGCCCCGCTGTAGCTGTGGGGCGGGGTTTCGTTGACGAGCCAGTTTTCGGTCGGTGATCCGTCGGCGTCACCGCCGGCGAGGAAGCAGCTCGAACCGCAGCAGATCCGGATGATCGGCGAATCGGCGTTCTCGCCGCCACCGGGTTCGGCCTCATAGCGGGCGCAGAGAACCCGGGCCTCGATATACGGGTCCCACCCCGGGCCGACATCGGTGTCGGGGCCGCTCAGGTAATCGCCGGCGTCGAACGTGTACATGTTCGTCCCCTCGACGGTTAGGTCCGAGATGAGCTGGGTGTAGCCGCTTCCTCCCTGCCAGCGGGCGTTTTCGTAATAATTCAGGACCCGGTAACGGTTCACTACCATTCTCAGGCCGTTGTAGTGGTCGGAGTGGGGATGGCTGAGATGCATGTGATGTACCGTTCCCCCCACCCCGATTTTGTCGTCAAGGAAATTGGCCAGGGGGCTGCCGGAGCCGCTGTCACTGCCGCCGTCGATGATGAGGTTTTCATCGTCGGCGGTATCCAGAATCCCGTCGTCGCCGGGGAACTCGAAATACATGCAGTCGCCGTAGTATCCGGTGTGTCCTTCTTCGACCCACTGGATGTAGTAAACGCGCAGGTAGCGGGGCGGGTCGGAAACGGCGTCCGGGGGAAGGAGAAATAGAATAGTAGAGGCCAGGATGAGAGACGTTGCTCTGCTCATTTATCTGGTCACCGGCATATCGAGGGAATTGCCGAAGTAGGTTCGGGTGATTCCCCGGAGCGCCCAGAGGCCGGTGTGAGGGCGGAAGATTCCGACACCGTCGGTTCCGTCGCCGCTGAAATCCGCCGTCCGGGGCCAGACGGTGCAGTCACCGAAATAGACACGGGTCAATCCTCTCACCGCCCAGAGACCGCAGGAGGGCCGGAAAATGCCGGCCTCCCGGACGGTATCGCCGTTATAATCACCGGAGACCGGCCAATCTTCGCCGTTTCCGAAATAGAAGCGCGTCAACCCCTTGATCGCCCAGAGGCCGGAAGCGGGGCGGTAGATACCGATTAAATTGTTTCCACCGCCTTCGTAATCTCCGGGGACCGGCCAATCCCCGGACTTCCCATAATAAACGCGGGTCAATCCCCGGATGGACCAGAGACCGGTAGCCTGGCGGAAAATGGCGATATCCGCGCAGCCGTCCCCATCGTAATCTCCCGGTGCTCCCTCGTCGCCGGTTTCTCCGAAATAGGTCCGGGAGATGTCGCGGATCGCCCAGAGGCCGGTGGAAGGCCGGAAAACGGCGATATCGGATGTCCCGTCCCCATCGTAATCGCCGGCGACGGGATGGTCGTCGGTCCGGCCGAAAAATACTTCGGTGATTCCCTTCACCGCCCAGAGGCCGGTGCTCCGGCGGAAGACGGCGATATCGCTCATTCCGTCACCGTCGTAGTCGCCGGATTGGAGGACCATCTTCTCCCGGGCCACCGACGGTCCGCAGGTCGGGGTGGGCTGGCCCGAGGGGCGGGGCGACGGCGACGGCGTAGCCGAAGGCGCCGGTGTGGGGGTGGCGGTGAGTGCGGGGGAAGGGGAGGGAGTGGGACTGGAAGTCGGAGAGGGCGTGGCGCTGGCGGTGACTGTGGGTGAAGGAGTTGGAGTAATGCCGGCCGTGGGAGACGGAGT
>Ga0272441_10012100_pt1 | contig 12675 bp, 5 predicted proteins | sample SSMProp6N_FD_193582 | JGI IMG/M metagenome (GOLD analysis project Ga0272441, IMG submission 193582) | Marine sediment archaeal communities from Little Sippewissett salt marsh, Falmouth, MA, United States - SSM-Prop-6N | ecosystem: Environmental > Aquatic > Marine > Wetlands > Sediment ...
GCATCATGTCTCGGTTTACACAACAAAGTATAACCCGAATTAAAGAGAAATTCTGTTTCGAAACTATCTGAAATAACAATATGATGGGAGGGATTAACAATATATTGATAATTATCCACTCTTGTATCTAATTTATCGCCAGAGTATTCCACCCCAAACAAATCAGAAAGCCCAAAATTATTTCTTATGCCCCCGTCTACCCCATAAAGGCTGGTCGAGAATGTTGCAATCAATGAACCTCCTTCTCTTACATAGTCTTTAATAAGGTTGACTTCCGTATCTGACATGCATCTAACGTTTGGCAAGATTATCACATTGTATTTTTTCAGCATTTGACCACTCATTTGATCATCCAGTATGAAATCATACTGAAGATGATTCTCAGTCAGGACATTTATTATGCCTCGCAACTCCGTTCCGAAAATATCACTAGAATCTGTTTTGAGCCGGTAAGATAAACGAGTGGGCTTTGAATAATAGACTCCAATATTTGCAACAGGAACCTGCTGAGTTAATATTTCTTCATGTTCCTCGACAAATCTGTATGCATCCAGATTATTATATGCATTACGTCGGTCATGGGCAACTCCCGGGTACTGGCCAGCGAAATAACAGTTCCAGAATCTTCCTCCTACTGATAATATTTCCCAAAGCCAGATATTTAAGTCGATTGGCGGATCAATTACCAGTCGGTGAGAAGTGCCATTTTCTCCATATAGGACAATAGCTTCCCGCTCTGGAACCATTGATTTAAGAAATCTGACAATTGTGGTGGCATAATTCAAATTACAATAATAGTTAACGGGATCTGTGGGCCCGGTAAGGAATGCGACACTAACCAGAAAGTCAAAATGGGATCTGGCATTTGTCAAATCAATACCCGAATTAATCCTCCTTTCCACCCCATAAATACTGAAAATCTCGGCACAGTATGCTTTGTCATCACCGTACGACTTTACTGTTTTTTTTAATTTGTCCATATAATTGTCAGCTGTTGCAGCCTTCCACTCCATATACTGATCTAATTCCCCATCAGATGACGATTGCTGGAAAGGAATTGATTTCCCGGTGGCCTTCAGATAGCCTTCCTTACAACGAGTACAATAGCAGATACCTTCAAAAACCGGTGAATTATGCCAAATACCATCCACATCATAATGCTTCATGAGATAATTTACAAATTGGTTGGCATACTCATTCCTATGATAACCGGAATAGCAAGAGATGTATAATGGTACTATGCTGCTTTTATTTATAACGGGGTCATTTGCCGCATTTCTCATGAACCAACCAGGGAATCTCCTGTAAATATGTTCTTCTACTCCTCTAAAATCAACCCGTGCAATAATCTTTATTCCATTTGCATGACATTCGCCTGTGATTTCCATTAATATATCTCTCGTTCCCATGAAAGGATTAATATTGGCTGCAGGAAGTGGATTCTGGAAAAAATCGGTAATACCTCCAGCATTTACTACCAGTGCATTACACAAAGTTTTCTTTAAATAGTCAACAACTGCTTTAGCATCATAATCCCTTGCATCTATTTCTCTCAGAACTGTCTGCATTATCCGCAAAGGTTTCTGGTACCAATGGAGCTCTCCCTTCTGCATTTTTTGTGGGTTGTAATCAGTCTGGGCAATCAGAGGGGTCAGAATTATGCCTCCAGCAAGTACTGAGCTGTTCTGAATGAAGCTTCTTCTATTATATATATTTCTTTTATTCATTTTAAATTTAATTATTCAACTCGTAATCCTGATTCTATCAGGTTTTTAAATTCTCTCGTATTTAAATCCTGATAACAATAGCGGATATCCATTACTAAAAATCATATGTCTTCATTTCATTTTATTGTAAACTGATTCCTTTGCTATTACTATGTCTCTGATTACCTGGGGCCTGAATAGCTCCCATGAAAATTCTCTGAAATTATCCCCCCATCTTTCTGTACTTACATGTGGTGTAGGAGCATACCTGTCTTTTGTAAAGATTATAACATTATCCCAGTGTTTAAGACACTTTTCAAGTAACTCTAAAGCTTCTGTTTTTTTCGAATTATCTCCCGTTCTTCTATAATTTTCCAGGGCAACACCAGCACGTAACTTATCAGCTAAATAAAGCCCTAAATAACTCCACGTGGCCAGATCCTGAAGTTCGGAATTCAACGATCCTGAATAATCGTTTACAAAAGGCTTAAGGTACTCAATAATATTCAACACCTGCCGACTATCATTTTCTGACGCTGAAGCCAGATCAAGAGGTGTTATCCGGGGTGAGACAGATTCTTTTTTTATCATAAGCTCAATGTAATCAGGAATTGAAAGCATGGTTGGATCAAGGGTCTCGTGATAAATAAACTCATCAATGGATATAAATGCAGAGCTTTTATCAAAGAAATCTGTTTGTGATGATTGTGCTGCTGACAGAAATCCTTCTGAATATAAGGTGTAGTCCCATGTTGATTTATGGAAAGAAGCTAACCTCAACGGCATATTACTTGCCAGTTTATATGCCTGTAATAAATTTGTACCCGTTCCCGGCCCATAACGCTTATTAAAAACTGATGCAAAATAAGTGTCAGGTGTATCAATATCATATAATAATCTACCCCATACTTTATAAAAGAGCCACTGTTTTTCAAAAGCATATTGCCATGTTTTATCGGATGTTGGAAGATGGGAATAATCGCTTGCAGGGATATATCCTTCTGATCCAATAAAATAACCGTTAGCATACTCTTTTCTGTTTAATTTTATATGTTCACGGATAAAATCTGGCTGCCCCCACCTTAGGATAAAGAAATCTTCATTCCTTATCATCCATTGGATTTTATAATTTTCGGGTGTTGGGATCCAGAATCGTTGGTCCAACTCTCCGGAATGGTAATCATGGGTTATTGATAGTACCGGAGTAGAGTGCCCGTGGGACCAATTGAATTTTATTTCCACGAGAACAGGTTCTTTAAATCCAGCCCTGTCTATTATATTTCGCATGGCTTCAGGGTTTCCTGCTAAAACTGAACGGTGCAGGAATTTGACTTCACGGTACGCATTTTCTATACCCCTGATAAAGGTTTCTTCAATCCATTCTTCTCTCTCCTCCGGGGTCATTGAATCATTAAATGTACCCATCCAGTCTGCCAGAGTCACACCTATACCAGTTAGATCTTCATATTCATTGATAAGTTGTGTTACCGACTCCCTGGTATATCTTTTAACAAGGTCAGATCTGTCATTATATTGTGATGCTCCATATTTCTCTGCGAATGCCGGAGACACAACGATATTCCAGTTCACAATAAATGTCTGAATTCCTCTTTGTTTTGCCATACGAAAAAGTTTTCTCCAGAATGTCTTCCACTCCTCCATTTCTCTGTCATTTAGTGGAGAGGCACCGGGAAAGTTCTTCGACCTGATCATATATGGGAAGGGGTGATTGTTCCAGAGAGACAGGACGTTAAACCTGTTTTCTACCATCATGTCCAAGAATTTTTCCCAAAATTTAAGGTCGCGAACAGTATGTGTATGTACAAATGTAGCTTCTCCGCTTCGGTATGGAGACCAGGGCAGGTTGAATTTAATAATGCGATATTCACAGGAAGGATTATTAATTTTTATTGGCACCGATCGATAATTACCGTCTATTTTTACCAGGTCAACCAGATCCATTATAGCATATTGAGCTCCAACCTCATCCGGGGCCAACACTAACAGGCTATTCCCATTGTTTATCCATCTCATTTCAAATCCTTCATCTTCAATTGATTCAAAATCATCTTTTTTCAAGTTATTCGCAATTATTTCAGGAATATTATCCTTTTCAGTCAGGACAATGATTGAAGGAATTGAAGTAAGCTTCTGGTTGTTACCTAGATGCAAAGTCTGAACCTTTTCACCGACCAGAACCAACTCCTGACGGAGATAATTAACAGAATGCACAATGGGTTCAAATTCCGTATTATATGCTATTGTAATTTGCGAGAACAAAATACCAGTCAATGGTATTATCATTAAACATAATAAAAACCTTTTCATGTCAAACCGTGGTTAAATATAATTATATCCCAACATTTTCACTTTTTTACTTTAATGGCCTCTCTGGCAATATCAATATCTTTAGCAACTTCCGATCTGATTTTTCCCCAATGAAAAAGTTTGTTATCATCTTGTACATAAGGTGTTAAGGGCATATCTTTATAAATAGGTCGGGTGATTTCAATCACCTTATCCCAGTATTCCAAAGCATTTTCCAGGTATTTCACTGCACTTTGCTTGTTCTCGCCCCCTCCCTTTAAACGATAGGTCTGTAAAGCTACTGCCCCTTTAAGTTTCTCTGCAAAATGTAAACCCAAATTCGCCCAGGTTTTTATATCTGATACTTCATACATCAGCGCAACATCATCATCTGTAGATATACCTTCCACTATATCTAATGCTTCCTGGCAATCGCGCTCTAATAACTGAATTAGAACAGGAGGAATTATTCGATGGTTACCAAAAGAATTTCCTGATAAATCAGCCTCTACATATTCATTTACAGAAACATAATCTGGATCAAGTGTTGGTCGGTTGATAAGCCTGTCAACAGATATATAATCCATTGAACCTTTATTTAATGCCATAAATCCTTCACTATACAAAGTCAAATCCCAGGTATTATAAAATAAAGAAGCCAGGCGCAATGGTGTGGAGGAGGCAAGTGCATATGCTTTCCATAAATTCTCAGCTTTATTGCCGTAACGTCTTGTAAACTCTGCCTGAAACACCTTATCTGGCGTGTCGGGATTATACAGAAGTCGGCCCCACAACTTATAAAACAACCATTGCCTTTCGAAAGCATATGACCAATCAGCCTGATCAGGAAGCGCCGTAAAATAATCTTTAGCAGGAATATAACCCTCCGATCCAACAAAATAACCCCCAACATAACTATGGCTGTTTTGTTTAATATGTTCACGTATAAAATCAGGCACTCCCCATCGTAATGCCCAAAAGTCCTCATTGCGTACCATCCAGGTAATTTTATAATTTTCAGGTTCCGGCTTAAAATAAGTGTCGCCCAATTTACCTCCATGGACTTGCACGAGCTTGGGAGTAGAATGCCCATGTGACCAGTTAAATTTCATTTCAACCCAAATGGGTCCATCAAAAAAGTCACCCAAATCTTCCATAGCTCTTCGGGTAAGCTGTTCAGTATCTGCACTGGTTGAGCCTGCGGAGCTTGTAGTAGCCGAAGCAGGAACTCGATGAATAAATTTTGAAGATCGATCAGCAAGTTTCATGCCTTCGATGATTGTTTCATTCATCCATTCCTGCCTTTGTTTTGGTGTCATACCTCCCATTCCTTCTCCATGTGAAATACCTATGCCACTTAAATCAGGGTATTCCTCAATAACCTGGGTGACAGATTCACGGATATAACGTTTGACAATTTCTGAGGTATCTCCTTCGACATAGAAATTAGGATAAAAATTCTCAACGGCAACATTATGGGCTTCAGAAAATTCACGGCTAACAAATATGCTCCCGCTCAAAATGTAAGTATCAATACCACGTTCCTTTGCCATACGAAAAATAGCCTGATGTAATTTACGCCATTCATCAAATTCTTTTTCATCAAAGGGACTTGCTTCAGGGAAATTTTTTGGCACAATCATATACGTGTAAGGATGAAGGTTCCATAAAGTGAGAACATTAAAACGATTTTCAACCATCATATCAAGAAAAGATTCCCAATAATTACTATCACGAACAGTTTCGTAATGCTGAACTAATGCAGGATTAGCCCGATAAACATCCCAGGGGAGATTATGTTTTATCGCACGAAACGGGAATTTTGGATTTTCGCCTTTCTTTTGAATTTCCATTAAAGGAATTCCATTTCTAATATCTTCAACAAGTGAAAGAGCACCGTATATCATACCTCTTTCATCTCCTCCCAAAATTGAGATAATTTTACCTTCTGGTAAAATAGAGAATGCTTCATCATCCAAATGTGCAGAATGAACTTCTAAATTGATTAAAAAATCATAATTTAATCGATCTTCTATTACAGTATATCCATGTTCAGTCAGAGCATCTTGCAATTTTTGTTTAGCATAAATTGCCTGGGAAACGGATTTATTATGCAATAAATATACCTTTTGGGAAAATCCTACTGAAATTAGAATAAAATAACAAAAAACATATAAAAATATTTTCTTGATCATCTGTTTTAATTTTATACCTAATTTGTCTGATAATTTTTACCAAAACATAAAAAGTATGTTAATATTTATATTAAAAACTAATTGAATCCATACTAAGAAAGATAACAAAGTTGAAATTTTTTGATCAACTTTGTTATCTAATCTAAATACAAAATAATTATAATCCTTCATAACCAGGATTTTGCGGTAATATATCAGGATTACCTATTAAATCTATTTGCAATTGAGGGATAGGCCACAGAACCATGTATTCTTTCATTCCTAAAGATTCTAATACTTCATAAGCTTTCCCCCATCGGACCAAATCAAACCATCTATTACCTTCACCAAAAAATTCTAACCTTCGTTCTTTCTCAATGGCGTTACGCATCTCAGCCTGTGTTAAGCCACTAAGAGCCTCTAAACCAGCTCTTTCTCTTACTTGATTTAAATACGTAAGAGCTTCATTGGTTTTTTCATTTTCATTCATTGCCTCAGATAACATCAATAAAACATCGGCATATCGTATCACTGTCCAGTTTGCTTCTCCGTTACCATTATTATCTACTTGTACAGCATATTTTAAACAGATAGTTGATGGTAAATTCGCCCCTAGAGGTATTTCAATAAATACACCATCATCACCTGTAAAACCATGGCTGACTGAAATTGGCTGTCTTAGGTCTCCTTCCTCGAATAAATTATAAAATTCCTCTGTTGGGCTACCACAATTATCTAAAACACCTCCAATGTTAAAGTGAGCGCGATATAAATCCCAGTTAGGTGAAAAATTGTTTGTAAAAGAACTTCCAGGAATATTCGGATTCGATGAATATTCTATATCAAATATATATTCGCTATGATGTTCATTATTGTTCCAATCGTATATATCATTGAAATCTGCTAAAAGCGAATATCCCATGGTAGTTAAACTTTTTAGAGTTGTTTCAGCGTTATCAAAATCTTTTTTTGTAAGATACACTTTCCCCAACAAGGCTGTTGCTGCACCCTTAGTAGCTCTACCAATATCTTCACCGGTACGATGAGATGGTAAATTATTTATCGCTTCTTTAAAATCAGGAATTATTAGATCTTCATAAATAATATTTAAATCCGTACGTCCTATTTCCATAGCTTCATCAGGTAAAACGGGTTCTTTAATCAAAGGGACATCTCCAAAAACCCTGACAAAATCAAAATAGACAAATGCCCGCAAAAATTTCAACTCAGCAATCAATGAATTTTTATTATTAAACTCAAAATCATTAATTTTTTTTAGGGCAGTATTGGCATAATGAATAAGGCTATACCCATTATTCCAAATATTATCTGAAGCTGTATGCCCGGTATACGTATCTACAAGTACCTGTGATGTCATGTTTTGGGCTTCTTGCCACATATCATCTGCACGTAAATCTCCAATTTGCCATCTATTTCCGTATATGCCCAATAATTGAGCATAACAACCTAAAACAGCCTGATCAAAATCACTTTCTGAATTGTACACCTTCCCTGTAACTAATTCTGATGGAGGTTCTAGATCCAAAAAATCTTCACACGATCCCATTAAAATTATTAAAAGAAAGATTCCTGATAAATAAAATATATTTTTCATAACGTTATTATATTTATTATTTTCATAAAAGTAAATTTAAAAAGTCATATTTACTCCAAACACAATACTTTTAGCTATTGGGTAGTCATTCAAATCCATACCAGGTCTTAAATTGTCCCCAGGTCGATGACTTACTTCTGGATTAAATCCATTAAAGTTTGTAAAAATGAATGGATTTATTGCAGTACAGTATACTCTTACCGAATAAATATTTAACCTTGTTCTTTGAATTAATTCATCTGGTATCTCGTAACTAAGATTTATATTTGAGATTCTTAAAAAAGATCCATCTTGAAGTGCCCATGAACCCCACTGTTGCCGGTTACCTCCAATAGGATTATGGTGAGGTCGTGGAGTTTTGCCATCGCCTATATCATCTTCAGACATCCAATAGTTCCATGCTTCAATGACAGATTTCATACGCCCTTTCGTGTTAAAATTTGATCTAGCCGACTCTGAAAAAATCTGATTGCCTTGTACACCATTTAAACTCACTGCCAAACTTAAATTTTTATAGGAAAAATTATTTGTCATACCGTAATAAAAATCAGGGTATGGACTTCCCATTTCTACTCTATCTTCGCTACCAATATGGCCGTCACCATTAACATCAACAAATATGCGATCTCCTGGCCGAGATTCGGCATTTGTTCCTGGTGCCCATACCGGCCCCTCTGCTATCATTTCCCAATTTAAAAAAATAGGTCTTTCCTCGTCTACTATCCACCCGCGAAACATCCCTATTGGCCGCCCAACTTGAGTAATATGAGTCGAGCTAATAATTGGAGCATCGTTTTCATCTAAACTTAAGACTTTATTTTTATAACCTGAAATGTTAAAGTCAGTTGCCCATCTAAAATTTGAAGCAGCAATAATTGTAGAAGCCATAGAAAATTCCCAACCACGATTCCGAACTTCTCCTACGTTCTTTAAAGCGCTATTGAATCCTGTAATTCTTGGAATATTAACATCTAACAATAAGTCAGAACTAAGTGAATTAAAATATTCTATGTTAAAATTTAATCTTCCGTTAAAAAGAGAAGTTTCCAAAGCAAAATTCCATTGCCTTTGCTTTTCCCATCCCAAATATGGATTGTGAACTGAGGTTGGAACATATCCGGACCCGGCAGGAAAATTTGTAAAGCCAACAGTGGATAAATGTTCATAATTACCAATATTATGGTTCCCTGTTGCACCTAAACTAGCTCTTATTTTCATGTCACTAACGAATTCAATATTCCCCATAAAACTTTCTTCAGAAACGCGCCAGGTTAAAGCCACTGAAGGGAAAGTTCCCCAACGATTCTCAGACCCAAAACGCGATGATCCATCCATACGAACGGAACTAGTAAAATAATACCGGTTATTGTAGTTATAATTAAGCCTTGCTAAATATGACATTAAGCTAAACTCATAAATATTCGAATAACCTCCTGTTATTTCACTCGCAGCATTTAAAGTTTCTATATAATTTGATGAAAATCGGTTACTTTCAAAATAGCTATTATGGTACGTGTTTTTCTGTGCGGTAAAGCCACCCATAGCAGATAAATTATGTCCCCCAAAGCTATTATCATAATTTAAAATATACTCCATGATCCATTCTTGATCCCAAGATCTTTGATCACTTGCGTCTGCATATCCAGCATGACCATAAAATACATCGGGTAGATTAGGCCGCCAATAGGTCTCTTTAACATTCTGAATATAACCTCCCAACATTGCATTTACTGATAATTCGTCAAGTAAATTATAGATAATATTAAGATTCCCAAGAAATCCGGTTTGCGTATTATCTCGATTTATCTCTTTTGCTATGGCAACAGGGTTGAGAATATTTGATTCGGCTCCATATCCCTCAAATTTATAATAACCTTCATCAGATAAATAATAAGTTGCATTACCTTGTGGCTCTTCATCTGATGCTAATATCGGGAAATAATTATGTAACGTTGTTGCGGTACCTATGACACTTATGTGAGTTGGTTCAGATGAATGACCACTAGCTTCAACTTTATTTCTATGGATATAAGTGGGATTTAAATTAACATTAACTTTTAATTTATCGTTAATTTGAATATCTAAATTTGATCTGAAAGCTAACCTTTTGTAATCACTTTCAATAATAATTCCATCTTGTGTGAGATACTCTCCACTTAGGGAATATTTAATTTTATTTGCCGATCCTTTAACAGATAATGAATAATTTTGAGTAGGGGCAGTACGTAACACATAATCCAAAGGATTTACATCGCGGGTATTTCTTCCTTCCACTACGTCTAGAGCCTCAGCTGCCGCTGGGATATCCCAAGTAGAGGGATGACCTGAAACGTCTCTTCCCATATCAAGCAATCGTTGTTTTAATCCATCAATAAAATATTTAGCTTGCTGATAGGAATTTAACATTTCTCTTATCCGGGAAACTTTCTGCCAACCACTATAAACATCAAAAGAAATAATAGGAGAACCTTCAGTACCCCGTTTTGTGGTAATAATAACAACGCCATTTGCACCCCTAGAACCATATATTGCCGTAGAAGAAGCATCTTTCAAAATATTAATATTTTCAATATCTTTCATGTTCAGTGCATCTATATTATCTACAGGCATTCCATCAACAACATATAACGGTCCAGTTCCTGCTGTAATACTTCCAACTCCTCTAATGATAATTTTTGGCGCACTACCTGGTTCTCCATCAGTAAACTGTACTTGAACGCCAGGCATTTTTCCTACCAATGCTTCATCAACACGGGTTCTACCTTCGGATTGTACTAAGTCTGCACTTTTAATGGATGATACTGCTCCTGTTAAATCACTCTTTTTGACGGTTCCATATCCAATAACCACTACTTCTTCAAGACCCAGAACCTCGCTTACAAGCTGAATATCAATAATCTGCCTGCCAGCAACAGGGACTTCCATGGTTTGATAACCAATAAATGAAAATACCAGTGTTGCATTCGGGTCAACTTCTGACAGTAGTGAATATTTTCCTGCTATATCAGTTATGGCACCTATTGTAGAACCCTTTACCCGTACATTGACTCCAACCATCGGTTCACCGGTCTTGGCATCTGTAACTGTTCCTGTTATTGTTTGCTGTTGCTGAACGGCAAGTTCACCATCTTCCTTTGTGAGGTATTCCGGAGCAAGAATGATCTTTGAGTCGATAATAGAATATTTAACATCAGTGCCGGCAAAGAGGTTGTCTAATATATTACTTATCAACTGATTATCTGCAGTGATATCTACCTCGCGGTAGGTGTCAAGAAGTTTCTCATTATAGAGAAAGTAAAATCCGCTTTCTTCTTCAATTTCATCAAGAACATCGATTAATTCGGCATTTGAGAAATTGAGTGAAAGCCTCGTCTTCTGCGAATAGGCATCGGTTGCGTGTACTTGCAGAATCCCGAGAACCAGGAAAAGAATTGCAATACGCATAATTAGTAGAGTTTTTTTCAGAGAACGATAAAACAATTCCCCGAATGGATTGTTTTTTTTCATAGATTTGTACTGTTTTTAAGTTAAAAAATATCTTCCAGATGTTTTTTGGGGAAACCGTTGACGCGATTTCCCTTTTTTTATTCCATAATTGTCAGTTTTAAGGTTAGTTAATTATCTGATCTTATAAATTGTGATCTCTTCTTTCTTAAAACTCCCGTCAGGCATCACGGCTCGTGGTGTTATTCTATAGGATATGGGTGAGGTCATAGCCAGATATCTGAGAACATCTTCAAGTTTGTCATCCTCAAATGTTGCACGGAATGAGTACTTCTCAATTTCCTTGTCTGCTATTATTACCTTAACATTATACCATCTTTCTATCCTTCTTGCCACTTCATTCATAGGATCACCCCTGAAAACAAGCTTTCCTTCAGTCCAGGCACTATATTTTTCCGTCTCTACATAAGATTTGTTAATTCTGCCTCCCTGATTAATCAGTCTTTCTCCAGGCTTTATAATTTCCCGCTGTCTCCTGATATGATCCAGAAACTCAACTTCTCCTTCTGCCAGGACAATTTCAACATAACTTTCAGTAGGATAAGCACTGATGTTAAAGCTGGTGCCAAGAACCCTTACTACCGAATTGCCGGCATCGACAACAAAGGGAGATTTTTCATCTTTCTTTACCTCAAACCATGCTTCACCTTCCAGCTTAACATTCCGGTTATGTGAGAAAGGAAGGCGATAAGCCAGTGTAGATCCGCTGTTAAGCATACCCGGTGTCCCGTCCGGCAGATTAAATGAGATCCTTGAACCGTATGGTGCATAGATCCTTGTCACTGCTTCCTCGTCAGTATAATTAAAATACCTGTCGGATATATGGTTATAAATAAGGCCTCCTGCTACAAGCAACGGAATCAGTAAAATTGCAGCGGCCTTCATGTAAACTTTCAGTAGCTTTCTTAATGGTCTTTTACTTTTAATAGTATCCTGTTTCCGGATTATGTGATGTATCCTGTCCAGAATATGACTGGTGTCAACACCTTTTGATTCCACATTCCTGAGCAGAAGGTCCCAGTCTTTATTAATACGTTTACAGAGGTACAGATTACTCTCCTCCTCAACAAACAGAGATTCCACATATTCTCTTTCCTTTTCATCCGCCTCTCCGTTTACGTAGCGTTCTATTCTGTCAATATCTTCCTGTTTCAATGTGCCTTGTCTTTTTTGATTTGATAATATTCCTTATATTATTTGTTATATCCTTAAGAAAGAGGAATCTCATATTCGAAGGGATAATTTTTTTCTGAAGACCGAGGGTGAAAAGCAGTTGGCCCTCCTTCGCTAAAGCTTCGAAGGACAAAGCAGTTGGCAGTTGGCATTGCGCTCTGCCTGCTATCCGAAGCCTTGCTTTGCCCGACGAAGC
>Ga0272441_10012101_pt1 | contig 12675 bp, 13 predicted proteins | sample SSMProp6N_FD_193582 | JGI IMG/M metagenome (GOLD analysis project Ga0272441, IMG submission 193582) | Marine sediment archaeal communities from Little Sippewissett salt marsh, Falmouth, MA, United States - SSM-Prop-6N | ecosystem: Environmental > Aquatic > Marine > Wetlands > Sediment ...
GGAAACCTTCGGTTTTGAACTGGCTTACACCCCCGCCGATGTTGGCGGTATCGCCATCGACCGGCACGGTCAGGCCTTGCCCGATGACACCCTGCGCATTTGTGAGGCCAGCGATGCCATTCTTTTCGGATCCGTGGGTGGGCCCAAGTGGGAAACACTGCCGCCGGCGCAGCAGCCCGAGCGGGGGGCGCTGCTGCCCCTGCGCAAACACTTCAACCTGTTTTGCAACCTACGACCGGCCAAGGTTTTTGCCGCCTTGGCCGGGGCCAGCCCCCTTCATCCAAAAATCGTCAGGAATGGCTTCGACATCCTGTGTGTCCGGGAACTGACCGGCGGTATCTATTTCGGCCAACCCAAAGGCCGGGAGGGCAGCGGGCCCGACGAGCGTGCCTTCGATACCATGGTCTACACCCGCCGGGAAATCGAGCGCATCGCCAGAGCCGCGTTTAATGCAGCCCGGCTGAGAAGCCGGCGGGTGGCGTCGGTGGACAAGGCCAATGTTCTAACCACCATGGTGCTATGGCGGGAGGTGGTCAGCGAGACGGCTCAGGCATACCCGGATGTGACCCTGAGTCACATCTATGTGGACAACGCCACCATGCAGCTGGTTAAAGATCCCCACCAATTCGACGTGCTGCTGTGCGGCAATATGTTCGGAGACATCATATCCGACGAGTGTGCCATGATCACCGGTTCCATGGGCCTGTTGCCCTCGGCCAGCATCAGTGAAAGCGGATTCGGCCTTTACGAGCCGGCAGGCGGCAGCGCTCCGGACATTACCGGCCAGGGCATTGCCAACCCCATTGCTCAAATCTTGTCTGCGGCCATGATGCTGCGCTACAGCCTGAACCTGGCCGATGCTGCCGATGCTGTGGAAACCGCTGTGGCACGTGTGCTGGAAGCGGGATTACGGACCCCCGATATCGCCGCCGGCGCCAGTGCGGTGAGCACCCGGGAAATGGGTGATGCGGTTGCTCGTCAGCTGCGCGACGGCCATTAGGCCTTCATGGAATCATCGTAGCTTAACCCTGAACTTCGTAATTTTTATGTCAGAAAACAAAAGATAAATTGCAAGTAAATCACAATAGCCAAATTCGAAATTCCAAACCTGCTGATTTTGAAGAAAGTACATTCCAATCTTCAATTTTAGAGAAATCAAAATGAGAATCAACTGTTGGTCGTCGATCTCATTTGAGTTTTGAATATTGTAATTTGGAATTTATTTGAGATTTGGTGTTTGTAATTTGTTTTTTATTGTTTCCGGTTTGTCCGGGTTAAGTTATGATCACGCCTCTGATCACTTTAGATAGTATTACCGTCAGGCTGCGGGACCAGTGGCTGCTCAACGGTTCGTCGTGGCGGATCAACGCCGGCGAGCAGTGGACGGTGATCGGCCCCAACGGGGCGGGAAAGACGACACTGGCCAAGGCCATCGCCGGCCTGTTGCCTGTCGTTCAGGGAAAAATCCATTACCATGCCTTTGGCGGCATGTCACCCATCGATGCGATTGCCTACGTGGCCAGCGATGGCCGCCGAGATCTTTGGCGTCGGGAAAGAGACCTGGACCTTGCACGAGGCTTTGCCGGCCGGTTCAATGACGCGACCACCGTCCGTGGTCTGATTGGTCGTCAGCGCGCCGACCTTCCGGCGCCATCCGACATGGAAACGCGGTTGGCCGATGTTGCCGGTCGCTTCAATCTGGAAGGCCTGCTGGACAAACCGGCGTTGGCCGTCTCCACCGGAGAGATGAGCCGGTTGCGGATAGCCCGTGAACTGATCCGCCGCCCCAAGATGCTGATCCTCGATGAACCCTTTGACGGCCTCGATCGTCCTGGCCGGCAGGAATTGATGGCGATGCTCGACCGGCTGGCGGCATCAGGCCTGCCGATCATACTGGTCACCCACCGCCCCGAGGAGATGCTTTCTGCCACCACCCATGTCCTCACCGTCGATGGCGGTCGGATTGCAGATTCCGGCGCCGTTGACGATGCTTCCCAGATGTTTGATACCGCCTCGGCCGTCGCGACAAAGGAAAGCAAACGGTCCCGCCCCAACCATCACCCGGCGCATCCTGAAGCCGGCCGGCGCGTCTCCTCGGAACCGTTGATCGACATGAAAGCGGTAACGGTTCGCTATGGCGACACGGTTGTACTGAACCGGTTCACCTGGGCGGTGGAGAAGGGGCAGCATTGGGCCATCACCGGCCCCAACGGCGCCGGTAAATCCACCATCCTGAAACTGATCACCGGCGACTGCCTGCAGGTGTACGCCAACCGAATCCGATTGTTCGGCAAGGATCGCGGCGTCGGACAAACCTTGTGGGAGACCCGGGAAAGGCTGGGGGTGGTGAGCCACGATCTGTCCAGCGCATATCAGAAGCGAATGTCCGCCATGGATGTGGTCTGCTCAGGATTTTTCGACTCGGTGGGACTGTATCGTCACTGTGATACCGTGCAGATAACAACCGCCAGACGGTGGCTGGCGCAGATGGACATTTCAGCGCTCTCCGAGACCCTGTTCGACCAGCTTTCCCAAGGTCAGCGGCAGATGGTCCTCATCGCCCGGGCGATGGTAAAAAATCCGAATCTGCTGATTCTGGATGAACCGTGCGCCGGTTTGGACCCTGAAAACCGCCATACCGTCCTCAGGCTGCTGGAGCAGATCGGCAGCAGTGCTACCACCGGTTTGATCGTTGTCTCTCACCATGAGAAAGAAATTCCAGCCTGTATTACCCATCGCTTATTTTTGGATCAGGGAATCGTCCAGCACAGCGGGGCCGTTAGTCCTCAGGATCCGCCCTTGCTGCCGTCTTTCAACCCGTCGTTATAGCGCTTGCCCCCGTACCAGTGAATCTGCCGGCAGATACCGCGGATGATGCTGGTTTCACCGGCACGCAGTGACATACGGGAGAAAAACCGGCGGATGCGGATCATCCAATAGTCTGGGTTTTCCGGGTTCATGTACCCGATTTGAACCAGGGACGCGGTCAGTTCTTCGTACATCTGGTCCAGTTCGATGCGTTTGGCCAGACGGGGCGTAAAGTCGGCAGGACCAGTCTGGGCGGCTGTAGAAAGGCAGTAGCAGACCACCATGACGGCCTGGGCCAGGTTCAGGGAGGTGAAGTCCACCGTGGGGATGTTGACCAGCTGGTGGCAGGGTTTCAGGTCGTCGTTGGTGAGTCCGCGATCTTCGGGGCCGAAGAGGATGGCCACCGGATTGTTTCTGGAAATGGGGATCAGGCGTCGGGCCAGAACTTCAGGAGACTTGATCACCGGACGCTGGCCTCCCAGCCGAGCGGTGGTGCCGACCACATGACCGAATGGCGCCAGGGCTTCATCAAGCGAATCGACGCGCCGGATCCTGTCAACCACGGATCCGGCCTCATGGGTGGCCAGCCGCCGGATGCGTGCGTCGTCCCAGCGATCCGGGTCAACCACAATCAGGCGGGTCAACCCCATGTTGCACATGGCCCGTGCAGCGGCCCCGATATTTTCCGGATACCGGGGCCGCTGCAGGACGATGGTGATGTTGTCACGGGTAACACCGATGGTCATCGGGCATTGATTTCAAAGGCATTGAAAAAGTAGCCGATCTCAAACGCCGCGGTTTCCGGGGCGTCTGAACCGTGGACCACGTTTTTTTCGATATCGGTGGCAAAATCGCGCCGGATGGTGCCTTCGGCCGCTTCCCTGTAATTGGTGGCACCCATGAGCTCACGATAGCGGGCAATGGCATTATCCCCCTCAAGAACCATGACCACCGCCGGGCCGGAAGACATGAAGTCGGTGAGGCTGTCGAAAAAGGGCCGCTGGCGATGCACGGCGTAAAAGCCTTCGGCCTGGGCCTTGGTCATATGGATCATCTTCATGGCCATGATATTCAGACGATTGGCCTCCAGCCGTCTGACCACTTCGCCGATCACGCCCCGGGCCACGCCATCGGGCTTGATGATTGACAATGTTCTTTCCATATAGGGTTTCCTTTCATCGGGTTTTGGTTCGACGCTGCCATAACAGAAGGCCGATATCAAGTCAACCGGTTCCACCGGATGCCCATATCTATTTTTTATGTTTCAACAAACTGATATCTTGATATTAATAGTAAGCGACAACCCTTTGCCACATCCGTTGTACCCGTTGACATCATGCGGTTGGAGGTCTATTGTTTTGATCGCCCAGATTTGATTCTTTCATTGCATAAACAAGCCGTTAGCATCCAATAACAAGCGAAATGTGGAGTAAATATGCCGATCTATGAGTTTTACTGTCCGGATTGCAACACGCTTTTCAATTTTTTTTCCAAAACCATCAACACCTCCAAAAAACCCAAATGCCCGCAATGCAAGACCCGCACCCTGGATCGGCAGATGTCTGCCTTCGCTTTTACCGGGAAGGCTAAGGAGGCTGGTGATGGCGACGACTTGCCCTTTGACGAGGGCAAGATGGAAAAGGCCATGCAGATGCTGGCCGGCGAAGCCGACCGGATCAACGAAGATGACCCGCGCCAGGCCGCCGATCTCATGCGAAAACTCACCGACATGACCGGCATGGAAATGGGTGCGGGCATGGAAGAAGCCTTGCGGCGCATGGAGCGCGGCGAGGATCCGGAGCAGGTCGAGGCGGAGATGGGGGACCTGTTGGAAGGGGAAGATCCGTTTGTGTTGCCGGAAAAAAAAGGTAAGGGGACCGCAGCCGCCAGACAGGCTCCCATGCGGGATGAAACCCTTTATGATCTCTGATAAGGGCCGCACCATGATCCTGAAAGAACGACTGGAAGCCCGGCAGGGAGACATCACCCAATTGGCTGTGGACGCCATCGTCAATGCGGCCAACTCCTCGCTGCTGGGCGGTGGCGGGGTGGACGGGGCCATCCACCGGGCCGCCGGACCCGAACTGCTTGCCGAATGCCGAACCATCGGCGGGTGCCCCACCGGCGAAGCCCGTTTAACCCAAGGTTACCGACTGCCGGCCCGATATGTGATTCACACCGTGGGGCCGGTTTATCGGGGCCGACCTGAGGACAGCCGCCTGCTGGCCGGCTGTTACATCAACAGCCTGGCGCTGGCCATGGCCCACGGGATCCGAACCCTGGCATTTCCCGCCATCAGTTGCGGGGTTTATGGTTATCCCATTGCCGACGCCGGTAAAATTGCCGTGGACACCTGCGCCACCTTCATGGACACTCATGAAATTCCTGCGAAGGTGATCTTTATGCTCTTTTCGCCAGCCAATCTTGACCTATACGCCCGATATCTGTCTCATCGGGTGGGATAGGGGGGCTGCGGCCGACTGCATATGCATATGGATTCCATGGGAATCCCTTTCTGTCGGAAAGCGATGGAAACGGTGTAATCATATCCCTTGTCGATACCCGTTGGAATTGGGATTGACAAACGCGATGGACATGGTTAAGTTCCACGTCTGAAGCAAATTGGAGTTTCCGGTCCTTAGGCCATTGGGCCGCTTTTTTTTATTTTCAAGGAGGGTATTATGCTTGAGGTCACACAACCGGCAGTTGAGCAAATTGCCGAATATTTCAAAGGAAAAGATGTCAAACCGATCCGGATTTTTCTCAACGAAGGCGGCTGAGGGGGGCCTGGCCTGGCCATGGCTCTGGATGAGCTTGCCGATACGGATAAGGCGTTTGACATCGACGGTTTTCAATTCATCGTCAACACGGAATTTCTTGAAAAAGCACAGCCAATCAAGGTTGATTTCCATCAGTACGGTTTCAAGCTGGACTGCGGGATTGACTTTGGTGCTGGCTGCACCAGCTGCGGTACCGAGGGCTCCTGCTGTTCCTGATCGACCCGGACCAAACTATTTCTGAAAGGCGACCTAATATAGGCCGCCTTTTTAGTTGGTTCAATGGCGCCATCGGCTGCATTCTTTTACTTGCAGCTCCAGAGCTGCATTGCTATAACGCTGTGAACCCCAATCGTAGGCCATAAGCATAAGCGCCGCCAGGCGGCTATTGCGGTTGCCGCAATTTGAACCCCATCCATGACCAACCATCGACGCATTTTTAGGAGCAGACCATGACAATGGTGACGTACGCTGTAAATGAGCATGTTGCCACAATTACCCTGAACGATGGGGAGAATCGGTTTAATCCGGATTTTATTAACGCCTATTTAGGCGTTCTCGATGAGATCGAGAATAACACCGATGCCACCACCCTGGTGGTGACCGCATCCCATGAAAAGATATTCTCCAACGGCATCGATCTGGAGTGGCTGGTGCCGGTTATAGAAAAAAATGACCTCGCTTTGGCCAAAGATTACTTTTACCTGCTGAACCGCATGTTCAAACGCATCGTCACCTATCCGCTAGTGACCGTGGCCGGAATTTCCGGTCACGCTTTCGCCGGCGGTGCCATTATGTGCTGTGCGTTTGATTTCCGTTTTATGCGATCAGACCGCGGGTTTTTCTGTTTCCCCGAAGTGGACCTGGGGATCCCTTTTTTGCCAGGCATGAACGAACTGTTGAAAAAGGCCATGCCCATGTACATGGTGGAGTACATGGAGTACACCGGTGTCCGGCTGACTGCCGATCAATGTGTGGACCATCATATTGTTCACAAGGCCTGTCCCATCGGCACACTCATGGAGGAAACCATGGCCTTCGCCATTGCCATCAACAAAAGACGTCCAGTGGTCGCGGAGATGAAAAAACGGCTGAATCAAGCCATCGTCCAGGCCATCGATGTCGAGGATGTGCCCTATATCGAGTCGGGCCAATTCAATATCGGCTGATCACCGTTCCAGGCGGGCACCGGAATGGCCATCAAGCTGCCAGTTCGCGGGTTTTATGAAAACGGATCGTCGGCCACTCCTCCATGGCATTTTCAAGGCGCCACAAGCTGGCGGCCAGGTAAGTCAGCTTCCCCTGGGAATCAAGGGCCAGGCTCGCATACTTTTCCTTTTCAAAGGCGTCCAGTTTCTTTTTGTCCTTGCTGGTTACCCACCGGGCGGCGGCAAAGGTCACTGGTTCATAGTCGGCATCGACCGTGTACTCGGCTTTTAGTCGTGCCATTGTCACGTCGAACTGAAGAATGCCAACTGCGCCAAGGATATAGTTATTTCCGAGCAGGGGGCGGAAGAACTGAACAGCTCCCTCCTCGGCCAGCTGCGTGAGCCCCTTGAGGAGCTGCTTGGCCTTCATGGGGTTTTTCAGGCGGACCCGGCGGAAGTGGTCGGGTGCGAAATTGGGAATACCGGTGAAGCTGAGCGGTTCTTTTTCGTAAAAGCTGTCCCCGATGCTGATGGTGCCGTGGTTGTGGAGGCCAATGATGTCACCGGGGTAGGCCTCATCTACATGGGCGCGATCCTGAGCCATGAAGATGGTGGCGTTGGACAAGGTGACCTGCTTGTCTATGCGGGTCTGGAACACCTTCATGCCGCGGGTGAACTTGCCTGAACAGATGCGTACAAAGGCGATACGGTCACGATGGGCCGGGTCCATGTTGGCCTGAATTTTAAAGGCGAAGCCGGAAAAAGCATCCTCTTCGGGCAAGACCTGGCGGGTCGTGGTCGCCCGAGCCCTGGGGGGCGGCGCCATCTCCACAAAGGCATTCAATAGTTCCCGCACGCCGAAGTTGTTGATGGCACTGCCGAAGAATACCGGCGTCTGGCTGCCCTTGAGGTACTGGTCCAATTCAAAGGGGTTGGCGGCACCCTCCAGCAGTTCCACATCGTCGCGCAGTTCCCTTGCCTGGTTGCCCAGCATCTCGTCCAGTCGGGGATCGGCCAGGTCAGTGATCAGGATTCCTTCCTGGTGGCGCGTTTGCCCGCCGGGGTTGAACAGGTGAAGCTGCCGGTGGTAACGGTTGTAGACCCCTCGAAACCGCTTGCCCATTCCGATGGGCCAGGATAGAGGCGCACATTCGATTTGGAGTTTTTCCTCGACATCCGAAAGGATGTCCAGGGGAGACAACCCGTCACGGTCCAGTTTGTTGATGAACGTCATAATGGGGGTGTTGCGCATACGGCACACCTCCATGAGCTTTTCGGTCTGAGTTTCCACTCCCTTGGCGCTGTCGATTACCATGAGCGCGCTGTCCACGGCAGTGAGCACCCGGTAGGTATCCTCGGAAAAATCCTGGTGGCCGGGTGTGTCCAGCAGATTTACCTCAAAGCCGCTGTAATTGAATTTCATGACCGATGTCGTCACTGAAATACCGCGTTCTTTTTCGATGGCCATCCAGTCGCTGGTGGCATAGCGTCCTGCCCGTTTGGCCTTTACGGCACCGGCCATCTGGATAGCACCGCCGAACATGAGCAGCTTTTCCGTCAATGTGGTCTTACCGGCATCCGGATGGCTGATGATGCCGAACGTTCGTCGTTTTCTGAGTTCTTCTAAGAAATGTCGATCCATATGCGATTCGTCTTTATTCGTTTGCCAAAAAAAACAGGCCGAATGCGGCCCGTTAACGATTTACTAACCCATAGTGATAGTTTTGGTCTTGGATTACCTGGCACCGCATCCGGCGGCTGATCGAACCAGTTCATCGGCAAGTAGCGGATCGAAGCGTGTGTCTTGAATGATTCCGTTCTCCTCGATCTCTTCGATGAATGTCTCTACGTACTCTTCACAGAAAAAACGGCGGCAGCCTTCACGAAGGATTTCATAGGCCGAAACTACCGATTGCCCTTTTTGATAGGGACGGTCAGTGGTCACCGCATCAAAGCAGTCCGCAATGCTAACGATTTTGGCGCCTGGCGGAATTTCTCCGGCCCTGAGGCCGAAGGGGTAGCCGTTTCCGTCCTCCTGCTCGTGGTGAAACAGCACGAAATCCACCGCCGGTTTAATAAAGTCGATATCCTTGAGCAGGGCGGCACCAATCAGCGGGTGGCAGCGCACCTCCTGCTGAAGATCACTGGGCAGATGGGTTTCACGGTTGGTGAAAATACGATCGCTTAGGGCCAACTTGCCAACATCGTGAAACAAACCGCCGATACTCACATTCCGGATGTCTTCAGGGGAAAATCCCAATCGCCGGGCGAGGCGCATGGCATAAAGGGAAACCCGGTAGCCGTGGGTCTGGGTATACATGTCTTTTTCCCCAAGGGCGCGCGAAATTTCACTCAATGTGTGCAGGTGCTGCTCACAAAGCCGTTTCCGGACCTTCACTCTTTGTCGCATGGATGCCAGACAGCCTCCGGGTCAATCCGCGTAAGTGCCGATATAACCAGTTTATTGCTTATGCCTTGGGCATTTCTTCCAGTTTGCCGAAACGAAGATAGATCAATATGGCAAGATGGAACGACCATCGGGCGGTGTCAAACGCGTCGTCTCGCCTCAGGCGGGGTCGTGTTCAGGTCTCAATCTGAATCAGGTTTTCAAACGGCGTTAATATAAGGCAGCACAGAAAGCGTGTCAAACGAAAACGGACGGTTAAACCAGACGGTGGCGGGTCCAGGCACGACGCCACCGAGTTGATCGATTCGGGGCAAGGCTGCAACGGCTATGCGTTCTCATTCCGTGCCGGGTTTGGATCGTTGCTTCAGTCGCCTAAATACCGCCAGCGCCTGTCTCCGGCTATCGAACGTGGTGCCGCTGTTGTCGATGACAACCGTGGCTCGCCTGCGTTTCTCCTCGATGGGCATCTGGGACCGGATCCGGGCCATGGCGGCCTGCTCATCGACACCATCCCGGTTCATGAGTCGCTCCAACTGAAGCTTTTCGGGTACATAAACGACGATTACTTCTGCAAGATCGCTTTCCATGCCCGCCTCAAAAAGCAGCGGGATGTCCATGATCACCACCGCGTCGGGAGTCTGGGCGGCGATTTGGGCGATCCTTTCCGCTGAGCGTTCAAAGATCAACGGGTGAACGATGGCGTCCAGGCGTGCTTTTTTATCCGGGTCGTTGAAGATAATCTCACCCAACCGCTTGCGGTCAATATCCCCGCCGGGCATAAGAATCGTCCGGCCAAAAAAGGCGAGAATCGCATCGTAGCCAGGTGTGTCCGGTTTGACGACCTCCCGGGCGATTTGGTCTGCATCGATGACTTGGGCGCCGGCATCGGAAAGAAATCCGGATACCGTCGATTTGCCGCTGGCAATGCCTCCGGTGAGACCGGCGATGATCACGGGGCGTCCTTTTGAATACGAATGGGTATTAACCATTGGATCGTGGCGGAGGGGGGATTCCGCCCGATCCCGGTTATTTTACGGTGACGACGGGGCAGGGGGCTTTTATGATGATATATTGTGCGTTGGATCCGAAGAGCAGTTTGCCTACCTTGGAGCGGCGTTTAATGCCGATGATGATTTCATCAATCGCCTTTTCTTTGGCGTAGTCGACAATATCCTCTCCCGGTGTCATGCCCCGCACGAGAAGTTTGGTTTCACACTGGAGACCGTCCTCCTCAAACATCTTTTTGGCCGATTCCAGATTTTCGGTGGCATGTTCCACTTCAACGGCGTGAGTGACGCTTCCGCCGGTCAGCGATGATACGATGATCACTGTCGCATCGAAAGCGGCGGCGTGTTTTTTTGCCAGAGCCAAGGCATCCTTGGCAGAATTGGACCCGTCAAAACCGACCAGGATTTCCATTCGTCTCTCCTTTTCTGTTGCGGTGGCATCATGCACGACAGGTCATGATGCCTGAATCTGAGTTATTGGGACAGTGAAAACTGTCAAAAACACGTTTAAGACCATCTGTCAAGAAAACAGTCGTTTTGTGTGGGTTGTATCAGCGAATACTTTTCATCCGCTCTTTACGGCTGACAATTTCGCTGATACGAATGCCGTACTTCTCCTTTTCCACCACCACAAAACCTTTGGCGATCAGTGTCTGGTTAATCAGAATGTCAACCGGCTCGCCTTCCATCTGCTCCAGTTCAACCACCGAGCCCGGTCCCATTTTAAGAACGTCATTGATCCGCTTTCGCGAGCGTCCCAGTTCAACGGTAACCTGCAGGGGGATGTCCATTACAAGACCGAGGTTTTTGAACTGATCGACGTCGCTGTCAGTGCTATCCGATACCACCGGTTGGACGTTTTCCGCCTGTGCGCTTTTTTCTGCAGCCTCCTCCGAGCCTTCAACGACAGTGGATTTCTCCCGCTTGACGCTGGTTTCAACGATGATGATGCTATCTTTATGGGAAAAGAGAAATCGGGTGGGCTTGTCAAGGTGGGTGGGGTTCACTTTGAAGTCCCGACCGTTGGTGATGGAGGGCGTGGATAATATGCAGGAAAGCCCCGCATCCACAAAGTTGGATTTGAGATTGCCTCCGATGATGTTGCTCACTTCGCGGATTACATCGTAAACCTCTTGCTCGCTTTCGACTTTCTCGACTTCCACGCCCAGCATGGCCGCTGTCATTTGTCTGCCGAAATCGTCATTGACCTGGATATTGAGCAAACCATCCACTTCGCCGGCGAAGGTGAGCGATCCTACGGTTCGCATCTCTTCGACAAAGGACTCAGGGACCTGCTGAATGGCTTCCACCTGCATGTCCAGCATGGTGTAAAAGACGTCTATGACTGAGTTGACGATGGCTGTCTTGATGTCCACACCGGCAATCCGCTCCATGACGACCTCGCTGGTCAGGTCGCTCATCATATCTTCTTTGGCGCCGATTTCCTCCTTGGTGCATAATTCTACCTGCACATATTCATCTTTTTCCCGGAACGCGAGTGTTACCGGTGGGGCGATATCTATGGGGTCGATTTTGAAATCACTTCCCGAGGTGATGGATGGCGTCGATATAACGCAGGTGAGTCCGGCATCGAGAAATGCCGTTTTAAGATTTCCGGCCACGATATTGGCCAACTCGCCGATCACATCGGTGATCACCTCGTTACTCTTGATTTCATCGGCCTCGATGCCCCGCATGGCCGAAGTCACCGTCCGGGCGAACGCCTCGGAGAGATTGACACTCATCACCCCTGCCACTTCGCCGCCGAAATGGATCGTCCCCACCATCCGGCGGTCTTCGAGACCGTTGCCCACGTTGTCCTCGACCGCTTCCAAATCCATGGACATCATGGTCTTGAAAGTTTCGATGAGCGTGGACGTGATCGTCTGGCGTATGGTGTCATCGGTGATTTTTTCCATCGGTTCCCCGTGGGTATAGCGGTTTTAAATAATGCCTATTGTAGGGACGTTTTCCGATTTTTGTCAATGATTTACAACAAAAAAGGCCCGGGCAGAGCGCCCGGGCCGAGAGTTGATTGAACGTTGAGCGTCGACTTAGAACAGGCCGCTTACCTTGCCGGTTTCGGTGTCCACGTCGATGCGGCGGAAGGCCGGGTTGGAGCCTGTTCCGGGCATCAGGCTGATGGCCCCGGCGCAGGGGCAGAGGAACTTGGCACCGGAGTAAATCAGCACGTCGCGGATCGGCAGGGTCCAACCCTTGGGCACGCCCTTGACCGTCGGGTCGTGGGACAGGCTCAGGTGGGATTTGACCATCATGGTGGCGAAATCGTCGTACTTGGGATCGTTTTCCAGCATCTTGGCCTTGGCCTCGGCTTCGGGCGTCCAGGACACGCCGTCGGCACCGTAGACTTCCTTGGCGATGGTGGCGACACGGTCGCGCAGCTTCATCTCCAGCGGATAGAGGAATTTAAAGTCGTTCTCCTCATTACAGGCGTCGATAACGGCGTCGGCGAACTCCAGGGCGCCTTCGCCGCCTTTTTCCCAGTGCTTGGACTCGGCGCAACGGGC
>Ga0272441_10012102_pt1 | contig 12674 bp, 12 predicted proteins | sample SSMProp6N_FD_193582 | JGI IMG/M metagenome (GOLD analysis project Ga0272441, IMG submission 193582) | Marine sediment archaeal communities from Little Sippewissett salt marsh, Falmouth, MA, United States - SSM-Prop-6N | ecosystem: Environmental > Aquatic > Marine > Wetlands > Sediment ...
GATCGATGGTCAGCACGTCCCCGTTGGCGAGCAGCATCTTAAGCCCGACGACCTGATGGGAGAAGTTTCCGTGCCGCCAGCCGTCCTTGCCGTTGACGTTGGCGGCGATGGCGCCCGCGACTGAGGAGTGGGACTCGGTGGGGACCCCGGGAAGAGTGAGCTGGCGATGGTGTACGGCCTGGAAGATGTCAACCAATCGGGCTCCGCCCTCCACCGTGATCTGATTGGTTTCCTCGTCAACATCGAGGATCCGATTCATGCCGCTCACATCGAGCAACGCCTGGCCGTCATTGAGCGCCAGATCGCCATAGCCGCGCCCGGCGCCTCGGGCGCAGACGGTCAGACCGTTTTTCCTGCAGTAATCCAGCGCCTCGCGGCACTGTTCCACCGTGGTCGGACGACCGACCAGTGATCGGGTGCGGATCGACCCTACGAGAGAGTCCAGATCCTTCCACTCCATGAAGCTCGGAAGAGGGTCTGCGGCAGAAGACATGATCGACCATCCAGGCGGCAAATACGCCGGCTGCATGATACATGCAACTCACAGGTGTCAGGTTGGCCGCAGGACTCCACAAACACGCACAAAAAATGCGCAACCCAGTGCTCACGCTCCTGTTGAGGTCGAGGATCACGGCCTCGGGAGACCTCCGGGCAGCAGATCTCCGGACCGAGTCGAAAGCTATGGCGGCACGACCACACCCCGCCGCAGGACGACCAGCTCTCCCTCGCCGAGCGCAATCCACGGCTCGTCGGACAGCGGAACGCTTGCCGCCAGGACCACGCGCTGCGTCACAGTCGCCAGGGTCAGGCCCGGAAACTGAATGCTGTCGCTCCCAGTGGTACAGGATCGACAGAGCATGTGGAGCCCCGGAGGCCGGATGGCCCCGTCGGCGCAGTCCTTTCTGCTATGCCCATGAAGAAAGACCGCGTCACCGTCGGTGTAGATGAAGTTCGCTGGTCCCAGGCCGCGGACATCGGCAGCGAAGTCGGCGACGATCCGGCGACGGAGCGCGAGTTCCGGTGTCACCTCCGGTTCCGACCACACCGAGCTCAGACGATGGAGAAGGACACAGAAGGCTCGCTCGGAGTCGGTCTCTCCGATGGCAAGGTGCCCGCCGAGCTGAAGCTCCGGTCGCCGGTCGATTCCCACCAGATCGCCGTTGTGAGCGAACAGGTGAACCCTGCCACCGAGTTCGCGGGCAAAGGGTTGGGTGTTCCGCAAGGCGACCTCTCCCTGGGTCGCCCTGCGAATGTGGGCGATCACGATCTCGCTCCGAACCTTCCGATCAGAGACCAGGCGGAGATAGGGGCTGTCGGCGGCGGCATCGGTATCACGGAAGACGTTGACGTCCTGGCCCTCCAGGTAGGCGACTCCCCAACCGTCCGCGTGATCGCCAGTCAGGCCTCCGTGACGGGCAAACTCGCGCATGGAGTAGGTCACGGTCGCCGGATGGGAGCTCGACATGGCCAAGAGCTCACACATGAAGAGCCCCCTTCCCGTGGGGGTTCATGGTGTCGCCCATCGTGCGCTCATCCCGATGCAGTCACCCCGCGGCGACGAGGCGGATATCCAGCGAGCTGATCCCGCGAATGGGTAAAGGAGCGCACGAAGAATCGGCGCCCGCCGTACACGACCGCTTCGAGCTGTCCGCACGCTGTCAGATCTTCAGCCACCTCGAGTGCCTGACTTGAGCCTCCACCAAGCTCGACGACCGCACCTTCATCAAGGGGATGAACGGCAGTGATGGCCAGCAGGTCCCGCTCCACGTCGCTGCTCGGTGCAACAGCTTCGGGGGGTTCGCCCACCAGCAGTTCGACCCTCGGCAGCAGACGGGAGAACGCCTCGTATGCGCGAACCAGGACGTCGGTTCCTGGGGGCCGGACCGACGACTCCGCCGGAGGCCGAATAGGAACCGCCAGATAGGCAACCGCCGGCGCAATGCCTGAAACAGACGTGGCGAGAGCATCGAGCGCTGCCTCGCTATCGTTGACCCCCGAGACCAACATGGTCTCCGTGACCAGCGTGCTTCGGAAGGCCTGAGAGAAGACCTGCAGACCCTCGAGGATGTTCTCGAGCCGCAGTTGTCCGTGCGGGCGGTCCACCAGACGCCAGGTTTTGGTGTCGACCGCGTCGACCTTGACCGATACCCAGTCGGCGATGGCAAGCTCGGAGCGTACTTTCGCGCGGTCCATGAGCGATCCGTTCGTGATGACCGCCAAGGGTGGCCCAAGCCCGCGCAGCATTGTCAGCAACCGGCCGAGATTTACGTCCAGCGTCGGCTCTCCGTCGGGCACCAGCGTCAGATAATCGACCGCCGTGCCGGCGCGGCCACACTCGACAAGACGACTCTGCACGGCGTCCGCGATGGCTTCGGGTTGGAAGAAGGTCTGCCGCTCCACCGTCATGTTGGGCGTGCGGCCGAGTTGGCAGTACATGCATGCATACGAGCAGTGTTTGGGCGGGATGTTGTTCACGCCCAGGCTCTGGCCGAGCCGGCGCGAAGGAACCGGGCCAAAGGTGAATGGCGGGGGCATGCCGGAACTCATGCGCCTCGGCACCCGACCGAGAATATGGCGCCACCGACCGGCGGACCAGCCACTGTCCAGGAGTCCGCGGGCTGACGTTGGTAGTCGATCGTGCAGTCGCATCCGTCCCGCATTCGCACGACCGAAGCCAGGCGATGCTCGATAAACTCCTCCGCAGAGTCCCTCGAACTGAGTCTCCGAACGAGGACCTCGGCCCCCGGGGTCGGCTCCTGGACGAGAATGTGACCGTCGAGCGACAGGATCCGGATCCGACCCGCGACGCAGGTGCCGTCCGCCCGGATGGTGTCAAACGCGTCGTTGAGCATCGGCAGATCCTCGGCATCGAGGGCGATGATGGCCTGCCTTTCAATCTTTTTGATCGCCTCGCGAGCTTCCATGTCGCCCCTCCTGTTCCGCCGGGCGGATTCTCGAGCCGGGATTCTCCTGGCGGGCCTTTCGCCACGAAAAGTAGCGGGTCCCGCGCCGGGTGGAGTCACCGGACGATGAGAATCGAACATGGCGCACGATGGGTCAGTGCGCTGGAGACACTGCCGAGATAGAGTTCCTGTACGGGTGACCGTCCTCGGGTCCCGGCGACGATGAGATCCACCCTGAGGTTCATGGCGAACTCGACAATTTCCATGGCCGGATTTCCAATCAATGTCACCTTATGGACCCGGCTCTCCAATCCGTCCAGGGCCTCCAATGTCTTTTCGAAGATCGGTCGCGCGACCTTGGCGATACGATCGTCGCCGGCGTCGGTGGGCAGGGACACCACGCCCTCGTAGCACTCCGAATCGGAGGGGAGCGGGAAGACGTAGATGACGAAGATCTCGTCTTCCAGCCCGGGGCAGGACTGTCTCACCAGGAAGTCTGCGGCCTTGAGGCTTGATCGAGAACCATCGGTTGCGACGATATATCTCATGGGGTCACTCCCTCTGCGCTCGGCGCGAGCCGCATCTGATCAGCAACCGCGGCGTACCCGCCCGCGGTCGCGTCCAGAATTTGTCCCGGTTGTGACGCATCTCCAATGACACTGACCTTCACCCCGGCGTTTTCCAGGTCCGCGGAAAGCGGATCATACGACCGGTGCCCCACCGCCACGAGCACCGAGTCAAAGACGCCGATCGAAACCTCGTCCTCGTTGCCGTCCACGAACCCATAGGCTTCGCCGTCCACCAGCCGTGTCAGTCGAGTCGCCGTGTGGATCTCGACCGGCCCCTCCTCCAGCCTCCCCAGCGTCAGTTTGCGGGTGACCGCCTCCATATCGCGGGCGATGTCGGAAAGCAGCTCGACCACAACGACCTGGTGACCCTCGCCGGCGAGCTTTTCGGCCACCTCGATGCCGACGAGGCCACCACCGAGGATCAGTACGCGCGAACCCGGCGATCGGCGGCCGGTTAGAACGTCGGCTGCGGTCAGCGGGTCGTTCAGACCCGGGATCGGCGGAACGACTGGCAGCGAGCCGGTTGCCACGATTACGTGTTCCGGCTCGAGGTCCAGGATGGTGTCCACCGTGGCCTCGAAACCGGTGCGAACGTCGATATCGGAGCGCTTCACCGCCCTCACCATGGACTGGAGCGGCCGGTCCATCGCCTCCTTGCCCGGCGTGGCCGGCGCGAGGGCGAACAGGCCGCCCAACTCCGGCTGACGTTCGAGGAGAGTCACGGCCCATCCTCGACGCTCGCCGGAAAGCGCCGCCTGCATTCCGGCGGGACCGCCACCCACGACGACCAGCCGCTCTCCGTGGCCAGTCGTAGTCGGCGGTGGAGAGCCCTCCTTGCCCACCTCCGGGTTGATGAGGCAGCTGATGGGCCCACCACCCTTCACCTGTGCGAGGCAACCCTGGAGGCACGATCCGCACGCCATGATCTCGTCCTCCCGGCCGAGTGCCATCTTGCGCGGGAAGTCCGGATCGGCCACCAGTGGGCGCCCCAGGGCTACGACGTCCGCCATGCCTTCGTTCAGAACCTGTCGGATTCGCTCCGGGAAACCCAGTCGCCCGGCCACGAGAACCGGTATCGTGACCTCGGATCGGATCGCCGCCGCCAGCATCTCGTTGACCCCGCCGGGGAGCGACATGTGTTGGTAGTACCAGGGCGGGCTGTCGCAGGCCGAGCCGCTGACCACGTGGATGCCGTCCACGCCCCAAGCCTGCACCCGACGGGCGAGCTCGATCGCGTCGGCAAGCCCGAGCCCGCCCTCCACCTTCTCGTCCGCCGATACTCGAACCGTGAGCGCCATCAAGACACCTAGGGTCTCGCGTAGAGTCGTCACCAGCTCGTCCACGAAACGCCACCTCCGCTCCGGTTCACACCGGTAGTCGTCGTCGCGGAGGTTGGTGTGTGGCGAGAGGAACTGGGCCGGCAAGTAACCGAGGCCAAGCTGGAGCTCCACACCGTCGAAACCGGCAGCTGCGACCCGACGAGCCGCCTGAGCGTATGCTCCGATCACCCGTCGGATCCGAGCCGCAGTCATGACCCCGGGGGTGGCGCCGGTGCTCGGGCAGGGCACGGCTGACGGAGCCTCTGGCGCGCCTCCGATGGCCTTGGGATTGGCTGCCCGGCCGGCGTGATTGAGGTGGGCAAAAGCGACCGAACCGCTGCAGTGAATCGCCGCCACCACTTCCCGCAATCCGTGATGAACGTCGTCAACGTGTGCGCCGAGCTGACGCGGGTGCTCCTTGCCGAGGTTATCGACGTACAGCGGTTCGACGATGATCAACCCGGCCCCTCCTGCGGCGCGACGCCGGTAGTACTCGACGTGCCCCGCTGTAGCCCTGCCGTCGATTTCTCCCAGGGCGGTCTTGACCGGTGCCAAAGCCAATCTATTGGGGAGTTCCACAGGCCCAATCGTCAAGGGTGTGAATGTCTTTTCGATCACCGTTCATCGCTCCGTTCGGTATTCAAGTGATTCAATTGCCTGTGATTGAAAGAGCCTCCGCGACGGTCTTGAGCTTCTGCATGGTGTCGAGGTAGCGCCTGAAGTAGGTCCTTGAAATCATCCGCTGAACCGGGTAACCGACGGCGAGATCGTCCTCCATCACCCGCTTCAGTCCCAAGGCGCTAATCTTGAGCAGCTCTGTGTTCTGAGTACACACGGCGGTCAGGGAGTACTCGCTGAGGTCGAAGCAGACGCACGAACCGAACAGCGCCCCCTTCTGGAGGTCCTCGATGTGAAGGCTGACCCCGCCCTCCCGGGGGAGCTGAAGGCGCACTTCTCCCTCGAGCACGGCGTACATGGAGTCTGCCCTCTCGCCGCGGTTAAACACGGTTTCGCCCGCCCCGAACGCATGGACTTCGGCCACTTCGCTGACCGCATTCACCTGTTCGGGTTGGAGGAAGCTGAAAACGTCGTGACTCGTGAGTGCCTTCGTCGCCATCCTGTCCATCCTTTCGGCATCTACTTATTCGTCCGGGCGGGCGACGAGCCCGCCCTCGCCGACCACCTTCAGTCGTTGCGGGTGAACGGAACCTCGGCGCACCGCCAGCAACCCTGCTCCTCGAGGTCCTTGGTCTCGTCCACATGGGCGTCGCATAACCAGGTGCATCCGTTCTCCGCGACCACCACCTTCATTGGTCGAGCCGCCTTGTGGGGTTCCGATCCGACGTACACCGTGTCTCCGTGCTTTGCTTCCATTTTTTGACTCCTTTCTTCTTCCGGCCGGTCCGACGGGTTTACCGAGCCTCACCGTCACTTCCTGACACAGCACATCGTGTGCCAGGCCACACGCCGAGGCCTGTCATCGCAGTAAGTCCTCTGATTTGCCTTCGCTTACGACCGAGTGGGCCAGCGGAATCACGGAACGTGCGGTGTAGATCTAAAGCGTCTGCGCTACTCTTATGTCGGAAATAGTGGCAACATTGCTTCTGTCGGCATCAACCGAGGAAACGGAGAGGCATCATGACGGCTCACAGGCGTTCGAACGGGGAGACCGGGTTGAGCTCCACCACGGAACGGCTCTGCGACGATCGATTCGAAGCCGTGGTCAACAGCATCTCAGACGGTGTTTTTGCGGTCGATGGAGAGTGGCGCATCACGTGCTTCAACGATGCCGCCGAACGGACCCTGGGCATCAGCCGTGAAAACGCTTTGGGCAGACAATGTCGTGAGGTCTTCCGGTCCAATATTTGTGATGAGGCGTGCGCTCTCAGATACACCATGGAAACCGGCAATCCGATCGTCAATCTTCTCATTCACATTCGTGACGATTCCGGGCGCAGAATTCCAGTCACCGTTTCCACCGCCCTACTCCGGGATCACGACGGCCAGGTCGTCGGCGGCGTCGAGACCTTTCGCGACCTCAATCTCGTCAGAGCGCTGCTCTCGGATGTGGAACAACTGACCGGAGATAGCCGGATCATTACGGCTGATGCACGGGTCAAGAAGCTACTGGAAATCGTACCAACTATCGCGCAGAGCGACAGCACTGTTCTCATCGAGGGAGAAAGCGGCACCGGCAAGGGCCTCCTGGCACACGCCATTCATCACGACAGCTCACGGTGCAATGGCCCGATGGTAACGATCAACTGCGGGGCGCTTCCCGAAGCGCTCCTCGAGTCCGAGCTCTTCGGCTACCGGAAGGGAGCATTCACCGGTGCCGATAGAGACAAACCCGGACGGGTCGAGGCGGCCGATGGAGGCACCCTGTTCCTGGACGAGATCGGTGATATGCCAATGTCCCTCCAGGTGAAGATCCTGCGGCTGCTCCAAGAGCGGCTCTTCGAACCTCTCGGCGATGTTCGCAGCGTCCCGGCCGACGTACGAGTCATCACAGCTACCAACCGGAACCTGTCGGAAATGGTCGACACAGGGTCTTTCCGACAGGATCTCTACTACCGCATCAACGTGATCCGGCTCGAGATGCCGCCTCTTCGTGAGCGTACGGCCGACATTCCTCCGTTGGCCGAGAGTTTCCTCCGCCGCCTTTCGTCGACGCGGGGGAAGATCGTCGACGGAATTTCCCGCGGCGCCCTCAATCGCCTGATGGGCCATGACTACCCGGGAAACGTAAGGGAGCTCGAAAATATCGTCGAACACGGCTTCGTCATGTGCTCCGGCCGGCAGGTTCAGGAACACGACCTCCCGGATTGGCTTCTCGAGAAACAGCGTGTTGAAGGTAAGAACGGTCCGCTCCTCCTCAAAGATATCGAGGCGTCCTTCATCCGTGACGTGTTGGCCCGCAATCGCTGGAATCGCACCGAGGCCGCCCGTGAGCTCGGCATCCACAAGACGACCCTGCATCGCAAAATCCGGCGGCTGGCGATCGACCTGCCGCCAGAGGACGGCCGCACGACGAGAAAACACAAGGACAAATAAACGAACTGACAGCAAATATCGTCGCAATTCCCAAACGACAACGAAATTGACATTCTCTTGGATCATGAGATCATTGCCGGAGGAGTCATGAAAATGAATCTCATCCCCTTTTGCCGTTTCACACGGTGCGCCGCTGCATTGCTCACCATGGCTTTGGCTGCTTGCGGCGGTCCGTCCACCGACACCGTGGTCACCGGCCAACCCCTCTTCGAGGGCACCGGCCCCCACCACCGGCCGGTGGCCACAGATTCGCCCGAAGCGCAGGCTTACTTCGATCAGGGGCTCGCCTTCTTGTATGCCTTCAACCATGACGAGGCGATTCGATCGTTCCTGGGCGCGGCCGAGGCCGACCCGGGGTGCGCCATGGCATTCTGGGGCATCGCCTATGCCAACGGACCTCACATCAACAACCCGGTGGTTCCGGCTGAGCGGGAAGCCGAAGCCTTCGAAGCCTCTCGCGAGGCGGCACGACTGGCTGGATCCCTCGATGACGGGGCCGACCGCGCGCTGATCCATGCAATTGCCAGCCGGTACGCCTCACCCCAACCCGAGGACCGTGGTCCCCTCGACCGCGCCTTCGCCACCGCCATGGCGGATGTCTACCGGCGATTTCCACACGACGGCGACGTCGCCGCACTGTATGCCGAGTCGCTGATGGACCTCCATCCGTGGAACCTGTGGAATCACGACGGATCGGCCAAGGAGTGGACGCCGGAGATCGTTGCGCTGCTCGAGGACGTGCTCGACGAGCATCCCGAACATCCTCTGGCGCTCCATCTCTACATCCACACCGTGGAGGCGTCCGATGATCCGGCCCGCGCTGACGAAGCTGCCGACGCACTGCGCGACCTCATGCCGGGACTGGGCCACATGGTGCACATGCCGTCACACATCGATGTGCTCCGCGGTCGCTGGAACGAGGCCATCGTGGCCAACTCAAAGGCCATCGAGGCCGATCGCGCATACCGGGATGTCGCGCCGGCGCCGCCCGATTTCTACCGACTGTATATGTCGCACAACCACCACATGAAGGCCTACGCCGCCATGATGGTGGGCCGGAGCGAGATGGCCATGGCGTCGATCCGCGATCTGGTGGACGACATCCCCACCGGCTGGCTCGAGGAGAACGCCATCTGGGCGGACGGGTTCATCGCCATGCCCTACGAGGTGATGATGCGGTTCGGACGGTGGGAGGAGATTCTCAAAGAGCCGGAACCGGCGGAGTACCTTCCCTTCACCCGCTCCATACATCACGCCGCCCGTGCGGTGGCGCTGGCGGCGCTCGACCGCCCCGCCGAGGCGCGGGTGGAGCAGGCCGTGTTTCTCGAGAAGCGCAAGGCCGTGTCCGACGAGGCCTTCTTCGGCAACAACCAGGCCAACGACCTGCTCGACGTGGCCGATCGCCTCGTGGAAGGCGAGATCCTGTACCGGGAGGGGAAGAAAGACCAGGGAATCGATGTGTTGTACGAGGCGGCAGCCCGTGAGGATGCCCTCAACTACGATGAGCCTCCCGACTGGATCCAGCCCATTCGACATGCCCTCGGTGCGACCCTGATGCAGGAGCGCCGCTGGGCAGATGCCGAAAAGGTGTACCGCGAAGATCTCGCCCGGTTGCCCGACAACGGTTGGTCCCTGTACGGTCTCGCACGCTCGCTCCGAATGCAGGACCGGGGCGACGAGGCGGACGTTGTCGAAGCCCGATTTGACACGGTGTGGGCCGACGCCGATACGACGCTGCGCTCGTCGTGTTTCTGCCAGCCGGGGGTCTGAGTCTGGCGACCTCAGAGGGTCCCTCAACACGTTCGTTGCAGGCAACCGGTGTCGCGGAGTCATCATGGTCTCAAAAGCTGTGAGGCCATGACCGCCGAGCTCGCCGGTTGGCTATGGCGCCATGACAGCTTGCCGCGCACCGGCCCGCCACCGTCGCTCGGATGATGGCGATGGATTCACTCCGCGCCGTCGCCATGTCGCCATCACCCAGGATCGACACCAGCATCGCGGTCACAGGTCGTGCCTTGAGGTCGTGAAGCCGTTCCCCGCCCACCCTGATCGAAAAATCGGAATACTCACCTGGTTGTTGCGTAGTAGTGGACAGGTAGATTGCAAAGTGATATCATATTAGTATCAGACATGGAGGTATCCAATGACCGCAGAAAAGACCTACAAACCCATCTCAGGCTGGATCCCGTTACTTGTGACCATCGCCCTGTTGATCGCCGGCCCCTGGCTCTTCATCGTGGGGGTCATCGACCTCGGAGCCTATGACTCCGACGGCGGTCTCCTCGAGTTGATCCTCGGGGTACTTCTCTTCGCCCTGGGCTTCGTCTCCCTCTTCGGATTCATGGCCATCGCGCCCAACCAGGCACGGGTTCTGCTGCTTTTTGGAAGCTACAAAGGCTCGGCTCTCGAGTCGGGCTTTTTCTGGGTCAACCCCTTCTTTTCCAAAAAGAAGATTTCACTCCGAATTCGGAACTTCGAAACGGGATCGGTGCACACGCCCGAACAAAAGTCGGAAGGCGGCAAGGTGATCCAGAAGGCCAGTCGCAGCCACGGCAGACCGTCCAAGGTCAACGACCGCGATGGAAACCCGGTCGATATTTCCGCCGTGGTGGTGTGGCGGGTTGTGAACACCGCCGAAGCCATGTTCGAGGTGGATGACTACGAGGACTTCGTGGCCGTCCAATCGGAAGCGGCCCTCCGCAACCTGGCCAGCCGCTACCCCTACGACAGCGAAGACCACGAAATGTCCCTGCGAGGCAGCACCTCAGAAATCTCCGACCAGCTCCAGCAGGACATTCAAGAGCGGCTGGACAAGGCCGGTGTCAACGTCATCGAAGCCCGTATCAGCCACCTCGCCTACTCGCCGGAGATCGCGGCGGCCATGCTGCAGCGCCAGCAGGCCCAGGCGGTCGTGGCGGCGCGCACCAAGATCGTCGAGGGTGCGGTGGGGATGGTCCAGATGGCGTTGGATCACCTCGCCAAGGACAACATCGTCGAGCTCGATGACGAGCGCCGGGCGGCCATGGTCTCCAACCTGCTGGTGGTGCTGTGCAGCGACCGCCACACCCAGCCCGTGGTCAACACCGGCAGCCTCTATACATGACCGAGCGCGAGGCGTTTCTGCTGCGGATCGATCCCAAGGTGCTCGACGCCGTCCGGCGTTGGGCACGGGACGATCTGCGCAGCGTCAATGCCCAGATCGAGTTCCTGCTGCGGCGGGCTCTGAGAGACGCCGGCAGGCTGCCCACAGGAAACGGCCGGGGAGTTCGCGGTCAAAGCTCCCAATGATCCGGGGCGTTGGAGTCGATCCGGCCCGTCACTCGGCCGGGAAGAGCCGGTGATCGCCGCCGTCCCGGCGGAGGACGAATTCGCGGGTCTCGCCGCCCTCGAGGGTGGCGAGGCAGATCGTCTCTCCACCGTCGGGCACCACCCCTGCGTCGCATCTCACTGTCTCGAGATTCCCGAGCTTCGGTCGTAACGCACGCTCCATGAGGAACTCGGCATCGATCACCGTGAACCGCCAGTCGTTGACCTCATAGTCGTCGCGCACGCCGTGCTGCTCGATCCGCACCGGGAGTTCGCGGCCATCGTCGAGGACCGCGGTCCCGTGAACCACATCGCCGCGCCGGACAAGCCGCTCGAAGGGCGCGTCGACACGCTCGATCCCGAACCCGATCACCGGGCCCAGCGCCTGTCTGGCCTCCCGCTCCAGCATTCGCGCCTGCTCCTCGCTTCCGGAGAATGCGGTCACGATGAAGGCCAACAGCCTCGGGTCCCCCTTGTCGTCGGGCGCGATCTCGAAACGGGCTTGCGCCCGTCCCGCCTCACAGCCAAGGCCATACTCCATTTCATTGGCACCATCCGGCATCACCGAGAACCACTCGGGTTCGACGGTTCTCACGTCGCCGAAAAACTCCCGCACCGGCACGAGCATGCCCTCGACGCGGGCGGCATTGCCGAGGACCTCCTGCAGCGCCGGATGGAGCTCGGCAAAGAGGCCCGGCCAGTCGCTTCGCCGGTACGCGTCGAGGAACGTGCGGCACGGCGGCTCGAGAATCTCGAGGTCCTCGGGCGGCAGCGACGCGGCGCGCTGCTCGGCTCGGATGATCTCTGCGCCGCCCTCCTCATCCACCTCGATGGTGTACCGCAGGGCATCACCCTCCTCGTCGACCGCCGAGCACACGAGGCGGTCGCCCGCGCCGAGGGGCGGACCGGTGTCGCACTCGAAAGAAGTGAATCCAATACCCAGGTTGTCCTGGAGGCTCGTCTCCAAAACCCCCCGAATCGCCGACGTCAGATCCGGCTCCTCCGGGTGTGCAACTGCGGAACTCAATACCACGATGCCGAACAACGTCATCACTTTCGACATCCAAGGCCTCCCGGTCGGTACGTTCTCCCACAAAAAGTAATTGAGCATCAATCGCGAATTGTACGCGTTCCCCACCTGGCCGCGCCTGGAACACCGAGCTTGATTCCGTGATCGTTCTTCCCTCACCGCCGGATCGGGACGGCATGGCTGCGGGAGAATAGCCCGATCTCACCACCCGTCGGAGCCATCCGAAAACTCCATGCCCCGCGCTGCGCAACACAGATGATCGTCCAAGCACTCCCACTCCCGCGTTGGACCGCGGAAGTGTGCCCGCAAATCTCGTCGCGCTTCGGTGATAATGTCGTCGGCGGGAGGCTGCGATGAAGCGCTCGACACGACTGATCGGGATGTGGGTGGTGACCTTTTGTCTGGTGGCGGTGCCGGCGGTCCACTCCGGCGATCGGGGCGCCCCCGAGCTGCAGGCACGCACAAACATCGTCGACGGCTACAACCTGCCGCC
>Ga0272441_10012104_pt1 | contig 12673 bp, 10 predicted proteins | sample SSMProp6N_FD_193582 | JGI IMG/M metagenome (GOLD analysis project Ga0272441, IMG submission 193582) | Marine sediment archaeal communities from Little Sippewissett salt marsh, Falmouth, MA, United States - SSM-Prop-6N | ecosystem: Environmental > Aquatic > Marine > Wetlands > Sediment ...
CACCGTGGGATTTATGACCACCTGGCGCGACCTGATTCTCAACAACTGCTACACGCACTCGTGGATGGTCTACATTCCCCTTCTCAGCCGCTTCATGGACTATCCGGAAATACTGGGGATGCGGGCGCCGCTCCCGGCCATGGTCCTGGCCACCGAGGAGGATCCGCTGTTCTGCAAGGCAGAGGTTGAGAAGGCGCTGGGCATTCTCGGACAGGTGTACGCCAAGGCCGGAGCGTCCGACAACTTTCGCTGTGGCTTCCATCCCGGGCCGCATCAATTCGATCGTTCCATGCAGGAACGGGCTTTCGCATGGCTGGACCGTCATCTGCAGAGCTCCGATGGGCGCCGGACGGACCGCAAACAGCAACTCGAAAGCGAGCTGCGATGAAACATGCCTAGGATGTATAAGTATTTCCTTGACAACGGTAACCCCGTGGTCCAGACTGTACAATGCAGAAACAAAATCTTAAGGGAGGTTTCGTCATGAAACGCTACAAAGTGTTGGTGAGCGTCTTGATCGTCCTGCTTCTGGCGGTCGGATTCTCCTTCGCCTCGGGACAGACCGACGCGGAAACCAAGTCGGTTACCTTCTTCTGGGCTCTGTACGACGGTTTAACCGAGGATTTCCGGGCAGAGCTCCAGGATGCCTTCAATGCGGCGCATCCCGACATCGAGGCTGACATTGTTCCAGTAGAATGGGACCAGATGTATGACAAGCTGACAACCTCGATCGCCGGGGGCAAGCCGCCGGAACTATCCGTCATCGGCACCCGCTGGCTGCTTGAGTTCATGAGCATGGATGCGGTCGATGAGGTCACCCAGTATCTGAGCTCATCCACCGTGGACAACATCGCCGCCGGAGCCATGGAGGCCAAGCTTGGAGGCAAGCTGATGGGAGTACCCGTAGCCGCCGGTGCCCGAATCCTGGCCTACAATCCGGAGCTGACCTCCACGGTGCCCGGCACCATGGAGGAGCTTCGGGAAGCGGCTCTCAAAGTGCACAATCCACCGAATGTGTACGGCCTGATCCTGCCGGGCAAGCTGGACACCGAGCTTACAGATTTCGCCTATTACTTCTATGCCGCCGGGGGCAATTTCTTTGAGATGGAGTCGGATGGAAGCTACGGCAAGTGTGCGGTCAACTCCGCCGCCGGTGTGAAGGCTCTCACCTTCATGAACAAGCTGGCCGAAGAGGACAAGGTGGTTCAGGAAGGGTACCTGGGCCTGGACCGCATGGATTCACACCCACTTTTCTACACGGGAAAGATAGCCTATACCATGATCGGTGCCTGGGTGGAGTCCGCAGCGAAGCAAGCCGGCGCACCGTTCCAGCCCAAGTACGCCCAGATTCCACCCTTCGCCGGACAGAAACCAAAACCCCTGATCATCACCGACTCGATAGCCATGTTCAAGGGAACCAACTTGGAAGCGGCCGGAAAGTTTCTCGATTTCTTCTACCAGGATGAGTGGAAGGCCAGGTTCGACGAGGCCATCGGTTTTCCGCCGGTCACCATCTCCGCTAGCAAGCTGCCCCAGTTCCAGACTCCTCTCTACAAGGTTCTGGGCGAGGCGGCTTTGAACGCCCAGGGTTGGCCGTTGATCGAAGAATGGGCCGAGTGTTCCGAAATAATCGAGAACGCTCAAATCGAGGTGCATCTGGGCAAGAAGACACCCAAACAGGCTCTGGATGCCGCGGCTGCCGCGATCACCAAGCTGAGAGGCAAGTAGCCCAAATAGACCGGTTTTTTTGGGAAGCCCGAGGAAATCCTTGGGCTTCCCAGTTTTTTTGCTGCCGAATGAACACCTTCCAACAAGGGGGAGCCGATGGCTGAGGCTTCGATATCTCTGAAACAGAAACTGTGGAATCCCGAGGCCCGGCTGGCCTACATCCTCTTGCTACCCGCAGTGGTCGTGCTTGTGACCTTCATGTTTTACCCGATCGTCTACGTGCTCCTGATGGCCTTTTTCAAGACCGATAAGCTGAGCCGCTTCCGTGGATTTGTAGGCCTGCAGAATTTCTTTTCTGAAATGACAGAACCGGAGTTCTGGATCATCACCGGCCGCTCGATCCTCTGGACGGTCCTGGCCGTGGTCACCAAGACCCTGTTCGGCATGACGATCGCCCTGATCCTGAACGTCAAATACACGGGACGAAAAGTAGCCCGCATGCTCTTCATAATCCCCTGGGCTTCCGCCGTACCGATCAGCTCCATGATCTGGCGCTGGGTCTACCACCCCGTATATGGCCTGCTCAACCACACCCTCAAGGTTACCGGTCTTTGGATTACCCCGCCAACCTGGCTGGGACATCCCATTTACGGCTTCATCGCTTGCATCTGGGTGGACATCTGGATAGGCATTCCCTTCATGGCTCTGGTGTTCCTGGCTGGCATGCAGGCGATTTCCGAAGACCTGTACGAGTCGGCTTCTCTCGACGGAGTGAACTGGTGGCAAAAGTTCTTCTTCATCACGCTGCCGGGAATCCGGCACATCGTGCTGATCGCCACCTTATTGTCCTGTCTCTGGACCTTCAACGACTTCAACACAATCTACATTCTAACCCGGGGTGGGCCGGCCGGGGCCACCGACATATTGATCACCCGGATCTATCAGAACGCCTTCAAATGGCTCAGATTCGACCGGGCTGCTGTCATGGCCTTCGTCACCTTCATCATCCTGACGATTCTCAGTATCCTGTACTCCCGGATTTACTTCAAAGAGGAGCGTGTGTGATGAAGTGGAGAAATCGTGGGAAGTTACCGGCCATTATCATCACTGTTGTTCTTTTGCTCTTTCTGCTGTTTCCCTTCTTCGTCATGATCTCCACCATGCTCAAATCGAGTGAGGAGGTTTACATATCGCCACCCACGTGGATTCCTGAACGGCTTCATTTCTCCAACCTCATTATCGTGTGGAGGGAGTTCGAGCTGTTCATCTTTTTCAAGAGCAGCATCATCATCGCCTTAGGTGCTACGATCTTCAATACTCTTCTCACCGTTCCGGCGGCCTATGCGGTAGCTCGCCTGCGCTTTATCGGTAGAAAATTTATCCTCTATCTCTTTCTGGTCATCCAGATGTTCTCGCCGGTGATCGTGATTATTTCCCTGTTCAAGATCATGGTGGGTTTGAATCTTCTGGACACCTACATCTCCTTGATCATCGCCAACAGTGTTTTTACCATAGCCTTTACCATCTGGATGATGAACGGCTACTTCAAATCGATCCCCGTGGAGATCGAGGAGGCGGCTCTGATCGACGGCTGCAGCCGGGGGCAAACCATTACCAGGATCATGATTCCCATCGCCGTACCCGGGCTGGTCACCTCGATGATCTATACCTTCATCTACGCCTGGAACGAGTTTCTCTTCGGCCTGACATTTATTCAGGCAAGGCCGAAAATGCCTCTGGTTCTTGCACTTTTCCACTTCGTGGGCCGCTGGACCACGCAATGGGAGCTCCTGACCACCGCGGCCTTCCTGGCGATCATTCCCGTGCTTGTGCTGTTCTACATCATCGAGAAGCGCCTGGTGGCGGGACTGGCCGGCGGAGCGGTAAAGGAGTAGCCATAGGTGAAGACATGGCAATAGCGAAACGCCATTTCGGCAAAACGGGCGAAGAGGTTTCGATCCTCGGCCTGGGCGGCTTTCATCTGCTGGAGATCTCCGATGCCGAGGCGGCGGACCTGATCAACCGCTACCTCGACGAGGGAGGCAACTACATCGAGACGGCCGCCGAGTACGGGGCGGGCGAATCGGAGCGCAAGATCGGGCGGGTGATGCAGCTGCGTCGCGAAGAATGCTTCCTGGTCACCAAGTGCCATATCAGAGACCGAAAGGAAGCGGGCAAAACCATAGAAGAGAGCCTCCGCCGCCTGCAAACCGATCACGTGGATTGCCTGTTGCTGCACCATGTGCTGAGGGAAGAGGAATTGGAGCAGATCTACTCGAAAAACGGCGCTATGCAGGCCTTCCTCGATGCCAAACAAAGCGGCAAAGCCCGTTACCTGGGGATCACGGGACACGGCCGGCCGGATGTGCTGATCAAGGCACTGGAGAGCAAACCACACCTCGATGCGGTGATGACGGGATTCAACTTCTACGATCGCTTCAATTTCCCCGGCAAGGAGCAGCGGCTGATTCCCCTGGCCAAGGAGAAGGGAGTGGCCTTGATCGGCATGAAGGCACTGGGTGACGGGCTGCTGTGGGAGTATCCGCGGGAAGCGTTGGGCTACGCCCTGTCGCTCCCCATCGATGTGCTGGCCTGCGGCTTCAACACCATGGCCATGCTGGAGACGGATCTGGAAATCGTGCGCAAGTTCAAGCCCCTGAGCGAAAAGGAAAAACAGGAAATCTTCACCCACAATCCGGTGTTGAGCAACAGCGTCTGCCGTCTCTGCGACGAGTGCCTGCCCTGCCCGCAAGGCATCAACATTCCCGAGGTGTTCCTCTACGAGGGGTGGTACGACCGCCAGATGCGCGACCGCCGCATGCGCAGCACGCCGGAGTTCGCTTTGCGCGATCGCCTGCGCTTCTGGTTTGACGATCGGCAAGCGGCCCGGCAGGCCTACGGGAAACTCGATTCCAAAGCCGATGCCTGCACGGCCTGCGGGGAGTGCATTCCCCGCTGCCCGTACGGCCTGGACATCATCGGCAAGCTGGAGAACGCGCACTACAAGCTGACCAAAGAGATCACCTCCAGCGTGCCGATTTGATTTCCGGAATGTAACTTTTCAGCTCAGGCGTAGTAACCCATGTAACGCTCCATGGCGTCCATCAAGGCCTCCGCATTGCTCAAGGGCACGCCCGGGTACAGACCGTAGATCATCATCAAGCCCCCCTGCTTGCTCCCGAGCTTCCGAACCTCCTCCAGGATCAGGGCGTCGATCTGTGCGGGGGTGCCTGAGTAGGTGATGCTCTGGCGGTCTATATCCAGATCCACGCAAACCTTGCCGCTTACGTGTTCCCGGATCCAATCGATCCCGTTTACCAGATCCTGGAGATTCAGCGCGTCGAACCCCACCTCCAGCAGATCCTCGACCAGCTCCCGGATATCGCCGTCGGAGTGCATATGGACGACGCACCCCGCCCGGCGGGCCGGTTGAACGATGCGGCGGTAGGAGGGCTTGATGTAGCGTCTGAAGTGCGGGGGAGAGAGCATGGGACCGATCTGCATACCTAAATCCTCGGCGTAGCCCATCCACCCGACCGCGGCTTGCCGAATGTAGTTGTCGACCAGACGAAGGTTGAACTCCTCCAACATGGCGATAAGCCGCTCGAGGCGGGGTTCGCCGTCGCTCATGTCGTAGATCAGGTTCTGATACCCGCGCAAATCGGTCAGCTTCAAAAAGGTGTGCCCGTGGCCGATCTCTCCGGCCGCGATCTGTCTTCTAAATCCCAGCTGGCTCGCCTCCCGGGCTTTTGCGCTCCAGTCGACCGCTCCCCAGTGATCGAAACGATCGGGATCCGGCGGACGGAACCGTTCGAAATCGCGCCACGATTCCAGCGGGTGTTCGACAACGGTTCCGACGATGCCGTCGTCGGTGGTTCGCCACACGCATCCCCAGGGATCGATAAAATCGACTCCGGCGCGGGCGTAGGGCAGGTACTCCGGTACGATCGGAGCGGCGGAGCGCCGGAAATCGGGAAACAGTATCGGATGAGCCTCCATTAGATCCTGCAGGGCGTCCTGGCGGTAGTGGTGCCAACAGGATGGATTGATGTGGAAAATCATGGGTATGTGCTCCGGTCGCTCGAAGCGCACCGCGCGCAGGGTATTCTCCCGCTCGTCCATAGCTACCTCGTTCGCCTGGCGAAGTGTACCCCGAAAACGGGAAAAGGGTGAAGCAAGCTCGCCGGCATCCGTCCCAACCACCGGTTCGAGAATAGGTTTTTCACGCCGTTTCATTGACAACCCACTGCTCCGGTGTCGTATAATGTAACGTTGGACAATGATTGCGTGCTCCGGGCGCTGTAATCAACGTATGAACGTTTGTCCTGTATTCTGCACCCGAAATATCATCCAGGGAGAGCAAATTGTCCCGCGAAAGGAGGTGAAGAACAAGCTTTGTTCAGGTAGCTCTCGCCCAGCCGTTTTCTACTGCAACAGAAGCAGGGAAACCAAGGAGGAAAAATGAAAAAGAGAATGCTTTGGGTAGGGCTTGCGGTATTGCTGATGATATGCCTGGCTATGCCGGTATTCGCGCAGAGGAAACACTTCGAGGATATCCGCATCACGTTTTTCCCCGGCGGGCCGACCGGCTGTCCCTTTGCCAGTGTCGTGTACCGCGGAGCCAAAGCCGCGGAGGAGGATCTGGGCTGCAAGGTCGATTATGTGTGGTCCGATTGGAATCCGGACAAGATGATCACCCAGTTCAAGGAAGCGGTGGCCAGACGACCGGATGCCATCTGCATCATGGGCCATCCGGGCACGGCGGCGTTCGCGCCTCTGGTGGATGAAGCCTTCGCCAAGGGCATCATCGTTACCAGCCAGAACACCTCTCTTCCATCGATCGAAGAGAAGTACAAGGACCAGGGTTTCGGCTACGTGGGGCAGGAACTGTACGAATCGGGCATAAACCTGGCCAAGGGCGCGATCAAGCGGGCCGGACTGCGTCGCGGAGACAGAGCCATGGTCTGGGGCCTGATCGCCCAGGAGACCCGGGGATTGCGGTCAAAAGGTTGCGTGGACGCTTTGAGAGAAGCCGGAATGAAGGTTGATTACATCGAGATTTCCGATGCCATCAACGCCGAGGCCGCTTTGGGCACCCCTGTTTTCACAGGTTATGTGTCCAAGAATCCGGACGTGAAGCTGATCATCACCGACCATGGCGGGCTTACGGCCACCGCCGGAACCTACATGCGGGCCGCGCGCAAGAGCCCCGGGGAGATCTACATCGCTGGATTCGATCTCAGCTCGGCCACCGTGGACGCCATCGAGAAGGGCTACACGGGCGTGGTGCTGGACCAGCAGCCCTGGCTGCAGGGATACCTGCCGATCCTCCAGGTCTGCCTGGCCAAGAAATACGGATTTTCCGGCCTGCATATCGACACCGGCGCCGCCCTGATCGACAAGAACAACATCGATTTCGTGGCCCCGCTGGCGCAGAAGCAGATTCGCTGAACGGTGAACGATCGAGATGGCTGAAAACAATCCCGCTTCAAACCTCGTATCCATGACACAGATCCGCAAATCCTTCGGCAAAGTGGAGGTATTGAAAGGCATCAATTTCGAGGTGGGATACAACGAGATCGTGGGACTCGTCGGCGACAACGGAGCCGGCAAGTCGACGTTGATCAAGATCCTCGTAGGCGTGCACCAGCCCGATGGCGGTGAGATCTACTACAAAGGACAGAAAATCACCATCCACTCTGTGAAGCGGTCCAGAGAACTGGGTATCGAAACCGTGTATCAGGAACGCGCCCTGAGCGAGCAGCAGAATCTCTGGACCAACATCTTCATGGGAAGGGAGCTGACTACGAGGCTCGGCTTTCTGAAGGTCAAGGAACAACGGGCCAATACGGAAAAGATCCTGCGAGAGCAGATGGGGTTCACCTCTACGGCGATCTCCAACGACGCGGTGGTCAAGTACCTGTCCGGAGGTGAGAAACAGGGCATTGCCATCGGCAGGGCTCTGTACTTCCAAGCCGATCTGATTATCCTGGATGAACCGACCATGGGTTTGTCCATATCCGAGACGAACAAAGTCTTGGATTTCGTGGCGAACATCAAGAAGCGGGGGAAATCAGCCGTCTTCATCAGTCACAACATCTACTACGTGTACCCGGTGGCGGACCGTTTTTACATTTTGGACCGGGGCTCCGTGGCCGGAATCTTCGAGAAGAAGGATGTCTCCCAGGAGGCGCTGGTCGACAAGATGGTGCATCTGGCCCACACGGGAAGGCTGGAGGAATAGGCAACAGTCCGCGGCCGGCTCGGATGAAGCTGCGGGCTGTTCATTTCCACTAATGCGAATCATGATCAATCGCAGGGAAGGGGGTACAGTGCCATGCTGCAAACATCAAGATCGCGGGAATTGAGGCTGGAGCTCAGCATTTCCGGTGTGCTGATCGGTATCTTTCTGCTGTTTCTGTTCGGCAGCCCCCAGACATTCACGCGCTTCGATATCTACTACTCGTTCATGTCCACCATTCCCTTTTCGGGAATCATGGCCCTGGCCATTACCTTTGTCATCATCACGGGGGAAATGGATCTGTCCTTTCCCTCTATCATGGGCTACTCCGCCTGGGTGTTCTCCAAGCTGGTGAACGTCCTCATGGAATCCGGGATGGAGCCGAATCTTAGCATCCTGATCGCCACGGCGGGTTGCTTCATCACCGGGCTGGCCGCAGGCGCGCTGAACGGCATCCTCGTCAACCGAGTCCGAATCCCGTCGCTGGTGGCGACCATCGGCACCATGTTTTTCTGGAGGGGGATGGTTAATGTCTGTGGCCAGGGATTCGGATTGAGCCTGGTCGCGGTCAACGAAACGGTGCTGTTCAAAGCCTTCGCGGGCCGGCTGGGCGGACTGATTCCGGCCCAGGCGATCTGGCTCGTCATCCTGGCCGTGGGCTTCTGGTTCGTGCTCAGGCGGCATCGTTTCGGTTCCCACGTGCTGATCGTGGGCGACAATGTGGAAAGCGCCCGCATGATGGGTATTCGGGTGGAACGGGTCAAGATGATCGTATTCATGCAGATGGGCCTGTTCGCCTCCCTGGCCGGCATCATGGCCAGTCTCGAGGTGACCTACCTGTGGCCCTCCCTCGGCGAGGGCTATCTGCTGCGCACCCTCGCTTCGGTATTCGTGGGAGGTACTTCGGTATTCGGGGGCGTGGGTACGATCTTCGGGACCTTCATCGGATCGATCATCATCGGATCCCTGGAAGGCGGGATCGTGGCGATCGGGCTCACGGGATTCTGGACCCAGTTGATCTACGGACTGATCATCGTGGTATCGCTTTCCATCTACTCGCTGTTTTTAAGAAAGGAATAAAAAAAGCCCCGCGCAAAGCGGGGCTTGTGCCGCCGATCAGAATTGAACTGATGACACGTGGATTTTCAGTCCACTGCTCTACCGACTGAGCTACAGCGGCAGTCGGAAACTACGCTAACAACTTTCAAAAAAATTGTCAAGAACGAGACAAAAGAAGGCGCTCAGGCATCTTTCCTTCTCGACAGCCATCGTCCGTATTGGCAGAGACCTCCCCATGCATTTTTATAGAATGCCAAATCCCGAGTGAAGGTCATGTCAATTGAATTCCGTAGCGAAGACAATGAGAGCGGGAATCGACAAGAGCGAGCTTTGCAGTTGCGGACCTGGCTTTTCAAATATCGGTCCTATGGAGTATTTTAACTCATCTCGGTCAGAAAAGCGGGCGGGAAGATGATTTTCGCCGCAGACGTAATTTGCGATTTATCGAGAAGCACAAACAAGAAAGAGGAGCGCGGAAATGAGCTTGCCAACCGGAGTTGAAGGTAAAACTGCTCTGATAACCGGAGCGGCCGGGACGATGGGAAAAGCTGCAACAAAGGCGTTGCTGGCCGACGGCGTTCGTGTAGCCATAGCCGATCTGAGTCTGGATTCTGTTGAATCGGTCCAAGGGGAACTTGTGGAGACGGCGTTTGTCGATCGGCTATTCCCCATCGCCTTCGACGTAAGTGATGCGGTAGCTTGCGGCACAGCCGTTCGGCGGATAGAGAGTGATTTCGGTGGAATAGACATCCTGGTAAACAACGCCGGCGTTCTCTCCAACAACAAGATAGCCGATACCACCCCGGATGAGTGGCATAGGGTGTTCTCAATCAATTTGGATGGGGCGTTTTATCTCAGTAAAGCCTGCCTGCCGGGTATGAGAGCGAGGAAATGGGGCCGCATCATCAATGTATGCTCGTTTGCCGCCAAATGCGGTGGAATCACCGCCGGTACGGCTTACTCGGTTTCCAAGAGTGCGATGATCGGATTGACGTTCTCCCTTGCCGCGGAAACAGCCGGGATGGGAGTTACGGTGAACGGCATCGCTCCGGCGTATGTACGTACGCCGATGGTGACCAAGCAGCTGAGTGAAGCGCAACGGCAAGCCGTGGTTGCACAAATACCGGTTGGGCGCTACTGCGAGCCCGAGGAGTTCGCACACGTGGTCCGCTTTCTGTCTTCCCCGCTTGCCGGATTCATAACCGGGGAAATCATAGATCAAAACGGCGGACTGCAGTTCGACTAAACCAGGGGACAATACGGTTCGATTCTACCAGCATCCGGCGTATCCGTGCCGGGGATACTCCCCAACCGGTACGTCGGAGATAAAGCGGTGTCGTAATACGGGTCAGAATAACACAGTATATCAAAAAGACCCAATTCCACGTGTAAAAACAACTCACCCCCATTCTTTTCGCTATACATCCGTAAATATGATCTCTTAATTATCTACAATACAGATAGTTACAGACCGATGATTTAACGAGTATTGGCATAGTTCTTGCATATCCTACAATAACAAGAAAAAAATCTGCTTACAGGAGGTCGTACATCATGGCAAAAGCAGTAGGAATAGATTTAGGAACCACCAATTCCGTGGTAGCCGTCATGGAGGGAGGCAAACCGGTTGTCGTTCACAACAGTGAAGGAGCCCGCACCACCCCCTCGGTGGTGGCCTACACCAAAGACGGAGACAGACTGGTGGGGCAGCTGGCCAAGCGCCAGTCCGTGCTGAATTCCGAGGGCACGATTTTCTCGGCCAAGCGCTTCATCGGCCGAACGCACAGCGAGGTACGCTCGGAAACCGAGATGGTCCCCTATCGGATCGTATCGGGGCCCAACGACGCGGTGCGCTTCGATGTCCGGGGCAAACAGATCGCTCCGGAGGAGATCTCGGCTCAGGTGCTGCGCAAGCTGATCGACGATGCGTCGGCCTACCTGGGCGAAACGATCGACAAGGCCGTGATCACCGTGCCGGCGTACTTCAACGACGCGCAGAGACAGGCGACCCGCGACGCGGGCCGCATCGCCGGAGTTGAGGTCCTGCGCATCATCAACGAGCCCACCGCCGCGGCCCTGGCCTATGGACTGGAGAAAAAGACAAACGAGACCATCATGGTCTTCGACCTGGGCGGAGGAACTTTCGACGTGTCGATCCTCGAGGTCGGAGACGGCCTGTGCGAGGTGAAGGCCACGGCCGGAGATACGCATCTGGGCGGTGACGATTTCGATAAAGCCCTGGCCGACTGGCTGGCCGATGAGTTCCGCAAAGATCAGGGCGTGGACATCCGCAAGGATCGCCAGGCCCTGCAACGGTTGTACGAAGCGGCTGAGAAGGCGAAAATCGAGCTGTCTTCCACGGCTCAGACCACGATCAATCTGCCGTTCATCACCGCGGATTCCAGCGGGCCCAAGCATTTGAACATCGATATCACACGAGCCGGCTTCGAGCAGCATATCGCAAAACTGGCGGAACGCACCAAGGCACCGGTCAGACAGGCACTGGAGGACGCCAAGTTGCGCGTGGACCAGATCGATGAGATCGTTCTGGTCGGCGGTTCGACGCGTATCCCGGCTATCCAGAAGCTCGTGAAGGATTTGACCGGCGGCAAACAGCCCAATATGTCGGTCAACCCCGACGAGGTGGTGGCGATCGGCGCAGCCGTACAGGCCGGCATCATCCAGGGAGACGTGAAGGATGTGCTCCTTCTCGACGTCACTCCCCTGTCCCTGGGAGTGGAGACACTCGGCGGGGTAATGACCCGCATCATCGAGCGCAATACCACGATTCCAGCCCGCCGTTCCGAGGTGTTTTCCACCGCTGATGACAGCCAGAGCGCGGTGGATATCGTCGTGCTCCAGGGCGAGCGATCCATGGCCCGCGATAACAGGACCTTGGGGCAGTTCAAGCTCGAAGGCATCCGGACGGCTCCACGGGGAATCCCGCAGATCGAGGTATCCTTCGACATAGACGCCAATGGGATTCTCGCTGTCTCGGCCAAGGACAAGGACACCGGCAAGGAGCAAAAAATCACGATCAGCGGATCGACCAATCTGGACCGCGGCGAAATCGACAGGATGGTTCGGGAAGCCGAGTCAAACGCCGAAGAAGATAAAAGACGGAAGCAGAGCGTGGAGGAACGAAATCAGGCCGAAAGCCTGGCTCACCAGGTGGAAAAATCGCTTCAGGATCTGGGCGAAAAGGTCCCCTCCGGCGAGCGGGCCCGTTGCGAGCAGCTGATCTCGGATATTCGCCGGGCGATCCGGGAGGAGGCGCCGGCGGAGCGTATTCGCTCGTTGCAGGATCAGCTGCAGCAGGCCGCGCATGATGTGTCCCAATCCGCCTACAGCGGACCGCAGGCGGGAGCGGAAACGGCGACCGCCAACAAAAACGGACCCGGTGCGGACGACGCAATTGACGCTGAATTTTCGGAGCAGTAAATTAGTACTTGAACCATGTCTGTCAAGTATCAGGATTACTACGAAACACTCGGGGTCTCGAGAAACGCGAGCCAGGAACAAATCCACGCGGCCTATCGGAAACTGGCCCGGAAATTCCATCCGGATATCAACAAGAACTCGGACGCGGAGGACAAGTTCAAGCGCGTAGGCGAAGCCTACGAGGTTCTGCGGGACCCGGAAAAACGCAAACGCTACGATGCGCTCGGCGAAAACTGGAAGGCGGGGCAGGATTTTACCCCGCCT
>Ga0272441_10012105_pt1 | contig 12673 bp, 9 predicted proteins | sample SSMProp6N_FD_193582 | JGI IMG/M metagenome (GOLD analysis project Ga0272441, IMG submission 193582) | Marine sediment archaeal communities from Little Sippewissett salt marsh, Falmouth, MA, United States - SSM-Prop-6N | ecosystem: Environmental > Aquatic > Marine > Wetlands > Sediment ...
GTTCCATCCGGGCCGCTTCGGCGAATACGCCGTCGTCCGCTGGACCGCCCCCGCCGAGGACGCTGGCGAAGGCCTCAGAGTCGACTTCTCGGCAGTCTACAAGACCATCGCCGAACACGCCACCACGAGCGTCCACGTGTTGCACAACGGCAGGCTTCTCTTCGAGAGCCTGATCAACCTGGAGGGCCAGGGCCCCGAGTGCAGCTACACCGCTTCGCTCGACGTACGCGCGGGCGACACGATCGACTCCATCTGCGGTTGGGGCAACAAGGACTACGGCGCGGATACAACCGCGTTGGCCGTCGCGATCAAGTCGGCCTCCGGCAAGGTCTGGGTCTCCGCCAAGGACTTCTCCATCGAACAGAATCCCAACGGGGCGTGGAGCTACGGCATGATCGAGCCCGCAGACAAGCCCGGCGTCGAGAGCTTCGTCCTGTTCCCGTTGGGCAAGACCGAGGAGAACGTAGGATGTATCAGCAATCCGGGCTCGGAGGTCTGGGAGGACATCCTGAGCGATCAACACCCCTATCGGCGCGTGCCCCATACGGCTTCCGTCATCCAGGAGCTTCGCACGATCAACGGCAACGGCAAGCCCCTGTTCATCTCGGAGTGCGGCATCGGCAGCGCGATGGACTTGCTACGCATCGTCCGGCAGTACGAGCAGGCGGGCAAGACCGAGGTCGAAGATGCTCAACTCTACCGAAGCTGGCGCGACCAATACCTGGCGGATTGGGACCGGTATCGCCTCGCCGAGGTCTTCGACCGGCCGGAGGATTTCTTTCAACAGAGCCTCGCCCGGATGGCCGGCCAGCGCCTGCTCAGCGTGAACGCGGTTCGCGCAAACCCGAACTGCATCGGCCACAGCCTGACGGGCACGGTGGACCAAGGCATGACGGGCGAGGGCGTGTGGACGACGTTCCGCGAGCTCAAGCCGGGCGCGACGGACGCCTTGTTCGACGCGTGGGCGCCCTTGCGGTGGTGCCTGTTCGTCGAACCGGTGAACGTCTATCGCAACAGGCCCGTCAAGTTGGAAGCTGTGTTGGCCAATGAGGACGTCCTGGCGCCAGGCGAGTACCCGGTGCGTCTCCAAGTGGTCGGGCCGGACCTCGCCCGCGTGTTCGAGAAGACGATCACCGTCACGATCGCCGATCCCGGGAGCACGCCGGAGCCGCCGATGGTGCTGCCGGTCTTTGCCGAGGACGTGGTGATTGACGGGCCGCCGGGAACGTATCGCTTGCTGGCCACCTTCGAGGAGGGTGCGGCCGCCTGCGGCGAGGAGGTCACGTTCTTCGTCGACGTAGCGCCGGACGAAATGCCCAAGGTCGACACCGAGATCGTTCTGATGAGCGGGGACGCCGAGTTGGCCAAATGGCTCACGGACCGCGGCATCAAGAACCGCCCGTATGCGCCGGGCCAGCAGTCCGGCCGCGAGGTGATCCTCGCGTCGGGCAAGCCCACGGCGGATCCGGGCGTCGTCTTCAAAGACCTCGCCCAGTGTGTGGCCCGGGGTTCGACCGTCATCTTCCTGACGACGGACACCTATGCCAAAGACACGGAGTCCACGGGTTGGTTGCCGCTGAAGACCAAGGGTAGCGTGTCCGGCATCGCCCGGTGGCTCTATCACTCCGACGAATGGTGCAAGCGCCACCCGATCTTCGAAGGCATGCAGGCGGGCGGGCTCATGGACTACAGCTACTACCGGGAGTTGATCCCCGACGTGGTCTTCACGGGCATCGAGCCCGCCGCCGACCCGGTCGCCGGTGGCATCAACGCGTCGTGGGGCTATCAGTCCGGCTTGACGGTTGCGGTCTACACGCTGGGCGAGGGCGAGTTCATCCTGAACTCACTGCTCATCCGCGACAACCTCGGCAAGGTCCCGCAGGCGGAACGATTGCTCCGCAACATGCTCCGCTTCGCTGGCCGCAACCTGAGCAAGCCGCTGGCCGACCTGCCGCCCGGTTTCGACGACCAACTCAAGGCGATGGGCTATTGACAGAGGGAACGTGGCGAGAGGGACGCAGGCCATGTAAGCAAGAGCTCTATTTGTTCTCCTTCTGCTGGCGGCGCCCTGTTATCCGCGGTGCCGGTCTATCGGCAGGGACACCCGTTTCGTGGCGCGGATGGTCACTGGACCGAGGAGGCCTGAGATTGGGAGGGGCTCGTAGCCGAGGAGTCCTTGTGCGGGACTGGTCTTGATCCCGAGATCGTGGCCGAATCGCTCTCGGAGGTGCTCGGGGACCGGGGGGAGCTCGTCGAGACCGGCGACGCGGTTGATCAGGGTGTTGGTGACCTTGACGGTCAAGGCGTTCGGGCCGGGCTGGGCCGCGCGGCCCACGTCCAGGACTTGTCCGCGCATCCAACGTGTGCCGACGGGCTTGCCGTTGAGTGCCACCTCTGCGATATTGCCAACGTGGCCGAGGTCCAGTTCGAGCGCGAGGTCGTCGGCGAAGTACGAGGCCGGGAGGTCAAAGGTGGTTTCGTAGACGCCGGTCCCGCTGAAATGCCTGGTGCGTGGGTCGTCGGTCCAGGAGGTCAGCCGGGAGAGAGTGGTTTCGAGGCGGGGGAAGTCGCGGCCCTCGAGTGTGAGCCGCCAGTCGCCCGCGACGGTCCAGGGCGCGGGGATGCCTTCGACAACGGAGCGCACAAGGATTCCGTCATGCCGGCTGGAAGCCGGTGTTACAACCGGCGGTGCGGTATGCCGGCTGGAAGCCGGCGCTGAAGTCAGTCGCGCGGTGTGCACGCCGTTTTCGTCGGCGATGGCTTCCACGGCCCCGTTCTCAACGTTGAGGACTTTGTGAAATGTGCTGTCGAGGACGTGCGGCCTGTCGCGGCCGCGCTCGAAGACGACGAAGGTGGACTCGTATGGCGCGAGCCGCAACGGAAGCCGTGTCGCGCCGTCCTTCTCCTCATATTCCCACAGCGGCGTGACGCGGCCGCTGTATGGGTTCCATTCGCTCGGGGCCTTGCCGGCGACGCGGAAGGCCTCGGGCATGTTGACTGCGCGGTCCTGGAGGTTGGTTACGAAGTAGATGTCCTGGTCGTGCGACTGGCGGTGGATGTAGGCCAGGCCGTTGTTCTCGCGCAGGTCCTGGCGGACGAAGTCGATGCCGAAATCGGGGACGACGTGCCCGCGGAGCGCGTTCAGGAACGGATCGAGCGCGCTGGCGCAACACTCGAGGACGTCGGATCGGTCGATGACGTGGCGGACGTGGTAGGTCTTGCCTTTGCCGTAGTCGCGCGGGGCCGTGGAATTGCGCCGCCAGACGGGCGTGTCGAACATGTCGTCCACGATGGTGCGCACGGCCTCGTCCTTGCGTTCATAGTCGGCCAATCCGACCGAGCACTCGGGCACGCGTTCGAGCGCGATGACCACGCCGCCACCACGGACGTACTCCTGGACGCGCTCAAGGGTCTCGAGCGGCATCGCCTGGATGTTGGGCAGGAGGAGTACGCGGTACTCGAGGTCGCGCACGCGGATGACGCCGTCGTCGAAGCGGGCATGGTTCTGAAGCACGTCGTCGTTGATGAGGTCGAAATCGTAGCCGTTCGCGAGGAGTTGCTTGCCGAGGCCGCCCCAATCGAAGTCGCGCGTCCACCGGCGCGCGTTGCGCACGTCGCGCGTCCACTGGTTCGCCAGCGGCGAATACACGGCGATATCGGCCACGAACCGGCCCTGGCGCAGCAGCAAGCAGCACCGCGCCACGTAGTCGCTGAGCCGCCGGTAGTGGGACCACCAGACGTTCGGATGGCTGATCAGCATTTCCGCGTAGAACCGGCGCGACGGGGCAATGTCGCGCTCGGGGGAGCAGGTGTAGCCGTGGTTGTAGAACTTGTTGGCGCCCGAGCGGAGAAACCCGTCGCTGGCTATCTTGAGTTCCTCGAGCGTGGCGTGGTAAGGCTCCCAATGCAGGTAGGTGTATGCCTCGACGGTGACCACGTTGCGGCCGTACAGGTGCGCGCCCGAGGCCACGTACTTTTTCGGGCCGATCCGCGTGTCGAACCAGGGGACGGCGTCCTTCTCGCCGGCCGTGATCTCCATCTCCGGGAAGTGGGTCATGCCCGCGCCCTCGATGATGTCCGTGGTGAAGCCGTAGGGCTGGATGCGGCCCGCCACCCCGTTGGCCTCGCACCAGTCGAGGAAGGTCTTGAAGAAGGCGTCCAGCCCGACGCGGTGCAGGAATTCGTTGACGTCGTAGCGGATCTTCGGCGAGATCGCGTCCACCTCGAACCAGATCGCAGGCAGGAAGCGCGTCAGGTCGTAGCCTTTGAAGGCCTTGAAGCGCTCGAGCAAGTCGCCGCTCCAGTAGATGCCGTTGTCGATCAGGGCGACCTCGAAGCTGTCGCAGAAGAGCGAATCGATCGTCTTGCCGAATTCCTCGCCGAGTTCGGCGCGGAACCGGCCGCCGAGGTACTCGCAATAGCGTTCCATGGCGGCCTTGCTGACGTGGTCGACGGCGTTGCCTTGGCCCGTAAACGTGAGCCAGAAGGCCATGAGGCGCCATCGCCCCTCGGGCACGTCCCACTCGAGCCGGCGGCCATCCACGCGCGGCGTCAGGTCGATGAGCGAGGATTCCTCGAGGACCCCGTCCGCCAGCCGCCCGGCGATGACGGCCACGAGGCGGTCGTCCGGCGTGATGTCGCGCGCGGGCAATTGTCCGGTGTGCGGGACGTCCCCGACGGAGGTCGGAACTGCGCCCGAGAACCGCCGGCCGCCTTCGATCTGCATGGCCGTCGGCACCATGTTCTGGCTGCGATCTTCCTTAGGTGTCCAATCGCCGCCGAGCACCCATCCGGGCCCGCCGAAGTTGAGCGAGAACTCGATGCCGCGCTTCTTGGCCTCCTGGATGGCATGGGCGACGAGGCCAAAGAACTCCTCCGACAGGTAGGGCGCGTTCCCTTTCTCGTAGACGGGCTGCATGGTGATCTGCTCGACGCCGCCGATGCCTTGCCCGTGCATCTGCTGCAACTGCCAGGTGAGGTCGTCCTTCGTGATGGCGTTGCCCATCCACCACCAGCGGGTGTGGGGGCGACAGGATGCCGGGGGATTCGTGAATGCCTTGAGCATGGTTTCCCGGGCGTCCTGGGCGTGGGCCGGCGCCGAGAACAGCGCCAGGCTCAACCCGAGAACCGCACCGAGCACACCCACGACCTCGATCACGCCATGATACGCCCACATCATCGATCTCCCCTCTCAGCCCAAGGCCTTGACGGCCGTATTCTCAAGGGGCAGAGTATAGTACACTTCCACCGCCGCGATGTAGACTGTCGGAATCCTTTCGTTAGATCCTCGAATGCCTTCCGGGATTGAGGCTTTGGAAAATGGGGTTCTTCTCTACACGACACCCGCGAAGGGAGCGAAGCTGAGCAGCCCTGGCATTGTGAGCGCCTCGGGGCGCGTGGTGGGGCGAGCGTCCTCGCGAGCCGTCTTCGGTTTTTTTGTAAGCAGCCGCTTCTTGCCGGCTCGCGAGGACGCTTGCCCCACCATGTATGCTCTTGGGGTGACGCGGGTCTTGACGTCCGCTTCCGGCTATATGGAATCAACGGCTCTCGATTTCGCAAATGCCCCCGGATTGACTGGCGCGGATGGCAGAATTGATAATGCGGCGGGGTGTATGGGTCGAGAGGCACATTCGAGCAAGGAGATATCAATTGATGGAACGGTTGGGGCGGCGCGATTTCTTGAGGGCTTTGGGGTTGGGTTCGCTTGCCGCAGTGGGCGGCGGGAGCGCGTGGTGCGCGCCGATTCACGAGGGCAGCAAGGTTGTCGACCAAGGCAAGGCGATCGCGCGCGGCGGGGCGGCGTTTATCGAGAACGGCAAGGTGGTGCAGCCGCGGCGCGAGATCCCGGTCCTGCGTGAGACCGACGTGCTCGTGGTGGGCGGCGGCACCGCGGGCGTGGTGGCGGCGCTGGCCGCGGCACGGGCAGGGGTGCGCGTGACGTTGGTCGAGCGTTACGGCTGTTTCGGCGGACTGTGGACCGCGGGGCTGGTGCTGATCGTTTTGGCGACGCACGTGCGGGCAGGGGGCAAGCACGTGAAGATGGTGCAGGGCATCGGCGACGAGATGCTCGCGCGCATCGCGAAGCTCAAGCATGGCGCCATCAACTACGGCCCTGACAGCAGAGCCGACGCCACGACCGACCCAGAAGCCACGAAATACGTTATGGCCGCGATGTTGCGCGAGGCGGGCGTGGACATCCTCCTGCACAGTTGGGTCGTGAACGCTATCATGGATGGCGCCAGCATCCAGGGCGTCTTGCTCGAAGGCAAGTCGGGCTGCCTGGCCGTGAAGGCCAAGGTCGTGGTCGATGCCACGGGCGACGGCGACGTGTTCGATGCGGCAGGCGCCGAGAGCGTGCCGCATGTCCACCGGATCGGACTCGTCCACCGCCTTGGCAACGTGCCGTCGGGCCTCGATGCCAAGGGCCTGAACCTCGGCGTGGCGACCCCTATCCCGGGCGTGCGTTGGGTCAACATGCAGGGCCCGCAGGGCGATTGCCTGGACATCGAGATGCTGACGCAAGTCGAGCTCGACGCGCGCGAGGCCATCTGGGCCAGGCTCAAGGAGATCCAGGAACGGCCGGGGTATGAGAACGTGTTTCTGCTGGACGTGGCTTCCCAACTCGGCGTGCGCGCGTCGCGGACGCTCGTGGGCATCGAGGAGTTGCGGCTCGAGGACTGGCGGAACAACAAGACCTACCCGGACGTGGCCGGCATCGGCGGCAGCTATTCGTTCCTTCCCGGGCGGGGCTGTCCTATTCCTTACGGCACGCTCGTGCCCAAGCGTATCGACAACCTGCTCGCGGCCGGACGGTGCGTGGCTGCGGACAACAAGATGCTGAACTACACGCGGCTTATTGCGCCCTGCATGCTTACGGGGCATGCCGCGGGTGCGGCCGCAGCGCTCTCCGTCACGAGCAAGGTCTCCCCGCGCAATGTGGACGTTGCCGCATTGCGGGCCCTGTTGAGACAGCAGAAGGCCTATCTGGGATGAGGTCTTGGCCGGGACGTTCGAGCGGGCGGCTCGTCCTCCTCGTTGGGTTGCCGTTGGCCGTAGTCTTGCTGCCGCCAGCGGTGGTCCGCGTGGGGCTTTCTGCGCTCAGCCCTTTCCTGGGCCTTTCCTCGGCACTCGCGGGCCGCGCCGCGGGCATCACGCTGGTATGCAGCCTGCCCATGACCGCACTGGTTCTCTGGCGCCGGCGCTTCTTCTGCCGGTTTCTATGTCCGATGGGATGGATCGTCGAGACCTGCGGGAAGGTTCGCCCCGGTGCGCGCTACGCCTATGCGCGCATCCCCCGGCTCGGGCAATGGGCGGTCCTGCTGACCCTCGGTGGCGCCATCGCGACATGTCCCCTGTTCCTCTTCCTCGACCCGCTCGCCCTGCTCGCGGGCGCGGCCGGGGCTGGGACGCATTGGGCGTATGCCGTGGCCTTCGCAGGCATCGTAGCGGTGAGTACTATCCTGCCGGGGCTCTGGTGCGCGCGGTTGTGTCCGCTGGGAGGTTTGCAGGACTTGGCCGTCGATCTCAGGGGGGTTCTCGCGCGCCGAAGAATCGAGCCCGCCGACGGCGCGAACCCCGAAGGCACACCCGTGGCACGGCGGGCCTTTATCGGCCTGTGTGGCGGCGCGGCAACGGGCGTGTTGGCGACGCGACTGCCCGCGAATACCGGCACGATTCCGCTTCGTCCGCCGGGCGCGCCGGATGAGGCCACAATGACAACCCTCTGCGTACGTTGCGGAAGCTGTGTGCGCGTCTGCCCGAGCGGTATCATCCGGCCCGACCTCGCGCCGCCGGACTTCACCCGGCTATTGCTCCCCACCCTGAGCTTCGCCGAGGGACACTGTCTCGACGACTGCTCGCGGTGCGGCGAGGCCTGCCCCACAGGGGCGATCGCCCACCTACCTGTTGCCGCGAAAAACGAGCGCCCCATTGGTTTGGCGCGCATTGACCAGAAGGCCTGTCTCCTTTCCCACGAAGTCGAGTGCGGCGTGTGCGTCACGATGTGTAAACGCAACGCGATTGTCGAGGAATTCTCCAAGGAGACTTACTCCGTCGCCGTGCGCGTCCTCGAAGACCAATGTAACGGGTGCGGCGCGTGCGTGGCCGTATGCCCACCCCGTGCGATCCACGTCGAACCCACGAAGCGGTAGGGATGGGAAGGGCCGGCCATCCTCGCGAGCCGGGTCTTCTTTCCTTGGAAACGGCCCCGGCAAAGGATAGAATAGCGGCGCGGAGCAAGAGAATGTGTGTCACCAGGTGCAGCTATGACAACAACTGAACGGCGGAGTCGCTGAAGTCCAAAGGAAGGTATTTATGCCATTGAAAACAGATCGTCGAACGTTTCTCAAAGGGTCTTTACTGACGCCGGCCGCGGCAGCGCTGTCGCTCGAGGCGGGCACGGCCGCGGCGCAGGAGGCGGCCGTCGCGGGCGATGGGCTTCCGCAGGGCAAGATCGGCGACATGGCAGTCAGCCGGGTTCTGCTGGGGGGCAACCTGCTCACCCACTATACCCACAGCCGCGACCTGAAGTACGTGTACAACCTCACCGCGCATTACAACACCGAGGAGAAGATCTTCGAGACCATGGCGCTGGCCGAGGAACACGGGGTCAATACCCTCGTGATACATACCGCGCCCGGGATCATGGACACCCTCAAGAAGTATCGCCGCGGCCAAGGCGGGAAGATGCAGTGGATCGTCTGCCCGACCGCGCCCGTCGAGCCCGGACTCGAAGAGTACACGAAACAGGTGCACGAACTCGTGGAAGACGGAACCGAGGCGATCTATCTGTGGGGCGTGACCGGGGATAGACTTGCCGCAGAGGGCAAAGCGGATCTGATGGCCCAGGCCGTGGACGTCGTGAAGGAGCAGGGCCTCCCTTCCGGCGTGGGCGGCCACGATATCAAGGTCATCCAACAGTGCGAAGAGAACAACGTGGGCGCCGATTTCTACATCAAGACGTTCCACCATCACAACTACCCGAGCGGGCCGAAGCCTGAAGAGCTCACCAAACCGTACAACGAGTTCCCGGGCTATTGGTGCCAGAATCCCGAGGAGACTGCGGACTTGATGGCGGGCGTCGAGAAGCCGTGGATCGCCTTCAAAGTCATGGCCGCCGGGGCCATCCCGCCCAAGGACGCGTTCCAGTACGTCTTTGACAACGGCGCCGACCATATCCTCGCCGGGATGTTCGACTTCGAGATCGCCGAAGACGTCAAGATCGCAAAGGAGGTTCTGGCCAACGTCACCAGAACCCGCCCCTGGAGAAGCTGAAGGTCCGGCCAAGTGTGCCTTGAGAATCGTCGGGCAAATGTGGCAAATACGGTAGGCTACGTGCTTTGAGGTCTTAGCTTTTGGCACTTTGACAGTTTTACTGCCTCTATGCTATCCTACGCTAAATCATAGTATACGGGATCCCATGAGACTGCGCGTCTATCTTGACACATCGGTTCTGAGCGCCTATTTCGACGAGCGCGTGCCGGAACGACAGGCGGTAACACGCGATTTCTGGGACGAGGCGCACGCGTTCGATCTCTCGACCTCAGACTTGGCCCGAGAGGAATTGGCACAGACGCAAGACACCGTCCTGCGCGCGCGATTTGGACATCTGCTTGACGGGCTAGCGATCATTTCTGTTACAGATGAAATGAAACAGGTTGCGCGCCACTATGTAGACGCGGGAGTTTTCACCACAAGGATGTGGAATGACGCCTTACACGTCGCTTGCGCTGTGATAACGCGGCAGGACGTTCTGTTATCATGGAACTTCAGACATTTGGTGAATCGGCGCCGGCGCGCCGCAATCAATGACCTTGGTGTCGCGTTTGGCTTGCCGTCCATCGAGATCTTGGCTCCGCCCGAACTGTGAGGAGATTGACCGTGCAGTACTTCGACTACGAGGAAGTTGCGTGTGCCGCTGGCATCCCTCCGGACAAGCTTGTCGCGTTGTGCTCCGTCATCCGGCAGGAGTTCCCCCATGATCAAATGATGTACGAACTCCACGTCCTCAGGGCCTGCATGGCCATCCAGGACGGGGCAATCACCCTTGAAGATGCGCTCCAGACCACAGCACCCGCCAGAACCTGCTAGGCAAGGGAGGCGACATATGCCTATCTGGAAGATTACCGAGAAGGGACCGAGTAAGGTTCCTGAGACTCGGTTCAAGCGAGAGAAGGTCCTGGAAGAGCACCTCGAAGACTGGATAGTGGCAGACCCAACCATACTGGGGGAGCCGCTGATGCTTATCGGACGTCAGATCCTGATTCCGGACATCAAGGATCGACTGGATTTGCTCGCCCTTGACCCCCAAGGGAATGCAGTCATTGTTGAACTGAAGCGCGGCCACCTCAAGGATCCTGTGGATATCCAGGCGCTGAGATACGCGAGCTACATCTCCAAATGGTCTTTCGAGGACTTCGAGAACCAGGCACGCGGCTTCCTGGAAGCTGTGGGTGACCCTGATTTCAACTTCAATGCGCAGTACGCGTCATTCTGCGACGAGGCAGGCGCCGACGAGCCCCCAAGCCTCAACCAGGAACAGCGGATAATCGTACTGGGGAGCACTGTGCGCGAGAAACTGGGAAGCGTAGCCTTATGGCTGCGCGAGCATAATGTCGATATCACTGTGATTGAGGTGCACGCTTTCAAGGAAGACAATACGATTCTGATAGAGCCCGACGTGATAGTGCCGATGCCTGTCAGCAGATTCGCCGATACCGGTCGAATTCGCTCGGGTGCCACACCATGGGTTGCCGACGGCAAAGCGTGGCATCTTGAGAAGCGTTGCAGTCCCAAGACGAAGGAGCTGTTTCTCGGTCTGGACGCGACTGTTCAAGACAGATTTGAGATCGACGGGCCACGCTGGAACCAGAAGTACTATGTGACCTATCGCATCAACAACTACAATTGGCTGTCAATCATAACCGGTCCAAACGTCCTTCGTCTTGATTTCCTTGTGAAGGCTCGGTCCTTCAAAGCAGACACGGTTGCCAGAGCACTGGGGATCGCAAAGTTCGACAAGGAGGAATCGCTTTCTGAGAAAATGGGCTTGCCCAGTTCGGTCTTCGTCAAGAATAGTAACGACAAGGCGGATCGCGTGTTAATCCGAGTCAAGGAGGATCTCGACCTGGGTTCGGAAGCATTCCTGGCCTTCCTCGATAAGGCCTACAACGCATTCCCGTTTCTGAAGTAATCTGGCCACGTGGTAAGCGCCGCGCCTGGGTCCAGCATTTCAGCCACCGGCGTAGATCGTGACCGGGCCGTTGGCAACCTTTGCGGTGTTGTCGAATAATGGGTACGGAAGAGCGATCAGAGATGGTTCCGACGCAAGAGGGACTTGCGATTACCATTGACGAATCGCTTTACGAGGGGCTTCAGCGCTCAATCGGCAGGGCGCTAACTAGTCAGTTCATCGAGGATCTTGTGCGACCCCACGTGGTTAACGATGCACTTGCCGCGGGTTACGTAGAGATGGCTAGGGACGAACAGCGCGAGGCGCAAGCGCTTGAATGGTCGGAAGGCGTCGTGGGAGACGTGGCTGATGAACCGCGGTGAGGTGTGCATGGTGAGCTGCGATTCCCTGTAACCGATCACAGCCGCCGAAAGGCATTTCATAACAAGGCAAACCCAATGCCTGTCGTCATTCCCGCGCAGGCGGGAATCCAGCAGGCGCGGTACGTAACCCTTTGTGCACACTGGATTCCCGCCTGCGCGGGAATGACGGCGAAGAGCGGGGTCACGCCTGCAAAGGTTACGATTCTCTGTGGAGGAAGGGTTGTGTACAAGAGTATTTCAGTAGGCTTGACTGTTTGGCTGGTTTTGGTGGAGGTATCGGGTGCGGAGGAGCCGGGGCGCAGCGCGACAAAGGAGGGGGTGAACCCGTTTTTCGCGTTCTGCATGGACACGCATGACAGTGAGAAGCGGACGCTCGAGCAGCAGGCCGAGCTGCTCAAGGAATTGGGCTATGACGGGGCAGGGCATCTGTGGCTGGACAACGTCGGCGAACGGCTCGATACGCTCGACGCGGTCGGTCTGAAGCTGTTTCAGATCTACCTTCGCGTGAATATCGCAGCGGGCAAGCCGCCTTACGACGCCAGGCTCCAAGAAACCCTCCCGCTCCTCAAAGGCCGCGACGTGATGCTGGCCTTGTTGGTCACAGGGCTGCCACCGTCGGACACGGCGGGCGACGCGAGGGCCGTCGAGCTTATCCGCGAGATAGCGGATATGGCGCGCGAGTCGGACGTGCGCGTGGCGCTATATCCTCATGCAAACGATTGGCTGGAACGGGTCGAGGACGGCGTCCGGCTGGCTTGCAAAGTGGACCGACCCAACGTGGGCGTCATGTTCAACCTCTGCCATTGGCTCAAGGTGGATGACGAGGAGAACCTCGAGCCGCTACTGGCCTTGGCCATGCCGTACCTTTTCGCCGTGAGCATCAACGGCACGGACCGGGCCGCGGACATCCATGCCGGGAAAGGCAACTGGCTGCAACCCCTGGACAGCGGGTCGTTCGACCTCCTCGCGTTCCTCGAGGCGCTCCGGGACGCGGGCTACAACGGCCCGGTCGGCCTCCAGTGCTACGGCATCCCCGGGGACGCCCGCGACCACCTCACCCGCTCGATGGCCGCCTGGCGCAAGCTCATGGTGGGGCGAGCGTCCTCGCGAGCCGGGTCCA
>Ga0272441_10012106_pt1 | contig 12673 bp, 12 predicted proteins | sample SSMProp6N_FD_193582 | JGI IMG/M metagenome (GOLD analysis project Ga0272441, IMG submission 193582) | Marine sediment archaeal communities from Little Sippewissett salt marsh, Falmouth, MA, United States - SSM-Prop-6N | ecosystem: Environmental > Aquatic > Marine > Wetlands > Sediment ...
TACGTCATCGGCGAGCCTCCATAGCCGCCATCCTCATAAAACGGAATCGCCTTTCGCTCAACTCCCTGCACACGGACCACTTTTTTAGCACCGTCGGCCTGCAGTTCATCTCGAATTTCCAGTGCAGAGAGCGGCACGCCGTCCTTTTCAAAGTGGGTATCCCATTCAGCATCAAACATAACCCACTTACACATCGAATTACACCATATCTCTGAAGTGCCATGAATTCCCGAATTTCGCCGGCCCTGCCCTCCGGGGCCGCATAATATCCTGCGAGATACAAAACCCACCGAATTCATCACAGCCGTTTGGGCTGTGGAAAAATGCCCGCAATGATACGCTCCGCCCTTTGGCCCTTCCCTGAGGTAGGCCAGGGCTTCGTTACCAACGGCCGGCTTGCTCTTATCAGCAACAATGTGCTCATGGAGCCAATGACGCAGCATCAACATCTGCTTGAATTCATCTTTTTCGGCGGCAATCAACTGGTCTAGCTTATACAGCCGCAGTATTTCTTTGAATCGCTGCGAAGTGATGTCTTCCTGCTTTAAAAACCGAGTATTTGCACGATATTCGGGGTTATCCACTGGTATCAGTTTATACTTTTTATTCTCGGCCTGGCCTTTACCGGCATCGGCGGCACGGGTTTCAAATGAACAGCCGGCAGCCAAAAACACCATCACCACAAACACTATATTTTTCTTCATAATTCGGTTCATCACATTGTCTCCATATTAAACGTTTTTACGCTCCCATAAGGAAGCAGGTTATTATTCATTGCCCCATAACAACTTACCATCGCCCTTGTTTTTTCGCCACTCATGCCGCCATTTATGAATATCCACAGTCCCAATAAGCTTCCTGGGCTTCCTTGATTGTTTATCCGGTATTGGGGGTAGTTTCACAAACGGCGGGGCCTGATACCAATATGCTACGGAGGCCAGGTCAAGGGTAAGACAATTATTGTGGCCGTGCTCAATTGTGAATTTCAGGGATTTATCAAAATATATCGGGTCGCTTATATGAAAGCGATACACGTGCGTCCTGCCGAGCCAGCCGGTATCAGATACCCTGGCATATCCATAATACGGATGGCTAAACAACGATTTTGGACACCAGGATGTGTTGAAATAATCCTCCGTGCCGGTTCCGTGTAATGTGGGCTTGTCGTCGCCGTCAATAAATATCATATCGTCGCCTTCTCCATACCACATAGGGCCGGGAGAATGAACATAATAGTTGACGCCTGCAAAATGCCCTTTGCCTTTAATATCAGCAATAAGATAATTATCCCTGCCTGTGGGGTTTTCGCCGGTTTTTCCAAGCGTGCCCCACTCGTTTTCTCCATCGGGCAAGGCCTCTGTCAGTTCATGATTATACCATGCATGAAAACGCCCCATATCTTCGGGTAAATTCCTGACTTCAACATAATCAACGTAATAATAAAATGCCGCTATTTCGCTGTCAGCCTGGTTCTCGATTTCAATTTTAGCCCCTTTTGAAAACGGCATGACAAAATAAGATACGAGAGCCCTGCCGTCAACCGGTCCGGCAGCGAGTGGTAAACTTGAGAAACTATAGCTCTCATTCCAGCCCTGGCCGAAAAACGGCCCTATTGGGGATTCAACCGATGGGAAATTATTACCATCCCAGTACATTCGCAGTATGATATCATTCCTGCTGAGCCTTTCCGGGGGCGGCGCTATAGTAATCCAGATATGGTTAATGATTCCGGTACCTTTAACGTCAAAGAGGGTGCGTTTTCCACCGGTCTTGATATGTTCAAACCTGTCGTTGTTGCCGCCGGTGCGGTCGTAACTACTTACTCTTTTTGTAGTTACGCCGGATTGAATTTTTGCTAATTCATACAAGTCACTTCCGTAATCCTGAGCCTGGCATACATTAATAATAAGAGAAAATGCCAAAAGACCAATTAAATAATACCTCTTTTCCATTTTGCTATCCTTGTTTTACAAAGCATTATCAATGATTAGTTCCTTTGGCTGCCGAAGTAATATTAACCACTACAGCCGCATGTCGGTTACATTCATAAACCCAACGGCTGCTTATAGTTAAACGAATCTAAACGGAAACAGTTCAGGAATTTTATTCCTTTGAGAAAAGATACTTTTCGAGCAGTTTTTTGCCGAGTTTGATTCCATCGCGGCCGCTCGATTCGATGCCGTAGAAACCCCGATAGCCGGAATCGCGGCATAGTTTGATTAATCTTGCGGTTTCCGCCTCTGTGGCCTGGTTTCTGTAGGAAATTCCGGTGGCATAGGGGATGGTTTTCTTTACGAAAGTGTACGGGTCTTTTCCTTTCATATCGGGGTAGAGGCCGAAATAACGATTGTTGATTTTTTTTGCCAATGCGACCAGAAAATCGGGGTCATTTGACAGTGAGCCGTGATTTTCAATAACGATGTTAATACCGGCTGGCGCGGCGTATTCGAGTAGTTCACTGTAGCTGTCGGCGGCCCATTTTAGGCCGTCTTCGAATGATACGGGAACGTAGGGTCGGCAGTTTGTTCTGACGGAGTGGCAGCCGAGGAAATGTGCGATATCAACCCACTTTCGATGGTTTATGACCATTTGTTTGCGTTCGGCTTTGTCGGGGTGGGCGGGTTCGCCTTCGTCATCGACCATTATTAAAACCATCGTAACACCGTAGTTTTCGGCGTTTTTCTTTAGTTTTTTGAGGTAGAGGTATGTGGGGACTTCAAATAGTGTGTTGACAAATTCGATGCCGTTAATGTCGAAGACTTCCCTTGCTATTCGGGGGAAATCGAGGGTTTTCCACTTGCCTTCCCTAATTTCTTTAACGAGTGCCCACTGGGCGATTGAGATGTCGTCCTTTACCATGTAAGGTGTTGCCTTTACTTTAGTTGCGGCAGACAAACCGGCGACTGAGGCTCCTACTGCGAGGGTGGTGTTCAAAAAATCCCTTCTTGTCAAGTTTTCCATAGGTTAGCTCCTGTAATTAAAGGATTTATGTTATTTGGTTAATATTTACAATCTTGGATTATACTGGTTATGAAGAAAATTACAAGAGGCTGGCAGGGATTGAATTCTTTGTGAAAAATTGGCGAAAAAGGCGCAAAAGAGAACATTATTTGACCAATAAGATGTGTTTTTGTGTGTGTTTTGGTATGATTGGACTTAAAGAGTGCTTGTTTTTGGGCGAAAAATGGGGTTGGTTTTGTGTGGGGGATTTTTTGGCAGCCTTGATATTGAGCTAAAAATGCGGGTGGGGGTTTAAAAAAAGACAAAAAAACGCACAAAATGACAAAAAAAAGAGGAAAAAACGCACTAAAAGCAGAAAAATTGAAAAAAAAGTTACAAAATGGTGCGTTTTATTGTGTGTTTTTTGTAAAAATTGCAGGATGTTTTCAATTCGGGCATCTGGTGTTAAAATGGGCGGATTATTGTGGGGGAAAACCTGGTTGTAAAAATGAGGGTGGCTAAAATGTTAAAATGGGTAAGATAGGAAGTCTGCGCAGTTTTGACCCCAACAACGACTTTTAAGGGGCAGGGTCTTTAGTGTTAAGTGTTGAGTTGTGGAGCCGCCCCCTAAGGGGTAAAGTTCGCGAAACTATTTTTAAAATGGGGGTGATAATTGAGAGGATATATTGGATAGATTTGGATTGACAAGGTTTTGTTTTTGGGTATAATGGGTCGAGCAACTATGAGGAGGTGACATCTTGTGGTTTTGATTAGTGTGAAAAGAGAAAAGGGGAAAAAGAGAAACAAAAGAGGTGAATCCTTGAGGGCAAGTTGCCCTATTTTTTCTTTAATTTCTAAAATCATAGAATCCGACATCGCAGGAACCGGCAATAAAGTGTTGGTTGTAATAAAACTTAATGGAGAACTGGCATGAATTGTCCCAAGTGCGGCAATGAAAATCCTGAGCAAACACACATTTGCTCTTGGTGCGGCCAAGTTTTAGTGAAAGAAGCCTCGGCTACGAATAAACCGAAGATACGAGTTCGCAATCTTATCTTATTTGCACTGATTGCTTTTGTTCTTACTATACTATGTGCCTTAAGCATACTTGTTTCTTATCTAACAGTGCTATTAATAATAATATACGGTATTAATCGTACGGTTAAAATCATAAAGAGTGAGCAATCGAAAGGTAAAGTCTATACTGCTACTGCTCTACTTGCCATATTAGACATTTTTTTAGTTTGTACTATTCTGTGGAGATTAGATGCACAACCAATACCTGATGATTATACGGTTGACGACTTGCGCTTGGTTGGGGTCGAGTCTTCTGAAAGCTACGAGATTTTACTGAGTCTTGCCGCTAAAGATAAGAACACACTAAATGTATCGGTCATAGGATTGTCCCAAAACGATGTTGATATGATAGACGATATTTACAATATTTTTGTCAAAGAAGCAGATAATACTGACTACGCAGTTATTGAAAGAATAAAAGCCAAATCAGAAATTATTAGTGAAATATGGGAAAAGACCACAAAGAGCAGAGAGGTCATTAATAAACTCAGTAGGTTTGAAGAGATAGCTGATTTAACACAACCGGACATGTTTACTGATATTAGTTTTCTGCGCAACTTTAGAAACCTGGCACAACTTTACATTCTTAATACATGGCTTGAATGTGAACAAGGCGCCCCTCGCAATGCTATTAGAGAGATAACAGAATTCGATTCTGTGGCAAGGAAACTGAGTGTAAATGCTCGTGCTTTGTTAACAAAAATGGTGAGCCATTGGTGTTTGAAGATGAATATTAGAACAGCGAATTTTATTCTTAACAATCCGAGGGTCTCACAAGAAAACGTAAAGTTTTTAGCAGAGCACTTTGTGCCACTTTCTAATGACCAAGTATCACTGAGAAATACGTTTGTGTATGAATACCTCGTAGTTACGAAAGGGCTGAGACATGAATTAATGCAAGAGTTTCCATTTATGCATTTTATGCAAAACGTTCCTTTCCTAAAATGGAACTCTACACTTCGTGTATGTAGGAATTACTGGGATGAGCAACTTGGCATAATAGGGGAATCTAATGGGGTAAGTAATAGACAGTTTTCAGTCTGGCCAGAAATCTACCCTGATTTAAGTCCTGTGGTTATGGATTCAAATGGCGAGTTTCTGTGGTATTATAAATCTTACAACCCTGTCGGAACAAAATTACTGTCAATTATGCTACCTTCTTTGCATCGAGTATTTGAGGAAAAGATAACCTTGGAAGTACAGGATGATCTTTTCCGAATTATTTTGAATAAAAGGTTGGGCAAGCAAGTAAACTTAAAAGCACAGATGTACAGTGATGAATATATTATTGACCGGGACAGGAAGATAATATTCAGTCCCGGACCGGACGGTCAGGCCCATACTGAAGATGATATAAAGCTATCAATTAATCAGGAAGTGATTGAATTTTGAAATCGTAAATATTTTTTATCAAAAGAAAAGACAAAGAGTGAATTGGAGCAAAAAAAAACTTTAATGAATAAACTAATAGCCATACTTGAAGATGATGAAAGACGTGCTGAAGCAATGCGTCAGGAGATTGCCCAAAGATTTCCGAGCTTTGATTGCATAATATTCGAAAATGCTCCAGATATGATTACCTGGCTTAAAGATTCATTAGAGAAAGTTACTATAATGTCGCTAGATCATGATTTGGGGCCAAATAGTGAAAGGAATGGTAAAGTATTTGATCCGGGTGTAGGCAGAGACGTTGTTGATTTTCTTGAAATTCAGAAACCGATTTGTCCCGTTATTATTCATACCACTAATCGATTCGGTGGAGATGGGATGAGATATGCCTTGGAAGAAGCTGGCTGGACGGTTAAAAGAATAGTTCCACTTGATGATTTATCATGGATTAAAAATGAATGGATCACAATAATTGCCAAATTGATTGAGGAGTTTAATCCCGAATGGAAAGATTTGTATTCTGAGCTGAACTGTCAGGATGAATTCCCGCCTTCGCAGGAAGACAGAACAAAGCAGTAGTTCAAGTGGGTCATATCTTCATCCTGGCAGGCTATTGAATTTGGGAAAAACAAAATATAAGGAAGTGAGCATTACAAGGGGGCGGGTGATAAGGAAAAGCCTGGGGAAGCTATGTTTGGTTTTTTTTAATGTGAACGGCAAGATAAAAATTCGGACGGAGGACGAGGCTCTGTGGGAGGCCGGTATTTACAAAAAGTATTTGTTAACTGTGCTTTTGTAATAATACGGCGCGGGTGCTGCGTATGTGAGGCGTGGCTGCGACTTCGAGGCCTTTTGCCTTAGCGGCAGAAATAGTTTTTTCAAAAGCATTGTTTGATACACGACCTCTGGGTTCTGCCAGGAGCATTTTCCCCGCCGGCCTTAGGGTGCGGTAGGCCTGAGAAAAGAAGAGTGAACAATCGGGGACTTCGTGAACGACGGCAAAGGCAAGAGCGAAATCTATTTCCTCCTCGAGGTCCTCAAGACAGAAGGAATTCGTTGAGCAGAGTCTTGTTTCGATTCTATCGTGTACCCGTGCCGGCTGCGCCCTCTTTAGCAGAGACCTGAGCATCCTTTCCTGCACATCAATACATATTACCCTGCCCTCAGGTCCAACCATTTTTGCCATGGGGAGACTGAAGAAGCCCATAGCAGAACCGATATCAAGGACTTTCATACCTTCACAGATGTGAGGGCCGAGTATTTTATCGGGGTTATGCCATAATCTCCTTACGGGGGAGCGGAGCAGATACCCAACCCAAAACGGACACACATTACCAGCCATTGATAATACCTAAACAGACAATCAGCTTTATACACATTTTGATAATAGATTATTTCCGCATCAGGCTGAAAAGTCAAATCCATTGATACCATAGGATAATTTTTCCGCCGTTTAATAAACGCCGGTTGAAAGCGTTGAAATTGGATGAAAACAATGTTATTCTTTGCAGAAGACCGTTATAAAACAGTAATCTACGGCTGACGAAACAAGAAAGCTTTTTGCCGAGTGATAAGAATTAAAGAATTGAAATAAATCAGTAAGGCTATTTTGTGGAAGCTGTAAGTTATCGACCAATAGGAATAATTCGTTCACCATTTAAGGAAAATGTCGGTGTTCCCAGACAGGCCACTGGTGCGTCGGAGGTAAAGGGGACGGTAGAGATATTCGATGAGTTTTCCGAGGGGCTCCAAGACCTGGGGGGCTTTAGCCATATTGTTGTAGTCTTTCATCTGCATCTGGTCAAAAGCCCAAGGCTTAAAGCTTATCCGCCGTGGGACGGTAAAGAGCACGGTGTTTTTGCTACGCGAAGTCCCTACAGGCCAAATCCTGTGGGTGTATCAGTTGTGAAACTTGAAGGTATTGATGGGAACAATTTGCATATATCGGGTATTGATATGGCTGAGGGCAGTCCGGTTTTGGATATAAAGCCTTATATTCCCGACTTGAACCCGACCAAAGATGTTAAAATCGGATGGCTGAGCGGTAAGGTCGAGGGAATGAACCAAAGCAAATCCGGCGACTGCTGATTTGAAAATTTTCGAGTATTATATGGTATGTAAATGGTATAACATCTGCCCGTTGAGAAGATTTGAAAGGCAAGGTAATCTGGCTCAGTCGTGGGCGGAGGAATTCTGTAAATCCGATGATAACTGGAAGAAATGTAAAAGATACCAGTTGGAAGAGGACGGTATTTATCATCCTGATAATATGCTGCCAGACGGCAAAATCGATGAGTCAATCGGTGTTTAGAGTGATTAGATATTTCATTTGGTCCAGGGGCCTTGCGGGATGAGGCGGCGTAGATTAAAGAAAAGGTTATTGAATTTGGAAGACTAAAATGAGAGTTTTATTCAGGTTTTTGGTTTTTGCCTTTTTTATATGGATGGTGTGCTATTTCTTCTATTCCCTTGGTAAAAGAAAAGCTTTGGAAGGGCGTAAAGAAAAATCCCGAGACAAGGATCGAAGAAGAAAGGTTGTCGAGTCTTCGGTGGTGGAAAAGGAAAACGAAAGTAAATGACAGAGAGCAAACGTGATTGTCCTTTTTGTTCGGCGAGTATTGAGTCGAAAATTATCGAAAGACTCGGAAGTGTTATAGCTATTAAGGACAAAAACCCGGTGACAGAAGGCCATATACTGGTTCTTCCAATTCGCCATACACCAGATTTTTTCTCGATGAGCCCTGAAGAGAAAAGGGATGCGGGTGAACTGATGCGGATTCTTCGCGATAGAATCGAGGAATCCGATTCGACGGTAACAGGGTTTAATATTGGTACCAACTGCGGGGAAAGTGCAGGCCAGAGTATTATGCATGCCCATATTCATCTAATTCCCCGACGGGATGGCGATATTTTGCAGCCTAAAGGCGGCGTTCGCGGTGTGATTCCCGACAAGATGGGCTATTAGATGGGATTTCAGGGCAATTACATGATAGGTTTGGGAGCAAAGGGGTATGTAAAATGATTGGAATTTTGTTCAGGTGCAAGGCGGCCCCGGTATCCGGCAGTCTGTCTTCAAATGTTGTTTTTTGGGGAAGGGTACTTGCAGTTTCGGCTGAGCGGGATACAATTGTGACAATATCAAAAAGGCTCAAAAGAAAATACGAATTTAATTATTTCATAGAGCAATGAAAACTTTTACGGATTTGCGAAAAGAGCAGAGTTGGCTGGTAGTCAGTTCGCTGGTGGTCATTGCAATTTTTACTGTTGGTGTTGTTCTGCTTTATGCCCGCTCTGTACTGATACCGTTTGTACTGGCTGTTTTCATCTCGTTGCTAATTTCACCGATTCAGGATTTCCAGATACTCCGTTTGAAAATTCCGAGGATACTTGCTGTTGTAATTACTTTAATTATCGTGTTGATTATTTTAGGGGTTCTGTTTCTGTTCGTAAGCCAGGCCATCCAGTCGGTAGTATCCACGGGGGGGCGCTACAGCAACAGTTTTGTAAACCTCGTTAAACTCGGACTTGAACAGCTGAAAGACTGGGGAGTTAGCCCGAACCAGGAAGAGATTGTCACGACACTTCAACAGCGTATTCCCGGGCTTATAACAAATGCCTCGGGAACCGTTTTTGGTTTTGTTTCGGATATTTTTCTGGTTTCAATTTTTGTAATTTTTCTGCTGATAGGTCGCAATTCACGTGTAATCCGCAAGGGTATTTATGCGGATATTTACGGGCAAGTGCGCCGTTATATCACCATCAAAGCGATAGTATCTACGGTGACGGGGTTTCTGGTGTGGGCGGTGCTGGCGTTATTCGGGCTGGAATTAGCGAGCGTGTTCGGGATACTGGCTTTTCTTTTGAATTTTATTCCTTCGATTGGTTCAATCGTTGCCACTCTGCTGCCGATTCCGATAGCGGTGGCCCAGTTTCAAAATCCCTGGCTTATTACGCTGGTTGTGAGTATCCCCGGGGCGATACAGATAATCATCGGCAACGGCATCGAACCCAAATTGATGGGCAAGGGCCTGCATTTGCATCCGGTAACCATTCTGCTTGCTTTATCTTTCTGGGGGTTCCTGTGGGGGATACCTGGTATGTTTCTTGCTGTTCCGATGACAGCGGTGGTTCGGATTGTCCTTATGCAGTTCGATACGTTAAAGCCCATCGGGAATTTACTGGCTGGAAGGCTGCCTGAATCCAAATGATCATCGAGTTAATCGACTGCGGTGTTGTGTTGAGGCTTTGAGATTGCCAGGTGAAATCTGTTCTTTGAAAAGTACTTACTGCTTTACGATTTCAACGGGGACAGCCGGGAAGAAGCCCATCGAAACGCGATTTTTCTTTTTTGCGGCTTTGCCCTTTTTGTTTTTGGGTGCAACTTCCCTGTAAGCCTCGATTATAAGGTTATCAGTGAGACTATTCTTTACTTTTTCCTTATCGGCTTTTAGCCGGAATGCGAGGCCTTCGGGTACAACGGCCACATCGAGAATTGTTATTCCATCCGGGGGGTGGTCAAGTTCAAGCTGGATTTCCTTAAGCACTTTGCGTTTCGGGGTTTTGACACGTACCCGGGCCGAACCATCGACGGGGAGGCGGACAGGGCTGGGGACGGCCAGTTCAACCGGGGGCGTGGGCCATCTGACCTGCTTGACGGCAACCATAAGTTTCTGTGAAGGCACAAGGTGACGGTAAAGAAATGCCTGCATCATATCTTCTGAGGGGACAGCCGGGCGGCTTACCATTTGCCCGTCGATTCTGGCAAGGCCGCGAAGATACAGGGCGAGAGGCTTAGAAGGCGGTTTTGGCGGCGCTGTCAGTGTCATTCGCACGGTATCGCATCCGGCGGGAATCCACCCGCCGTTAATCTCAAAACCGGCGGGGGCGTTTTCCAGCACCACTTTAATCCTGCCGTCAAAGCCGTCTTTTCGCAGGGCGTGTACGCAGAACGGAACGATTCCACCTGCGCGCGTGCTGAGGCTTGAAGGTGTTATGCGGATTGCGAAGTCCGGCTTGGGGGGTGATATGCGGAGGCGATAGGCGTATTCGGTGCCACCGTGAAGCTGCGAATCGGCCATTTGTACATAGTAGGTTCCGTCGGCGGGCAATTCGGTTATTAGATAGGAATCGGCGAGGTGGGTCATCAGGCCGGTTGTGTCCCTGTGGAGGTGATTATCCTTAACCATGTAATCATCGTTGGACTTGAGGGCCCTGCCCGATGCATCGGTCAATCGCAGAATCGAATCCAGCGGCGAGTTTAAGCGGCGGGCATGGACTTCAAGGGCGATTTTATCACCGCTGCGGGCGTTAAAGCTGAAAACATCTACATCGCCTGATTTGTCGATTCGGCCGTTTACGATTATCGGCAGAGAAATCGGCTGTGATTGGTTTACGGTGTTATTTGATTCGACTTCATTGGATTCGGGCAGGGTATCGACTGCAAAGGTGATGGGATTGGAGAGTATTTTTCCATCGTCACAGGATGTCTGGCGAATGGGGTGGTCGCCGGGACGGGTATCCAATAATAAGCGGTTTGCAGGGAGGTTCCAGCCGTCAATGGAGGCAACGGTTTTTACACCCGCCGGGCCGCCGAGCGGAAATGTGTGTGTAATGTAGGGTTTTTCGCCGACGGCTATGCGGTAAACAAAATCCTCTCGACCGCGATAAATTGCATCACGGATTTGGAGTTCATATTCTCCGTTTTTGAGAATCTTATAAAATAGGACGGGGTCGGGTTTAAAACGGTAATCATCTGCGAATGCCACTTCATTGCCCTTGTCATCATAGAGAGCTATGACAGCCTGAAACCAGCCTGGGACGGCATCGGCCAGATATGGGATGAGGTTTCTGGCGTGCGTTTCTATGACGAGATTTTGACCTTTTTGGGCATGGAAGCGAAAACGGTCGACGTCACCGGGCAAGATTTGTCCGTTGAACAGTATAGGCGGTTCAGGAGGCTTCGGCTTTGGCAACCCTGGTAAGTCGGCGTATGCTTTCTGGTTGTTGGGTTCAAGCTCAAGAGTTTCCGGAAACAGCCCGACGTGGAAGAGCATTGGGTTTGTCAGGCCGGCAGCGGTTTTAATCCTTAGTTCCCTGCTGCCGGGCTTTGCGTGGGGGTCGATGGTAACTTTAATGAGGACCGATTCGGTAATCTGCCTATTGAATTGCCTTTTCCTTCTGGAGGTTAAAAAAACATCTGTAATATGCGCCAGTTCTCTTAGGGTTTTATTTTCCAGGTCGTACAAGAGGGGATGGTCGGGCAGTTTTTCTTCTTCTATCTTTGCGGTGTCTTCGGCCTTTGCGGCTTTGGGCTTTCCCGGAGCTATTCTTTGAAGATCTCTTTCGAGGGGGATGGGGCGTTTGCGAGCCTTGGCTGGTAATTCGGACAGCCTTTTGTCCCGGACCTGCTTCATACGGATTTTGAGCAACTGGCGCTGTTCTCTGTTAAAATTTCTCGGTGGATTCATATACTTAATAACTTCGGCGTGCACCCCTGCACCGGAGACATATACGTCAGTTGGGTTTCTCAGGAACTGGCCGCCGGCCAGAACCTGAACTACGGATGCCCGCTGTCCTCCGGCGGGGTAGAGGTAGCCGATATGGGGCAGGCGCCTGTTCGGCTGGGCCCAGCAAGGCGTTGCAGACAGGATTAAAAGCAGAAAAAACTTTAACCTGAAAAATGACATAGTTCGAATTCGCATATTTACATAATCTCTTTAAGGCGTCCGGGGGTATCCTTCGATGATGGCATTACCTGCACTTTCAATCCCCTTGAGTTCGGCAATGGGCCATCGGGGTCGATGCCAAGCAATTCATACATGCTTGCGAGCAGGTCCTGCGGATAGACGGGGCGCTGCTGAACTTCGGTACCATTCTCATTGGAGGCTCCTACGACACAGCCTCCCTTGAAGCCTCCACCGGCAACGACTGCAGAGAAGCATTTTCCGTAGTGCGACCTGCCGCCGTTCCAGGGAGGATCCCATAGTATTTTAGGGCCTCGTCCAAATTCGCCGCTCCACCAAATAATTGTGCTGTCGAGCAGGCCTCGGTCGTCCAGGTCCTGCAACAGCGCAGCCATTGCACGGTCCATTTCCGGCAGCTTTCGTCGCACGGTCTGGAAGTGCTGTTTGTGGGTATCCCATCCCCTGTAGTTGATAGTGACATAGGGTACACCATGTTCGACGAGGCGGCGTGCCATGAGGCAGGACTGGCCAAAAGTGTTGCGTCCGTAGTTTTGGCGGATTTTGTCTGTTTCCTGGGTGAGGTC
>Ga0272441_10012107_pt1 | contig 12672 bp, 12 predicted proteins | sample SSMProp6N_FD_193582 | JGI IMG/M metagenome (GOLD analysis project Ga0272441, IMG submission 193582) | Marine sediment archaeal communities from Little Sippewissett salt marsh, Falmouth, MA, United States - SSM-Prop-6N | ecosystem: Environmental > Aquatic > Marine > Wetlands > Sediment ...
TCCTCGATTTCCTCCTTCTGGATCAACGCGATTTTCGGGGGCATCATCGTGGTGGCGGTCGTTATGTCAAAGTACACGGCGCAGAAGAGGTGACCCCCGCATGCTGCGCCGGACAGGAGAGTGGCTTGTGGACTGGGGGAGAGACTAGATGAGCGACGATTCAAAGGCTGCTGTGCCAAGGGAGCATACAGAGCACGAAGGTGCGCAGACAGGTAGCCCTTCCGGGGGGGACCTTGGCGGCTCACGAGGTGCAGGAGCGCGACTGGCCGGCAAACTCCGGGCCATACAGTTTCAGGATTGGATTCTGCTTCCGCTGGTGGTTCTGCTCTTTATCGTTGGTGCAGTGGCGAGCCCCTCCTTCCTGACGCAGTCCAACATCATCAACAATATCTTCCACAACTCTGCGGTACTCGGTGTGGTAGTGGTGGCAGAATCACTGATCCTCATAAGTGGCGAGTTCGATCTGTCGGTCGAATCGACCGTGGCTTTGGCACCGATGCTGGGGGTCTGGATGATACTGCCGGCGTCCGCAGGGGGTCTAGGCCTTGGGTTTTCTCCGTACCTGGCGATTCTCATAATGCTGGTAGTCGGTGCGGTGATCGGCACGATAAACGGGTTCTTCGTGATCAAGTTAAGACTGAACTCATTCATTGTGACGTTCGCACTTCTCTTGCTGCTGAGGGGCATTACCCTGGGAATCACGAGCGGACAGAGTCTGAGCGGTCTCCCTAAGGAGATCATCTATCTTGGGTCGGCGACATGGCTCGGTCTACCAGTGGCTGTCTGGGTGTTCGTGCTTCTGTTCATCGTGGCGGACGTCTTTCTGAAGATGCACCCCAAGGGTCGGGCGATCTATGCTCTCGGGGGTAACCCTGAAGCTGCTCGAGCCACCGGCATCAATGTGAATCGATTGGGGTGGAGTGTCTACGTCGTTGCTGGGGTGCTGGCAGCCATGGGCGGATTGATGCTCACTGGACGGATTGCCTCTGTGACCGTGGACCAAGGCCGGAATCTCATCCTAAGCGTGCTGGCAGTAGCAGTGCTGGGTGGAGTCAGTCTTGATGGGGGACGTGGACGCATGCTTAACGTGCTTGTCGCGACGATTCTTCTTGCGACGATCACGAATCTGCTGCAGTTACTCCAAATGCCCGCTTTCTGGGTCGACGCTACCTACGGAGGGATAATCGTTGTGACTCTCGCTCTGCAAGGGGCAGCCAGGGCTAGAAGACAAGTGGTGAAGGTAGACTATCAGCGCAAATGCATAGCGCGAACAGGAGAGGCCCCACCTTCGTGAGCGGCCAAATGGATTCATCCGGCAGGGCACAAGATGCCACGGAGTCGAAGCCATCGCCAACGGGAAGAGCACTGGAAAGTGTTGGTTCGCGGCAAAGTCCTGGCGAAAACGTATCGGCGGCTTACTTGGTCGCTGCCAGAGAGAGCCTTCGCAGTTTGTTCTTCAGCGAGAACGGCTTCAGTTGTGCGCAGGTGATTCTAGACGTACTACAAGAAACAGGTGGGACCAGTGCTGGTTCCAGCACAGTGCAAGCCTACGCCCTTGGGGGGGGGATCGGCCACACAGGTGAGGGTTGGTGTGGAGCGTTGGTCGGTGGGGCAATGGCTATCGGAGAGTTCTGCGCCGGGCATATGGAAGATCCGCTAGCCGTCGCTCCGGCAACTTGGCAGTATGTCCAGGACCTCCACGAGGACTTCGTCAACGAGTTCGGCTGTGCTACGTGCCAAGAGCTTCTGGGGTTCTCCATACAGGGAGAAGAGGGTTTGGCCCATTACGAGCAGACGAACTGCAAGGAAGACATCTGCTTTCGCAATCTGGTCTTCGTTCTTGAACGACTGTTGCCGATCGTGCAGAATCAGAGCCCACCTTTCTGAAGGGTCTATGTTGGGTGTAGGAGAGGCGCTCGGGCCGAATGCGGACTGATAGAAGAGACTAGATACCGTAAGCTCGTAGCAGAGTCATGATTCTGCACCGACAAATCCCGGTGAATCGTGCCGACAGTCGTGTTGTCGCTGTTGGTAGATACGAGCCATACCGACAAGCCGGTTCCTGACGCGGTTCTGGCTGACGAGGGCGGGTGGAGCGCAGTGAGCCGAAAGCCGAATCTGCAGGTCACAACCGGTGTTGGGCGGTAGTCCCGTCCAGGGCGGGTTCGATTCCCATGCCGCTCCGTACGCTATGGCGCGTAACGCGAAGAAGGATTGACGCGATATCGTGCGCGGAGGATGCTAAAGGAAATGCCCTGCAGGGCCGATGTATTAAGCGCCGTAGTGTATGATGACCAGCCGGGGTTCCGGCAGCGAAGGGAGACTACTACAGAAGTGGAGTCCTCCTAGCCAGGCGAGGGTGCTGGCCATGCTTGTCAAGTTGAATAGCAGAGTGTGCGAAGGAATCGTTTCTCGGCTGCGGCCAAGAGGCTTCAGCCTGGTCGAAGTCATCGTTGCCGCTATGCTGCTGATGTTCGCTCTTGCTGGGCTAGTGCCCTTCTTCATCTCCAGCCTGGGTTCGGCTTCGGCCGTTCGGTACAGGAGTTCGGCCAGCAACATCGCCAGTGAGCGGATGGAGCAGATCCGCCAACTGGACTTCCGAGAGATCACAGACGCTGCCTATCTGACCTCGACCTTTGGTGATACCGAGAGCCTGAGGGGTATCGACTTCAACGTGAACTACGGGGTCGAGACCTCCAGCTACGGGGAGGGCATCCTGAAGGAGATCACGGTAACAGTGGATTGGGAGGCGCCGCCCAAGGTGGTCGCCGCCTCTCTGACCTCCATGTTCCACCAGCAGTTTGTCGGCCCGCGCGTTTCATGGCTGGAGGTGACCGGCGCCGAGGAAGATCCGCTGGGGACCCCTTTCCCACTCCTCAAGGTGAACTATGAACACCCCTTGAAGATTCACATCGCCGAGGCCGACTGGGGCTTGGTAATCGATAATCTGAACGAGCCGGGTATGGCGGTATCGAATGCCTATCTCCGCATGAACCTGGTAGACCAGAACGGGGTCGCATTGTCCCTAGGCGATCCTGAGGACGACTACGAGATCAGAGGCCTGACCTATGAGGTGGATGGGGAGACCGGCGACGTGACCGACGTCTACTTCCCCTACACCGTAGATTCGACCACGCTGCCGGATGGCTACTGGGAGTTCCAGGCCGTCGCGTTCAACCAGTACGACGAGCCGGGGAACCTGTGGCGTTTGCGCACGCGGGTAGAGAATGACAGACCGGCTGCGCCGGATCCGTTCTTGGCTGTCGCGCAGTTCGGCGACGAGAGCATCGGACTCTACTGGGGCGGTGGAGACGAGCGCGACCGCGACCACTACATCCTCAAGCGGTGTGCCTGGGACTGGAGCCTCAACGGCGGACTAGGCGGATGGGGTTCGTGGGTGTATCTGGAGACCAGCCTAGACCCGAACGCCACCAGCTACCTGGACGAGGGTAGTATCGCCTCCATGACTCACCCATGGGGTGACGAGACGACCACCAACTACTACCGCTACCACCTCTGGGCCGTAGACGTAGCCGGCAAAGTCGGCAGCATCGCGGAATGCGATGAAGTGAGCATCCCGCCGGCGGAGCCCGTGACGACCACTACCACCTTGGTGACGACTAGCACCAGTTCCACCACGACAACTTCGACTACGCTGATACCGACGACGTACAGTGTCCAAGTGGTCAACACTGTGAACAAGACTTGGAGTCTGGTGATCGAGTGCTCTGACCCCGTGGTCTACAGGACTGAGACCGTGGGCAAGAAGGCGACCCTTACCATCAGCAATCTGGCGGCGGGAGACTATCTGATAACCGCCTCCACTCCGGGTCGCTCGGATAGGACCGCTTCGTTCACCCTTGACGGGCCGGAGGACGAGGGCATGATCGTCATGACCATCTTGTAGACATGAGATATTGGCCGGGCATACAAATGCGCGTTCGCGCGGCAGGGCGCATCCTCCGCCAGCAGGGGGGTTTCAGCCTTACTGAGCTTCTGACGGCGATGATAGTCATGGGCGTAGTCCTGGCTGCGGCGTACGCGATCTGGTTCGGGCTACAGCGGACCTATGGGTTCGTCGACGAAGACTTGAAGGCGCAGGCCGAAGCTCGCGGAGCAATGGCCGAGATGATGGAGTTGATCCGTACCTCGCGCGAGCCCCAGGAAACGGTGCCTGAAGACATGGACCTGGTGATAGTCCGGGCGGAACCGAACATGCTGGTCTGCTGGACGGACACCGACCGTGACGAGAACCACGACCTGGAGTTGGTGCGTTTCCGTGTGGATGTCGATGGGGAGAACGAGCAGTCTTTGTTCCGGGATACGTGCGACGTGGTCAACTACGGGGCGATCTCCTTGGCCGATCTGGACAGTGAGGCCACTCTCACTAGGTTGGTGGGTAAATGGGTCAGCAACAGCGACGACCCGTCGGAGTGGTTGTTCAACTACGTGGGTATGAACGGGGCCGCGCTGGACATGAGCGTAGACGGCGAAGGCGAACTGTACATAGCGGACCCCACGCAGATCAGGGAGGTCCATATCCTGCTCAAGGTGGACGTGATCCTGGGCAAGAGCCCAGAGTATCATGAGCTCTCCGGAGTGGTGCAACCTCGAAATCTGCGAAGCTACTAGGCTGAGACCGTCGAGAGAGGTGGTCTGAGGTGAAGAAGCGCATGGACGTCGGAGCTATCGGCAGGCACCTGTCAAGTTCTTTGAGGAACGAGCGGGGGTTGGTGATCGTCGTGGTCATGGTCTTCTGCCTGATCTTCCTGATCATCGGTGTAGCCCTCTACTGGCTCTCTGTAGGCCAGACGCGGGCTACCGAGACCGAGCGCAAGGACGTCAAGGCCTTCAATGTGGCCGAAGCGGGCGTGGACGCCGGCATGTTGGCCCTGAAGCTGGAGTGGCCCTTCACCCAGTACGACTACGTGATGGTGGACGGGTATCAGATCAAGACCGAACTGCAGGAAGAGAACAGCAGCTTGTACGATCCCGAGCGCTCAGACCCGAGCGAGTTCCTGCAGGTGGAGGTCTATGACAACTCCATCATCTCGGGCGAGACCTACCAGACCGTCACCATACCGCCCGACCCGGTCGACCGGGTAATCTGGGACGCCAACGGCGACGGGATGATGTATGTAGATGCTTCCTCCAATGTACAGGACTCGCGCCATCGCATACTTCTGCTGGCCGAACGCCAGGTGTGGAACCTGTACTTCCCGGTGGGCACCGCTCTTTGGGCGAATGAGGTCGACTCCAACGGGCAGGGCTATGGCATCGAGATAGAGGACGGCTCGCCACCTGTCTACTATGACGTGAACGATGTGCAGGGCAAGGGCATAGACGAGGGTACGGGTGTGTCTACCGCTCCCACGAGCACGGAGTTCGACGAGGTGGTTACCGACGCGATAATCCGGGCGCTGATGGGCATGGCGATCCAGAAGGGTACCTACTTCACCGATGACGGTGAGGCGGAGACTTTCCTACAGTCCTCCGAAGCACCGGGATCGGTGGTGTATGTCAAGAGCAACACAGCCGTGGAGATAGAGGGCAGCGAGCAGATGGGCACAGTTGAAGAGCCGATCGTGGTGGTCATCGACTGCACTGACGCACCTGAAGGAACAGAGGTCGCGTGGGACATGCGGGGCAGTGCCGATTTCTACGGGATACTCGTGGTCCTGGGCGATACGGTGCTCAGGGGTACCTCCAGCATCCATGGAGCGCTGTATAGCTCAGGTGGGATGCTCAACAAGGGTACTGGCAATACACCGGAGCTCAACTACAACGAGACGGTTGTGACCAACATCAACCGCCAGTACGTGCTGAGCGTCAACATCGTGCCGAACACCTGGGAGGAGTACACGGTCCCAGATACCGAGTAGCTCTGACGGCCTAGTAGCTCTGACGGGGCGGCGCTAGATCTCCCGGGAATCGTAGGCCCAGTGCAGCAAAGCCTGTCTCTGTCGCTGGCGGCAACTCAGGTCTCCTACCGCACAGTTCTTCCTGACCTGGGCCACATGTCTCTTGATGGCCCTCCAGCGTCCTATCTGGCGTCGGTCCTCGTCGGGCATGCGTCGCCCCAGGTAGTAGCGGCAGTACCACTGGAACCAACCCCGGGGGTCGTCTGGGTGGATCCAGCCGCGCTTCTGCCACTCCGACAGGGGGAGCGAGGCGTCTATGCCGTAGAAGTTCAGAGTGGGATCCTTGCCCCGGGGCGAGAGCTTGGCTTCGGCATACCAGGAGGCCGGGAATTCATCGCGACAGTCGGTCATGTACTTGCCGCCGAACACGCCCAGCACCAGCATCTCCCGCGGAGTCAGTTCCGGACGGAAGTCGGGGGCGAAGTTCTGGCCCTCGCGCTCGGTCAAGACATAGCGGTAGCCCCGCTGCATCTTGTCGTTGACCACTATCTCGCGCATGTTGAACAGCGCGGCCTACTGCAGTCGCTGCACGCTCACCGCTACCGTCCCCAGTCCGACGTGGGTGGTTATGGCGGCTCCCGCTTCCACCAGGGGTATGTCTCCGGTGTCAAGCGATGAAGCCAGCCGCTTCTGCACGAACTGGGCGGATTCCAGGCTCTGCACGTGCACTATCGCCGCGCGGCAGGGCTTGCCCTGAGCGAAGCGCTCCGCCTTGCCGGCCATCGCGGCCAGGGCGCGAGTGAAGCCCATGGCAGCTCCGCCCACGCGGGCAGCGCCGTCCTCGCTGAAGACTATGATGGGCTTGAGCTTGACCAATTCCGCGACGCGGGCAGCCGGTTCGCTGATGCGACCGCCTCGGACGGCCACTTCGAGGTCGAACAGGGCACCGTATACCCGGGTGTTCTTGGCGGCGGTCTCGGTGATCTGGGCCACTTCTTGCAGGCTCTTGCCGGCCCGGATGGCTTCACCGGCCGCTTGTATCACCAGTCCTACCCCCACCGACACGTGCCGGGAATCGACCACCCGCACTCTGTCCGCACCGACCTTCTGCGCGGCGAGGGTTGCGCTCTCCATTGTTCCGGACAACCGGGCCGAGGCGTGCACGGAGGCCACAGCGTCATACCGCTTGAGAAGCGATTCATACACGGTCACGAACTCGCCGACGCTGGGTTGCGAGGACGTAGCCATCTGGCCGGCCTCGCGGAAACGCTGGTAGTAGGTGGCGTTGTCCATGTCCACACCGTCGACGTACTCGACACCCCCCAAGGTGACATGGAGCGGCACCACGGTGGGGTCGTACAGATCCTGCACTTTGGCTGGGAGGTCACAGGTCGAGTCGGTGACGAGGGCTATCCTGGCATCGCTGTCCGGGCGCGATCTGCTCTTGCTCTCGCTCACTTATGTGCCTTCCTTTCTGTCGCGGTCGGAGTCTTCCGGGTCTGAGATGGACGCTATCGCTTCCAAGGTATCCTGGATGGTGGGGATGTCGCTCATGTCATGGCCGTAGTATGCGAAGCGGACTATACCCCTCTTGTCCACCAGCGCCTGCGCGGGCATTCGGCCAAGCCTGAAAAGCTTCACCTCCTGACCATAGAGCTTTAGGATGGTATGCGCGGGGTCTGGGAGCCCGATGAAGGGCAGGTCGTTCTCGTTCCAGTAGGCAGTGAAGGCGTCGGCCTTTTCCGGCCCCACCACTACCACCGTGGTCTGGCTCTTCTCGAACTCGCTCTGACCTTGGCGCAACTGCGCCATGTGGGCTCTGCAGAACGGTCACATGAAGCCTCGGTTGAAGACTAGGAGGACGTTCGACTTGCCTTGCAGGTCGGCCAGTCGGAAAGTCTCTCCCCTGAAATCGGGGAGTTGGAAGTCTGGAGCCTCAGCTTCGATCGCGACCTTGGACACCCTGGGCCTCCTAGTGTGCGACACGCTTTGATGATAGCAGGAGCGTGTCAGAATTCAGGACTGGACTGGCTGGTGAGTGGGTAGTAGTGTGTTTGCAGGGGCGCGGGATGCGCTAGCGTCGGAAAGCTGAAATGGAAAGGTTGGTCGGATATGAAGCTGGGAGTCTTGTTCAAGCTGGCTGCGGTGATTCTACTGGTGGTGGCCGCGATATTGTTCTTCGTAGAGACGGGCGGAGTGGTAGCCTACGGCCTCGGGGCACTCGGACTGGCCTGCTTCGCGGCGGCAGATCTGAAGCTCTAGTACCCCTAGCTACTCCATAGGAGGTTCTGGATGTCTGGTGGAGCATACAAGATCGTCGAGATAGTGGGGACCAGTCCAGACTCTTGGGAAGCGGCCGCGCGGGCAGCTATTGAAGAGGCTGCCAAGTCTCTGCAGGACGTGCGTATCGCCGAAGTGGTCAAGATGGATGTGCGGGTAGAGGAAAACAAGATCGTAGAATTCCGTACTCGCGTGGCCCTTTCGTTCAAGTATCACAAGGAACTGCACGCGTAGGACGCCGGTCGCGGTGCGACCGGCCCCAGACTATCAGCGAGGGACACTGGCGGTAGACTGCTTCTGCCACTCGCTCAGTACGGCGGCATTCGGCAGGGCCATCGGCCTGGCCCCCACGATCTCGCAGCAGCGCTCGTAGACGCAGTCTATTTGGTGTTGGCACGTCCCATCGGAGACTTCGAAGGGGGCGTGGCAGTAGTGGCAGCACAGTGTGTGCAGGTCCCACCATGGCATACCGGCGATTCGTAGGATGACGGCGCGCATGCGATGCCAATCGCAGCACACGGTCTCCACTTCGGCGGATAGCTTGTCCACCTCGCGCGACTTGGGTATCTCGTCTTGAAACATCGTCACTATGACTCCGCGCATATAGCCGAAAGGCGGTGTAGTCCGCAACACCTAGTATGTCGGCACTAGAGCGGAGAATGATTAGGCCTGGATAAGGCAACATCGGCATTTTGCTTGTCGCATCGAGCTGTCAGATAGTCGGCCAGGGGTGGCCTCGAGGCAGTGCCTAGACCGGTCTGCGCCCTGCTTTGGCGGCGGAGTCTGCACCCCTGTCGTCGAGGGGAAGACGACCAGAGTCGTGCAGTGTGAAGAGGGCATCGACTATCTCTGGGTCGAACTGTCCCCCGCGCTCGCGTTTGATCTCGGCGAGGGCGTCGGACACCGCCCATGCGTCCTTGTAGGGCCGTACGTGGGTGAGGGCGTCGAACGCGTCGGCGACGGCCACGATCCTGGCGGTCACCGGGATCTCGTCTCCCTCCAGACCACAGGGGTAGCCTTGGCCGTCCCAGCGCTCATGATGGAATAGGGCTATCTCCTCGGCCATCTGGACCAGCTCGGAGGTGCCTCCACCCAGTAGCCGCGCGCCCAACGCGGAATGTTTGCGCATCACGTCTCGCTCGGCGTCATCGAAGGACCCTTCCTTCAGCAGGACGGCGTCGGAGATGGCCACTTTGCCCAAGTCGTGCAGAGGGGAGGTCTTGGCGATCAGAGCGGCGCGTTCTTGGGGGAGCCCCAATTCGTTCGCCAGGAGGCCGCAGAGCTGACCTACTCGCTCGGTATGTTTGCCGGTGCCGTCATCCCGGTACTCGGCTACTCGCGCCAGACGGTCGAGTATCTCGGCGTGCGCCTGTTGGAGTTGCGCGGTTCGACGGCGCACCAGTTCTTCCAGAACGCCGCGCACCTCATTGACCCGAAGACTCATGAAGCGGGTCTCCAGGAGCGAGTGTATGTGCGCCGTGAAGACCTTCAGATCGATGGGCTTGGTCAAGAAGTGGTTGGCCCCGGCCTGCAGCGCCTGAAGCCGGGTCTCGGGCTCCGGCAGTCCGCTGATCATCAGCACCGGCAGGAAGGTATCGTCACCCATGCGCCGACTGAGGTCGATCAGGAAGTCGTACCCGTTCATCTCGGGCATGTTGATGTCCAGGACGATGATGTCCGGGGATATGCTGTCGAAGCATTCCAGTGCCTCGGTGGGGTCTGTGAAACCCTGTGGTGATGAGTAGCCCGCCTCTTCTAGAGCCCTGGTGAGCAGACGAACGATGCTGGGCTCGTCGTCCACCACCATTATGCGAGCTTCACTGTGGATCGGTTCGTTCACGTCGTTGCCCCTGGCTGGTTCGAATGCGTCGGCTTGGTTTGCCCGGCCAAGTCGTCACCAAGGCACGTCCGTACCTGTGCGACCAGTTCTGCCGCGGTGAAGGGCTTCTCCAGAAACGCCGCTTCCTTGCGCACCCTTCCCGATTCGACCATGGTATCGCGAGACTCATTCGACATGAAGAGCAGCGGGAGATCTGGCTGGCTTACCGAGACCTGGTCGGCCACCCGATCTCCCTTAGAGGGTCCGTCGGGTGCGAGGCCGATCAGCAGGGCTTTGACATCGGTGTCTTGGTCGTGCAGAACTGACTGGACCTGATTGTGGTCGGTCGTAGAAATGACGCGGTAGCCCTGACGCTCCAGCATGCGCTTTGTGACACTTGCGAAAGTGGCGTCTTCGTCGACCACCAGTATGGTCGGTTCAGAAGCGGTCGTCTCGAGGGGCGCCGATGCTGCACCCGTCTGGTCGGTCGAGGCGCCCGCTCGCGGAAGATAGAGGGTGAACACGGTCCCCTCGCCGGGCTTGCTGGTGACCTCCACGTGGCCTCCACTCTGGGTCACCAGTCCGTAGACGGTGGAGAGGCCTAGACCAGTGCCCTCACCCTCGGGCTTCGTGGTGTAGAACGGTTCGAAGATCCGGGAGGCAGTGTCTTCGTCCATACCCACACCGGTGTCGGAGACAGTCATCCTGGCATATGGCCCGGCCTTGATACCCGGGCGCTTCTTGCAGAAGTCGGCGTCCAGGTAGACGTTGCTCGTGGAGATCGCGAGGATGCCGCCCTCCGGCATGGCGTCGCGTGCATTCACGGCCAGGTTGAGTAGCACCTGCGCGAACTGGTCTTCGTCTACCTCGACGTCCCATGACTCCGGATCCAGAGAGGTCTCGAGCTTCACATCGGCTCCTAGCGTGCGGGACAAGAGACGACTCGTATCGGTGACCACCTCGTTCAGCGAGGACACCGTCGGCTGGAGGGCTTGGCGGCGAGAGAAGGCCAGCACCCGGCGAGTGAGTGCGCCCGCTCGTTCGGCCGCTGCTTTGATCTCGCCGATGTCCTCGAGCACGGGGCTGTCGGCCAGCTCGGGCGAGGAGAGGACGAGATCGCTGTAGCCGATGATGGTCGTCAGCACGTTGTTGAAATCGTGAGCAATGCCGCCGGCCAGCCTGCCGATAGCCTCCATCTTCTGCGCCTGGCGGAGTTGCTCGTCTCGCTCGCGTAGGGACTGGATGGCCTCGTTGCGCTCGGTCAGGTCACGGACGAACCCGATCCCCACCGTTCTGCCCTGGTAGCTGACGTGAGTAGCTGCTATCTCGACCTTGAAGTCCACCCCGGCCTTGGACCGCAGCGTTTCCTCGCCCAGGAATATGTCGCGGGAACCTGACTGCTTCCACATCTGCCTGAATAGTTCGGGGGTCAGACTGGGACTGATATCCCACATGTGCATCTGCCTCATCTCGTCCAAGGAGTAGCCCAGGAACTCGCAGCTGGCGCGGTTTGCATACAGCAGGCGACCGCTTGAGTCCAGCCAGTGGATCATGTCAGGGGCGTTCTCTACCGAAAGCTGGGTGATGCGCAGCGAGTCTTCCAGCGCCTTGCGGTCGGTGATGTCACGAGCCACCGTTACGCCGTATTCCCTGCCGCCATACTCGAGGTGGTTGGAGGAGATCTCCACAGGGTGCTGTGCGTCGTCCTTGCCTACGAATATCTCCTCATGTGTGTGAGGACCACCGACCTTCACTCTTTGCCAGGCTTCCGGCCAGGAATCCGGGGTGAGCGATCGATCTATGTCCCATACCCGCAGTGAGCACAGTTCGTTCTTGGAGTAGCCAAGGAGTCGGGAGCAAGCCTGGTTGGCGAACACTATGCGCCCGTCCGAGTCCAGCCAGTAGATCAGATCCGGCGCTTGATCCACCGAGAACTGGGTCAGTCCTAGCGATTCCTCTAGTCGCTTGCGCTCGGTGATGTCCCGGCAGAAGGCGCAGTGATACTCCGTGTCCTCGTATTCCGCGAGGTTGGTGGAGATTTCGACAGGCACCTGGCGGCCGGACTTCGTGTGGTGCACGGTCTCGATGGTGCTGGCTCCGACTTCCCGGAGCAACCGCCAGCGCTCCCTCCAGAAATCGGGGGTGAGGGTGGGGGAGATGTCGAACACCTTCATGGTAAGCAGTTCTTCGCGTGTGTACTCGAGGGCACGCGTGGTGGCGTCACTGATCTCGATTATCCTACCCTCGAAATCGGTCCACACAGGGTAGTCTCGTAGATTGTCCACTAGGAACTTCGACCTAGTCAGAGCCTCGGTCACAGCCCGCTCGCTCGTGATGTCGTCAAGGACAGCCAGTAGATGATCCTCAAGCGAAGATGGACGGACCCTGAGCCGGAACCACTTGTCCGTGCGAGAGTCGTGCCCCTCGTGCATCTCGGGGACCCCGGTGTCGATTACTCGCGCGCAGATGGCCAGAAGGTCTATCTGTTGGTCTCGATAGTCGGGGACGACCTCACCCATGGTGCGGCCGACGAAGTCGGTGAGATCGCTCGCCCGGGTGAACGCGTCGGTGGCATCCACGAACAGCAGATCTTTCGGTTCGCCTTGGCTGTCTCGTAGGACTCGCCATACTGACAGCGGCGCGGGAGAAGTACGGAACATCGCTTCATAGAAGGCCTTGCCCAAGGACGCGGACTTCCCGGCCGGCTTGGTG
>Ga0272441_10012108_pt1 | contig 12672 bp, 10 predicted proteins | sample SSMProp6N_FD_193582 | JGI IMG/M metagenome (GOLD analysis project Ga0272441, IMG submission 193582) | Marine sediment archaeal communities from Little Sippewissett salt marsh, Falmouth, MA, United States - SSM-Prop-6N | ecosystem: Environmental > Aquatic > Marine > Wetlands > Sediment ...
CGGCGAACTCAGAGAGCTCGGCGCGCGGCACCTCAAGCACCGCCCCCGACTGGATCAGCTCGCTGAGGGCCTTCATCACGCCGAACCTGCCGACGAAGGTCCTGCTTATGATCCCCTCCACGTTGTTGCCCTCGTCGATCAGGTCGAGGAGCTTGCGGCCGCCGCGGGTCGCGGCATCCCTGAGCTTCTGGCCGTGTTGCGTGAGGCGGAAGACGCAGCTGGTCGAGGGGACGAGCTGGGCGACGCCCTTCCACTTCTCCGCCCGGCGAGCCGCCTCGAGCATGAGCGCACTGGCATCGATATTGAGCTTCGTTGTAATATGCCCCTGCTCCGGCGCCTCATCGAGCCTCTCGCCCTCCTTGAACTCGACGACTCCCTCTTCCCACGTGAGGAGCTCGGATATCTCCTCCTCGATCTGGAAGCGGACGCACTCCTTGATGTCGTTGTCGTCGCAGTAGCCGAGCTCGACAAGCACTTCGCCGAAGCGGCGACCGTGAAAGCGCTGGGCCTTGAGGGCGTCCTCGAGCTGTTCCTGGTTTATGCGCCCGCGAGCGAGCAGCAGGTCCCCCAGGCGCATCCTGCGCCCCTCGCCGCGGGCGGCGACCGTGATATCCCCCTCCGCAAGCTCCACGAAGAGGGACCTTCCCTTGATCGACCGGGCTCGGAGGAGGCCGGTGAGTCGCTGCCCGCAGATCTGCTGCACGAACTCGGCGAGATTGATGTCGCTTATCGAACTGCTGAGTTCCACCCGTGTCCCCCTCCCCCCTTGAGGTCGGGTGTGGGCACAGCGTCAACCCCTGCAAGGATAGGCTGCACAACGTGCCGTGTCAAGCCACAAGTGCTCGATACGCGTTTTTGACCTTGACACGACGCTTCGCGGCCCCATATCATTCGGCTGGCCTCGAACGGGGTGCGATCATTCCACTGGAGCCCCGGGGCTTTCAGAGAACTCGACAGCGTGAGAGGACGGCAATGGAGACCGGGGGGAACAAGGCGGAGAGACTCAGCCGCCTGCTATCTTTCGTTCTGAGGCACAAGCCCCACGAGTTCGAGATCGAACTCAACGAGCACGGCTTCGTCGGCCTGGAGGACTTCGTGAAGGCCGTCTCGGCCAAGCAGTCGAGCTGGCGCGATCTGACCGTGGAGGACATCCTCGACGCAGTGGAGACCAGCGAACGGCCGCGGTTCGAGATCGCAGGCGACATGGTCCGCGCCCGCTACGGCCATTCCATCGAGGTGGACCTCGGCTACGAGCCCGCGGCGCCTCCGGAGCACCTCTATCACGGCGGCAGGGGCGACAGGGCCGACGAGATCATCAGCGACGGCCTGCGGCCGCTCTCAAGATCATACGTGCATCTCTCAAAGGACCTCGACACCGCCCGGGAGGTGGGCCGGCGCCGCGACTACCAGCCGGCCATATTCCGCATACGGGCCGCCGAGGCCGCGAAGGCGGGCTGCGCGTTCTTCGAGGCCACCTCGGAGGTATGGCTCACGAAGGAAGTGCCGGCCGATTTCCTCGATCCGGTCCCGGCCGAAGGCGCGGCTTCCTGAGTCCCACGGAGACATCATGGGTTTCACCGACATCGAGATATCGAAGGCGATAGTCCGGCGCTATCACGACAAGCTCCAGAAGGCCATCGAGTCCGACGTCCTCCTGGCGGGGGCCGGCCCGGCGAACCTCGTCGCCGCCCGTATCCTCTCCGAAGGGGGCCTGCGGGTCACCATGGTCGAGAAGCGTCTGGCGCTGGGCGGCGGCATCTGGGGCGGCGCGATGCTGATGAACGAGGTGATCGTCCAGAAGGACGCCGTCGATATCCTCGAGGGCTCCGGCGTCACCGTCGAGGAGGTGGGCGGGGGCCTCTACGCGGCCGACTCCTCCGAGATGGCCTGCGGCCTGGGGCGCTCGGCCATGGCGGCGGGCGCGACGCTCCTCAACACGGTCGAGGTCGAGGATATCCGCATCATAGGCGGCCGAGTCGCCGGCCTCGTCGTCCACAGGTTGGACCTCGGGGTTCACAAGATGCCCGTCGACCCGCTCGTCTTCTCCGCGAGGGCGGTCGTGGACGGCACGGGCCACGACGCCGAGGTGGTCCGCATGGCGGAGAAGCACGGCCTCAAGCTTGCCACCGACACCGGCGCGCGCATCGGCCAGGGCCCCATGGACGCGCCCGCGGGCGAGCGCTTCGTCGTCGACATGACCGGTCCGGTGGCCCCGGGGCTCTACGTCGACGGAATGGCAGTCTGCGCCACCTTCGGCGGACCAAGGATGGGCCCGATCTTCGGGGGAATGCTGCTCTCGGGGCGCAAGGTGGCGGGCATCGTCGCCGAAGCTCTGAAGTGATCCGCTCCGGTTGCCGATATTTCCCTTCGCGGGGGGGGACGAGTGGGCATAGTCGCGGCCAGCATCCACTTCGAGTGCAGGATCGAGGATCTGCTCGAGCAGCTCAAGTCATTCGAAGAGATGCGGGGCTACCGGGCGGTCCAGGACGGACAGCTGGCCTCGCCGGGCGAGCTCGCCGTGGACGAGCACTTCGCCGCCCAGTTCGTCAAGAACATCGGCCAGAAGAAGACGCGCCACTTTGTCATAATGCCGTCTCAGAAAGGGTGGCTCACGCTCGTCGAGGACGGCTGCCACTCCACCGGCGACCAAGACCTGGCCGAGACGCTCGGCGGCCGGCTGGGCTGCCGCGTGGCCTACCTCGTCATCAGCGAGGACGCCAGGAGCATCCTCTACTCCCTCCACAACGGCACCGCGGACGTCGAGAGCCTGTGGATGGTCGAGGGCGCCATCACCGAGCACCACGGCCTGCCCGAGAAGGTGGCGAGCGCCGCCGACGTGGCCCACGCGCTCAAGGTGCACCTGGGCGAGCTGGGGTTGAGGCGCGTCTCGTACCGCTACGAGGACTTCCAGCGGGACGACTTCGAGCCGGCAGAGATGAAGGTGACCGATTGCTGGCACCTGTCGCTGAGGCGCCTCGCCGGCATCACCGACACGCAGCAGGTCCAGACGGTCGTCGGGGCGGAGGCCGAGGCGGCCGTGCGCGCCCGGGCCGAGGAGTTCTACAGGAAGTACACGCTCTCCGACGCGGGGGGCATGTACATGATGGAGGTGCCGGTCCTGGCGATGGTGAGCGGGATCAACACGGTTGACAAGTACATCGAGGCGGTGAAGGAGCGCCTGCCCCGCGCCGACGAGGTCCGCATCGAGGCGGTCTCCTTCGAGGACCCCCAGATGAACCAGGCGAAGCTCAAGTGCTCCTTCTTGAAGGACGGCAAGGTGGTCCGCACCAAGTACGAGTCGTGGCAGAAGGGCTCGCTCTACGCTTTCGCCCCGGACCTCAAGAAGTCGGACCACGACACGTGGTTCCACAACATCCAGGCAAAGGGCGATTACGAGTAGGATGGCCCGACCAGGCACTTCGGCGCTTCCCCCTCCCTCCTACCCCCTCCCCCCTGCTCTGGAAGATCGAAATGCGGCTTGACTGGCGTCGCGCCGAACGCGTAACATGGTAGGCGATGGTAAAGCGGCTTTACAGGTTGGAGAAGGTGCTGCCCCACAGGCTGGGGAGCGAGGAACTCCTCGAGGCGGTGAGGGCCCACCCGGAGTTCGGCTGGCAGGCGGCCAGGCTGTGGGTCTATGCCGACGAGAAGTCGAGGGCCTCACGGGCCGCCGACGTGCTCTACCGCGAGGAGACGGGGCGGGCCGGCTTCGGCTGGGTGGCGGGCGGGGCCTCCTTCTGGACCGACTGCGAGGGCCTGGACGAAGCAGTGCGGCTGTGCTTGCAGATGAGCTCCCGCGAGCTCGAGCGCGGCGATTCGTAACCCCCGACTTTCAGCGATCATGTGGTGCCGGCGGTGGGAATCGAACCCACATGGAGCGTGAACCCCACTGGATTTTGAGTCCAGCGCGTCTGCCAGTTCCGCCACGCCGGCAAAGAGAACGGGCCGCATGAGTCTACCGCATGCGGCCCGTCGGAGTCAATAGCCTAGCTCCCGTAGCCCTCCTTGCGGTAGGGCCTGAGCGCCCTCGGGGGGCCGAGTATCTCCCTGAGGGCGACCGCCGTGCGGAGCTCTCGCGGAGTGAGCACCGCCCCGCGCGCGAGCGCGTCGAGCGTGACGCCCGTCGCGGCGGGCCTCCGCGCCGGCTCTGAGGTGCGCGGCGCCGGAACCATCTCTCCGCGGCCCTTCGAACGCCTGGCCCGCCGCGCCTTGGCCTCTTCGGCGCGTGCCCTCGCCGCTTCGCTCTTGGCCTTCATCTCCGCCATCGGGTCGCGGCCCGAGAGCCCGTCGAGCTCGTCACGGTCGAATACCGAGCGGCGCGCGGGCTCCTTCCTGCGGTCGGCGGGCTCCGGCTGCTCCGCGACCACCACGGGCCGGAGCGCCGGCTTCGGCTGCGGAGGCGGCGGCGTCGGAGCCGGCGAGGGCTTCTGCTTCGACTGGAGGGCCTCGAGGTACCTCTGGAGCTCCGTCTTCTGCGGGTCCTCCCCGCCTCCGGCACCCCCAGTCGACTTCGAGCCCTGCATGAGGCGGCGCTGGCGCTCCTCCTCGGCCTTCCGCTTCTCGCTGGCTTCCTTTATCTTCCCGGCGACCACCATGATGATGGCGATCACCGCGAAGAAGACGAACTTCGCAAAGCCTTCCATCGCTGGCCGTCCTTCCGCCTAGTCGGACTTGTCCTTGTTGCCGCCGATGGCGTCGCGCATGCCGGTGTCGGCCTGGATGTTCTTGTAGCGCTGGTAGTCCATGATGCCCAGGTTCCCGCCGCGGAAGGCCTCGGCGATGGCCTTGGGGACATCCGCCTGCGCCAGGACGACCTTCGCCTGGTTCTCGACGACCTCGGCCTGCATCTCCTGCTCGCGGGCGGCGGCCATGGCGCGCCGCTCCTCGGCCTTGGCCTTCGCCACCTCCATGTCGGCGCGGGCCTGGTCGGCCTGCAGCCGCGCGCCGATGTTGTCGCCCACGTCCACGTCGGCGATGTCGATCGAGACGATCTCGAAGGCCGTGTTGTTGTCGAGGCCCTTCGAGAGCACCGCCTTCGATATCCGGTCGGGGTTCTCGAGGACCTGCTTGTGAGTGGCGGCCGAGCCGATGGCCGAGACTATCCCTTCCCCGACGCGGGCGATGATGGTCTCCTCGGTGGCGCCGCCGATCAGCTGCTCGATCCTCATGCGCACCGTCACGCGGGCCTTGGCCCGCAGCTGGATGCCGTCCATCGAGACGGCGTCGATCGTCTGGCGGCCCTTGCCGGGGTCGGGGCAATCGATGACTTTGGGCATGACCGAAGTGGCCACGGCCGCCTGGACATCGCGGCCGGCGAGGTCGATGGCGCAGCTCTGCTCGAAAGAGAGCGTGATGTTCGCGCGCGACGCCGATATGAGAGCCGTCACGACGTTGACGATGTCGCCCCCCGCCAGAACGTGGCTTGCCATCTCATCGCGGTTGAGCGCGAGCCCGCCTTGGGTGGCGACGACCATCGCCTTCGCCAGGACCGGCACGTTGCCTCGCGCGAGGTAGTGGGCCACGAAGAAGTCGCTCGGGACGTCGAGGTTCGCCTTCTTGAGCATGATTCTCGACTCGACGATGACCGAAGCGTTGACGCCCTGGAGCGCCATTCCGATCAGCGAGAAGAGCGAGACGTGCGCCCCCGATGCCAGAGCCTTGATCCACAGCCTGCCGAACCAGGCCATCATGATAAACAGGATGAAGACGACGATCCCGCCGCCTATGACGATGAACGGTAGTAGCTGTTCCATCTGCTCTCTCCCTTCGGCTGCGAGCCTTCCTTTCCCGGATATGCTCCTGCACGCGGCGGCACCGCCGCCTCTCTGCGTTCTACACCTCCCGCACCTCGACCTCGACGCGGTTGCCGCTCACGGCGACCACCTCGATGGGCGCGTCCGCGTCTATCCAGTCGCCCGTCGAGACCACGTCGTACTTCCTGCCGTCGATCCTCGCGGTCCCGCCCGGGTTCAGCCGCGTGAGCGCCACTCCCGTCCTGCCCTTCAGCCCCGAGAGGTCCTGCCCGGTCTTGTCGCCGTCCGGCTCGAGGCCCGGCGCCGAGGGCGCGATCTCGTACTCGGTCACCACGGGCGAGTGGGGCAGCCACTTGAAGATGACCATTATCACCACGGGTATGGTCAGGATGTTGAGGACGATGAAGATGACGCCGACGGTGTTCGAGGCCATGAAGCCGAAGACGCAGCTGCCGACGATGCACGCGAGCCCGCAGATGGTGAGCAGCCCGAAGGACGGCACCATCACCTCGGCGAAGAAGAAGATGACCGCCAGCGCGAGGCACACGGCGGCAACCATCACCGCCGCCTGCGGGCTGATCGGCGCCCCCGTGGTCTCGGCGGCCATGGCCAGCAAGTGCTGCAAAGGTCCAACTCCTATCACGCGCGTGGCGCCGTCTAGGCGCGCACCACTACGATGGTACGTCCCTTGATCTCCGTGACCTTCACCTCTGCGCCGGCCTCGATGAACTCGCCGTCGGCGATGACCATGAGGGTCTTCTCTCCGAAGACGGCCTTGCCGCCCGGGGCCATGTCCGTCTTCGCGGTCCCCTCGTCACCGACCGAGACACCCGCCTCGTCGGCGGCCGCATCGGCGGCCGAAGGCGCTGCCACGCCGCCCGCACCCGCGCCCTCGTACCTCTTCGCGACTATCTCCTTCTGCATCACGATCCGGCCGAAGACCGGCACGACGTGCAGGTACCTCGCCGCCACCGCCATCACCAGAGTCGCCAGCAGGAACGCCCCCATGACCGCCCCGGCCGACTCCATCATGTAGCCCCAGCGCATGGGGGCCGCCAGGTCCGGCGCCCCCCCGAAGCCGAAGATGCCCGGGGGCAGCATCGAGAGGACGAGCGACGAGAATATCATCACTATCCCGGCGATGCCGAAGAAGCCGAAGCCGGGGATCGCGAACACCTCGACCGCGAGCGAGATGAAGCCTATCAGGAAGAGCGCTATCTCCCACGAGCTCGCCGTCCCGCCCATCATCTTCGCCCAGAAGAAAAAGCCGAAGCAGAAGATCGCCACGAAAGCGGCCGTCGCGCTCGACGTGTAGAAGGCGAAGAGGATGGCGAGCGAGCCGATGCTCATGATGATGCCCGCCACCAGAGGGCCCTGGAGGACGCGGGCCGTCCTCTCGAGCGTCTGCGCCTTGGCGCTGAATATGCGCGCGCCCGGGCATCCGAGCTGCGCGAGGAGGTCGTCCATGCCGCTGACGGTGCCGGCCGACAGGCCGTACTCCTGGGCCTCCCTGGCGGTCAGGTTGAGGAGCTTCCCCTTCTCGACGACGACCTTGACGAGCTCCGGCGGGTCCTTCCCCAGGGGCGTGTCGCCGATCATGCGGTCGAACTCGCGCCGGTCGATGCATGAGAGCTTCTCGTCCACGCGCACCTGGACGACCTCGATGTCGGTATCGACCATCGCCTCGGCGAGTGCCTTCGAGTGGCCGTTCTTCTCCGCGCGGGCGCGGAAGGCGGCGCGCAGGTCGGAGGTCATCTTCTCGTGTACCTTGGGGTCCAGCTTGGCGACGCCGTCCTTGGTCATCATGATGCCCATCGCCGAGCCGATGCGCGCGCCATCCTTCATGTATATCCTGTTGCACGAGAGCGATATGTGGGCGCCTGCCGACGACGCCTTAGTCTTGACGTAGGCGACGGTGGGCACGGGTTCGGCCGTGTCGAGGGCCTGGGCTATCAGCTCCGAGGCGAAGACGGCGCCGCCGTAGGTGTCGATCTCGAGGATGATGGCTTTGGGCCCGAGGGCCTTGGCCTCGGCGATCTTGCGCTTCACGAAGGCCGCGAGCCACGGGTCGACCATGCCGCCGAGCTCGATGTAGGCGTCGTTGATCGGGATCACGTAGACGGAGTCGCCCCCGGTGTAGGGGCCCTCCATGTCGACGTCGCGGGGCTCCGCGGCCCGCGCCGCGAGGGCGGTCGCCACGAGGATGGCCGCCGCCATGACGGCCGAGCGTCTCTTCGAGAAGATGCGGAGTTTCAGCGGATCACCCCCCCGGCGCGAACGGCTCCGGAGATCCGGCAGAAGAGAAGTGGTGGAGGATACGGGGCTCGAACCCGTGACCTCGAGACTGCCAGCCTCGCGCTCTCCCAGCTGAGCTAATCCCCCACCCCAATCAATGGTCAATTGATGATATCCCCCGAAAGAGCCGCCTGTCAAGTCCAATTTACAGCCTGGGGGCGTCCTCAGTCCATTACAAAGACGGCCCGAGATTGCAGTGCCGCGTTGCGGAGCATTCCGACACGCAGGCGCGGAGCACGACGGCCCAGTGGCACCAGCCGGCTGAAATACTCGTTGAAAGAGGTCCTCCCGGCCTTATAATCCCGCAATCCGGGTTCTGGCGCGGGACCGCCGCGCCGCCAATCCCCGTGGAGGCCAAGGTGGCAGCGCCCGAGGCATACGACTTCGCATCGATCGAGAAGAAATGGCAGGACCTCTGGGAGCGCGAGGGCGTCTTCCAGGCGCTGGACGACACCGACCGGCCCAAGTACTACGTCCTCATCGAGTTCCCGTACCCGTCCGGCGAGGGCCTCCACGTCGGCCACCCGCGGAGCTACACCGCCCTCGACGTGGTCGCCCGCAAGCGCCGGATGGAGGGCTACAATGTCCTCTACCCCATCGGCTGGGACGCCTTCGGACTGCCCGCCGAGAACTACGCCATCAAGACCGGGCGCCACCCGCGCGAGGTCACCGAGGAGAACGTCGCCAACTTCCGCCGGCAGCTGAAGCGGCTGGGCTTCTCCTTCGACTGGTCGCGCGAGGTCAACACCACCGATCCGGACTACTACAAGTGGACCCAGTGGATATTCCTGAAGCTCTTCGAGAAGGGCCTCGCCTACAAGGCCGAGATGCCCGTCAACTGGTGCACGAGCTGCAAGGTGGGCCTCGCCAACGAGGAGGTGGTGGGCGGCGTCTGCGAGAGGTGCGGCGGCGAGGTCGTCCGCCGCGTGCGCAGCCAGTGGATGCTCAAGATAACCGCCTACGCCGAGCGGCTGCTCGCCGACCTCGACACGGTCGACTACCTCGAGAAGATCAAGGCCCAGCAGCGCAACTGGATCGGACGCTCCACCGGCGCGGAGGTAGATTTCAAGGTCGTCGCCACCGGCGATGTGATGAGCGTCTTCACGACGCGCCCGGACACCCTCTTCGGCGTGACATACATGGTGCTCGCGCCGGAGCACCCGCTTGTTGCGAAGCTCATGCCGGAGTGCGACAACGCCGACGAGGTCACCGCCTACGTCGAGGCCGCCGCGCGCAAGTCCGACTTCGAGCGCACCGAGGTCGCCAAGGAGGTGACCGGCGTCGAGATGAAGGGCGTCGGCGTTCTCAACCCGGCGACCCGGACGGAGGTGCCGCTCTGGGTCGCCGACTACGTGCTGATCTCCTACGGTACCGGGGCCATCATGGCGGTGCCGGGCCACGACGAGCGCGACTGGCGCTTCGCGAGGAAGTACGACCTCCCGGTCATCGAGGTCATCTCCGGCGGCGACGTCGAGAAAGAGGCCTTCGTGGAGATCGACGAGGGCACGCTCGTCAACTCCGGCCCCCTCGACGGGCTCAGGCCCGACGAGGCCATCGTGAAGATGACCGCGATAGTCGAGAGCGAGGGCTACGGAACCGCGTCGGTCCAGTACCGCCTGCGCGACTGGCTCTTCAGCCGCCAGCGCTACTGGGGGGAGCCGATCCCCGTTGTCGACTGTCCGAAGTGCGGCTGGGTGCCGCTGCCGGAGTCGGAGCTGCCGCTCCGGCTGCCCGAGGTAGCGGACTACCAGACCACCGAGACCGGCGAGTCGGCGCTCGCCCTCGTCACCGACTGGGTCGAGACGACCTGCCCCGGGTGCGGCGGCCCCGCGAGGCGCGAGACCGACACCATGCCGCAGTGGGCCGGGTCGTCGTGGTACTTCCTGCGTTACGTCGACCCCGGCAACGGCGATGCCTTCGCCTCGCGCGAGGCGCTCGACTACTGGACTCCCGTCGACTGGTACAACGGCGGCATGGAGCACACGACGCTGCACCTGCTCTACTCGCGCTTCTGGCACAAGTTCCTCTACGACATCGGCGTCGTGCCGACGGCCGAGCCCTACATGAAACGGACCTCGCACGGGCTGATCCTCGGCGAGAACGGCGAGAAGATGTCGAAGTCGCGGGGGAACGTCGTCAACCCCGACGAGATGGTCGACTCGTGGGGTGCGGACGCCTTCCGCCTTTACGAGCTCTTCATGGGCGCCTTCGACCAGCCGATCCCGTGGAGCACGCAGGGGCTGATCGGCATGAACCGCTTCATGCACCGCATTTGGGCCCTCGCGGGTAAGGTCTCGGGCGAGGCGCAGCCGGAGCGCGATGTCGAGCGCCTCCTCCATCAGACTGTCCGCAAGGTCTCGGCGGATATCGAGGCGATGAAGTTCAACACCGCGCTTGCTCAGCTCATGACGCTGGCGAACCGCCTCGGCAGGAGCGAGCGCATCAGGCAGCCGGACTGGGAGACGTTCCTGCTGCTGCTCGGCCCCTTCGCGCCGCACGCCGCCGAGGAGCTCTGGCAGCGCTCCGGCAACGAGCAGTCGCTCGCCCGGCGCCCGTGGCCCGAGTTCGACGAGGAACTCGCCGCCGAGGAGGCGATCGAGATGCCCGTGCAGATCAATGGCAAGGTCCGCGCGAAGATCACCGTTGCCCCCGACACCCCCGAGGACGAGATTCGCGCGAAGGCCCTCGAGGCGGTCGCCGACCGCCTGGCCGGCGCCGAGCCGAAGAAGGTCGTCGTAGTGCCCGGGCGGCTGGTGAGCCTGGTGGTGGGGTAGGGGGGCCTGCAGCGGTGCTGCGCCCTGGGCCGGTATGATGCCCTGATGTCGGAGAGCGTATCGGAGAAGTCCGTGATGGCAGATGGAGAATCTCCTTTCGTCATCGTGGCGGTTCCGGACTTCTCCGGCAGCGCGTCCTACGCTTTCGAGGTCAGGAGTCTGTTTCTCCTGGGCTCATGGATGGAGAATGCCGGAGGCGGGGCGGAGTCTTCCCTGCACCTCGCCTGCATAGGAGAGCCCCCCGCGTCCGTGCTCTGGCTGGCTGATCGAGCGGGCGCTGCCCTTAGCACCCACGAGCCGTTCCCGATGCCCGGAGTCAAGTGGTCCAACAAGTTTCGCGGCTTCGAGATAAACTCCCCGGCGGAACAGATACTGCTGGTCGACATGGACGTGCTCATCCTGGGGGACCTGAGCCCACTGGTCGAGATGTGCGGGTGCGTTGCCGCCGCTCCTGAGATACATCCCCGTTTCCCCAACTGGATTTTCGAGAAGATGTACGAGCACGCGGGCGTGCCCGCTCCGGAAGAGCGCATCCCATGCAGGAAGACGGAACTCGGGCTGGCCGTCTCCCCGTTCGGAAGCTACGACAACCGTCCCGAAGAGGCGCGCGCCATGGTGCCGCTCTTCAACGCAGGCATCCTCTGGGCTCCCAGGGAGTGCGGGCTCGCCCAGCTCTGGGAGGAGTATACGAGGAAGCTGTTGGGGTTCGGTCGCGGCCTCGGCCCGCCCCACGACGCGAACGCCGCACTCAATAATGACGACGAACCATCGCTATCGGTGGCCATCGAGGTCCTCAAGGCACGGGGAGTCCCCTTCAGGCGGCTCCCCCCCGAGTATCACTCGATGTGGCTGACCGTGCTCTATGGCGACCCCAGGCTCTCCGAGGCGAAGCTCCTCCATGCGTTCAGCTTCTTCAGGCGAGTGAAGCCGGGGGGGGCCGCGATAGGAAGGGAGCTCGTCCGTTTCAAGCGCCACCTGAGACGGAGGGCGCTACCGGGATGGGGCAGGCGCCTCTCGCGCATCGGGGCTTGGCTTCACCCGTCGCGCCCCGCCGTCGCCGACTACTTGGAGCTGGCGGCTTTTCTCGATATGCTGCATGATAAGCACGTCGTCCCTGCGCTCAAGGCCGCTGCCGGCAAGCGGTGACGCGCGGAGTCGAAGAAGGTGGTCTTTATGCCGGGCAGGCTGGTGAGTCTGGTGGTGGGGTAGGGGGAGTGTCGTGGACGTGCGCTCGCGCAACAGCGGTGAGGAGCTGACGTGAGCGCGAAGTGGAACACCTCGGTCATCGTTTGCACGTATAACAGCTCGGACCGTCTGGGCTGCACCATCGCCTCGCTGGAGGCCCAGAGCGTGCTGCCCGAGGAGGTCGTCATCGCCGACGATGGCTCGTCGGAGGAGCACGTCCGGGTGACCGAGGAGATTATCGAGAAGTCCCCGTTGAAGATGGTCTACGCGTGGCAGGAGGACAAGGGATACCGCGCCGCGGCCAACAGGAACAACGGTGTGCGCCACGCGTCCGGAGACTACCTGCTCTTCATCGACGGCGATGCGGCCGTGCCGCCGAATTGCCTGGAGACGCACCTTGCGCACAGCGACGAACGGCACTGGCTGGCCGGAGACGCCATATGGCTGACCGAAGCAGAGAGCCGTGCGGCCATTGAGGAGGCGGCGAGCACCGGCAAGCTCACCGAGTCATGGCCCGGGCCGGACGATGTGCGCTGGCGCGGAACCCGTGGCAGAGCCAGGCGGTTCACCGTACGGGCCCTGAGGCAGTGGCTGTGGAGGTCGGAGCGCCGGATGCGGCGGCTGCATCCCAGGGCTCTCCAGTTCTCCCTGCCCCGCGCCGCCTT
>Ga0272441_10012110_pt1 | contig 12669 bp, 8 predicted proteins | sample SSMProp6N_FD_193582 | JGI IMG/M metagenome (GOLD analysis project Ga0272441, IMG submission 193582) | Marine sediment archaeal communities from Little Sippewissett salt marsh, Falmouth, MA, United States - SSM-Prop-6N | ecosystem: Environmental > Aquatic > Marine > Wetlands > Sediment ...
CGGCCATCTCACACTGGGCAGAGTTAAAAAAAAATCCTCCGGCCTGTTCGATCTGGAGGAAACCTTTCGCCGGGCGGGAGCGGAATCGCTTGGCTCGCTGAAGATCGATATGATACTATTGTTGAAAAGCACTTTAACGCCGCGGGGTGCGGTTTATGATACGATTTCCGAACACAAATTAGCGTTTCGCGTTAATTCATCTGATTGATAAATATTTTAATTTGAAATTTTTCGCAGAAAAATTTCAAAGGAGGAAAGAAATGGCAAAAGATCCCGAAGAAGGAAAAAAAAGGGCGCTGGGACTCGCCCTGGAGCACCTGGAAAAACAGTTCGGTAAGGGAACCATCATGCAGCTGGGGAAAAAAGCCGCCACCGCCAAGGTAGAGCATATTCCCACCGGTGCCCTGACGCTGGATTTGGCTCTGGGAGTCGGGGGATTGCCGCGGGGAAGGGTGATAGAAATTTACGGCCAGGAGGCGTCCGGAAAAACGACCCTGGCTTTGCAGGTGGTGGCCAATGCCCAGAAGGCCGGGGGGGTGGCCGCCTACATCGATATCGAGCACGCCATTGATCCCGCCTACGCCAAGACGATCGGGGTCGACCTGGACGAATTGTTGATTTCCCAGCCCGATTCGGGCGAGGCGGCCCTCAACATCGCCGAAACTCTGGTCAGGAGCAACGCCGTGGACGTTATTGTTATCGATTCCGTCGCCGCCCTGGTTCCCCGGGCGGAAATAGAAGGAGAAATCGGGGATACCCATGTGGGCCTTCAGGCCCGGATGATGTCCCAGGCGCTGAGAAAACTGACTTCCGCCATCAGCAAGTCCAAGACCTGCTGCGTTTTCATCAATCAGATCAGGATGAAAATCGGTATCATGTTCGGCAATCCCGAGACCACCCCGGGGGGGAGAGCGCTGAAATTTTATTCCACGGTGAGAATAAACATGAGAAGGATCGCCTACCTCAAGAACAGCGCCGGTGATGCCATCGGCAGCCGCACCAAGGCCAAAATCGTGAAAAACAAGGTCGCGCCTCCATTCCGGACGGCGGAGTTCGACATCATGTACGACGAAGGCATTTCCTGGGAAGGTTCGCTGCTGGATCTGGGCACATCCACCGGAGTGATCGAAAAGAAGGGAAGCTTTCTGAATTTCGAAGGTTCCAGCCTGGGCCGGGGACGGGAGCAGGCCCGCAAAACTTTAAAAGAGGATAAAAAGTTAGCCAGAAAGGTTGAGAAAGCGATCAGGGACAGTTTCAAGCAGGCCCCGGTTAAATAATCGAAAGTCAGGGCAGGAAATCCAGGAGAAGGCCCGTCGGTACGTTTTCCGGTTGCTGAGCTACCGCGAGCGCAGCCGGGAGGAGGTGGCCGAAAAGCTCCGGCGGAAGAAATTTCCCGCTGCGGTTATAAAAGAGACACTCGATTACTTTGAACGGGTCGAGCTCATCGATGACGAGCGTTTCGCCCGTCTCTGGGTACGTTCCCGTCTCAACGCCAATCCGAGATCCTCCTGGCTCATCAGCCGGGAATTGAGTCGGAAGGGAGTGGAGAAGGAACTGATAGAGAGGGTCGTAAAAGAAGAAATTCTTCCCGGAAAGGAAAAATCGATGGCCCTGAGGTTGGCCCGGAAACGCTGGAGGCACTACGAAAATGACCCGGAGACGGCCGCGCGGCGGAAAATTTTTTCCTACCTCGCCCGCCGGGGCTTCTCCCCGGGCCTGATCGTATCGGTTGTAGAAGAAATCACTTCCCGTGAAAGCACAGGAGATTAGACAGGCGTTTCTTGAGTTTTTCGCCGACCGCGGCCACACCGTCAAACCCAGCGACGGCCTCATCCCCGCCTCCGATCCCACCCTGCTTTTCACCTCCGCCGGCATGGTGCAATTCAAACATCTCTGGACAACGGCTCCGCTGGAATACAAGCGCGCCGCCAGCGTTCAAAAGTGTTTGCGGGTGGGAGGGAAAGACAGCGACCTCGAGAATGTCGGGAAAACCCTGCGCCACCACAGTTTTTTCGAGATGCTGGGCAATTTCTCATTCGGCGATTATTTCAAGCGGGAAGCGATCGATTGGGCCTGGGAATTTATCATCGACATCATGTCCCTGGAGCCGGAGCATCTCTGGGTGTCGGTTTATCAGGATGATGACGAGGCTTACGATCTCTGGAAAAAGCGCATCGGCATCCCGGCCGAAAAGATCATCCGTCTGGGGGAAAAGGATAACTTCTGGGGGCCGGCCGGATCCTCCGGGCCCTGCGGCCCCTGTTCGGAGATATATTTCGACCGGGGAGAGGAGTGGGGCTGCGGGCGGGCCGATTGCCGCCCCGGCTGCGACTGCGAGCGCTATTTTGAATTCTGGAATCTAGTTTTTCCCCAGTTTTATCAGGAACCTTCCGGAGAGAGAAGGGCGCTCGAACGGAGGGGAATTGACACCGGAATGGGCCTGGAACGCCTTGCCCTCCTGGCCCAGAACGCGGACAGCAACTACCGGACCGATCTCTTCATCCCGATAATCGACGCTCTGGCAGAAATAAGCAAAGTGCCCTACGGAGCGGAATCGCTGAATCCGTATCACGTGATCGCCGATCACATCCGGGCGCTCACCTTCACCGTCTCCGAGAACATTCTTCCTTCCAACGAGGGGAGGGGATACGTGGTCCGCCGACTCCTCCGGAGGGCGGTCAGATTCGGGCGCAAGCTCGGCCTCGGAAAACCCTTTCTTTACCGGCTCGTCCCCGCCGTGGTCGAGGTGATGAAAGAGCCGTACCCGGAGCTCCTGGAGAGCCGGGAACACGTGGGCAGGATCATTCTGGCCGAGGAGGAACGTTTCGGCGATACTTTAACCACAGGCCTGGAAAAACTGGATGAGATCGCGGCGGGTCTCCGGCGGAGAAAAAAAGAGATGATCCCGGGAGAAGAAGTTTTCAAGCTCTATGATACCTACGGTTTTCCGCCGGAGCTCACCGATGAAGTGGTTCAGGAGAAAGGTCTCAGGATCGACTGGGATGCTTTCAAAAAGGCGATGGAAGCCCAGCGCGAGCGGGGCCGGGCGGCCTGGAAGGGGATGAGCGAGAGAGAAGTGCTTCCGGCTTACCGGGATCTGCTCGATGAGGTCGGCGAGGTGAAGTTCGTGGGCTACGCCAGGATGGCGGCCCGGGCCGGCATCCGGGCCATCCTCCGCAACGGAGAAGTGGTCGATAGGGCCGCCGCCGGTGATGAGGTCGAGATCATACTCGATCAGACCCCTTTCTACGCCGAAGCCGGGGGGCAGGTGGGCGATAGCGGACTTATCCAGTCGCCGGAAGGGAAAATGGAAGTGGCCGGAACGGTCAATCCGCTGGAGGGGCTGATTGTCCACAAAGGCAAATTACTGGAAGGCGTCCTGAACAAAGGAGATGGGGTCGAAGCACTGCTGGATCAGGACCGGAGAAGACAGATCCAGAGGCATCATACCGCCACCCACCTTCTTCAGCACGCGCTCCGGGAGGTTCTGGGAGAACATGTTTCCCAGGCCGGTTCTTTCGTCGGCCCCGATTATTTCCGCTTCGACTTCACCCATTTCGAAGCACCTACCGCGGAAGAGCTTTCCCGGGTGGAAGGGCGGGTCAATGAAATGGTGATCGCCGACGATCCGGTGAAGATATATTTTCTATCACTCGAAGAGGCGAAGAAGCAGGGTGCGCTCGCCTTCTTCGGGGAAAAGTACGGGGCCGAGGTGAGGATGATCGATGTGGGAGGTTACAGCCGGGAGCTCTGCGGAGGAACCCACGTGGAGCGGACGGGAGAGATCGGTATTTTTATCGTCAATTCCGAGAGCTCGGTTGCCTCCGGCGTGAGGAGAATCGAGGCGGTCTGCGGGGAGAAAGCCTACCGGCACATCGCCGGGGAAAGGGCGCTGCTGAAGGAAGCGGCGCTGAGCCTGAAGACCGCTCCCGAGCAGATCGTGCCGAGACTGGAAAAAATGGAGAAGAAAATCAAGGAACTGGAAAATGAGAAAGCCGGGCTCTTGGAGAAACAGGCGGCCACCGATCTCGACCGCCTCCTCGCCGAGGCCGCCGAGGTGGAAGGGATCAGGGTGGTGGCGGCCAATCTTGGTAAGATCGATGTAACCACCCTCCGCACCGCCACCGATTCTCTCAAGCAGAAGATGGGGTCGGGCATCGTCGTTCTCGGTTCCGCTTCCCGCAAAGGTGCGCAGCTGGTCGCCGGCGTCACGCCCGATTTGGTTAAAAAAGGCCACCACGCCGGCGAGATCATAAAAATGGCGGCCAGAATTGTGGGGGGGAGCGGCGGGGGGAGGGCTGATCTCGCCCAGGCCGGCGGCAAGGAGCCGGAGAAACTGAATGAGGCTCTCTCCTCCATCCCCGATATCATCCGCCAACTCATCAAACTTCAAAAAAAATAACACTTTTACCCTTTTTCTCGTTCCAACGCTCTGCGTGGGAACGAAAACGGATTCGCTACCACGCAGAGCGTGGTAGCGAGTTATAAGGGGGTATTTTCAAGGGGTTAAAGTGTTACAATAAATTAATACGCGAGTATAGCTTTATGCCACCGCCGACCTTGCGTCGGCGGGGCAATGATTGAAAATTAAAAAAATCCCCCAAAACATTCCCCTCCCCCCGCGCCTGTGGACGCGGGGGGAGGGGAAAGGGAGGGGGGGGATTTTTCAGGTATCCATAAGAAGGCCCAATACTTTTAATACAATTACGACTGCTATCTCAAAAAGATAAGTTCCTGTTTCGAAATTTCAATAAAATGGTAGCCGCAGACTTTAGTCTGCGCATATCATACGCACCCTGAAGAGGCTGTCCGATAATTACCATTTTACTACACTTCGAGGTCATTGCGAGGAGCGGAGCGACGAAGCAATCTCAATGATCTGGATCACAACATGTTCTGATTAACCCTTGAGATCGCTTCGCCCCTCCGGGGCTCGCGATGACTTTTTGGGGTTATCGGACAGCCTCTGAAGGGTGCGGCTACCTAAGGTCTGCGAAGCGCTGATTCGTTTTAAAAAGTAAGTTATGTCCATATTATTTTACCGATGCCGGTAATTGACGATTACAGTTTCGGCCGGATGGTGATCGATGGGAAGACTTACACTTCCGACGTGATCGTTTTTCCAGACCATGTCCAGAGTTCTTGGTGGAGAGAGGAGGGCCATCGCCTCAGCCTAAAAGATATTGAGGATGTGCTTGTCTCCCGTCCCGAAGTTCTGGTGGTCGGAACCGGATCCTTCGGCGCCATGAAAGTTCCCGCCGCCGTGTCCGGCGGGATCAAAGAGCAAGGGATTGAATTGATAGTGGAAAAAACCGCCGTCGCCGTCCGAACTTACAATCAGCTCTCCTCAGGGAAACGCGTTATCGGAGCGTTTCATTTAACCTGCTGAAAAAAATCTCCTTCCGCTAGATCCTATGCCGGAAACGGTCCCGAAAAAGATTTCAGTTCTGATGCCTGCTTACAATGAAGGCAGGCATATCTATCGAAACATCCGCGAAACCGCGAAAGTTCTCCGGCAGTTCACGGAAGATTACGAGCTGGTGATCGTCGATGACGGCAGCCGGGATAATACCTGGGAAGAAATTCAGCGGGCGAGCGAAGAAATAGACAACGTGATAACCTTCAGCTATCCGGAAAACCGGGGCAAGGGATGGGCCCTGAAGAGAGCGTTCCGCCTTTGTTCCGGGGACTGGATATTTTTTCTCGATTCCGATCTCGATATCCATCCCCGCCAGTTCGATACCTTTTTTCAGGTTCAGGCCCGCACCGGGGCCGACGTTGTCATCGGCTCCAAGCGGCACCCCCGATCGACGCTTCATTATCCCCTTTCCCGGAGATTGATCAGCGGCATTTATTTTTCCCTGGTCAAGCTGCTTTTCGGCTTGCCCCTGCGCGACACCCAGACCGGGATCAAGCTCTTCAAAAGGGTCGTGCTGGAAAAAATCATGGATAGGATTCTGGTCAAAAAGTACGCCTTCGACCTGGAAATCCTGGTCAACGCTCATCATCAGGGCTTTACAATAGCGGAAGCCCCGGTGGTGGTAGATTACAAGGGGGTCTTCGGGCGGATCGGCCTCATTTCCATCTGGACGATTTTGACCGACACGCTCGCCATTTTCTACCGGATGAATCTCTTGAAATATTACGATCGGCCGATGGTATCCTGGCCGGGAAAACCCGCTGTCTCCATTTTGATCCCCTTTAAAAAGGCCACGCCTTACCTGGATGAATGCCTGGCTAAAATCAGCGAGCTTGATTACGAAAAATATGAAATGCTGCTTCTCCCCGACGGACCGATGAAAGAGAAAGGCGAAAAAATTCGGGTGATCCCCACCGGTGCGGTCGGGCCGCCCCGGAAGCGGGATATGGGTGTCGAGAGGTCGAAAGGCGAGATCATCGCTTTCATCGATGACGACGCTTATCCCCAGGAAGACTGGCTGAAGGCCGGGGTTCGACATTTCGGAGACGAGTCCATCGCCGCGGTCGGCGGCCCCGCTTCTCCTCCCCCCACTGAGGATTTCCGGGAAAAGATGGGAGGAAGGGTTCTCTCATCCTGGATGGTGGGAGGGGTACACGTTTACCGCTCGATACCGAAAATGCTCAAAGAAGTCGATGATTATCCCACCAGCAATCTTCTGGTGAGAAAATCCGCCTTCCTCGAAGCGGGAGGTTTTCAATCCCCGTACTGGCCGGGCGAGGATACGGTGCTCTGCTGGAAAATAACCCACCGCCTGAATAAGAAAATCATTTACGATCCCGATGTCCAGGTCTGGCACCACCCCCGGCCATTGTTCCGACCCTACTGGAGGCAGATCAGCCGCTACGCTTCTCACCGGGGCTGCTTCGTGAAAAAGTTCCCCGCCACCTCCCGCCGATTAAGCTATTTTTTGCCGTCTATCTGGACAATTTTCCTTCTTCTGGGATGGCTTCCGGCCTTATTTTTTCCGCTCTGGGTGGTAATCTACGGAATCATTCTTCTGATTTATTTATCCTCCGCCCTTCTGGTCGGAGCCGGCAGCCTGAAGCTGAAGGCTACTCTGATGGTGGCGGCCGGTATCGTCAGCACCCATATAGTTTACGGGATCAACTTCATCCGCGGCCTGCTCCTTAAAAAGCTTCCCGAAGAAAGCAATAGCATTAAAAATTAAGGTTCTCTTCCGTTTTGTATGGATTGGTTTTATCACCACGAAGTCACCCCGATAAATCGGGGTAAACTCCGTGCACGAAGAAAAACAATAAAATTTTAGAATAATTGAGATTAAAAGTCTTAAAAAATATCAGGAATTTACCGGGCTCGATTGCTCAGGGATGTAGGGATTCCCGGGGTCGGAATAGGATTCTTCATAAATTTAATGTCATGATTTTTAGGAATGGTTTTTAAAGGTTTTTAATATGTCTAACTTCGTGTTCTTCGTGTCTTCGTGGTTAAATATGCTTATATCTATGTTGTATTACCCACACTATCTGGAAGAGAACCACAATTAAATATGAAAGTGATCTTCTCTTATCCCCCTCTGAAGACTGTCAAGGGCTTCCCCACGCTGGGTCAGAACCGCCAGTTCCAGTATTTCAGCGAGCCGACGTACATTTACCCGGTGGTTCCGGCGACCGCCGCCACCATGCTTAAGGAAGCCGGACATAACGTTCTCTGGAACGACTGCATCGCCGAAGGAATCGATCGGGAGCAGTATTTTTCTCTGATTAAAAGTGAAAAACCAGATCTCATCGTTTTCGAAACCAAGACACCGGTCGTCAAAGAACACTGGGCCTTGATCGATGAGCTCAAAAGACGGATTACGGATCACGGATCACTGATCACGGTTCTCGTCGGCGATCACGTCACCGCGCTCCCCGAAGAATCTTTCCGAAATTCTCAAGTCGACTTCGTTCTCACCGGCGGCGACTACGACTTCCTCCTAAAAAATCTATGCGATAATTTAAATATTTCCACTGCCCACTCCCCACTGCCCACTGCCCAATTGGAGCCCGGCATCTGGTATCGCGAGAATAAACAGATTAAAAACACCGGAACATTCACACTCGACCACGATCTGGACCGGGCTCCCTTCATCGACCGGGAACTGACCAAGTGGGAACTGTACGCTTTTGAAAACGGAAATTACAAACGCACACCGGGGACCTATATCATGAGCGGCCGGGATTGCTGGTGGGGAAAATGCTCTTTCTGCAGCTGGACCACCCTTTACCCCCGCTTCCGGGTCAGGCAAGTTGACCGCGTTCTCGACGAGATCGGTACTATTATCAACAATCTTCCCGTCAGGGAGATTATGGATGATACCGGAACCTTCCCCCGGGGGCAGTGGCTGAGAGAATTTTGCCGGGGAGTCATCGCCAGAGGGTACCGGAATAAAATCGGCCTGGACTGTAATTTTCGCTTCGGAGCCGCCACGGAGGACGATTATCGTTTGATGAAGAAAGCCGGATTCCGTTTCCTCCTCTTCGGTCTCGAAAGCGGCAACCAGAAAACGCTGGACCGATTGAATAAGAATTTGACGGTGGAAACGATCATCGAGTCCTGCCGTCAGGCGCGTCGGGCGGGCCTGTATCCGCATATCACGATAATGTTCGGTTACCCCTGGGAAAATTTCGAGGAGGCCGCCAACACCCTTAAGCTGGGTAAATACCTCTTAAAGAAGGGCTATGCCTACACCATGCAATCGACCATCGTAGTTCCCTATCCCGGTACTCCCCTTTACCGGGAATGCCTTGAGAACGGCTGGCTCACCACTTCCGACTGGTCCGATTTCGACATGAAAAAACCGGTGATGAAAATCCCTTTTCCGGAAAAGGAGCTGATGAAAATGGTGCAGGGGATGTATTCGGTCGCCTTCGATCCGGTCTTTCTGCTGAGAAAGATCATGAGTATCAGGGATTGGTCGGATATCAAATTTTTCCTGCGGGCGGGGAAAAAAGTGGTCGGCCACCTGAAAGACTTCAGACGCAAGAACTCGAATTATGGAAATAAAGAATAATATTCTTAAAATTTTCCAGGGGAAAATTTTAAGGGACGATTTCGTCCGCCATACCGGGATAATGGTGGTGGGAACAAAAATAGGGGACTTCTTTAATTTTATTTTCCGCCTCGTCCTGGTTCACCTGCTTTCCGTCGAGGAGTACGGGGTTTTCAACCGCCTGATTTCCCTCTCTTTGGTCTTCTGCCAGTTCGTGTCGCCGTTTCAGCCTTCTCTGGCCCGGTATATCGCCGGCTCCGCCGGTCGGAGGAAGTTTGGCCGGGTCCGGTATATTCTTAAAAGGTCTGGTCGTGACCTGGGCATATTTTCGCTGCTGATCCTAGCCATTTTCATCATTTTCTCCGGAAGGATCGCGGCTTATTTGAATATAGAAAATCCCGCTTATTTAGTTATTGTCGGTATCCTGGTCGCCGCTTCGATCATCATGGCGGTGCCGAGCGCGTTTTTGCAGGGGGCTCAACTCTTCCTTCCGCTGGCTTTCATCGGAGCGCTGGCGGCCTTGATAAAGTTGATCATAGGAGCGGGATTGATTTATCTGGGATTGAAGGTGAGCGGAGGACTGTGGGGTTTCATCGCCTGCCCCCTGGTCATAACCGCCGGAGGGATCTGGGTTATCATCCGTTATTTCAACGAACGAAAAACTGAAAATTCAAGTGAAGTCTCTTTGCCGATGCTTCCGATATATAAATATTTCATTCCCACCGCCTTGATTCTCGGCTCTTTCTGGTTATTGACCAATGTAGATGTGATTCTGGTCGGCCATTTCTATCCCGACCGGGCGGGCGTTTATTCGGTGGCTCAGATGGTGGGATTGATCATCCTTTTTCTTCCCCTGGCGGTGCCGATGGTGGTTTACCCCAAGGCCGCAGCAGCTCAAGCCCGGGATGTTTCCGGCCGGAAACTGCTGAAAAAAGGATTAATCGCAGTAGCTCTCTTCTGCGGTTTGGGTGTTTTGATCTGCACTTTGGCTCCCGCTGCGGTTCTGAAAGTTCTCACCGGGAAAGAAGACCCCCGGAGCCTCAAGCTCATAATCTGGTTCGCTCTGGCCATGAGCTTTTACTCTCTGGCCATGCTGGTCATCTTCTATCATATGGCAGTCCACAATGTTAAAATTGTTCTCCCGTTGCTATCGCTGGCGGCGTTGGAAACGGCGACGATCTACTTTTACCATCCCACGCTGAAATCGGTGCTGATTGTTCTTCTCTTCTATTCGATCGTCACTTTCCTGGTCTCTCTTCTGATCTTGAAATACCCATCCGAGGCAGCAGGGTCGTTCGATGAAGAATATTGAAGTCTCCGTTATCGTCACCACCAGAAACGAGGAAAAGCACATTTCGGAGTGCTTGAGCTCGATTAAGGCTCAAAAGTACCCCCGCGAACAGGTTGAGATTACCGTCGTTGACAACGACTCCACCGACCGGACCAGGGAAATCGCCGCCCGTTTCACCGAACGGGTTTACAAGCACGGTCCGGAACGTTCCGCTCAGAGAAATTTCGGCATCTCCAGATCACGGGGTAAGTATTTTCTTTACCTCGACGCCGATATGATCTTGAGGGAGGACGTGATTGGCGAATGCGTTCGGAGATGTGAGGAAAATAATTATGTCGGCTTGTACATACCGGAAAAGATCGTGGGAGAAGGATTCTGGATCAAGGTAAGAAATTTCGAACGGAGCTTTTATACGGGGACCTGTATCGACGCGATGAGGTTCGTTCTCAAGAAAACGGCGGTGGAAATCGGCGGTTTTGACGAAAATCTGAACGGCCCGGAAGACTGGGACTTCGATCGGCGCCTTCGTCAAAAAGGGAGGGTTGCGATTGTTTCTTCCGCCCTTTACCATCAAGAGGGGAAATTCAATTTTTCCAACTATCTTAATAAAAAAGCTTATTACACCCGCAGTTTTGATAGCTACCGGAAAAAATGGGGAAGAAACGATACCGTAATCAAAAAACAGCTCGGGTTTTTTTACCGTTTCATCGGTGTGTTTTGCGAAGGAGGGAAATGGAAGAGACTTGTGAGCCATCCGGTTTTAACCGCGGCGATGTACTTCTTAAGATTCCGGGTGGGTCTGGCGTATTTAAAATCCGCAAATCAATATTCAGTTAACCACGAAGACACGAAGTTCACGAAGAATTATTAATCATTAAATAAAAACGGTTATCTTCCATTTTGTGTGGGAAAAGCATTAAAACGAAAAGAATTAGCCGCTTCGTCTTTCCACCCCGATGGGGTGGAATATCATAGGCCGGCGAATATCGCCGGGTAAAAAGATGGCCCCATACCACTCAAGCACCCTGAAGGGGTGCAACAACATATGAAACCGGATTCTGTTACAATAAGGATAACGAGGAGATGTAGCGCCCCGTTGGGGTGCGGCTATGGTATGTGGGTTTGCCCCTTCTCCCAGGGTTTCACCCTGGGCTATGATATGGGACGCCGTTGGCGTCCATGTGCTCTTGCGTAGCAACTGCCCACACAAAATTGAAGAGAACCATAAAAACCAACTTCGTGTTCTGAGCTTGCACTGAGCGTAGACGAAGCGTGACTTCGTGGTAATAAAACCTGAATAGCCTTAAAAGAATATGCAAGAACCTGAAAAATCGAAGGATACCTTATTGGAATTTTTTCGAAAAAAAATTCTGGCCGACGATTTCCTCCGTCACACCGGTATCATGGTGGCGGGAACCGGTCTGATCAATATATTCAATCTCGTTTATCAGCTCGCCCTCGTCCGTCTTCTTTCCGTGGTCGAATACGGTATCCTGAACTCGCTCATCGCGATGATGATGGTTTTTTCCCAGTTCACCGTCCCTTTCCGCCCGATCCTGGCCCGCTCCTTTGCCGTCAGCGTTGCAAAAGGACAGATGAACCGGGCCCGCGACCTTTTCCGGCGAGCTACCCTTGATCTCAGTATTATTGCCGTTTTGATTTTTCTGGTTTTTGTTTTGGGAAGGTTCCCCCTGGCCCGCTATCAGCAGATCGACGATCCTTTTTACATAATCTTGGTCGGAATCTTGATCGGCCTGGCTACGGTGGCCCTGGTTCCGGCGGCGTTTTTATGGGGAACGCAGCGTTTCTTTTCCCTGGCCGGTCTCATGGCTTCTGCCACTTTTTTGAAGCTGGTGATCGGGCTTATTCTGGTCTGGCTCGGCCTGAAAGTGAGCGGGGCGGTTGGGGGGTATATAATCACTCCACTCGTTTTTCTGATCATGGGGTACGTCGTTATCAACCTCTCCCGGGATGACCGTCAGGAAAACTCATTGAGCGGACCACCTATTTCAATGCTTTCCATCTACAAGCATTTCATACCGACCGGGATAGCTCTTTTCGCGTTCACCGTTATGACCAATTTTGATGTGATACTGGTGAAACACTTTTTCTTGCCCCGGCAGGCCGGTTACTATTCGGTCGCCCAGATGGTCGGTAAAATTATTCTCTTTTTTCCCGGCGCAGTCTCGGTGGTGGTTTTCCCCAAGTCCGCCGCCGCCCAGGTCACCAATATGACCAGTTCCCGCTTTTTAAAAAAGGGGTTAGTAATTGTTATCCTCTTCGATATAGTTGCCTTTATTATTTGCGCTCTGGCGCCTTCTTTCGTGTTGAGAATTTTGACCGGCAAGAACGACCCTGAAAGTATTCGTTTGGTACCCTGGTTCGCCCTGGCGATGAGCTTTTACG
>Ga0272441_10012111_pt1 | contig 12668 bp, 15 predicted proteins | sample SSMProp6N_FD_193582 | JGI IMG/M metagenome (GOLD analysis project Ga0272441, IMG submission 193582) | Marine sediment archaeal communities from Little Sippewissett salt marsh, Falmouth, MA, United States - SSM-Prop-6N | ecosystem: Environmental > Aquatic > Marine > Wetlands > Sediment ...
CTTGACTGCGTGGCACGCATCGGTATGTCCGCGGTGGCACATGCCACACCGGACCGTCTCTTTGCCGCCACAGCCACGGAGTCGCAATGTGAGACCGAAATCACAGCGTGGAAACATGACCAGGCCAGAATTCGACACCAATAGTCCCAGGTTTGGCAGCTACCACGTCGCTGTCGGAAGCGACGTGTCATGTTCTCGCCCTTACACTCGCGCGACGCGCGGGGGAGGGCTCGGTTGCTGCGATGGCTGCGAAATGGGCATACAGCCATCACCTCATTTCCGGAACCGGCTCCGCCCAGGTACGGAGCTGGTTCTTCATCCGGCAATAGTCACAGACCGAGATACTTCGAGTGCCTGTGCTACCATGAGTTCTCAGCACCTTGAAGACGACGCAGACATGAGCACCGGCACGATTCTTCTGGTCGACGACGAACCAAAGGTATGTGATCTGCTCCGCGTGTATCTCGAACGCAGCGGATACGAGGTCGCCTGTGTCCAGCAGGGAACTGCAGCTATCGAGGAAGTCGCTCGCAGGAATCCCGACCTCGTCTTGCTCGATCTAAATCTGCCAGGGATGGATGGGCTCGAGGTCTGCAGGACCCTCCGAAAGACTTCAGACATCCCAATCATTATGCTTACGGCGCGCGACGAGGAGGCAGACAGAATCGTTGGGCTAGAACTCGGAGCCGACGACTACGTCACCAAGCCGTTCAGTCCCCGGGAAGTTGTCGCTCGCGTCAAGGCCGTATTGAGACGTCGAGACGTATCTTCCTCCGACACAAGGCCACTCAAGGTTGGGGCCCTTTCCGTGGATGCGCCGCGACACCAGGTCCACTATCACGGTCAAGCACTGCCACTGACGTCGCGCGAGTTCGCAATTGTCGAGTACCTCGCCAGGAACGCAGGTCGGGTGTATTCTCGCACTCAGCTCCTGGATCAGGTGTTCGGCATCGATTTTGAAGGGTATGACCGCACTATCGACGCACACATCAAGAACATCAGGCAGAAAATGCAAGAGGCCGCTCCCGACCCTGCGACTCCACTCGTAACAGTGCGAGGCGTGGGCTACAAGCTGCAGCCAGATGAAGATGCGAAGTCTCAGGCTCAAACTTAGCGTCCTGTTCCTCCTCGTGGCACTCGTCGTAGTTCTTGTTGTCGCCCTCTGGGTGGACACCACCGTAGAAACAGGTTTCGACGCCTACTGCCGTTCCTGTGGAATGGACGGAGCTCTCGGAGCCGAAGATGAGGAGTGCGAGGGGGCGAGAGCAGTGGGAGTGCTCGAGCAGACCTATGTTGACGCAATTCAGTCCTCGATCTGGCGCGCCGCTCTTATGGCAGGACTGGCGGCACTCGTGCTGGCCTTCTTCTTCAGCAGACTCATCACGGGGCCTATTAACACCCTCAGGGACTCTGCCCGACGCATCCGCGACGGTGACCTGTCGCAACAGGTGGAGGTTGAGACCAACGACGAACTGGGTGAGCTGGCCTTTGCCTTCAACGACATGGCTCATCAATTGGACGCCAAGGAACAGGGTCGCCGACAACTTCTGGCTGACGTCGTGCACGAGCTACGTACGCCGCTTAGCATTATCCAGGGAAATCTCGAGGCATGGCGCGACGGGGTCGTCAAGCCAACGCCCGAAGCTGTGGGTTCGGTACACGACGAGGCTGTGGCCCTCTCCAGACTGATTACGGACCTGCGAGACCTGTCGCTGGCCGAGGCAGGGCAATTGAACCTGTCACTGGTGGAAACCGACATATCCCAGCTGGTCGTGTCCGTAGTCACCGCTGCCCAGGAGCGCGCACGTTCGCTGGGCATCTCACTGGCGGTACGCGCACGGGAGAATGACATTTTGGCCATGATTGACCCCGGCCGAATCAGGCAGGTCGTGGCGAACCTCCTGGGCAACGCTCTACGACACACCCCACACGGCGGCAGGGTTGATGTGACCATCAATTCAAGCTCGCCCGGAGCAGTCAAGATCGCCGTGGTCGACACGGGACCCGGTATCGCACCTGAAGATCTTCCGCACATATTCGAGCACTTCTACAAGGCAGACCGGTCAAGGGAGCGCAGCAAGTCAGGTTCAGGCATCGGCCTCGCCATCGTGAAACAGCTGGTAGAAGCTCATGGCGGACAGGTGACGGTAGAGAGCGTTGAAGGACATGGCAGTACCTTCACTGTCACCCTACCTGCCTCGCCCTAGTAGCCTCGTCCTCTTTGACAGTCACAACCACCAAGCCATAGACTGGTCAACCCGTGACCAGCCAGGCAATCAGAAGGGAGAATCCGATGGAATCCATCAACGTGCTTGTGAATGACCAGATCACCGAAGATGTCCTGCCGCGTATCCGGGCTATCGACTCGCGTCTGAGCGTGACACATGTAGGGAAGCTCATGACAGCGGAAAAGCAGGGAGACGTCGAAGCGACAAGAGCAATGGATGGTCTACTGGCTGAAGCCGAGGTGTATGCAGGCATGTTCTTCCCAAACAGGCTCCTTGCCCGCGCTCCGAAGCTGAAGTGGGTGCAGGTTGCGCAAGCAGGTGTAGACAGGATACTGCTGGATGAGGAGTTCCGCAGAAGCCCCATCATGTTGACGAACGTCGGCGGCATACATTCGTTCGCCCCAGCCGAGATGGCCATGCAATCATGTCTGACATGGATCAAGGGGCCAGTCGAGTGCGCCCGCCAGAAGAGCGAGCATCTTTGGCAGCCGTTCAGCCCGGGCGTTCTCAGGGGAAAGACGATGGGCATCGTGGGCTACGGAAACATCGGCCAGAAAGTCGCTCGCGTTGCGAAAGCCTTCGGGATGTGGGTTATCACAACGCGCAGGTCAGCTACACGCCAGGGCAAGTCGCGTTACGCTGACCTCGTCTTGCCCCCCGCGGACCTCAACCAATTGCTCGCCGAGAGCGACTTCGTCGTTCTGACATTGCCGCTCACGCCTGACACGTACCACTTGATGAGCACGGACCAGTTCAAGACGATGAAGAAGGATGCTCTCCTTGTGAACGTCGGCAGGGGGCCGGTAGTCGACGAAGCCGCGCTCGCAGTCGCCCTGAGAGCAGGAGACATAGGGGGAGCCGCACTCGATGTGTTCGAGACTGAGCCACTGCCTCAGGACAGTCCTCTCTGGGATCTGCCAAATCTGCTCTACAGTCCCCATATTGCGGGGTATATCTCCGCCTATCCGAGCATGGTGCAAGATTTGTTCGTCAGGAACCTTGAGCGCTACGTGAAAGGCGAGAAACCCCTGACAGTGATTGACAAGAAGAGAGGATACTAGCCGGAGTCTGCGGCGTCCCTGCTGCAAAAAGAACGCCCCGAGCAATCTCCTCGTCTTGACGGCCTCCCCCTTCTTTCGGTTCGGCTCCTACCTTGTTGCAGGCCGTTTAGCTCCCGCAGCGTTTCGGAGCGCTCCTATTCGGTTGAGGTTCACCAGCCATCAAGTTGCCAGTCGACCACTCGGGGCAGCGGGAGTCTAGCGCGCCAGTCAGTATGCGTCAAGCGTCCCAAATGCCATTTTGACACCCAATGTGTAGCCGACCTAGACTGGTCAATAGTAACTCGCTTCCCAAGAAGGCAAGGAGGCGCATGATGGGATTCGAAAACCCACCATACCAGGTACTCGAACGGGACGGGCAATTCGAGCTTCGCCAGTACGACGACTACATCGTGGCGGAGGTTACCGTTGAGGATGGTTTCGATGAGGCTCTCACCCGTGGATTCCGGATACTGGCAGACTACATCTTCGGCAACAACAGGCGCTCAGAGCATATCGCGATGACCGTACCGGTCACCGAGCAACCACGCCCGGAGTCCGAGAAGATTTCGATGACGGCCCCTGTCACATCTCAGCCGCAAGGAATCGGAACACACCGGATTGCCTTCATGATGCCCTCCAAGTACTCCCTTGAGACGCTGCCTCAACCGATTGATGCACGCATTTCCTTTCGCACTGTCGGCGCTCACAAAGCGGGTGTCATACGATTCTCTGGTTCCATGAATGAGAGCGCCGCGGCGACTCGCAAGGCGGAGTTGAAGGCGTGGCTCGAGTCAAAGAACCTGAGTACTGAACTACCCTTTGCATACGCGAGCTACAGTCCGCCCTGGATACCACCGTTCTGGCGTAGGAACGAGGTCATAGCGGAACTCCCATAGGCGTTACGTTGACACTAAGTGGCCGTCGCAGTAGAGTGGCGGCCAACATCGTATGAGGACCTGGAAAGCAACAACTGCAGCAGTGCTGGAGCTCGTAGCTGGAGCGCTACACCTGGTTGCCGGCGTCGTTGTCATGCTAGTTAGCGGGGCCCTGGCTGCAGGTCTTGAGATTGCAGGCTTATCCGCCGTCTCAGCAGCCGTGCCGGTGTCCGTAGTCGCATTCATTGGCATCCCATTACTACTTCTGGGCGTCTCGGCACTTGTCGGCGGAATCTGCGCTCTGCAGGAAGAGCACTGGGGGCTTGCCCTGTTTGGGGCCATATGCTCGATTCCACCATTGGCGGGCGTCCTAGGCATTGTGGCAATCGTGCTTGTGGTCCTCTCGCGGGAGGAGTTTGAATAGCGCAGATACGCTACCTGCGAGGCGAATGGACCAAGTCGCATCAAGGAGTACACAGATGGAAAGAACATGGAAACCAATGGTTGCGGGCGTGCTCAGCATTGTCGCAGGTTCACTGTCCCTGGCTTTCGCACTGCTGTTCCTTCTGATTGGGGGAGTCGTTTCGGGCGCACTTGCCACTGCAGGACTTCCGAACGTCGCGTTTCTCCTGCCTCTACCAATCGTGGGAGGAGTCTCAATTCCTTTTGTCATCCTTGGTTCTCTTGCCGTAGTCGGCGGTTCGTATGCCATACGACGAAAGCTCTGGCCATTGGCGCTCACAGGGGCGATTTGCGCTCTCTTTCCACCGCAGATTGGGATCTTGGGGATTCTTGCTATAGTTTTCGTGGTGCTTGGCAAGGACGAGTTTTCGTAGGCACTACTGAGAACCGGAGGTGACTCGACATGGAGAAGACATGGAAGCCAGTCGCGGGTGGGATTCTCGCGATTGTCGGCGGCTCCCTCAACCTGCTGGTTGGCCTTGGCATTCTGCTTGCGTTCCCGGCGGCCGCACCTTTCAGAGTTGCGCTAGCAGCGGTTAGCGTCCTTGGGGTAATGTTCCTCGGTAGCGGGGCCATAGCGCTCGTCGGCGGCATCAGTGCGGTCAATCGAAGACGCTGGGGTCTTTCGCTAGCAGGCGGAATTTGCGCAATCGTGCCGCCTTCCACACTGCTTGGCATCCTGAGCACCGTGTTTGTGGCGCTATCCCGCGAGGAGATGCAGGCGACTGCCATGACCTCCCCTGCACCTACAAACGAACTACCTGAACCCATCGAGGCTATTCCGGTGGCAGGTAGCCCCGAGCTAGCGGCTGTGGACGACGCCGGCTGCGGCTGCGACCCCGATTTCAGCGAACCGAGCGAGGCTGAACGCAACGCGTGATGCCAGGAGATTCACGCGTCACCTCGTCTAGACGGTAAAGAGGTGCGTCCAGACGAGGGCGTCCAGAACCGTAGTCTGCCAGCAGAAGAAGAGACTCCCTAGTATTGCAAGTCGATACCAGCGCGTGGGTGTCTTCTGGTTCGATGTGAACAGCGAAAACGCGAGACCCAAACCACCAAGGGCAACAACTCCAAGCACCAGTCTGATAGCGACCCAAGTTCCTACAGTTGGCGTCTCGATCATGGCATAGGTCAGCGGCATCCATGCCGCAGAACCAACCAGAACAGCCGCATACAACGCCAGAACAAGACCATAGCCAAACCTTCCCGCAATCGAGGCATTTCGGGCATCGAGCCGTAATAGGAAAAACGTCGTCATTGGAAAGAAGCCAGCCGTTGCCAGCAGCATGGAAACGACATATACCGGTTTCAGCTCGGCGGATACTCCACCCCAGATCGCCCAGCGATAGTCGGGGTGAGTCAAGAAACCGTGCACGTAGCTAGCCACAACAGCCAGACCACCGACAACCAAAACCGCCAACAACAGCTTTTGTTCACGTGTCCTCATTGCATCCCCCTTTGGCACACCTACTTCCCTCGAAAGCACCAATGCTAGTCATGGGCAAGGCAGAAATTCCCAGCGGGCTCGATCAATATGATTTCAGACTCGGGAAGACCTCTTGACGCCTTCAACTCGGCCATCGCCGATTCCGCCTCGGCTCTCTCTCATCGTGATAGAGGACGAGCGCCCTATATCGGGCCGCTATTGGTGGTCCCGGCCGATTGGTTTGTCCAGAGTCGCCGTTTCAGAGAAATTGCCCCAACAACAGGTCATACAACACGCGACGCGGGTCAAGAACAATCTGGACTGCCTCAACATGGCCTTTGCCCATCAAACGAACTCTTTCGCGAGTCGGATTGTCGGTATGCCCTGCGGCATAGCCCAAGAGGACTGAGACTAGGCGAGGCATCTGCCGAAATGCAGGCTGCAAGACCCATGAGCAAACGCAACAAACGTAGTTCGCTCAAGGCGCACGGTCCTTCTCCCTGCTCGGGACTCGCGACTTGAATTGACGCGCATCCCTACTCAATTGTTGGGTACGGAGGTCGATTACGGGGTCGACGATCTCTGAGTGCGCGATCTCGGACGGTAATCAGAGAGTCTGTCAGCTGTTGTCGTTGGCCCTCGTCAAGCACGGACAATATCTGACGAACGGATTCGCGGAGGAAGACCTTCTCACAGATCTCACGTCCCTTCTCAGTCAGGATGATAGAGACGGCGTTGCGGCGCTCGGGATCTGGTACACGCTGGAGCAATCCGTCTTTCTCCATTCGTGTGAGAAGGCCGGAGATCGAGTGCGGCTCGCGAACCATCCAACGAGCTATCTCAGCAGGCCTGGTCCGCCCACCCATGGTGTCCACGACGAACATGACTCCCGCCTGGCTGGTGGAAACCCCGTACTGTTCAAGTTCAAGTTCGCGTGCCTTGAAGACCGCATTTCGAGTCTGCTCAAGCAATAGCCAGAGCGTCTGGTCTGCATCCACTGAGTTGAATCTCTTCTTGGTTGCCACGGTACAAATCTCCCGATACACAGAAATCCGGGCAGGGGGCTCAACCTGTCTGAAGTCCGTGAGAAACGATCTCAGGCAGGAATGCTCGTACCAGACAATAGTAGCAGAGGCAAGAAGGGCAGTCTAGAAGTCATGGTCGCGTCAGACCATAATCAATACTACCTATGTATTGAGGGTAAGATGGCTCTGCAGTCGCGATAGGGCGAGCGGCGTTCCAATCAGTCGCTCGTTCTCATCAACCTGCACATGCCAATATCGCCTCAGGCCCTCCTGGCACTCTAGCTTCTCCAGCCCCGCTTGCCATTCCCTGCAAGAAGAGGGACGCACACCGTAGACAGTACAGAGGGCTTTTCGACGGTCGTCTCCACGCTTCAGAAAGACGCAGTGCCCGTTCTCGTGGCGCACGAGATAGCTACGGGAATCGTGCCATCGAGGGTCGCAGAATCGCCCAACCCACTCGTAGAACTCCATCGACATGTGGTCAGCAAGAGTGGCAGCTTCCTCGCGACTGATGCGCACCTGATAGACACTGCAGCAGATACCACAGAGAATACACTCGAAGGTCGGAACCGTGGCTTTCGCTTCTCGGTCTTGGGAATCACTTGGAGCCATAGGTCAACATAGTATAGTCGCTGTTGGTAGAGAAGCGAACACGAAGAAGATGCAGGAGGTGACGCTATGGCATACGCAGCGGGAGCTGTTGCAGCCGCGATGGCCCAGGCGACCAAAGCTTCGGGCGCCATTGTAGACATGGAGCCTCAACAATTCATGACCATTCTCGGCAGGTGTGACAGGCCACTGGTAGTCATCTCTCGCGGCGGATTTCTGGACCGGTCGTTCCGCTATCTGGTTGGCCACAAGGGTCTTGTCTTCCATACCAAGTCAAAGACCGAACTTATGCTGCCGAGCAAGACAGAGGTCGTGACTGCAAAGAGCGTGTGGATACCTGGCTAGCAAGCTTGACCATACCTACTAGCGCCTCCTAGAATAGCCGCCCATGCCTGCGTGAGAACGTTGTGCTCGAACCAACAATGGAACCTGACGTCAAGCTTCGAAGCCTCTCCGAAGCGGCAGCGCTCGTCAAAGACGGCAGCCGCATCCATTTTGGCGGCATGGCCATTCACAACCACCCTGTGGCGTTCATTCGCGAGCTTCTGCGCAGAGGAACCAAAAACCTCACGGTAGTCAGCCATGTGAGCGCCAATGACGTGGACATGCTCATCGGGGCCGGCAGAGTCAAGCGTCTTGAGTTTTCCTACGTCGGACTTGAGGAGTTTGGCACCGCTCCCTGCTTCAGGCGTGCGGTCGAGTCCGGCCAACTGGAATTGTCTGAGTACAGCGAGCCCGTCGCCTTCGAACGCTTCGCTTGTAGCGCCAGGGGCATGCCATTCTTCACGACGAGAGAGATGGTCGGCACGGATCTGCCGAAGGTGAACCCCGACATACGCGAGCTGTCCGACCCATTCGGCAGTGGCACGTACCACGCAATCGCAGCGGCAGAGCCGGAGTGGGTCGTCATTCACGCCCCGCTGGCCGACAAGTACGGAAACATACTCTTCTTCCCACATCGCCAATTGCCCGAGGATCTTGACCTCACCGCGTCACGAACCACGAGAAACCTCATCGTCACCGTTGAGCAGATAGTGCCTCACGACAGGATTCGGCAACTGCCGTATCTCAATCTCATCCCCCGGTTCAGAACAACCGCAGTAGTCGAACTGCCCTTTGGTGCACATCCATGCTCCTGCTTGCATGTATACGACCAGGACCGTGAGCATCTTGAACAATACGCGAAGGCGGGGCGCGACCCGCGCATGTTCGAGCAATACCTTGAGACCTATGTCTACGGCGTGAACGAGCACGACGCCTACCTCGACCTCATCGGCGCGGCCAGACTAGCGAGGCTCCGCCATGTTGGAGGAGGACTCCAGTGACGACTCCGGCAACGGCGTACGAGATCATGGCTGTAACCATCGCACGTGAGCTTCGCGACCGTGAACTCTGGTTCCTTGGCATGTCGACAGGTCCGCAGACAATTCTGCTTCTCACTCGCCTTCCCATCGTGGCGATGGAGCTAGCCCAGCGCACCCACGCGCCAAACTCATGGATGCTTGTGGCCGGATGGATCATGAACCCGGTTGTCGGTAGGGCTCCGAATAGAATGGAGAGCGAGTTCGGCAACGCCCTAGGCGAATGGCCGTCGGAGGGATACAACAATAGCCTGACGATGTCGTACATTGCCGCCCGGCACGAGATTGACGTAGGTTTCGGCTCAGCCGCGCAGGTCGACAAATACGGAAACTGCAATACAGTGGCAATCGGCCGCTACGAGCGGCCGAAGGTGCGACTAGTCGGGCCAATCAATCAGCCAGGGCATTTCGTGCTTTTCGGCAGGGAGATTATCATCATGCCGCACGAGAAACGCAATTTCGTCGACGCCGTTGACTTCGTCTCAGGAGCAGGCTACCTGAAAGGCCCTGGAAGTCGCGAGGCACTGGGGCTACACAGGGGCGGCCCCTGCATGATACTCACTGATAAGGCCGTTTTCCGCTTCGACCAGCAGACCAAACTGGCGACTCTGACTTCGGTACACCCGGGCATCACTCTTGAAGAAGTGGTTGCCAACACCGGGTTCACACACGACTACATTCCAGCAGACGTGGACGACACGCAGGGCCCAACCGAAGAGGAACTCAGACTCATCAGGGAAGTAGTCGACCCGAACGGAGTCATGCTGCCCCGCTGAGGTTCAGGAAGAGAACCCGAATCGCCGCCTTCGCAGCCTTCTGTTGAGAGTACTGTCTCCCTGTTGCGTCAGATACAGCCCAGTATCGTGCGAGGTGATGAGTCCTTCCTCGAACAGCTCCTCGAGTATGCCGTCCACGTTCTTGCGGTAGTCGAACCCCGCAGACGGGCTTCTGTGCGTGGCGTATGGCAAGTCGTCTGGCGTGAATGTTTCGTCATAGCGTAGCACCAGATCACGTCGAGTTGATGCCTCCCTAAGCGTCATGAGAGTCCATGTCTTGAAGAAGTTCCACCGATGTCGGTCAAATGTCCCTTCGTAGCGTAGCTCTTCTGACGCTTCCTCAGGACAGCCAAATCGCATCGCGTTTCTCAATTCTGCGGCAAGCTCGATTGTTGAGAAAAGAAGAAAGCCTGCCGCAACAAGAGCGACAATTCCATCCACGGCGTAGACACCGATTCTTGCGAACGCCAATGCACCCAGAACTGCGACGGCCTGAATAGCGTGGCCGTGACTGTCGCGCGATTGCGACACGAGGGCCAGACTGCCACCTCTCTTGCCAACCATCCTCTGATAGAGGCCCATGACGAGAGAGACCACACCCGACACGCCGGCGGCTACAAATGCTGCCGTCGAAGCCTCAACCAAGGAACCGAGTGAAAGCCTTTGAATTGCCTCGACGATAATGTAGATACTGGTGAGGCCCATCACAGCAATCAGGAACACCGCAGATGCGACTTCACGACCAACGCGAGCGCCAAGAAGTACGACCGAAGAGGACAGCACATCGATGAAGCTGTCCAAACCGTCAGCCACAAGGGCGATACTGTGAAACGTGAAGCCTGCAGACAGTTTTAGTAGAGCAAGCAGACCGCTCGCGAGCACGGAGAGCTTCGAGGCCACTGAAGGGCTGTACACAAGGGCGGTGAAACGGTCCTCCCGACTGCGTGCGCGGGCGTATGCCGTCTCAGCTTCCTCGACACCAGCAGGAGTGAGTGAATACGTGCCTCCCTCCTCAATCACCAGGCCACGTTTGACCAGCAATGACAGGTTGTCCTGCAACTCCTGATGGAAACGCCAACCACGGTCGCCCGACAAAAAGGTCACCGGCAGACCCATGTACTGCAGCAGCCGCTCATACTTCCGGAGAATGCCCTGCTGCGTCCTAGGCCCATGACGCAGAGTCATCAGTATGAATGGTTGGTGTCCTCCCAGACGCTGTGAACTCACTTCAGTATCTCAGGCAGTTTCACTAGACATATCTAGTGCGTGTCCTTTCACGAAAGGACCTGCCTCGGCGTTGAGTGGCAGATGTACCAACCCGTTCGCCTTCCTTCGTGTTCGAGTGCCGCTACGGGAATCAACTATCGTACAGCATGGTCGCCCGACGGAAAAGACGCGGAGAATGCTGCCGTCGTCAGAGTGATAGAGAAGAAATCGAGGAAGACCCATCATCAGCTGGATGCCCAACACGGACCGGAGGCTATACGTGCACCGGGGTGCTTCCTTCTGGGGATTCGCCACGAGAAAGCGTGCTGCCCGTCGTCCTCGATTTCTATCGGGGTCAACGGCTGCTCTTTGACCTCCACAACTTCCCTCCGCCTTCCTGAATCGGGCGGGGAGCCCGGAAGGCATCTGTCCTCGGGCGAGGACGACAGGCAACATCGCAGGTGGCTATCGTAGCACACTCTTGCCGCCTGACAACCCCTTTTCACGAACGAACTTGGTCGCATGAGATAAATTCTCTCAGCGTGTGTGGGGAGACCGCCCGCCGAGCGATTTGCCTCCTCTGTTAGTGCTTGCTATTCTGGAATCAGTCCCGGGGGGCCGAACCGAGAGATGCCCAGACCCGAGAGGTAGGTGTTGTGGGGAGCTGTGGCCATGCAGACCACGGTGGTAGTTGGGCCGATACTACAGAGGTCATCGAAGTGGGCGACGGGCGAGTCCACCTGGGGCTTTGCGCGTCAGCTCTCCCTTGATCTCAAAGACCTCTTTGAAATCACTTACGGGCGAGTTCGCCTCATCTCTAGATTCTCGCCTGTCCACGCCGGTCATCCCGCACTCATCACGTGCAACAAAATCCCTCTACCCAATCTGGCTTAGTGGGAGGTGTGCATGACTACAAGGATACTGGCGCCTGTCGACGGATGTGAGCAATCCGAGGCAATCATCCCTCACGTAGCCGAGCTATGCAACCGGACAGGTTCATCGGCGGTGCTCTTGCATGTGTTCCCGCCCGAGCTTCATGAACAGCGACAAGTCCATGAGCAGTATGCCGCCAATCTGGCAGAGAAACTGAGACATCTCCTGACCCGAGACTCCATCGGAGTTGAGAGCCTCGCCCTGGAAGGCCGTCCCAACCGAGAAATAGCGGATTTCGCGGCGAGGGAGGACATAGGGCTGATCGCGGCAGCTCCTCACAGTCAGACCAGCAGCGGCCACTGGACCATCGGCCGAACCGCCGACAAGGTGATTCGAGAGACCTACAAGCCTGTGCTGCTGGCACGACCTGCGGCAACAGGCGGCACGCCGCAGGGAATACTGACTCGTGTCCTCGTACCTCTTGATGGTTCACGCGCCAGCCGCGCCGTGCTGCCGTACGTGGAAGAACTCATGAATCCTGTATGGCATGGAAACCAAGTAGCGCTGACACTCACTCACGTTGTACCTTCGACGCACTACACAGCCGGGCCACTGATAGCTAGAAGAGTGCCGTATAGCCACCTCGAAATGGATGAACTCAAGCATGAGGCGTTGCGCTACCTTGAAGAAGTGGCTGTCAAGCTACGAACCGGGGAGCGAGAAGTGCACACAGCAGTGGCAGAAGGTGACGCAGCAACCATGATCCTGGAAATGGCGAGGGAGACCA
>Ga0272441_10012112_pt1 | contig 12667 bp, 10 predicted proteins | sample SSMProp6N_FD_193582 | JGI IMG/M metagenome (GOLD analysis project Ga0272441, IMG submission 193582) | Marine sediment archaeal communities from Little Sippewissett salt marsh, Falmouth, MA, United States - SSM-Prop-6N | ecosystem: Environmental > Aquatic > Marine > Wetlands > Sediment ...
GTCCTCGATTTTCTCAGGTTTTAAGCGCATAAATCATTCCCTGTTTCCCAATTGAATCCAAAAACATGTAATACATAAAATGCAGGGATTCATACCTTCAAGAGGTTTTTACAAAGAAAAAGAGTTCGGGCGCCAGGGGTCAAAAGAGGGAAAGAAAAAAAGGTTGACCGGGAAGCGACGTTCAAGGAGAGTTTATCATGCAAATTCGATATGTTTTTCCATTCATAAAAAAAGAATAACGTGACATGAAAAGTCAGGATCTGAAGATTGAAGAGCTGATCGATTTTTCCGAGGGCTGGTTGAGCCTGAAAGGTCGCCGCCTGGTCATCCAGGACATCCATGCATTTACCCAGCTCAGGAAAGACCTTCTTGAAACCATCGGCATCGAACAAACCCGGGGAATCCTGACAAGGTTCGGTTTTTTCTGGGGACAGGCGGATGCAGCCGCCATGAAACGCATCTTCGAGTGGGACAACCTGAGGGAATGGATCCTGGCCGGCCCCCGTCTTCAATCGATCCAGGGGATTGCCAGGTGTGTGGTCAAATCCCTTGAACTGGACGAAAACAGCCGGAATTTCCGCATGGAAATCATATGGAACGATTGCTTCGAGGCCCGGGAGCATCTCATCGAATTCGGGAAAGGCGATCAACCGATGTGCTGGATCATGGCGGGATACTCCAGCGGGTACGCCACCTTCTGTTTAAAGAGAGACATCTATTTCATGGAGGAAAAATGCCGGGCCAGGGGGGACCGCGTCTGTATGGCCACGGGCATGGAACGGGAGGCCTGGGGCGAGCGGATCAGTGATTACCTCCGGTATTTCCAGTCGGAGGACATTTACGGAAAGATCATCCGGCTCACCGAGGACCTGAAAAAAAAGCAAATGGAGATCGAGCGTCAGAGAAAGAGGATCGCCCTGGTGGATCCCACGGAGGCCAAAAACCTGATCGGGGTTCGGAGCCGCAGCTTCCGGCAGGTGATCGCGACCGCCTCCCAGGTGGCGCATTTCAATTCCACCGTCCTGATCATGGGGGAAAGCGGCACGGGAAAGGAGGTCCTGGCCCGTTACATTCACAAACATTCCCACCGGAACGAAGGGTCCTTTATCACGGTCAATTGCGGGGCCCTTCCCGACACCCTCCTGGAAAGCGAGCTGTTCGGGCATACGGCCGGGGCCTTCACGGGGGCGAATAAAGACAGGATCGGCCTGTTCGAGGAGGCGAAAAAGGGGACCATCTTCCTCGATGAAATCGGGGACATCTCCCCCGCCATGCAGATCAAGCTCCTCCGGGTTCTCCAGGAAAAGGAAATCCTGCGACTTGGAGAAAACAGGCCCAGGAAGATCGACGTGCGAATCATCGCCGCCACGAACCGGGATCTGGAAAAGGCCATCCTGGAGGGGATATACCGGGAGGATCTCTATTACCGCCTGGCGGTGGTTGTGATCCAGATGCCGCTCCTCAAGGAACGAAAGGAGGACATTTTGCCTCTTGCCCGCTATTTCGTGAAGCGCTTTTCCCGGAAACTGCGCATCCCCCGTCTCCGGCTGGATGCCTCCACCCTTGACACCCTCCTGGCTTACGAATGGCCCGGGAATGTCAGGGAGCTGGAAAACGTTCTTGAACGGGCGGCGATATTCTCCCTTAACGGCGTTATCATGCCTGAAAACCTCCCATCGAACATCTACCGTGCCTCCGGCCGTCCAAAAGCCGTTAATCCCCTGGAAATGACCCTGGCCCAGGTGGAGGAGGAACACATCAAAAACGTATTGGAACTCACGCACCAAAGCAAGTCGAAAGCGGCCAAAGCCCTGGGCATCAGCACGGCCACCCTTTGGAGAAAATTGAAAAAGGACAAAGAATAACGGCATCGGGTCCATCCTCCGGGCAAGGTCTCCGGGAGATGTCGCTCGAGGGGTTTTACTCCGCCTCCGAGGAATTGAAACATATCGCGGAGGATCTTTGATTAATTCCTTGACGCGGCGGAAAAGAGGTAATAAAAACCGTGTGTTAGAAATCAAAAATAACGGAAATTGTTTGTCCCATGGAGAGCTGGAAACAAACCGCAACCACATACGAACAGATGCGGGAGGCCATCGGAGACATCCTTTCCGGCCTGTCAACCGGTGAATCCAATTCCACGGCCATCCTGAAAAAACCCGATGTCAATGAAAGACTCGTCCAGTGCGCCTGGCATGAAGGCTGCCTGAAAAAAAAGGGGCTCCAAACCGTTTCCGGCAAATCGATCGAAATCATACAACCCGGCAGGTGGAACGAGGAAGCGGGACCCGACTTTATCGGGGCCGAAATAAAAATCGACGGCAACCACGTAAAGGGCGATGTGGAAATTCACGTGAACGCGTCGGACTGGTTGAGGCACAAACACGACCGGAACTTTGAATTCAACCGGTGCATCCTCCACGCCTCCCTGCACATCGACGATGGCCAAAGCCGCGACACCCTTTTCAGCGGCGTCAGCCTGGAACGGCTTCACCTCGAGCCCCACCTCGATCCGGATCTCGACACCATCCGATCCACCCTTTCTGAGACCGATTATCACTATCATGAAACAGTGGGGGTGGGAAAATGCGCCAAGATTCTAGAAAAGCTGGAACCTGATTTTCTGAATCGATTCCTCGATCTTGCCGGGGACAGCCGCATGTAGGAAAAAGTACATCGCCTCGCCAGGCAGGGCGCCGGTGAAACGGACGACCAGGTCCTTTACCAGGCCCTCATGACCTCCATGGGGTATAAAGGAAGCAAAACCCTCTTTTTTCTTCTCTCCAAGCGGGTTCCCATTGAAGAACTCCTCGAGATCTGTAAAAACAGACAGGGTGAGGAACGGATTATCATCATGCAATCCATCCTTTTTCACGTGGCGAATCTGATCCCCCTGGAAAAAAACACGGGCCGCTGCATGGACGAGGAAGCCATTACCTATTTGAACACGTTGAACCGCTGGTGGATGGAATATTCGGTTTACTTCTCGGACCGGATCCTGCCTCCCACGAAGAAGTGGTTTTCCCAGGTGAGGCCGGCAAACTTCCCCACCCGCCGGATTGCCGGCATGGCATGGCTGGTGGGGCGCCTCTCCTCTAAAGGCGGAATGGTGGATGGCTTTCTTTCCCTTTTCCGTGAGATCGCAGCCAGGGATACTGACCCCCAGGCCTTGAAATTATTTTTACGGGAGTTGGATCAACTTCTCACGGTTCACGAAGACCCCTTCTGGTCCAGGCGGTATAACTTCCTGAGCACATCAAAGAGGTCGCTCACGCTCATCGGCCGGAACCGCGCCCGCTCGATCCTCTACAACGCCGTTTTTCCCATGATGATCCAGAGGGCCCGAACCGACTCCGATCCGGAGCTGGAAAAACTGGTGAAAAGATGCGCGGCAATCTATCCCTCCCTCCCCGACAATATCGTCACCAAATTCATGCGAAAGCGCCTTTTCGGAGACGACAGGACGGCGCGGCGGTTCATATTCAACGAAAGACGCCAGCAGGCCCTTTTCAAAATCTTCTACGATTGCTGCAACAATAACGAAGTGACCTGCGACGACTGTTATTTTTTCCGGAAAACGCGCGATCAGGTGAGAGACGAACCCCGGTAATCCTCCGGTTCTTCCGATAAACACAAAACAGGAAATCAACCTGAAAAGTCCGACAGGTCTGACCCGTCCGATTATAATAATATTTTAAAAACACTCTTGTCCAAAATAGATTTACAGGTTCCATTAAAAAGCAGATAGATACTGATTATCCTGGGATTCATGAATTGGAGAACCAGGTTTCATAAAGTTCGCCGTCAGGCGATTGTGATCAATGGTCCGCTTTGCAAAACATTGAAACAACTGAATTTAATCTGTGGATAAAAAAAATGTTTTGGACATCAGTGTCTTAAAAACTACACTTCAGAACCCGGGCGGGTGCGCTCCTGCCACAGGAGGAACAGGGCAATCAGGATAAAGACGATGATTCCGACGCCCCATTGAGAAAGCGTGCTTTCCCTGACCCAGTCATTGACCAGGAACCTCATGCGTCCGATGGCCAGGGAGACGCGGCCCATCACCGTGTACCCGAAGGCGGCCCCGAAAAACACCATGAGGTAGAGAATCCCGGTTTTGGCCACACCTTTGAGCGCTTTCTTGTGCTCGATGGAATAAAAGAAATAAAACAGAACGGAAATGACTCCCACGATGATGGAGAGATTGTAAAAGGTTGTCATGAAGGCTTCGAGACTGGCCTTCAATTCGACGATTCTCGAGGTGTCGCCATGGATGAAATAGTTCCAGACGTCCCCGGGAGTGACATTGGCGAAAAATACGGAGGAGACAAAAAAGAGCAGGATGGAAAGGATCGTTCCCAGTATGATGAGGAGTCGTCTCCCCGTGTCAAAATCGGCGTACTGATCCTTCTGTACGGCATAAATAAGATAACCCGAGAATCCGACGGCAAACAAGAGGAAAACAATACTGGAAACGCTGGTCAGATCGAACGAATTCTGATTGAAAATGGGCATGATGGTGCTGCCGGTATGCCGGATGATGAATCCCTGGATGACCACCGGTGCGGCCACGCCCGAGCCCCATCCGATAATGTACGCAAGGGAGATCCGGCTCATCCAGGCCACCTTTTTGAAGAAGCGCGTGAACATCATGATTCCCAGGAGGCCCGGAACGATCACCAGATATTCCCACCCCTGGGGGTTCTGGGTGAGGGGGTTGAAAAGCAGCGGTTCGAGGGCGTCGCGCCATGCGATGACGATCAGGTAGCCGGTCGAGGCGCCGATGTAGATGTGCTCCGCCAGTTTATAGAAGGGATTGTCCTTGTATAAAAAGCTGTAAATGGCGATGGTCAGTCCGGCGGCGAACCAGACCCCGAATATGGTGGCAAACTCGGAATAAGGGCTCATCTGAGACGCTCCTTTTTCAGGTGATGTTCCTTGACCAGGTAGGCGATATTTCCGATTAGGATAAAGACGACGATCAGGAGGTGGATCACGGTCTGGGAATCCATCCCCTTGGTGGCCGCCCCCTTGTATTCGAGAAGTTTTTCATATTCCGATCCCCCCTTGAGCCCCCCCACGATGCCGGTGATCTGTCCGGCGTTGAGATTGGCGTAGATTCCGGGGGCCATCACGGCGGTGCAGAAGGACCCGATCTTGATGCCGGTTTCTTCATGGCCATAGAGGATCCAGTGATTGATCATGCTGTCGTCGTGGAGGCAGACGAGGTAATCAAAATCACCCAGGGTTTCGATCCCTTCGAGCAGGGGCATGGAATAGACTTCGTTTCCCCGGTAATCGGTTTTGCAGGTCCCCTTGAAATCGCTGCCCAGGTTCAAGATCATGGCCTGCTTGCCCGGTTTGAACCCCATATAGGCGTAATCCTCGCCGTATTCGATGGGATCTCCCTTCTCCTTATACTCGCTTTCAACGATATTGAGAACCTTCTCGGCGTTTCCACGTCCCAGTTCGAGCCAGCTGATGCCGACGATCTTGAGGCCCTTGTCAAAACACTGTTGCAGCACGGCTTTGGCCATGGGCTCGATCTCGGGGATGGAAGAGGGTTCGTAATCGAAGGCCACCAGGATTTTACTTCCCGGGGGAAGTTGCTGGATTTCGTTATAAACTCCCCGAACCTCATCCGTAACATTGACGGGAAGGTTGAGGGGAAAGATGATCGGCAGGATAATGGCGGCGGCCACGAGGAGAAAGATGATCCGCCGGTCGATGCTCAGCAGTTTTTCAGCGGTTTTGAGTTTCACGAAAACCTCCCTGTTCCAAGCCTCGAAAAAGAAAATGATGCGGTCATTTTATTCATCACTTCCCATATAGGTTCGTTCGATCCCGAGAATAACCCGCATGGACGTCGAAACCATGGCCAGCCCCATTCCGAGGATAATGGCCCTTTTGGCGGCCACGGTGGGATAATTCAGGAAAAACGTCGTCAACTTGTCCAGCCTCAAAAAGACCAGGTGAGAACTGATCTTCTCGGTGAGGAAATTGGAAAACATCTCCCCGTAGGGAACACGCCCGATCATCACGATCAGGGCGGTGATGAGCATCACGGTCGCATCGAGGGTTCTGACCCGGAAGGCGCGGTAAGCGGCCGATGCGATGTAAAAGGCCAGGAGGGAAAACACCGTGGCGGCGGCCGCGGAATTGATGTAGTCGAACACCCACATGAACACCGATCCCGCCTTGTTTCCCCTCATGGGATTGCGGATTTCCGCGATATCATCGGGAAACGCCCCCATGAGGACGTTCCGGTTCATCTCATTGATCTCCCGATCGATCAGGGTCTTTGAATCCTTCCCAAGGAGTTCCTTGACCCTGGAGGAGAGATAGATTCCGGGGAAGGATTCTTTCCTGTAAAGGTTCGGGTTTCCCAGCACTTGGTTCAATCCTGCGATCAGGCTTTCTTTGGCGGGCTCTGTCGCATTTTTGCTCTCTGCGATTTCCTGGGCTGCGCCCCTGGCCTCTTTTGGCAATAGAGTCCAGATCCGCCTGCAGGGGCCGGGAACCTCTCCTTGCCCCTTACGTGCGAGAGTGGAACAGAATGCAGACCAGTTCTCTTCCTCGATATCAACCGGTCTCAACGTGTAAATATTTTCCGGCGGCAGAACCCCGAAAATGGCCGTGATAATGAGTGTGATGAACATGACGATGCTGTAACCGAAACCCTGTTTTCCGAGGCGGATTTTGCGGTAATGATTTCGGATGAGGCTGACCACACCGAGAACCAGGGTGAATCCGGCGATGACCATGTACCAGCTCGAGGCGCCCTTCCACATATCCCCGAAGGGGGAATGGGGGACATAATAGGCGATCATCATGATAACGCCGGTGAAGAAAACAATGATAAGCGGCAGTTTTCGCTTCAGGAAATTCATACCAATTACCTCACCGTGAAAAAGTGCAGAATGGATTCGAGGAAGTCAAATTGACCGAAAAAGGCATACAGGGAAACGCAAATGGCCCCAAGTATGATCCCGAAAAAGAGGATCATCTTGCCGGCATCCTGGGCCTTGAGGCTCCCGATGAGTTTCGGGTTACGGGCCAGGTATGCGGAAGCGGCATAGAGTTCCTCTCCGATCAGGCAGTAATCGCAGGCGACCACGAAGAAGGGAATCTGGTAATTGGAATCCGTGCCCGCGATCTGTATGGCGCCTGTGGAGGCGCCGGTTTCGGCCAGGATCAGCGCCTCGGCGGCAAAGGTGCCGAGGAAGAAATTGGCGGCGGGACGTTCCCGAACCATGATGCTGTCCACGCCGATGGTGTAACTGAACTGCTCCCCGGCCACGAAGAAAATATCGTTGATATTGAAGGCGTCGGGCCTGCCGGCATTGATATAGGCCTCCCTCACCACCTCCTGGCACACGGTCATGGCCACGGGCCACTTGCAGGGCACGATGAGGCGGGAGTCGTACTGGGCCACCTTTTTGGCCACGTGGGCCAGGATGTTCACGGAACAGATGCAGCTGAGTTCCTGGATATCGTAATACCCGGTGGTGTAGAGGATGGGTTTTCCCATCTCGGTGGCGCGGCCCACGGCCTCGTCCACGGCGTCGATGCCCGGTATCTTGCGAAGGAAAATGTTCGGGTTCCGGATCGCCTTGGCGATAAAGAAAGTGACAAAGAAGAACATCGAAACCAGGATAATCAGGCCGTTGGCGCGGTCTTTTCGAAACCAGTTGTCGTGGGGGATGCCCGATACCACGGCATCCACGTTCATCTCGCGAGTGCCCTTTCGAACGGCAAGTTTGTAAAAGGTCTTTCTGGGATCGGCCCTCTTTTTAATGGTGCGGGTTTTGCCCTGGAGTGTAAAGATCTTGATCTGCTCCTCCCAAAGGGGGGTGACTTCGCGGATGTGGAATTTCTCGTTTGTATCGTCATCGAACCCGAAGTACTTGGGGAAATCGGTGCCATAGCTGGTGTTCGAGGCAAAGGTCGTCAACTCCTCCCAGGGGCCTTCCCGGGATTCCCCCCGGTAAACCACATATTCGATATCCTCTGTTTCTCCCGAAATCCGCGGCCACTTGAGAAGGAGGGTTTCCCCGTCATCGTGAGGGGCATCCATGATCTCCAGTTGCTCCGGCCTGGGCAATGGAAGGATCTCTTGACCGGCGTCATCCTGAGCCGCGGCCAGAAGCGGCAGGAGAATCGCCGGAACAAGGCAGACAAGGAGGGAGTTCAATCGATTGGTCCGTTTTTTCATTTTCATTCTACACCTCGATGAGTTCCACATTGGCCCGGGGCACTGTAACGGTTTCCCCGGAATCGGAGAGCTTGACCGTCATAATGCGAACATAGGCTTCGGTATCGATTTTTGTGAGATCCGGCGGGAGGTCCACGATGGATCCCAACCGGCCGAAATAGGGTTCGCGAATGATTCTGACCTCGTCGCCCTTTTGAATGCCGGTTTCAGCCTTTGGCACGTGTTTTTTCACATCGCGCGCCTCCTGCTCGGTGAAGGGGACGATGATTTCCGGCCTCATAACGCCGGCTCGGATCTGGGTGTACCCGGAGATGGAGGCCCTCCGGCCGTTGTGGCTTTTCAAAAGGTCAAAGGTTCTCTGGGCGATGGCCATCTTGCCGAATCCCTCGGTGACAATCAGGGTGGTGGGAATATCCTCATCCCCGGTGATCGCCACGCCGAGTTCGTAACCGAGGACCTCTTTCAGTTCGCTGGCGTTGAAACCTCCGACAATAACGCCTTTGACCCCGAGCTCCATGGCTTTGCGGAATCCCTTATATGTGATATGGGAACCGCCGATGATCAATTTGCCCTTGTAATCGTCCATGATATCTTCTTCATCCAGGTTTCCATCGGGGCTCGAGCAGGCCATCTGGATTTCTCCGAAGGCCTCGCCGCCTATTCCGAATATCCCCTGGATAAAGGAACATGCGGTTTCAATATCGGCTCCGAGTCCCTCAGTAACGTCTTTGACCACGCCATCGACATACGCGGTCAGGGTAATGCGGCGGGGTGGTTTCCGGATGAGCACCTGGCCCGTGACGTCGGAGATGCGCTCGATACTCCCCTTGAAGGGAGCCCGGATGATGCTCTGGAGAAACTTGAGTCCCAGAAAGGGCTTGTTCTGGGCGATGGGCTCGTGTTCCTCCACCGGATCGCCCACCTTTTTCAGCATGACATTGCGAATTTCCTTCGCCGTTATACTGAGCCGGTTGACGACGTTGATGCTTTGCACATCATTGGGTATGGCCGTCTCCGCGATAACGTCCTCGGCCTTCACGCGATCCCCGGGTTTGACACGGACCTTCCCGGGAATGGGAAGAGTTCTTTCCTTCGTCACGATGGTGCTCGCAATAACCTGGAGCCCCGGTGTAAATACATGAGCCATATTGTTATCCCCACCTGATCCTTATGTTCGTATTCGACCTCAGTTATACATGCCAAAGGCATCGTACCATTTGCGTATCAGTGCACTTCTCTGCTCGAGATTTTGAGGGATTTGGAGGGGCCTTCCGCGAGTGTCAATGACCACCCCCACAACGCCGCCCCTGACGGATTTATGGATCGGTTTTCCGTTTCCCGCACCCACGTCGAAACGCCTGGTTGGTGTGACTTCGAGTTCAGCCTCATCCTCCCTGTTCATGGGATAGAGTCGGATTTCGCCGAACGGGATATCCTCTTCAACCGGGGGTTTGTCTCCCTCGGGGGTTTTGATTTTCAATTTCACATTCAGACATTTCAGACCCTGTTTGCCCTTTCCCCTGGGGGAGATGCAGACCCCGAGCGGGATGAGGCAGTCCTTTTCAAAGACCTCTTTGGCGGCCTTCCTGTTGACGCTGGCCAGAACCCCCAGGTGGGGCATCATGAAAATACTGTCCACGGCCAGTCGAGTGACCCCGGTTGGTTGAAAGGCGTCGATCATCATGAGCATGGACTGTCGCCTTCGGGGGGCGTGGGAAAGGACGCCGCCGCTGCCGATCAGGATATCCAGGGACATCATATCGACCAGGGTTTCCCCGGAGGAGGATTGGGAAAAGGTATCGGAAATCGAGCGGATCCTCTGGACGCCTTTCAGACCCACGGCGAGCTGTTTATGTTGAAAGAATGCCAGCCTGAGGGCCTCGCGGGCCAGGGCCTGCTCGATCATCAATTCATTTTTCGTGTGGGGTATGGTTGTTGGCCGGATCATCTTGTTCTTGATCCGGTTGCCGAGGTCTTCCTCATCGATATCAAAGGGAACCCACCGGAGCACATTGCCCAGCCCCGCCTCGGCGAGCACGTTGGAGATGCTGTAGCTCATTCCGAGGTTTGCGGATACCGTGCGGTTGAAAACGGTATCGAAAACCGAGAAAACATCCGTTGTGGCGCCGCCGATGTCCACCCCCATGGCATTGATGCCTTCCTCTTCCGCCACGGTCTGAATGAGATATCCCACGGCGCCCGGGGTGGGCATGATGGGAACTTCGACCCATGTCTTGAGTTTGTCGTATCCGGGGGCCTGCTGCATGACGTGTTCCATGAACAGTTCCTGGATTTTCTGGCGGGCGGGAAAGAGGTTCTCCCTCTCGAGTGTGGGGCGGATATTGTCCGTAAGGGACAGATCGGTTTTCTCCCCGAGGACTTCTTTGACTTCATCACGTGCCTTGATGTTCCCCGCATAGATAACCGGGAGGGAATAGGAATGACCGAGCCTGGGTCTGGGGTTGGCTGCTGCGATGAATTCGCTGAGTTCCACGACGTGAGTCACCGTGCCGCCATCCGTCCCCCCGGAGAGGAGGATCATATCGGGTCTGAGGCTCCGGATCCGGGCGATCTTCTGGTGGGGCAACCGCCCGTCATTGGATGCCAGGACGTCCATGACAATGGCGCCGGCCCCGAGTGCGGCGCGTTGCGCGCTTTCGGCGGTCATGGCCTTGACCGCGCCGGCCACGAGCATCTGGAGTCCCCCTCCGGCACTGGATGTCGAGATATAGATATCAACCCCGACATTGCCCCGGGCGGGAATAATGATCTTCTCCCCCTCGAGGATTTTGCGTCCCGAGAGTTCCTCCACCTCCTGCACGGCGTTGAGAACCCCTCGAGTCACGTCGTTATAAGGTTCCTCGACGGTTGTGGGGGCCTCCCCGCGGAAGGTCTGGCGATATTCGCCCTTTTCGTTTTTTTCGATCAGGATGGCCTTGGTGGTGGTGCTGCCGCAGTCGGTGGCAATGACAATATTAAGATCCTTGTTTTCCGCCATGATTGTCTCTTTCTGAAACGAATTCCTCGATTCTGGAGGTGAGACGGTCGATGCCGTCTCTTCTTTCGAAAATACGTGAAAGGCGCTCGAAATCCTGCCTGGGGAAAAAGGGTCCGACAATCGGTTCCAGACCGATCATGACCTGGCTTCCGATATAGGAGAGGGGAACTGAGCTTTGGAGGAAGAGGATGGCCGGGGATTCGAGCCCACGATCTACGATAAACTTCGCCAGGCGATCGAGGGAGGCGAGATCGTCCGGATCCGGCTCTCCCACGTCCCCTACCGCAAAGGCGTGTCGCAGCCAATCATGAAATGTCTTTTTCTCTCGATTTCGGGACTTGATTTTCAGCAAACTCATAAACCTCGGACCGATTATCCCCGCAAAGGATAAACAGCCCCCTGAAATGATCGAGGCGATTTGGCCTTTCAAACGGAGAGAGAAAAACGCCTCCCCTGGTTTTGACAATTCGCCTGATGCCTGACCAGTAACGCCTCCGGCGGAAACCGAGAAACGTTATCTGGACATAATCCAGCGTCATAACGTATGACGTCGGGAAAAAGAACCGGGCCAGGGATGCAAGAAGAACAAACCCCGAGAATCCGGCCCACATCCAGGATTGATAGATCCTCTGGACAGCCATGCTGAGTAGAAAGATGACGCCGAGGACCCAGACAATCTTTCCCGGATGCCTTCGAGCCGGATGCACGGTCCATTGAATCATGCTGTTTGATGAACAGTTCATCAAATTTCAGAACAATAAAAAACCAAATGCATCCCCACTCATATAAACAGGTCGTTTTTTTAAAAACATATCGAACCTGTCGTCAAGACGTTTTTTTCTAAAGACCGGTTCGATTATGGACCGGAACGGACAATGTTGCCCGTGCTCACGGTTCCATTGGTGGGGTCGTATTCGTAATCGTAAGGGCGATCGAGTTCCAGAGCTCCTGCCCCCCCCTTCGAGGGATCCCTGGCCCAGGCGCGATCCGGACCCTTGCTTTGAAAGGCCCAGTCCGCCTGGTTGGTTCCCCTGCCGGGATAAACCTCCCATGACCATCCGTGGAACTCGAAGTATTTCTTCGTCGCGTAATAATAGTCCTCCGTGGTTCCGTACTGTTTATAAATATCGTCCCCGCTGGAAAAACCGAAGGAATCCCTGGGCAACGAGGTGAGATATGTTACGGGGGTGGTCATGTTGTGAGGGATCTGGTATCCGGGACTTTGTTCCACCCAGGGGTAATCGTTATGATCGGTGCGATAGGATTCGAGTGCGGTGGCCACGGAACGCATATCCGATTTGGCCCGGGAGACCTTGGATCGAACCTGTGCCTCGAGGAAATTCGGAACGGCGATGGCCGCAAGAATAGCGATGATCGCCACTACGATAAGGAGCTCGATCAGTGTAAACGCCTTTGTTTTCATCCGGAAGGATCCCTTCATTTGAAATGGA
>Ga0272441_10012113_pt1 | contig 12666 bp, 8 predicted proteins | sample SSMProp6N_FD_193582 | JGI IMG/M metagenome (GOLD analysis project Ga0272441, IMG submission 193582) | Marine sediment archaeal communities from Little Sippewissett salt marsh, Falmouth, MA, United States - SSM-Prop-6N | ecosystem: Environmental > Aquatic > Marine > Wetlands > Sediment ...
CTGATTTTTCGAAGAATGCTGAAAAGGCGTTTCATTTTGCTCTGAGAATAGCAGAAAAACATAACGCTGAGCTTATCATGCTCCACATTTATGACGTTCCTCCCGTTTGGGATCCAAATCCAACCTTAATCCCGGCAGAGATTATAAAGAAGGCGGGTATCAGCTGGGAAAACAAATTGAGAAAACTATTTGAGTCACTCAATTCAAAACTGAGACCTGTATATATTGCCATTGAAGATCCATCCGTTGTCAAGGGCATACTTTCAGTCGTCAAAAAACAAAAACCCGATTTGCTCGTAACAGGAACACGGGGAAAAAGTAAATTAAAGGAAATCTTTATCGGCAGCACGACCAAGGCATTGGTTAAAAAGTCACCGGTACCGGTTTTGGCAATTCCTGAAAATGCAGTGTTCAGAGGTTTTGATAAAGTTCTTTATGCTTCTGACCTGAGGGAAATTGACCATGACGCCATAGACAAGCTGATTGAATTTGTCACCCCATACAAATCAGAGATCAGGATAACTCATGTCACCAATGACAATGAATACCATGGAATTGAAAAAATGGAATGGTTCAAGGATCTGATCCAAGAGAATGTTTCCTATAAGAAAATTTCCTTTGAGCTGTTGTTGTCTGACGATATTTATGACAGTTTGATAAACTACATGACTATATATGACCCTCAATTGCTGGTAATGCTCGAAAAGGAGCGCAACGGATTTGTTGAAAGACTTTTTAAGGAAGATATCGTCACGAAGATGGAATTCGATACATCCATTCCTTTGTTGAGCTACAATGAACGATTTTTACATGTCAACATGGATGAACCACAGGGTCAAACCGAAGATATGCAGGCCGACATCTAGAATGCTGCTGTAATTCATTTGATTGAGCCTGTAACAACAAGCCAGAAAAAATCGTCCTTACAAGCGGTTCAGAGGGTGAATAGTTACTTTCCGATACAGAAATTGGCAAAGATGTTGCCCAACAGGTCATCAGTGGTGATCTCGCCGGTGATCTCGCCGAGGTGGTAGAGGGCCTGGCGTATGTCAATGGCCAGCAGGTCAGATGAGATGTCCTGGTCCATTCCTTTCTGGACTTCGTTGAGCGAATCCATGGCCTTGCTCAGGGCCTCAAAGTGCCTCGAATTGCTTACCACGGTCTGCTGGTTGCTGAGCGCACCGGTATTCACCAAATTGGCCAGGTGTTTCAGAAGCGCGTCGAGTCCTTCCTTCGTTTTTGCAGAGATCAGGAGCCAGTCGGGGTGGTTTTCCTCAAATTGGGTGCGATTCTTTGTTGAAATCTTATCGGATTTATTGATCAGGGTCAGAATCTTCTTGTTGGGGTATTTTTGTTGTAGTTGGCTCACTTCAGCCTCCACCTTTTCCAGTTTCACCTTTTCCCCGTCAATGAGTTGGAGAACCAGTTGGGCCTTTGCGATATTTTCATAGGTCTTTTGGATTCCGATGCTTTCGACCACATCAGAAGTCTCACGTATGCCTGCCGTGTCAATGAAACGGTAACTGACCCCGTTCAGGATCATTTCGTCCTCGATGGCATCCCGGGTTGTTCCGGCGATGTCAGAGACAATGGCCTTTTCTTCATTGAGCAGGGCGTTGAGCAGGGTGGATTTGCCCACATTGGGCTCTCCCACGATGGCCACCGGTATCCCGTTCTTGAGCACATTGCCCAGGGCAAAGGAGTCGACCAGGCGTTTGACGACCTCACGTATTTTATGAATGAGCTTTTGAAATTCGGCCCGGTCAGCAAACTCGACGTCTTCCTCGACAAAATCCAGTTCGAGTTCAATCATAGACGCAAAATGCACCAACTGATCCCGCAAGGCGGCGATCTCCGACGAAAAACCCCCGCGCATCTGCTGCAGAGCGATGTCGTGCGAGGCGGCCGAGTCCGAAGCGATCAGATCCGCCACGGCCTCGGCCTGGCTGAGGTCCATCTTCCCGTTGAGAAAGGCTCTGAGGGTGAATTCTCCGGCATCCGCGTGACGCGCTCCTTTTTTCAAGAACAGCTGCAGTATCTCCTGTTGAATGAAGGTCGAACCATGGCAGGAAATCTCAACTACGTTTTCTCCGGTGTAGGAGTGAGGTGCCTTGAAAATGGTGGCCAACACTTCATCGAGAACCCGATCGCCTTCTTTGATCAGCCCCAGGTGCACAGTGTGAGATGTCTGGTCTTTCAAAACCTTGGATTTCGAGCGTCCTTCAAAGTATTCTGAAACCAGATCGATGGCACCTTCGCCCGAGAGTCGAATCACGGCAATGGCACCTATGCCATATGCTGTGGCCAGGGCGATGATCGTGTCATTACGGATTCCGGACTCTTTTTGATCCATGGGTTGCAACTGATTTTTGCAAAGGTAAACAAGTTTAATGGCTTGTAACAATTCTGCAGATTCCGCGTCATACAAATGAACACAAACAATGTTGAATCGTCTACTTTAAAAATACCTGAAAAATGCGAGTTTCACCCTACACGATGAGAGAAGACCGTCAAAGCCTTATGCTTACCCATTTGAGCCAGCTGCTGGATCTGATAACCGGTTTTGGTGGTTTTATCGTACCCTTGGTGATATGGTTGACCAAAAAGGATGAGATCTATGGGATGGACGAGCACGGGAAATCCATCATAAACTTTCAGCTCAGCATGTTTCTCTACGCCCTGATCTGCATCCCTTTGATACTGCTGGTGGGATTGGGCATCATCGGATTGATTGGAATTGGCGTTTTGTGCTTCGTATTTCCGATTGTGAACGCTGTACGCGCAAATAATGGAGAAGAACCCCACTATCCGCTTACGATCAGCTTTATCAGTTAATCAACCATGAACCCTGGCCGAAGTACCGCGGGATTTCATGAATTCAGCTTCGTAGTCGAGAAGCCCCTGCCATTTTTCATCGACAATTTCTCGATCCATGAACTTACGGGCAAAACCCAAAAAGGTAGTGTAGTGGTTGGCTTCGGATATCATCAGGTCCCGATAGAACTTGGCAAGTTCAGGATCCTCAATATTTTCTGAAAACACCTTGAAGCGTTCACAGCTGCGCGCCTCAATCAGCGCGGCGATGAGCAGACGGTGAATCAGGGCCAGCTTTCTGTCTCCCGTCTTCGGGAAATAGCTCTGCAGGTGCCGGGCATAGTCATTGCTCTGATCCCGACCAAGGGTCATTCCCTTTTTTACCATGAATTCGTGCACCATCTTAAAATGCTCCATCTCCTCGATGGCGATGTCGCTCATGGCCTGGACCAGTTCTGTTTCTTCAGAATAATTGATGATGATTGATACGGCGTTCGAGGCAGCCTTCTGCTCTGCAAAGGCGTGATCGGTCAGCACCTGTTGGAGTCCGGCGCTCGCCACTTCAACCCAGGAAGTTGCGGTTTCAAATTTCAATCCAAGCATGGCTAAAAGGGTTTAATAAATGGTTTTTCTGGTCGACAAATTTAGAGTTTAATTTCCATTTGACTGGATTCCAGGCGCGAGACAGTTGTTAAAAAAAGTCTATTTTAGAGCAAATTTTGATTTTGAAGAAACTAGAGCGAAGTTTGAATTTGACCTCGGTTATCGCGATCAGCATCGGAGGCATGCTGGGAAGCGGAATTTTCGTGCTTCCGGGCATTGCCGCTGCCAAAACCGGGTCCTCCATATGGCTGGCCTACCTTTTGGCTGCCGTCTGCATTCTTCCTGCAGCACTTTCCAAATCGGAACTCGCTACGGCGATGCCTTCGTCGGGAGGAACCTATCTTTACATTGAACGTTCCTTTGGTCCAATCTTCGGCACCATTGCAGGGCTCGGGCTCTGGCTTTCACTGCTCTTGAAAAGTGCATTTGCGCTTGTTGGATTCGGCGCCTATCTCGCTGTTCTTGTAAACGCCTCCAACGGTTTCACGCAATACGTGGCTCTCTTTTTTCTCGCCGTCATTCTCATGCTGAATATCTTCGGCGTAAAAAAAGTTGGAAAGGTACAGATCGTAATCGTGGGGATCAGCCTGATCACGCTCGCCATGGTTCTGATTTTTGGTCTCCCTGCCGTTGACAAGGAATTACTCGATCCGTTTTACACCGATGGAACGATGGGTCTTTTTTCCACGGTGGCTTTTGTCTACATATCCTATGCGGGAGTTACCAAGGTGGCGGCCATCGCTGGAGAAATCAAGAACCCCAGTAAAAACCTGCCCAGGGCCATGATCCTTTCGTTGTTCATAATGACCTTGATTTATGTTTTCATCGCTTTCATCCTGGTGGGAAACCTTCCCATGAGCGAACTCTCTACGGATCTCAGGCCGATCTATACGGTGGCGAACAAATTGGGTGGTCCGTTGATCGGAACAATCACGGCTTTAGTCGGAGTAATAACTTTGATTTCCATGGCGAATTCAGGGGTTCTTGCAGCCTCTCGATTTCCTTTTGCCATGGCCATGGACAAGCTTCTGCCCGATTTCATGGGTAAGATTCATTCCAAATTTCTGACGCCGGTTTCATCGATTGTTCTGACCTGTCTGACCATGGCCCTGGTGATCTTGTTTCTCGATGTCGAGAAAATCGCAAAGCTCGCAAGCGCCTTTATGGTGACCATGTTCATCTCGGTCAACATTTGCGTAGTGATCTTACGCGAGACTTCGGCTCAATGGTACAACCCGACCTACCGATCTCCGCTGTATCCGGTGGTGCAGATCTTTGGGATCATATCCGGGTTTCTTCTGCTGATTTTCCTGGGCATGATACCCCTGGTTGCTGTTGTAACGATCTTCCTGCTCGGTTTCGTAATCTACTTCTTCTACGGAAAGAAAACAGCGCGAACCGGGATTCTGCGCAAGTACGGCCATCGACCGGCCCTTTACATGCTCTATAACAAAAAGCGAAGGAAAGGAGTTAAAATTCAAGAGCCCCCTCGGGTCAACAATACGATCCTCGATGGCAAGATCGCTTCGGACGCGGGTGTGGTCATCCCCTTGCTCGGGAATGAGAAATCACCTGAAATGCTCGTAGAGATTGGAGCGGCGTTGAACAAAAAGGAAATCACACAAGCCGTTAATATCACAGAGGTTCCGAATCAGACTTTCCTGGATGCCTTCATGGAAGACAACCCGGTCATTCGCTCCTTGGGGCGCAGGTTCTCAGGCTTGGCCCGGGCGCGTAAAGTGAATATCGATTTTGAAGCGGTAGTGACCCACGATCTGACAACTACGATTCAAGAGCTCAGCGAGCAGACGCACAGTGACTGGATGGTTATGGGCTGGGATGCCCGTGCTCACAAGGGCTGGCTGGTGCGAAACCCGATTGGTTGGTTCGTCACCCATGTCAATTCGGATTTTGCCCTGTTCCGGGACAATGGCGTTCGGCACATCTCCAAGGTAGTTATGGCACTCAGGCCCGGTAGAAAGGACAAGAACTTTGTTGCTATAGCGGATCGAGTCTGTCGGTTCTATAATGCATCTCTGACCCTGTTGCACGTGGTCCCCGAAGAGATGACCGATTCGCAAATTTCAGCCATGGAACAGGCCTCCGTAAGGTTGCTTTTAAAAGCCGAATCGGAATCCAAGGTTCTGATCCAAAGGGCGAAGGACCCCATCGAAACGATCGGTTTGATTTCAGCGGAATACGACTTGCTGATCATCGGTACGCCCGAAAAAGACAATTGGCAGAATGTGCTATTCGGTAAAAACAAAGACAAATTCGCCGACAGCTCGGCCTGTTCTGTGCTTCGATTGACGGTAAAGGAGTAGTGTTTGCTCGTAAATAAGCCCTTAGAGCTCCAGGTTGAAGGTTTTTCTCAAAAAGGATATATCCCCGTTTTTTTCTTTCAGCAGCTCATACTTCTCCTGAGGGGTATAGGCAAACCTTTTCTGATTCTCTTCTTTGACTTCAATTTCAAAGTCCACGGCGTGGTTGTTCAAGGCACTTCGAATGTGTCTGAGCACTTTTGGTCGAACCCGAAGAAGCTCTTTCTTCATGAGTTGATTGGGGTAGGTGACGCGGATCATATTCTCTTTGAGCACCGGTTTGTCGGCCATGAGCACAGAAGCCAGGATCTTCTCGCCCCCCTGGATCAAACTGTCAATGTAATCCTGCCATACCTTGTCGAAAGTCTCTTGCGTAAAAGGATCCCGCGGAAGATTTTCTGTTTTCTTTTCACGTGCCTTCCTTTGCCTGTGTTCTTCGGCTTGCTGCTTATTGCGCTTCAGACTTGAAAGCGACAGGGCAGACTTCCTTCGGCCATTTCCTGCCTGTTCCAGTGTCACTGGCTTTTCAATTTCCTTTTCTTTCGCTTCCGGTTTCTTTTCTGCCGGCTCCTCTTTCTCCTGATTTTTCACCTCAAGCGCAGGCGCAGCTGCAGCAGTTTCATCCGAAGATGCCGGTCTGTGCATGGTTATGAAGTTTATCGAAGGGACGATGAATCCTTTAGATTTTTTTTTTGCCATCAAAAGTGATGGATGCGATTTTCATAAGGTTGAGCTCTACAAGAAGCCTTTGATTCTTGCTGGTCTTGTAATTCAAATCGCATTGATTGGCCAGGTCGATCGCCTGCATGAGAAATCGCAGGTCGGATTTTTTAGCCTGCTCCAGGTATTGTTTTTTGGTTCGATCACCGACTTCAAGGAGCTGCAGCGTTGCAGGGTCTTTGGCCACAAGAAGATCCCGGAAATGGGATGCGAGCCCGTTGATGAAGTGATGTCCTTCGAAACCTTTGGACAAGATGTCGTTAAAGGCAATGAGCACCTCAGGAATCTTATTCTCCAAAAGAAGATTTGTAATCTCAAAGTAAACCTCGTGATCCAGCACATTGAGATTGCTGGAAACTGCTTCTCGAGTCAATTCGTTTCCGGAAAAGCTCACCACGCGGTCAAAGATGGACAGTGCGTCTCTCAAAGCACCATCCGCCTTTTGGGCAATGATGTGCAGGGCGTCATCTTCAGCCTTTACGTTTTCTCCCTTTGCGATCTTGTGCAAATACTCCTTGATGTCCTGAACACCGATGCGTCGGAAGTCAAAAATCTGGCAACGAGAGAGTATCGTTGGGATGATCTTGTGCTTTTCGGTGGTTGCCAAAATAAAAATGGCGTGAGCCGGAGGTTCTTCAAGGGTCTTCAAAAATGCGTTGAAGGCCGACTGTGATAGCATGTGAACCTCGTCAATGATATACACCTTGAAGTTTCCCGTTTGCGGTGGGATCCTGACCTGTTCGGTAAGGTTGCGGATGTCATCTACCGAATTGTTTGACGCCGCGTCGAGCTCAAAAATGTTAAAAGCAAAATCCTCATCGCCACCTGTGTGCTCCATGCCCTCTTCGTTGATCCTTTTGGCAAGGATTCGCGCACAGGTCGTTTTGCCCACGCCTCGAGGGCCCGTGAACAACAGGGCCTGCGCAAGATGATTGCTCTTGATCGCGTTTTCCAGGGTGTTGGTGATCGCCTTTTGTCCCACCACGTCGTCAAAGACTTGCGGTCGATATTTTCGCGCTGAGACAATGAATTGTTCCATGATTTGAGGCTAAAGCGTAAAAGTAAGAAATGAGGTCGCTAATTACAACAAAAATAATCGATTCCAGGGCATCTCTCGAGAGTTTTTTTCAACAATTCCGGGTCTTTTGTTATTTGCCGGCAAGTAGATAATTCCGTAGCTTTAATGGGTACCAAAATTTGTAAATCATGAGAAATATTAAATTGTTATTGCTACTCCTTTTTATGGCTGCTTTCTTTCAGGCGAAGGCTCAGGAAGAATACCGGGTTATGCTGCGGGCAGATGATTTCGGAATGTCCCACGCCGTCAATTTGGCCCTGAAGGACATGGTTCGTTCAGGCATCCCGTTCAATGCCTCGGTGATGATGGTAACCCCATGGGTACAGGAAGCGTCGGAAATCCTCAAGGAAGCTCCGCATGTTTCGATCGGTTTGCACCTGACACTGACTTCTGAATTTGAGCAACTGAAATGGGGACCGATCTCTGGAAAATCAGCAGTTCCCAGTCTTGTGGATGAGCGGGGTTTCTTCAGGACTTCCGTCAAGGATTTTTTACTGAGTGATTATGACCTGAAGGAAGTGGAAACTGAGCTCAGGGCCCAGATAGATCGCGCTATGGCCATGGGCATGAAAGTGGACTATCTCGACCATCACATGGGAATCGCGCGCTCCACTCCCGAGATCGCTGCTGTGGTCGAAAAGCTGGCGAATGAGTATGGCCTGGTCATCTGCAGGTATTTTGATGAGCATATGGCAGCAGACATTTGGGGTCGGCCTGTGGAGAATAAAAAGGCGGCTGTGCTTGATGCCATGGGCGAACTTGAAAAAGACAGGTACAACCTTTTTGTATTTCACACGGCCCATGACAATGCTGAACTCACTCAGCTGGATGATCTGAACACGGATTTGATGTCAGATCCCGCCACGGGAAATTCCATACTTGGCAAACACCGACAGGCGGAGCTTGACGTTTTTTTGTCGGAAGAGCTCAGAAAAGCCCTTAATGGAAAAAAAGTCATGACCTACGGCGATTTGAAAGAGGATCATGCCGATGAGATGCACAGGGGAGGAATAATTCATGCGTCCATCGAGGACGCCCGAGCGGCATATCAGGGGCGCTAGGGGCTTATGATCCGTAGATCTTGTCGTAAAGATGCTTGTAGCGCTTCAGGATCACTTCTCTTTTGGGCTTGAAGGTTGGGGTCAGCAAATCGTTGTCAACCGACCAGACCTCGGGGGCAATTTCAATTCTCTTGATTGTCTCCCACTTTCCAAAATAGCTGTTTCCTTCTTCGATCTCCTCCATGATGCGATCGTGAACCTCTTTGTTCCCGGCAATTTCTTCGATCGTCTCACCGAGTGTCACATCGTGCCTGCGGGCCCACTCCCTGACAAAATCGAAATTGGGCTGCACGATGGCGGCAGGCATTTTCTGCCCTTCCCCGATCACCAGGATCTGTTCGATGAATCGGGACTGTTTCATCTGGTTTTCAAGCAGAGTGGGGGCAATGTACTTTCCACCCGAGGTCTTGAAAATCTCTTTTTTCCTGCCTGTGATACGCAAAAACCCGTCCTTGTCGAGCTCGCCTTTGTCCCCGGTATGGAAGTAATCACCTGTCATGACCTCAGCCGTTTTCTCAGGATCTTTGTAGTATCCCTGCATCACGTTGGGGCCCTTGATCAGAATCTCTCCATCTTCGGCGATTTTGATCTCAACATTGTCGATGGCCTTGCCTACGGTTCCCACTTTGAACAGGTTGTTGGCGTACATGTTGACCGAGACCACCGGTGAGGTTTCGGTAAGGCCGTAGCCTTCCATGACCTGCATGCCCGCAGCAGCAAAGATTCGCGTCAGTCGGGGCTGCAAAGCGGCCGATCCAGACACCATCGTTGTCAGGTTCCCGCCAAGGGCCTCCCTCCATTTGCTGAAGATCAATTTGTTTGCCAGTGCCAATTGCTTCTCATACCACCAGCCGTTACGACCATAGGGCTCGTATTTCAGGCCTACTTCAACGGCCCAGAAGAAAAGCCTTCTCTTGATGCCCGGAAGTTCTGCTCCTTTGGCAATGATGCTGTCGTAGATCTTCTCCAGAAGCCTCGGCACGACACTCATAAAGTTGGGTTTCACCTCCTTTACGTTGTCTGCGATCTTCTCTATGGATTCTGCGTAATGTATGGTGATCCCACTGTAGATGTACAGGTAGTGCAGCATGCGCTCAAAGACGTGGCACACAGGCAGAAAACTCAGAACCGTGCTCTGGCCCTTTACGATGGGTAATCTGGGAATGCTGTCCAGTACATTAGAGACAATATTGCTGTGAGAAAGCATGACTCCTTTGGGGACACCTGTTGTCCCGGAAGTGTAGATTATCGTTGCCAGATCGGATGGTTTGACTTTGTCTTTCAGTGTATCCACCTTCTCCTGGAGCTCAGGATCTGATCCAAGGGTAAAGATATCCTCCCAGAGGTCACAACCCGTCACAGCTTCAAACGAATAGATCCCCTTCAGGCTTTTTACCTGAGGCTTTACCGCGTTGGCCTTGGCAAAAAGCTCTTCATCCGACAGGAAACAGTACTTGACCTCGGCATGATTGAAAATGTATTTGTAATCGTCTTCGCTGATCGTCGGATAGATCGGAACATTGATCGCCCCGATCTGGAGTATGGCCATATCCATGATGTTCCATTCCGTTCGGTTGGTCGTGGAGATCAAAGCGATTCGATCCCCGGCTTTTACGCCCAGTTTCAATAAACCCCGGCTTGCCATGTTTGCCCTTTCCACGAATTCCCGGGATGAGGTGGCTTCCCATTGCCCGGTAGTCTTGGAAACGAGGGACTTGCTCAGGTTGTATGTTTCAAGTTGATAATAGGCGAAATCAAAGATTCGCGTGATAGAATATGACATTGTCCGGTGATTTGAGTGAATTGTGATTTGTGTATCGCAAAATAATTAAATTCTGACAAATCGTAAAAAGGGCCTTCAAGGCTCAAAAAAAAGACCAGGACTCTTGTCTTATCATCTATCAATTATATCTTTGCAGCTTATGACAGCAGGGGTGATTTGCCTTCTGCAAAACGGATCCTTAGATGAAAATATCGTACAACTGGCTCAAAGACTTCCTCAACATTAACCTCGACGCTGTGCGCGTAGGAGAGATACTTACCGATCTCGGACTGGAAGTCGAAGGAATTGAAAACTACGAGTCGATCAAAGGTGGGCTTGAAGGGGTAGTGGTAGGCAAGGTGCTTACTTGTGAAAAGCACTCCAATGCAGACCGTTTGAAAGTGACTACTGTTGATCTGGGCCGTGGTGAGCCGGTTCAGATAGTCTGCGGCGCGCCCAATGTGGAAGCGGGTCAGCTGGTTCCGGTTGCGACCGTTGGGACGACTTTGCAACCGACGGGGGGCGATCCCTTCAAAATCAATAAAGGGAAGATTCGGGGAGAGGTCAGCATGGGGATGATCTGTGCCGAGGACGAGCTCGGTATTGGAGAGAGTCATGACGGGATCATGGTACTCGAAGAGGGAATTGACCCGGGAACTCCTGTCGCGGAGGTTTTTGAGCTCTACAGCGATCATGTTTTCGAGATCGGGCTGACACCCAATCGTGCCGATGCCATGAGTCACCTGGGTGTTGCCAGGGATCTGTATGCGGGGCTTTTGCAGCTGGAGGAGACCAAAAAGAAGCTGAACACGCCATCGGTCAGTGATTTTCATGTCGATGAGCGCACCTACAACATCAAGGTGGAGGTACAGGATTCCAAACTCGTGCCACGATATTGCGGAATTACCATTACCGATCTGAAAGTTCAGGATTCACCTTCCTGGATTCAAAATAGACTTCGTGCCATTGGTTTGAGCCCAATAAACAACGTGGTTGACATTACCAATTACGTTTTGCATGAATTGGGCCAACCTCTGCACGCCTTTGATGCCGACAGAATCAAAAAAGACAAGGTGCTGGTTCGCACACTGCCCACAGGGACGAAATTCACAACCCTGGATGGCGTCGAGCGCGAGCTGCACGAGGAAGATATCATGATCTGTGATGGAGACAGCAACCCGATGTGCATCGGAGGGGTTTTCGGAGGGATCAAATCGGGAGTCACGGAAGAGACGACCTCCATTTTCCTGGAAAGCGCCTATTTCAATCCGGTATCCATACGAAAAACAGCCAAGCGCCACGGTTTGAATACTGATGCTTCTTTTCGTTTCGAAAGAGGCATCGACCCGAATACAGTCGAATACGCGCTGCAGCGGGCGGCCATTCTGATCGCCGAGATCGCAGAGGGCAAGATCGTTTCGGACATCAGTGATTTTTATCCCAATAAAATTGAGGATCATCAGATTCGGCTCTCCTACGACAGGGCTTTTCGCCTGATCGGGGAGGAGATTCCGACAGATACGATGAAAAATATCCTGGCATCGCTCGACATTCGCATCGACAGTCAAACCGAATCCGGCTTGGGCCTGACCGTTCCAGCGTATCGCGTGGATGTGACCCGTGAGGCCGATGTGGTGGAAGAGATTCTTCGTGTTTACGGATACAACAATGTAGAGATTCCCGAGAAAATCAAGACCTCGGTGGAAACCTCGTCCGGTTTGAGCCCTGAAAAAGTGGATATGGTCACCTCGGAGTTTTTGATCTCCAACGGGATATATGAATCGATGAGCAACTCGCTGACTCGACCAGATTACAGCTCTCTTTCAGAGGGGATATCCGAGGAGCGAAACGTCACCATTTTGAATGCCCTAAGCAACGATCTCTCTGTGATGCGCCAGTCTATGCTCTTCGGTTTGCTGGAATCAACGGCTTACAATCTCAACAGGAAGTCGTCGAATTTCAGGTTGTTTGAATTTGGAAACACCTATCACAAATACGATTCCGGATACACGGAGAACAAGCATCTGGCTCTGGTCTTTACGGGCAACAGAACAGGGGATCATTGGGGGTTGCAGGCCCAGGAATCCGATTTCTTCTACATGAAGGGGGTTGTCGCCGGATTGCTCCAGAGGTTGGGTGTCAAGGGAACCCGATATGGGAAAATGAAGAATGACATGATCTCGGAAGGGCTGGCCCTGTATTCAGGGAAAAAGAAACTGGTTGAATTCGGTGTGGTCAGTTCGAATGTGTTGAAGTCTTTTGGCATCAAGCAGGAAGTCCTATTCGCTGATTTTGACTGGGTAAATG
>Ga0272441_10012114_pt1 | contig 12666 bp, 13 predicted proteins | sample SSMProp6N_FD_193582 | JGI IMG/M metagenome (GOLD analysis project Ga0272441, IMG submission 193582) | Marine sediment archaeal communities from Little Sippewissett salt marsh, Falmouth, MA, United States - SSM-Prop-6N | ecosystem: Environmental > Aquatic > Marine > Wetlands > Sediment ...
GAGTAGGAAATGAATACGGATAAGAAACAAAGGAAAAACAGGCTCATGGAGCCGTTTGGTTTAAGGGAATACGTCATCTTTTGGCATGTTTGGCAACGGTAGTTGCGATTGTGGTTTTTAAAGTACTAAAATTTATGCTACCGCCGGGCTCGTCGGTGCTTCAAAAAAAACAGCCCCGGGATCCGGGGCTGTTAAACAAGTAGAGAGAAAATTAAACGCCTCCTTTGAGGACATCCTGCCACTTGGCAAGTTCATCCCACTCACCCAGTTCGGCCAGTTTGGCCTGGGCAGGCCAGGTGCCCGTCATGCCGCGGTGGGTGGCAAAATTCGGCCCTGCATCGTGGATCATCTTCTCCAGCATGCTAATCGGTGCCTCGGATAGCTGCCGGTAGCTGATGATACCCTTGTCGTTGAGGAGGCCTTCGATCTTGGGGCCGATCCCTTCCACTTTTGTGAGGTCCTGCTTTTCAGCCGGGGCTGCAGCAGGCACCGCGGCGGCACCACCAAAGAGTTGCTTGAGGAGCCAGCCGAGCAGCAGCCCAAGGATAAATGCCCCGAGGAGCCATAAGAACCAGGGCCAGAATACGTCAGACCCGTCACATGCCATTGTATTTATTTGAAGTAGTCTCATAATCGTAGTGTTTCAGTTTATGTGTTTATTTGATGATTTGTATGGTGACCCGTCGGTTGCGCTGTTTGTTCTCCGGAGAGTCGTTCGGGGCGGCGGGTTCCGCTTCACCCACGGACTTGATCTCGATCTTGGATTCATCTACGCCCAGCGACATCAGGTGCTCTTTGTATTCCTCAGCCCGCTTCATGCCGAGCTCGATGTTGTATGCTTCCTCCCCGTCGGAGTCGGTATGGCCTACCAATAGCACGCGATCCCCGGTTTCTGCGATATACTCCGCTACCTCTTTGGAGAAGGCATCCACGGCTGGCGTCACGATTTCCTGGTCGGAGTCATACCTGTACAGAATGGCCGTTCTGTCATAGAGCTCAATGACGTCATCGTTTCGGGTGACCCATTTGTACTGCAGTTCGTGCAGCATATTGACCTTGGTGCTTTCGCAGTCATCCACCGGTCTGCGGCCGGTCACGATGTCATCCGGGTTCAGTTCCGTAAAGAGCGCTTTGACCCTTTCGGCCCTTGCCACGCCCTGGCTGGGATCCTCATTGCCAAAATAAGGCCCTACCAGAAGGAGTTTCTTCCCTTCCACCCGGGCTGCAATGATCTCTTGTTTTTTCTCCGGCCAGCCTTCGCTGGTGATGACCGCATCGGTCTGGCAGTCAAAGATCAGCGGGCCATACTGGACCACTTCAACCGGCTCTTCTTCCGGACAACAGACCACGGTGTCCTTGTACCAGCCCCAGGCCAGCCACACCAGTAGCAGGAACAGAAGAAAAAGTAATAATGCAAGTGCTTTTTTCATGTGCTTTAGTTTTGTTAAAAAGTTCAAAAAGGTATGTTAAAAAATCGAGTTATCAAAAATTGAACCCAGCCCCTTAACTATTTGATAAATTGGAGGTTAGTCTTCGTCCTAAATCGCGGTCCGCCAGGGGTTAAATACGCCGGGGATTATGTAACAAAAGTCACAATTTACTAGGGGGGCAAGGCTTAATTTTGTATTTTCAAAATGCAAATATGTTCGGCAAAGGTTCCAGACTCTACAGCATTCTTTTTTTAAAGTGTCCGCGGTGTCACGAGGGAGCTTTCCTGCAGAATCACCCGTATAAACTCAGCAGCATCAACAAGGTGCGGGAGGAGTGCCCCCAGTGTTCTCTGAAGTATAAGATCGAGCCCAGCTTTTACTATGGCTCCATGTACGTATCCTACGCCGTTGGCGTAGCCGTGGCCGTGGCGGTCTATGTGCTCATACTGCTCTTTGGACTTGACCTGGGCATTGCCGGCATTTTTGGAAGCATTGCAGGGGCCCTGGTGGTCCTGATGCCTTATATAGGAGCGGTTTCCAAATCTATATGGGCCAACTTCTTCTTCAAATACGACGGAGAGGTGGCTGCAAAAGTAAAACAAGGCTCATGATACAGGAATTGAAAGCCAGCTATGGCAATCTTTTTGAAGAACCCCTGGTCAATGAAATTGCGCAGGTAGGCACCTTCAAGGAAGTGCCTGCCGGACACAAGCTTATGGAGATCGGGGAGTACATCAAGGGGATGCCCCTGTTGATCTCCGGGGTGATCAAGGTCTTGCGGGAAGACCCGGACGGGGACGAATTGCTTTTGTACTACCTCGAACAGGGGGAAACCTGTTCCATGACCATGAGCTGCTGTATGGGCCAGGCCAGGAGTGAGATCAGGGCCATAGCCGAAACAGATGCAAAGCTCATCATGATCCCCATTCGTAAAATGGAGGAATGGACCGCCAAATACCGGTCCTGGCGGAATTTTGTCTTTGAAAGCTATAACAACCGCTTCAACGAAATGCTCCATACCATTGACAATATTGCGTTCCTGAACATGGATGAGCGCCTGATCAGCTATCTGAAGGAAAAGGCGCGCGTTAACCAGGATTCCATCATCAGAAACACCCATCAGGAGATTGCATATGACCTGCACAGCTCGCGTGTGGTGGTCTCACGCTTGCTGAAGAAGCTTGAAAAGATGGGAAAAATCGAGATCCACCGGAATTACCTGAAGATCCTGGACTTGTAGAAGATCGGACCCCTGCACTGCAGGACGGACCCCAAAAATGACAACCTATGCTTAAGAAATTCTTTCCCATCCTGGAATGGATGCCACGATATGAGAAACAATGGCTTACCGGTGACCTTTCGGCAGGCCTGACTGTAGGGATCATGCTGATCCCCCAGGGGATGGCCTACGCCATGATCGCAGGGTTGCCCCCCGTATTCGGCCTGTATGCCGCCATGATCCCTCAGATCATTTATGCCATCATGGGGACCTCCCGCCAACTGGCAGTAGGTCCTGTGGCCATGGACTCCCTGCTGGTGGCTTCCGGCCTGGGAGCCCTCGCCCTTTCCGGGATCGAGGAGTATATAGCCATGGCGATTTTCCTGGCCCTTTTTATGGGCGTACTTCAACTGGCTTTTGGATTGCTCCGGATGGGGTTCCTGGTCAACTTCCTTTCCAGGCCTGTCATCAGTGGGTTTACTTCGGCAGCTGCTATTATCATTGGCCTGAGTCAGCTGAAGCACCTTCTGGGGACAGATATAGAAGGAAGCAATCAGATCCATATCCTCTTGGCCAATGCGGCCGGCACGCTGGGGGAGACCAACCTGATTACCCTCGGCATCGGCCTGGGGGCCATTATCCTGATCAAAGGGCTTAAAAAAGTCAGCCCGAAGGTCCCCGCTGCTTTGGTGGCGGTGGTGCTCGGGGTTGTAGCCGTGTATTTTTTGGGGCTTTTCAATCAGGGCGTTCGGATTGTGGGGGATGTGCCCGGGGGCCTTCCGGCCTTTGAGCTGCCCGTACTGGAGGTGGGCCGGATCTCACAGCTCTTTCCCATAGCACTTACCCTTGCCCTGATCGCTTTTATGGAAGCAATTTCCGTGGCCAAGGCGGTGGAAGAAAAACGGGGGGAGAAGCATGTCGATGCCAACCAGGAGCTCGTGGCCCTTGGGGCTTCCAACATTGTCGGTTCCTTCTTTCAATCCTACCCCACAACAGGAGGGTTTTCCAGGACCGCCGTCAACGATCAGGCAGGGGCACATACCGGCCTGGCCTCCCTGGTAAGCAGCGCGGTGGTAGGGCTTACGCTGCTTTTCCTGACCCCGGCCTTCTATTACCTGCCCAATGCGGTGTTGGCTTCCATTATTATGGTGGCTGTTTTCGGTCTTATCGATATCAAATATCCCAGGCAGCTCTGGAAGAACCGCAAAGACGAATTCGTCCTGCTGGTGGTTACCTTCCTGCTGACCCTCGGGTTGGGGATCAAAGAAGGCATCCTGCTGGGCGTCCTGCTGTCGCTGTTGCTGCTGGTTTATCGGATTTCCAAGCCCCATATCGCCATCCTGGGAAAAATCCGCGGCACGAATTTCTTCAGGAATATCGATCGCTTTGCAGCGGATGCCGAAGACACCGACGCCTTTCTCATCCTGCGTTTTGACGGACAGCTCTTTTTTGGGAATAAGGATTACTTCCGGGAACGACTTCTCAGGCAGATACGAAAGAAGGGGCCTTCCCTGCGGTATATCATCCTGAATGCGGAGGCCATCAACTACATAGACAGCAGTGCCGTATTTATGCTGAAGGCGCTGATTAGGGAGATTAAGTCGGAAGATATTCGGTTTGTGGTGGCAGGAGCCATTGGGCCTACCCGGGACATCCTGTTCCGCAGCGGGCTGATTGAAGATATCGGATCGGAAAACCTCTTTGCAGACACCCTGCAGGCATACAACCACTGCAAGCAGGCGGGAAGCCGGTCTGAAGTGGAAACCCGGATCGCCACGCAGACGGCTGCTCGCCCAATGTAACCTAAGTCACTGAAGGACTGCAGACTGATGCTTAATTTAGTGCGAGATAATCTAATCAAAAAATGTAAGAGATATGAAAGTTGAACAAATCTATACAGGCTGCCTGGCCCACGCAGCATACTACATTGAGAGCAAGGGAGAGGCCGCGGTTTTCGACCCTTTGCGTGAAGTACAGCCCTACATCGACCGGGCACAGATCGACAATGCCGAGATCAAATACGTCTTTGAGACCCACTTTCACGCTGACTTTGTCAGCGGGCATCTGGACCTGCAGAAGAAAACTGGAGCCGAGATCGTTTTTGGACCCAACGCAAAACCCGGCTATGATGCCCTGGTGGCAGAAGATGGTCAGGTATTCACCGTAGGGGATTACAAGGTCAAGGTAATCCACACCCCCGGGCATACCATGGAAAGCACGACCTACCTGCTGATCGACGACAAGGACGAGATGCATGGGATCATTACCGGAGACACGCTCTTTATTGGGGATGTTGGACGTCCGGACCTGGCCCAGCACGTGGTCTCTGACCTTACCGAGGAAAAGCTCGCCAACCACCTGTATGATTCCCTTCGCAACAAGATCATGCCGTTGCCGGACCACCTGATCGTGTATCCGAACCACGGAGCCGGTTCTGCCTGTGGAAAGATGATGAGCAAGGAGACCACCGACACCCTGGGGAACCAGAAAAAGGTGAATTACGCCCTCCGGGCAGACATGACCCGGGAAGAGTTTATCAAAGAACTGCTTACCGGGCTTACCGCCCCTCCCGGGTATTTCCCACAGAATGTCCTTATGAATATTCAGGGATATGAGTCCCTGGACGAAGTTATGGAACGCGGCACCCAGCCCCTGAGCTCAGAAGCTTTTGATGCGGCAGCCAACGAAACCGGGGCCCTGGTGCTGGACACCCGCGATGCGGAAGATTTTGCCAAAGGATTCATTCCGAACAGCATCAATATTGGGCTGGAGGGGAACTTCGCCCAGTGGGTGGGTGAAATGATCCCCGATGTGAAACATCCCATCCTGCTGGTGACCTATCCGGATAAAGAGGAAGAAGCCGTTACAAGATTGTCCCGTGTGGGTTATGACAATACCCTTGGGTTCCTCAAAGGCGGGTTTGACACCTGGAAGAAGGACGGCATGGAGGTAGAAACCACTAACAGGGTTTCTGTGGAAGAGGTGCTTAGCCAGCACGAGAAAAACCAGTTGCCCGTGATCATCGATGTCCGCAAGAAAAGCGAATTCGATTCAGAGCACCTGATCGACGCGGTGAACATCCCGCTGAACGAGATCAACCAGCACCTGGCTGAGATCCCGAAGGATAAGCCATTCCTGTTGCATTGTGCAGGGGGATACCGAAGCATGATCGCCTCATCCATCCTCAAACAACGGGGCTGGAGCAATTTCGCAGATATCGAAGGCGGATTTGATGAATTGAAGGAGACTTCCATTCCGAAGTCTGAATACATCTGTCCTACCACCATGTTATAAGGGACTGGCATACTTGATGTTTTGGCCCGCCTGGTAACAGGCGGGCTTTTTTATTATGTAACTTCGGTTACTGTGCGGGCGGATGTCCCGGTTTATTTTTGTGTCATAAAATTAAAAGCATTCAGATCATGACAATTGAACAAATTTATACGGGTTGCCTTGCTCAGGGAGCCTATTATATAGAGAGCAATGGCGAGGCGGCAATCATTGACCCGCTTCGGGAAGTAAGCCCTTATATCAAGCGTGCCCGGCAGGATGATGCAGAGATCAAGTATATCTTTGAGACGCACTTCCATGCGGACTTCGTAAGCGGCCACGTGACCCTGGCCAAAAAGACAGGGGCACCCATCGTTTATGGCCCATTGGCCAACCCCAGTTTTGAGGCCATAATCGCCGAAGACGGACAGGAATTCAAGGTGGGAGACCTTACCATCGTGGCACTGCACACCCCGGGGCATACCATGGAAAGTACGACGTACCTCCTGAGGGATGCCGACGGAAAAGACCACGCCATATTCAGCGGGGACACCTTATTCCTTGGAGATGTGGGACGTCCGGACCTGGCGCAGAAAGCTGCAGACATGACCCAGGAACAATTGGCCTCCACGCTTTTTGACAGCCTGCGTGAGAAAATCATGCCCCTGGCGGATGACATCACTGTTTATCCGGCCCACGGGGCGGGATCAGCCTGCGGGAAGAATATGTCCAAGGAGACGGTGGATACCCTGGGGAACCAGAAAAAGACCAATTACGCCCTCCGGGAGGATATGACCCGGGAGGAATTCGTAGCCGAGGTTACCGAAGGCCTGATGCCTCCACCCCAGTATTTCCCACTCAATGTAAAATTGAACAAGGAAGGTTATGAGGATATAGACAATGTCCTGGAAAGGGGAACAACCGCCCTGAGCCCGGCAGCCTTTGAAGCCGCGGCCAACGAGACAGGGGCTATTGTGCTGGATGTGCGCAACCAGGACGATTTTGCCAAAGGCCATATCCCAAGATCCATCTTTATAGGATTGGACGGAAGCTTTGCTCCCTGGGTTGGTGCCCTGGTAGCCGATGTTGCCCAGCCTATTTTGCTGGTGGCTCCGCCGGATCGGGTGGAAGAGGCCGTAACCCGTCTGTCCCGGGTTGGGTTTGACAACACCCTTGGATACCTGGAAGGCGGTTTTGAAGCCTGGAAGAAGGCATCCATGGAGTATGATACGGTCAGCCCGATCAGCGTGGTGAAACTGCAGAAACTAATGAAAGAAGATACAGGCGTTCGGGTTTTCGACGTGCGCAAGGAAAGCGAATACCTCTCAGAGCATCTGGTGGATGCCGAGAATACCCCCCTGGATTACCTGAATGATTACCTCAGCGGATTTCCGAGGGAAGAAGTGTTTTTCCTGCATTGTGCCAGTGGGTACAGGAGCATGATTGCCGCTTCCATTTTGAAGAGCCGGGGCATTCACAACCTGATAGACATCAAGGGGGGCTTTGAAGCCATCAAGGAAGCCGGTCTTCCGGTTACGGATTACGTTTGCCCTTCCACGCTTTAGCGTAATTGCAGGAAGTTCAAATTTTTTGAGTTGTGTAACTATTGTTACTGTGTCCGTGCCAGGGCTGCCCTAAATTAGGGGTGTGGTTGAGTAAAGACCCTCAAAATAGCAAAGAGCTTGTCCCGGACAAGTCCATCATATTTTAATGGTTGAGTTGATTGTTTTTAGTGAGGAAAGCGGCCTGTTCTAGTGGGCCGCTTTCTTTTTGCAACAATATGTGCTCGGCCTGATATTAAATAAGAAAGGTCATGAAAAACGTTATTATGCTCGGGCTTCTTGCCGGGGTGCTGATCGGCTGTGGGGGTGATCCCCAAAAGAAAAAAGAAACCGTCCAACCCGAAAAGGATGGGCAGCAGGCCTCGGTGGTGGACTACCGCAAGCAAGGCATGGATTACGCGATGGCCGTGCAGGGTGCCCTGGGGAAGACCCTTCAGGGAAAGATCCGGGAAACCGGGACGGCAGGGGCCATAGAATTCTGCAATGTACGGGCACTCGCCATCACCGACAGCGTTGCCCGGACCCTTGGCGCCTCAATCAGCCGGATTACCGATCAGCCCCGCAACCCACAAAATCGTGCCAATGCAGAGGAAATGAAGTTTATCTCCAACTTCAGGGCCGAACTTGTTGCCGGGCAGGCCCCGGAACCCCTGATCGTGCGCCAGGACAGCCTTACCTATTTCTATTACCCGATCCTGACCAGCAACCTGTGCCTGCAATGTCACGGGAAACGGGATTCAGACATTGCCCCGGAGGTATACCAAAAACTCCAGATGTTGTACCCGGAGGATAAGGCAGTTGCCTATTCTGCCAACCAGCTGAGGGGGTTGTGGAAAGTGGCTTTTAACGAGTAACGACAATAATAAAGACGGATTATGAAAACACTGGGCCTGATAGGGGGAACTTCCTGGCATGCGACTCTGGAGTACTACAAATTGATCAACGAAGGGGTAGGGCGCCTCAGGGGCACCCAGGGCAATCCGGAACTCATTATTTACAGCATCAATATCGAGATCATGAGGTCCATGGACCTGGACCGCATCCATGCCAAGTATCTGGAAGTGTCCGAGAAACTGATCGGGGCCGGAGCGGAGGGAATCCTGATCTGCGCAAACACCCCCCATCTCACCTATGACTATGTGCAGCCGAAAATCGGGGTGCCCATCCTGCATATCGCAGATGCCACCGGGAGGGAGGCAAAGCGGCTTGGGCTGAAAAAATTGGGCCTGCTGGGCAATCGCCCTACCATGACCGGTGATTTTATCCCCGGCGTGCTGCAATCCGCCTATGGCATTGAAACCATGATCCCCGAATCCCATTTCCTTCCCAAGGCCCATTACTTCATATCAAAGGAACTAACCCAGGGCAAATTCAGCGAGAAAGCCAGGAAGTTCTTCCTCGAACAGATCGAGCTGTTGAAGGCTCGTGGAGCCGACGGGATCATTCTCGGGTGTACCGAACTTCCCTTGCTCATCGATGCGACCCAGGTTGAGGTTCCCACCCTGCCCACTACGGACCTGCATGCCCGCATGGCTGTCGATTTCATCCTCAACTGAGAGGATCACGCCTGGTTTCCCCCTACTCCTCTTTTGAGGTCTTTCCGAAACCGTAAAGGTTTTGGTGGATGAAATCCTTCGGGAACTTATCATCTCCGGGGAAGCCAAGGGGAACGGTTCCGCTGTCCTCCGGAATGTAGTTCGTTTTAAAGATATAATCCCAGAGGCTCAGGCTGATTCCGAAATTCACCCCGTAAGAACCCTTTGGCAAAGTATAGGCATGGTGGTAGAGGTGCATTACCGGGTTGTTGAAAACATACTTCAGCGGTCCCCAGGTGATCTTGATGTTGGCATGGTTCAGGTGACCGATGGAAATAGCGGCAAAGTGCACAATATAGGCCTGTTCCGGTTCAAACCCTCCCAGGATCATCACTCCGAAGACCTTCAGGGGTTTATAGAGTACGTTTTCCATCCAGTGGTAGCGGAGGTGGGCTGCAAATCCCATTTCCTTCACGCTGTGGTGGACCTTGTGGAAGTTCCACAGGATTGGATATTTATGCAGCAGGACATGGGTGAACCACTGCACGAAATCCAGCACAATGAAAAACGCCAGGAGCTGCAGCCACATGGGCCATGCGCCGATATCCACGATGGCGAGGCTCTTGGCGGTAATGCCAAATTCCCCGAAGGCCAACCCCAGGATCTCATAGATTCCGCTGATAACGATAGCGAAAATGAAGAAGTTAAAGAACATATAGAACGCATCCAGCCAGAAATCCTGCCGGAAAATAGACTGGTTCTTTCTCCAGGGAAAGAGGATTTCAAGCAACCAGACCACTAAAGAGATGGCGACCAGGCCCCAAAAGTAGTTTGTGTACCAGGGCACTTCAAACAGGATTGACTTCCAGGTCCATTGAAGGGTGCCCAAAAACGAATTTCCAAAAGCATCAAAATATTTTTCCATAGCTATTGCATTATTGTAGTGAGACTATCTATTTCTAAAGGAGCCCCTTCAAAGGAACTCCATTCCAACCAGGAGCCGTCATAATTGTGCACCTGTTGGTATCCAAGTAATTGTGTGAGTACAAAGGTAGTGTGCGCAGAACGAACTCCCGAATGACAGTAGGTAACAATAGGACTGTTTTTATCTTCGGGAAGTCGCTTGTAGATGCGCTTTAATTCTTTAACGGTTCGAAAAGTGTGGTCCCCGTGAAAACGAATCCCATCTGCCCAGTCGACATGGATGCTTCCGGGAATCCGCCCGGCTGCTTGGGCCCCTGCTTTGATGCGCTTTCCGGAGTATTCGTCTGGGGTACGCACATCCACCAGGGTCCAGTCAGTTTCATCCAGGAGGGAAAGCAGGCTGTCCCGTTCAATCCTGAGGCTGGGAGCCCCGTCACCCTTAAAATGGAAATTCGTCTGCGGGTAGTGGATCTCTTCCTCGCTGAAAGGTCCTTTCAGGGCCTCCCAATTTTTCAGGCCTCCGTTGAGCATCCGGACGTTTTCATGCCCGTATACCTGAAGGACCCACCACAGTCGGGCGGCATTGACGCCGGCTTGGTCGTCATAGAGGATCAGCGTATCCGCTGAGTCAATACCCCGGTTGGAAAACAGGGATTCCATCTTTTCCCGGGGGGCAATCATCCCCCTGACCGGTTGGGAAGCATCCTCGATGTCCGAACGCCATAAACGGATGGCACCAGGAATATGGCCCTTCTCATAAGCTTCCTGCTCCCTGAAATCGATGATCTTGATTTGGGCATTCCCGGCCATGGCCATGAGTTCTGCAGGTTCCACCAGGGCTTCCGGATTGAAATAGGCATCGACGCTTTCAACCGCCGGTGCTTCAACGGTGGCCTGGGGTTCTTTTTCCTTGCAGGTGATCAGGAAAAGGGCCAGTATGATGTAACTACTCCGCCAGTACATACCATTCAATATCTGTAAGGTTCTGCCGCCGTCCTTTTTTCTGCGGGGCATAGTAGGTGGCCAGGTAGTCGACGATGATGTCTTCGTTCTTGCCCAGGTCCCATAGGTTCTGTGTTTCCTGCATCCAAACGATGGTGGCGCGCCATCCCTCTTCATTCATGCGGTTTTGGGTGACCAGCTTTGCCGAGTGGCAGTTGGTGCAATTGTTCACTACGGTCATAAGCCCTTCACCCTCCACGAAGCCGGTGCGGACATGTATACCGTTTTCGATCTTGTCAAAGTCGTCCTCCGTTTCCACCGGTGCGACCACAGCAACTTCAGGGGCTGGCCGGAAGGCGGATAAGGTAGGGTCTATCATCACATAGACCAGGAAGGCTCCCACCACCATGAACATCGCAAAGATGATGCCCATCATGCGGGAGATGGCCCGTGCGCTTTGCTCAAATTTATTTGTGGGGTTCTCCATCAGACAACCTTTATTGCTATACGGTGACAGGCATTGTTCAAATATCCCTTGGGGTTCCATCCGGGTAACACCATAGGCTGTGCATTGCCCCGGCTGTCAATGGCCCGGGCCCAGAGTTCGTAATACCCGGTCTTGGGAAAGGATGCTTCCCCGGAAAAATGCTGCCAGGCGAGCCTGTTGGCCGGAGCCTCCAGATCACAATCCTGCCAGGTACTTCCGAAATCAACGGAGTACTGCATTTTTGAAACTTCCAGTTCGCCGGCCCAGGCATGTCCCCTGAATGCAAGACGCTGACCCTCTTTAAGGGTTGCGCCGGTTTTGGGATAAGTGATCAGGGATTTAACCGGCATGGATTCAATAATGCACATATCTTCATCAGCTACCTTGGTGCCCGGGGCCACGGGATTGCAGGGAACCCGGTAAGAAGTCCCGGTCATCTTGGCCCCGTCGTGGACCTTGTTGCGGACACTGATCCCGGTGAGCCATTTTCCCGATACGGAAGCAGGCCAGCCTCCGGCTACCAGGCGCAACGGATGCCCGTGAGCCAGCGGGATGTCTTTTCCATTCATCTGAAAGGCCACAAGGGTCTCATCCTGCAGGGCCTTTTCCATGGGCATTCCCCTGGAGATAGGTTCTTTTTTCGGGTCTCCGCTTAAATGCGTGTCAGCGGCATGGTAACCGATATAAACCGCATCCCCTTTAACATCCACCTCTTCCAGGAGGTCCCGCAGGCGCACCCCTGTCCATTCCGCAGAAGATACTGCCCCTACCGACCATTGGTTGCCTTTGGCAGGGGGGTCAAATTCGCTCCGTCCATTGCCTCCGCATTCGATGGTGAGCTGGTAGGTGTGATGCTCAAACCTAGATTTAAGCTCTGAGAGCGTAAAGATTTTCTGGTTCCGGACAGACTCTCCGTCAAAGGTCAGGGTCCATTGGGAGGGATCCACATTCTCGGGAATCTTGCCGTTATTCCTTATAAACATGGAGCGGTTCGGGGTGACCCGGTCGTCCAGCAGGTGCGCAAGGGATTCAATATTCCAGGGTTTGTCATTAAGGACTACCATTTCAGGGTCCTTGTCAAACATCTTGAACGGGTCCGGATCCTGAAGTCCCAGCGGAATGTATCCGTCAGGCAGGTGTTTCCCAAAAACAATTTCAGCTCCCAGCAGAGCACTCAGGGCAGTGAGGCCGGAATTTTGCACAAATTTTCGTCGGTCCATCCGATAATCATTTTAAATAGCTGATAAACTTATGGCTTTTATCAAAATAGTACTGTAACCTTGGTTACAAATCGGTT
>Ga0272441_10012115_pt1 | contig 12666 bp, 24 predicted proteins | sample SSMProp6N_FD_193582 | JGI IMG/M metagenome (GOLD analysis project Ga0272441, IMG submission 193582) | Marine sediment archaeal communities from Little Sippewissett salt marsh, Falmouth, MA, United States - SSM-Prop-6N | ecosystem: Environmental > Aquatic > Marine > Wetlands > Sediment ...
TTGAGTGAATATGCTAGCCAGCCGCTGCAAAGGGATGGGCTGACGCCCGCCGATGAGCCACATCGTTGTCACTCAGGCCATGACATATTTAGCAGAGGAGTTGAACTTGAGCATAGAGAAGCATTTCAAACTAGGGCCTGTCATAATCAGCTGCAAATCAATTGGGCGTGACTTGTCTCCCGCTATACCGTTTTCCTGTGTAGACGGCGCAGGAATCGGCGATAAGGACACAACGCCCGCGTGACCGTCTTGATGCGATAGTGCTGGAAGGCGTCTTAGTCTCCATTCAGATGGATCCCCCGCAGGTGCAGCATCGCCTGGGCCCCGAGAATGCGCCATCGCATTCCTGCCCCTTCCATCCGGTCCTTGACCACGTGCCGGCACGCGCCGTCCACCACCCCGCTACCAATCGGATATCCCTACGACAGGCACACATCGTACCGCATGTAAGACCGGTTGTTCTCCAGATACGTGAAGTTGATCCCGCTTGGACTTCTTGAGCTTGTGCTTGGTCCCCATCTGCCGCAGGCCGCCGAGAGCCAATGTCCCGACGCCCAGCGCTACGAGCTGTTCCCAAGCCGCAAGAGCGAAAAGAATCTGCACATATACGAAAAGTGCGGCTGCCGCATTTTCAGCCGCAAAGTGATATCTGGCAAACTGACCATAGTGTTCCTGGAAAGGACAATCCCGGATGACAAACACGAACCATCAATGTGCAATAGGATTGAACGCCCTGACGGGATTGCTCCATGCCTTCCAGGCTGGGCGTATTGAGCATCGAGATCTGGAGCACAAGGAGTATCAGCGGCACACTGCAGAACTGTTTCGGGACTGGGACCGGCATTTTCCCGGATTTCCGGATCGCTATGTCTCCCCTACCTCCATTCGGGGTCTGCTCTACAAAGGCGAAAGGGACGCCTACCTAAAGTCAATCATCGTACGCCTTGTTACGGCTGCCGAAGGAGGCGAGAACACCATCGTCAATCCGGCGTGCGTTTTCGGCAGACATGCGCGGGATCTGGCACGGCGTTTGCCCCGGTCTCGTGTCATCGGAACGGATATTGATCCAAAGTGGAATTGGTTTTATGAGAAGGTACTGCGAAAGGATAATCCGCCTAACTTCGAGTTTGTACGGGACAACATCTTCGCTCCGAGGCTGGATGGACAACCGACAGCGGTAGCGTTTTTTGGAGCCTGCGGTTCTTTGTCGGACGGTGCCATGGACTATGCGATGAAGACAGACGCACGGTACGTGATCGGCAGAACCTGCTGTCACGTAGGCACCGGCGGCAATTGGGAGATTCTCATGAGGGACAACCATGTGGACCGGCTCTCTCGACTCTATTACCGGTTCATTGCAGCCCGTCGTAAGAAGGAAAAATATGTGGGATTCTATTTTTGCGATCAATATGCAAAGGAACACTACCCGAGAAGCGCAGCAGCCAGGCAGCTCAGCAATTCTCAGACCTTTCGGGAAGTGTGCAGCAGTTCCATCAACAGCGACATATGCAGGGCGATCATCGATCTGGATCGGTATTTGTATCTGTCGGAACAGGGATACCATGTGTGGTGTCGTGGCGAACTGTTTGTGGCGGAAAGAAAGTCCAGGTAGTTCTCCCTGTGACCCCATATGAGAAGTGTCAGTGAATAGCACAGTGCCTGAGTTTCCTGTTGGACTCCATACGCTCAAGATGAGGGAATACCGTGCACATTCGAAGGTTCCTGATGCGCTGACTCTTGTCAAATAGAGGCCAAAGCTGGCTCTGTCGCCTTAGGGGTGATGCCTGACGAGTATTTCGAGTGGCGTGATAGGTTGTGGCGTGGATCGACCAACCTTGCCCGGTACCGTTCCTTACCAGTAAGGAATACGCGCGCGACGCTCGGGCCCTCAAGGCGCGTTCCGAGCATCTCGTGTAGGATCTTGGCTGTGCGCGCCCAGAGCGGACACGTGCGGATTTTTCGCCCCTTACCGTGGAACCGGGCGGCCGGGGATGTGCCGAGGCTGAGATCCGCAACTGTCAGTTCGGCCGCCTCCGTAGCTCGCGCGCCGGTATTGTAGAGGAAGAGCAGCAGAGCGTAGTCTCGGCAACCCTGAGCACGGCGGCGATCGGGAACCGCGAGCAGAGCGTCCATCTCGTGCTTGTCGAGGTAGGACATCACGGGCGTGGCGGTGCGACGAAGCGGGATCGCCTGGATCTGCGCGGCGTGGTCTACGAGCTCGGGTACGAGACGCCCGATGAACCGAAACAGCGAGTGGAGGGCGGCGAGGCGCTGGTTCCGTGTGGCAATCGAGTTGCCACGCTCCTGCTCAAGGTGGACAAGGAAGCTGCGCACGATCGTCGCCTCGACCTGTTCGACGATGACCCGGGTTGGGTCAGTCGAGTGCTTGTCGGCAACGAAATCGAAGAGCAGACGGATCGTGTCGCGGTAGCTCTTCTGGGTATTGGGCGTGAGGTTGCGGTCGGCGATCAGCTCTTCGAGAAGAAACCGACGGACGAAAGGTCCGATCAGATTGTAGTCAGACATCGTGGTTCTCCTTATCGCCGACGGCCGCGTAGCGTTCGAAGCACTTTGATGCCTCGGCGAGCAGTTCAGCGGTCATGGTGAGATAAGCCTGCGCGCCAGAAACATTGGCGTGGCCCAGATAGATCGATAGCAACGGAAGGCACGCCTGGATGTCCGCGCCCTCGCGGTACCAGGCGACCAGCCGATGCACAGCAAAAGAGTACCTCATGTCATGAAGCCGTGGTTGCCAGCGGGCGCTCGGTAGGCTTCGAATCCCGGCATGCTCGCGAAGTCGGACGAAGATCTTTTCGAGCCTGCTGAGCGAGATCGCGCCGCCTGTGCGCGAGGCGAAGACGTCCTAACGTCAGGTGATCTGTGGCAATATGGGTTACGCATACGATTCCTGATGGGATGTCTGGGCCGCGCCGCCGAGTTCCCGCCCAATCACACAGTAGGCTTCCAGAACATGGGCTTTCATGCCCTGCAGCTCCTGCGCGGAGATTCGGCTCTTGCGCATCCTCAGCCTCACTTTGTCCTCGTAGTCGTTTAGCGCATCCACGTCGATTTCCAAGTACGGATCGTCCGCCGGCACGTAGGTCCGGCCCCAGGCGTCGAAATCTGCCAGTCCATATCCCGCCGATTCCAAAGTCTTCCCGACTATGTCCAAGTCCAGCGCGATCTCGGCCTCGATCTGGACCTGGTAATGCCCCAGGTGCGCCGGGTCATCACGGACTCGTAGCCTGCCGCTGTCCATATTGACTATCTGGCGAGGCAGCTTTATAAAGCCGATGGTTCGGTGTCCGTGGTTGATGCATGAAGGCCGGCATCCAGCAGTCCGTTTCGTTCTCGAAAGGCCCGCATATTCTTTACCCCTTCCTCTTTCAAATTTGATTCCTCAACACGATTGATTTAACCTCTTATTTAATATCAAGTTACAGAAGCCCCATCCCTTGCTCCTGAAACCACCCAAGATCGAATCCGATTCATTCCCGTGTTGATCCTACCCCGCCAATGCAGCCCTACATCGGATTCCCCTTCCCTGACCTGCCTTGGCTCTCAGCCTCCTCCAATCCCTGACCCCATTTGACCGGTCCCACCGATTGCTCAAGTCGCATGTCGCACAGAGTGAATAGTCGCATGTCCACGTGCGGATACTTCCCTCTTTGCCATCGTCGTAGCCCAGCACATCCCTGCCGGCGGCGTCTACACCCCCCAACAGAAGTCCCACCACATGCACCGGTGGCCGTCCAATTCCCTGATGCAGCAGTCCTTGCAGACCTTGACGCGGACCGGTCTGCGTCGTGACGGCCCGGCCAAACACCACCCCGCAGGCGTGTTCCTGACCAGGTCCCATCGCTGGCAATCCGCAGATGGCGTCTTCCTGTCGCACAGACAGCACGGGTCGGGGTCCGGCAGGCCGAGTGCTCTCGCCCAGTGCTCCTGCCAGCGTTCCGACTCGACCGGCCCTGGCGGCTGCCTGCGGGCGGCCGTCATAGCTTGCCCGCCTCCTCCAACTCGGCCTTGCGCCGGGCTTTCATCTCCTGGATTTTCGCCAGGTAGTACGCGTCCCAAAACTGCATCGCCATCACCCCCGCGTCAACCTAAGGCGGAATTCTTAACCTGCCGCGGTAGGTTCGCGTGGCGTTAGGCAGAGTTATGGATTCCGCCAGCCGTGCGGGGGTGATGGCGGCTTTGGGACGCGGTCGGGGCGAAAATGCACGGTGAAAGCCTACCAGGCCGATTCCGCCGGGAAAGAAAGAGCAGAGCCTCCGCCTGGGTCCGGCCACCCACCAGCGGCCAAAGTCTCGGCAGAGGCCCTATGAGCGTGCCTTGGCTACAGTTCCTTTTCGAGGGTGTTCAGGGCGTTGCTAAGCTCGCACAGAACGCTTATGTACAATTGCATAATCTCCTTGAAGGTCACGCGGTCGTGGGGGTTGTCCACTGCCCGGAATTCCCGGAGTCGGTCGTCCCGGTAGTAAAGCTTCTCGCCGATTCGCACCTTGGGTAGTTCTATCACCATCGTCTCACCTCCTTCACCTTCACAAAACATGATGGCCTGACCGCCGGCCCCATGGCTTTGGCGGCGGGCTGTCTCCAACCAAGCCGCGTGCCGGGTCCGCAAGCCATCACCTCCGCGTTGACCTGAGGCGGAATGCTTAACCTGCCGCGATAGGCTCGTCCGGCGGTAGGCAGAGTTATGGATTCCGCCAATAGGAGCGGAGGTGGTGGCGGCACGATCACGTGGCTGGGAAGAGGCGACCCGGCGAGAGCCTAAGCGGCAACGCGTTGGTATGGAGACCGGCTCCAAGCCGCCCGGAGCCATGCCACCCACCTGTCCCGGTAGGCGGCCAACCGACGTCAACCGGTAGGTCCGCCGTATCGCCCCTGGCCCTACCGGTAGCGGACCCGGCCATAGGCCAGGGGAGGCCGCCCACCAACCACTCGACGGCACGGCCGGCACTCAAGACCCACCGCCGACCCGCGCGCCGGCAGCGCTACAGCCACTTCGCCACAGGGCCCACCTCCCGGGCTACGCGCCGGACCTCGAATACAATGCCACAGTCCCTGCACTCCCAGAAGCGGCCGAGATCCCAGGAAGCACACTCGTCCACCGGCTCAATGTCGCCGCCCTGGCACCTGGGGCAGCAGAGGCACTGGCGATCGGCGCAATCCAGCTCGGCCAGCCGGGCTTTGCCTTCCTGCGGCGTCTGGTTGATTCCGGGCATGGTCAATCACCTCCAGGTGCACCGCGAGAGGTGATTGGGCCAGGGGAATCAAGCCCTGGCAGGGATCCGGCCAGGTGGGCTCGGTGGTCCATCACGTACACCGAGTCGAAGCCCAGGGCCTCCAGTTCATCCCGGGTCGGCCTGTTCCTCTGGAAGACCCACCATAGACGCTCGACCTCTGCGGGCGGGAGCCGGCCCGTGCTCGAAGAGCGCACCAATACCTGTTCCAGTCGCGGGTTAAACAGCACGAACACCTTTTCATATCTCTTGGCCACCCCCTGCAACGCATGCCGCCGCGCCTGAGGCGACAAGTGGCAGGCGTCCAGGACCACACTCAGCCTGCAACGCAACGCTGCTGCTTTCTGCCTCGCGAAGGCCTTCCACACCGCAGGCTCGGGTCGGCTGTGGTCGAAGCTCATGCCCAGACGCTGTCTGATCCGCTCGGAGCTGACGATGTTGAACGCACCAAACAGTGCGTTGGCAAACGTGCTCTTGCCTGCATGGCTGGGACCGCACAGCACCACCATTCTGGGCCGGGACGACGGCTTCCGAAGGACCTCCACCAAACCCGCCTCATCTCTCACCAGGAGCCACGGCACGTGCTGACGGCGAACACGATGGTACATCTTCCTGCCGACTGGCCTGATCATGCGCCCGCCTCCTTGTTCCGACCACTCTCAAACAGCTCCGGTGCGATTTCGACCAGGGTCTTGGGCTGCCAGTACAGGTCGCGCTCGACCGGCAGTCCCAACGGTCCACGCACGTTCTCCAACTCACGAAGGTTGAAGTAACCGAACTCTTTGACGTGGCCCTCGACCAGACCGAAGAACGTGTCCTCGCCGTCGAACTCCAGTCCCCACCAGGTCCAGTTCGAGTCCGGCGTAAAGAACTTCACGTACGCCACGGCCTGGCTCCCCTTATCCTCCTGGCTGTACAAGGGCGGTAACCGTCGGCGGAGCTCTTCAGTCAGCAGCTTGTGCCGCCTGCCGACGCGGGGTCCTGCCGCGACGATCATGGTTGACACCTCCCTGTCAACTTAAAGAGTTTCTGCTTGGCGCTAAGCCTCTCTGTCTCGCAACCGGCTTCGGCCAGCAGTCGTTCCCCAATGGTCATGCCACCGCCTCCTTGGTCTTGACCCGGGCAGGGGCCGGGCACCATCCCACCCCTGTCCCAGGCATCATGAACAGCGCTTGGCTGCTCTGTGCACTGCTTTCTTTCCTTGCTTCGTTGATTTCTCGCATAGTGCAATCACCTCCGCGTAGTCCACTCGCGGAATCCTTTACCTGCCGCGGCAAGTTCGTCCAGCGTTAGGCAGAGTTATGGGTTCCGCGCACGATCGGAGGTGATTGCAGGCCGGGAAATCAAGCAAAGGGAAGGTAGTGCCCAGATGAGCCTGCGCTGTGCGAACTGGCATCAGGCCGGAGCCATCGGGCCTCGTGCGACAGGCGTACCCCGGCCTCAATGCCGGGGCTACCAGCCTACGCGTCCGGGTGCAAAACCCGCCCCCGGGCCTCGTGGGCGTCCTCTTCCCGCTCCAGGGCTCGCCACAGTTCGCTGCGTCCCGGCTCGGCCACCGCAAAAGGCAGCCGTTGGGCCAGTCTGAGCACCTCGGGCAACTCGAACCGGTTATTGCTGCACGCCTTGACGCTGCCGGCCTCGTCCACCACGATCAGGTGGTACGTATCCGACTCCAGCGCGCCGGTGTGCTTGCTGATGTCCTTCCAGCAGCCCTTGCCCACCGGCTCCCAGGACCCAGTGCTATCCGGGTCGCTGTGTGATGCGGACCTGACGACGCATAACGAGGTCGTCTGGATCCCGGTCCAGCGATGCAGGGCCTCCGCCGCCCGGTTAGCTCTGATTCGGCCGATGTCCACGGCGTCTTTATATCTCATTCTTGTCACCTCCTCTTGGTTTTATCATCCCGCGTCGTCCGCCCTGGTCGCCCTTTCGATGCTGGCTGAATAACTGCTCGCTGCGCTGCGTCCGTTGGAAGACCTCTATGCGTTCGTCGATCAGGGCACAGAGCACCTTGATGTTGTCGAGCAGCTCAACCCAATTTGTGGTGTGTTGGGCCTGCTGGGCGTTGTGGATAATGGCATCCCAGAGCTCCTGCGTTCTGAGCCATTCGAAATCCCTCATATCAAACCTCCATTCTTCTTGAGGGCCGGTCCCGTCTTCCGGAACAGGGCCGACCCCTCCGTGCTGCATGGGCTACGGGGCTGACCGTTCGAAAGCGTCCAGGGCCCGCAGCGTCACCGTGGCACATATCTCCACCAGTTCCATCCGCTGGACCGCTGTTACCCTGTCTGTCACCCCGACCTCGCCGCTCCAGATCAGCCAGGTAAACCGCCGCCGCGTGTGGCCGTAACTGGTCTTGTGGATCTCAAGGCTCTTGGCTTTCGTCGCCGAACACTGACGGATCACGTAAATCCATTCGATGTCTCGGCGAACATCCCGGAACGCATCTTCAGGATGGCGTAGCCACTGGCCCAGCGAAGCCGCTCCTACGGCCTGCAGTGCCTGGTCGGCATCCGCCGTGCGAAGCGCCTCGATCAGCTCGGTTCCCAAGTCAACCGGTCCACCGTCACGGTCCTTCAAATACACGCCGTATTCCTCACCGGCCCGCACGCACACGATTGCTTTCTCAGCCATATTCCTTCCCCTCCTTGCATTGAAACGAACTTCGTTTCACCGAAGCTCGGAAGCCGGCATATGAATTCCTGCTTCCTGGGACCCGCTCCCTGTTACGCGTGGAAAATCGGCCAATCCCCTTGATGCCACATTCCCTCACTTGCATTGACTTTCCTCCATCACGTGTGCCACTTCCACCCACGAGTCGAGCTCTTCCTCATCGTATTCCTCGACCTCGCGTTTCTCGAATTTCTTCAGCGCCTCCTCGGCACTGCTGGCGAGCACCACCGCTCTGCTGGGGGTGCTCCGCACAAAATCGACCAGAAAAGCCTTCACGGTGGCTTCCCCGTCTTCCCGGCCTTCCGGTCGCCGATGCACTTCCTGCGTATTGATTTCCTCACTATCCATGCCTTTCCCTCCTTAGGTCTCTCGAAGGCAAACCCCTTTCGAGGCCGCCGCATGATTTTTATGAATAACCTTTCCAGCATCGATACCGGGCGATTCACGAACGTGAATCGCAAACCGCTATCCGTGCGAGGTGCTGGCCCAACTTAGCCAACCCCCGGTAGGGGCAAAGCTTTATGTCTGCGCTCGGACCGCTCTCCGTGCGACCCAGCCCACCGCTCATAGCAGGCAATAATGCTTTGCAGAACGGACATCGGCACCGAGCTGGTTCCCTGGGGAACCTCCAAGGAGGGGCAACCTTCTTTGGATTGTAGCTTTCTGCACTGCTTCCAGAGTAATGTGCCTGAACGGTCGCATTCGATAATCCTTTTCCCAAGAAGATGTTACAAACGGGATGTTAGTACGACAGCGCGACTTATCGCTTTGGACAACCTTCAATCCGCGATTTTCGGCCAGAAACGGCGGTTTGTTGCCTCCAATCAGGCTATGTCGCGCTGCAGTATTAGGATCGCGGCGACCTTGTCCGGTGCATATCCAAAGTTACGCTTGTGATTTGCACCAATCGTTATACAATGCCTGCATGATTACGCGGCAGATAAAACATGAATTGACCGAGTGTGTGGCAGAGTATCCGGCGGTAACGATTCTGGGCCCTCGACAGTCGGGTAAGACGACCTTGGCCAAGATGACCTTCTCCAAGCGGCCGTATATTTCGCTGGAAGACCCAGATATTCGACGCCAGGCACTTGCCGACCCGCGAGGTCTTCTTGACGGCCTCCAGGAAGGTGCGGTCTTGGATGAAATTCAACGTGTACCGCAACTTCTCAGTTATCTGCAAGGTGTCATCGATGCAAATAGAAAACCGGGCCGCTTTGTTCTCACCGGTTCCCATCAGCCCATGGTTCACGAGGCCATCTCTCAGTCACTGGCGGGACGCACGGCGGTGTTGGAATTGATGCCGTTTACTGTAAAAGAAGTACGCCGTTACAAACGGCATCCAAAAGGCCCGTTTGAATGGATCCATTACGGTTTCTATCCGGGCTTACATGAAAACAAGCTCAAGCCGGCACGGTTCTTCCGTTCATATATGGCCACCTACATTGAGCGTGACCTGAGAGCCATGATCCAGCTCAAAGACCTCTCGCGATTTGAGACGTTTCTGCATTTGCTGGCCGGCCGTGTCGGACAACTGGTCAACTACGCATCACTCGCCGGTGATGTGGGAGTATCGGCGACCACGATCAAGAATTGGATTTCAATTCTGAAGGCTTCGTACATAGTTTTTGAGTTGCTACCGTGGCACGCGAACATCCGCAAGCGCCTGGTTAAGTCGCCCAAACTCTATTTCGTAGATGTTGCACTGGCGGCGTGGCTTGTAGGGCTGGAAACACCTGCTCAAATCGAGCGTGACCCGTTGCGTGGTGCCCTTTATGAAAATCTATTGATTATGGAAGTTGTTAAGAATCTGCTCAACCAGGGCAAAGCCCCACAGCTCTTTTTCTTTCGAGATAGCAAGGGTAATGAGGTCGATCTGCTCGTTTCTTCCGCAGGGCGATCATTTACGGCCATCGAAATCAAGTCAGCCGCCACGTTCCAGCCGGAGTTCACCAAAGGTATCGATGTCTTCCGCCACAGTGCTGGTGAAAAGACTAACGTGCGTTCGCTAGTCTGGTACAACGGTCGGCGGAAAACCACCTACCGGAATACCTCCGTCTCCAATCCGCTGTTGCATGGATTCTTGACCTCGTAGGCAGAGAGCTGGGATTCCTAAGACGACCGCTTTCTCCTTCCTCTCTTCACATCTGCCTCTGTTCCGGCCGATCCTTGGCAAGAAACAGTTGGGAGAAACCGCATGCACCGCACGCAACGCACGCAACGCGACCTCAGACTACCAGCCATCCCGCCCTGTCCCACCGTCATGACAGAAGAGGAATTGATCCGGTCCCTCCGCATCCCCAAGATCAGCAGTGCCCGGAATCACCGCCACGTCATCGAGAACCTCAAACGCAATCATGGCCTGCCCCGGATTCATCTCTGCGGCAAGACGGTCTACCTGACGAATTCCGTCAAACAGTGGCTCGAGGGACATGTCACCTATGGCAACTGAAGACCCGGCCAAGTACAATGGGGTTGGACCAACCCAAACTCCGCACACAAATGCAGCTAAAGACTCCCATCGGCGTCTGTCGCCTTCCATCAGCATTTGCGACAAAAGTCAGGCTTTGCAGCGTCCGTTCCTTCTCAAACAGGTCTCGTCAAAGGCGACGGAACCGTCACCTTTATAAGCAAAAACGACACCTATTCTACATGACCTACAATTTCGTACGTGAGCCTTTGAGCAAACAGGAGTGTGACAAATTGGTCAATGCGTGCACAGCCTTCCGTGAGAAGTTAGTCGTGTGGGTGTTGCTCGACACAGGCCTTCGGATCAGCGAGTTCTGCCAGTTGCAGCGAAAAAATGTGCACTGGCAGGAGAACTCTGTTGTGGTGTGGGGTAAAGGTGGACCGTACGGGCGGAAGGGCAAGCGACGCATAGTACCTCTGCCCCCCAGAGCGAAACGGCTCCTTGAGCTTCACTTCTTCGCTCGGGACACGATCGGCATATGTCAACGCACCGCACAACGCATCATCAAACGCGTGGCCAATCGGGCGATGATCAGCAAGCCGGTCAGTCCACATGTGCTTCGACACACGTTCGCAGTCAACTGCGTCAAGAAAGGCGTGAGCACCGCCAGCCTGAAGAAGATCCTCGGCCACGACCGGCTTGAAACGACGGAGATCTATCTCAACATTTGCCCACGGGACGCGCTGAGTGAGTTCTTTGATAAGGTTGAAGGTAAGTAACGGCGACTATTCCCACCTACTATAGCTACGACAAGTCGTCAACAAACGAGTCTGCGCCGCGTCACACCTCATCAGGTCGGATTCGAGAACCACAGATTCGCGCGGTCCCGCTGGGATCTCCACTGGCCTTTTGCTGGCGAAGGGGCATTACGGGCTTTGACATCTTCGACAAGAAACCATAAAATAGCCTACAGGTAGGCTGCGCCAAGCGGTGAGATCTCCGGGGAGTGGATACGGCCGTACAGAACCGTTCCAGCGACGGGACGGAGTATTCTGGTGTGGATAGGATCTCGTTGCCAGGCGGTGCCGTGTCATGTCATTTGCGATTTGAATGTCCTTGCCAAAGACCAGGACATGAGTCGGGAAAACACGGTGGAGGTCGGGATCAAAGGGACCCTCAGCCAACGTAGCATCGACACCGGACAGCTGGTCATCCAGCCGCGGGATTGACACTCAGCAACGAGCCGCCGTTCACCACTTGCGCCTGATGGCTCTAACTGCTCGGATGATGTCTACGCCATCTGTATCAGCCAAGTGTCTTCGGATCACCGCGTCTGACTTAGCCGACGTCGTGACGAAAATGACTCGATCTGCTCTGTACGCAAGACATTTCTCGAGATTCGCCCGCACATCGGAATTGCCGGTCTCGATCTCAAAGGCGATGGTCTGGCCATCGCGGCGCGCGACAACGTCAATGGCCTTGCCGCCCCCGGCAGGGACTTCTTTTTGGACCTCGCACCCACAGTGTTGAAGATGCTCGGCGATTCGCTGCACCCAATACCTGTGCTCGGGCCCTCCCCGGCGATTTGAATCGTCCATCTCCAGTCCCAATGCGCGTGCTCCTTTTTCATTCAATGCCAATGCTCTTATTCTTCCTCGTCCTACGACAATGTTGAAAGCGTTCACGAAGCCTTTGGAAACGAGATCTCTTTGAACGACATGACCGCAGCGAGCGGAGAAACCAAGACGACTGTATCGTTCGGTAATGCTTGAGGTTGGATGTTGCTGAATGTCTTCCAACAACATTTTCTGTTTCGTTGTAAGACCAATTGTGCACGCCTCCCTTTCTTTCCCCCTTTTATCCGAAGACGAAATCGGTGCAATAGCTTGCTTCTGGCCTGTCTCGACGCCAGGTTTTTCGTCTTTCGCGGAAATCACCCCGGAAACGCCCGTTGAGCGGTCCAGAAGGCACGAAAGGTCTTCTTGGCGCTTGCCCATGATCTGCTGGAGTCTGGCGTCCGTGACGGCGCCCTTGTTGACCGGCAGCAGCGGGACCTTGATCAGAAAGGGCCAGAACCAGCGCCCCTGGAGCCGAACGATGGCCCACCCGACCTCCAAGCGGCCCAGATAACCGGCCTGTTCGGAATCCAGCAACAGCGAATCTTGGATCATGGCGATGTCCCCCCGGTGCTTCAGGTTCATGGCAAACGTAGTGTACGTGTTTCCCAGAGCTGGTTTGGAGATCAGGCTGGGATGCTGGTCCAGGCAGATAATGGATTCCCCCAGCTCTCGTATCTCTCGCAACAGCACGTCAGTGACGGTCTCTTCGCCAGTG
>Ga0272441_10012116_pt1 | contig 12663 bp, 2 predicted proteins | sample SSMProp6N_FD_193582 | JGI IMG/M metagenome (GOLD analysis project Ga0272441, IMG submission 193582) | Marine sediment archaeal communities from Little Sippewissett salt marsh, Falmouth, MA, United States - SSM-Prop-6N | ecosystem: Environmental > Aquatic > Marine > Wetlands > Sediment ...
CCTCGGAGCTGCTGATGCCCGGAATGTTACCGCTGAACTGAAGAACAATAGCTTGGGTGGAGAACCAATTGAGGTTCATAGCATACCAGCTATACCAGCCGGAAGCACATTTGAGTTATAGACCATCTGGAACGTACCTTTCGGTCAACCGCAGCACCGTATTTCTGCAAGTGTATACACTGGAGATAAAGCCGCAGAGCATTACAGGGACAATAACGATGTGGAAAAAGCACTTCATGTATCGCTGGAAGCTGATGGTTGGCCTGTAGAGATTGATACGGGAACACTATCAGCACCGACAGCAGCGGACATTGACGGCGATGGCGATATGGAGCTGCTGGTGCAAAATATTACGTACCAATACAGCAAACTTCACATCTGGAATCATGACGGCCAACCTGTCGCCGGGTGGCCTAAGACAGTGGGTAGATCAAACAGCGATTCCAGAATCCAGTACTATAATTCGTCGGCAGGTCCTGTTCCAGCGGTGGGGGATCTGGACGGTGACGGCGCGCCGGAGATAGTTTCAACATTCTTTACAAAGGAAGTTCAGGCCTGGCAAAGTGACGGCTCCAGATTATCGGGATGGCCTGTCAGGACCAGCGATTACGCGACTTCTTCCCCGGTGCTGGCGGACTTGGACGCGGACGGCAAGCTGGAAGTTGCTTTCGGCCTGGCTAACGGTCGGATGGAAATTGTGCAGAGCGATGGTTCTCCGTTTCCGGGCTGGCCCAGATCCGTAGGACAGGCTGGACACCTTTTCCCCGCTGTGAATGACATAGACGGAGATGGCGATCTGGAGATTATAGCTCTCCACTCCCCGCTTCCCAAGAGATCCAATTTTACTACAAGCAGCCTTTATGTCTGGCATCACGATGGCACGCTGGTAAGCGGCTGGCCTGTTCAGATGCAGGGAGCGGATGCGATCCTTCCACCAGCGGTTGGCGACATGGACGGCGATGGAACAGCAGAGATAGCGGCTGTATCGGTCAAAGATGACATTTGCAGGATATACGTTTGGGATCACGATGGCTCGCTGGTTTCGGGATGGCCTATCGTCACCGAAGATGAAATAGAAGCAGCACTTGTATTGGCTGATTTGGATCGGGATGGTGATGTTGAATTGATCGCCGCCGGTCACGAAGACCTGGTATATGCCTGGCATCATAACGGTAGACGAGTCTTCGGATGGCCCATAAGCATGGGAGAATACTACTGGAATTCTGCTCCTGTGCTGGGAAATGTGGACGAGGATGAGGAAGTAGAGGTCATATTTACATCCTACACAGGTGTGCTCCATGCCTATAAGCACGATGGCGCACCAGTAAAATGCTGGCCTGCCATAACAGAGACGAGATCCAGTGCGTCTCCACCTATGATAGCTGACATGGACGGTGACGGGAAGACAGAGCTTGCATACGCATCTACAAGGGGAAGGATTCATATGCTCTCCCTTATGGGGGACTATGGCGCACAAACGGGGATCGAATGGAATATGCTCTCGCACGATCAGATGAACACTGGTTCGTATAATGCAAAAGCTATGCTTCCCTCTCCACCGGCGGATGTTTGGGCTTCTGATCTACCGGATGATAAAGGCAACAGCATTATGCTATCCTGGAAGCTTTCCCCTGATGATGCCAGGATGGTGGGATACGTTGTTTACAGATCAGATACTCTTGATGGTCGATACTCCATAGTAGGCAAAGTGGCTAGTGGAACGTCCACGTATACTGACAATACAGTCCGGCCGGGAGTAACATATTGGTATATAGTCCGAACCACCGATGGCATGTATCTGTCCAGCAGTTCGGAGCCCGTTAGTGCATATTCCATCAACAATTTCTCTCCTGAGCCGCCAAGTTCAATATATGCACACAAAGGCACTGTAGACAACACCATAGATGTTTGGTGGCTTATGGGTGAAGAGCCTGATCTGGCCGGATATAAGGTTTACAGCGGCTCATCTTCCCGCGTTTATGATGAACCAGCGGACGTTGGCAGACAAGGGTATCATACGCTGACTGGGCTTACCAATGGCACTACGTGTTATATATCCGTTATATCATACGATACAGAGGGTAATGAAAGCCTATATTCCACGGAGGTCACTGCTATACCTGAGGACGATGATCAGGATGCGCCGACATTCTCAGTGTTCTACCCGAATGAAGTTGCGGAAGGGACAGCGTTCTATGTCAAATGCAGGATATTCGATTCATCCGGAGTATATGATGACTCATCCGGAACTGATGGACAGGGCGTTTATGTCATATGGGACAATGATGGCGAACTTTCAGTAAGCTCGCGTAAGATGCGGATGAGCCTTTTATCCTCCCGGACGTATATATCAGACGCCAGGATCCCGGGACAGGCAATTGGGAGCAATTTCATCTACCAAATATCCGCATATGATAATGATCACGACTGGGACAACGCAGATGATAGAACACGTGGAATCAGCCAGGAGCAGACAGTGACTGTTGTTCAGTCGCCCAGTGAGGCATATAACTATCCCAACCCGGCCCCTGCCGGTGAATATACTGATAGAACAGTCTTCCGGTATTACGTCCACTCAGATGCGGATGTGAAAATCAGCATTTATGATATTGCGGGAAAACTAGTGGAAAGCCTTGAGGATGAAGCAATAGGCGAGGGGTACAACGAGAAGGAATGGAATATTTCCAATATAGCAAGTGGTGTATATGTATACATCATGGAAATTCAGCCAACTTCAGGAATCAAAAAGGTTGTAAAGAAAAAGCTGGCCATTGTGAAATAGATAAGGGCCGGAAAACGCTCTTCTATAGAATCTTCGGGAGAGAGTCGCATCATGAATTACGTGCGTAGTATAGCCCTTGTGGGCGTCTTTCCCGACGGGGACAAGCCCCTATACTACGGACACTATGCCCCTAAAACCTCAACTCTTTCCCGAAAATTCTATAGAACGTTTATACATAAGGCTTTATAAAAGGGCTAGAGGGATTCTATAGGAATTCTTGCTTGATCTCCACTAAAAGGCTTGTCCGATAGCTATATGCGGCCAATGGTTCCTGTTTCCATCACCTCTGACTGGATAGCCATAATCCAACCTCGCCGGGCCAATAGGTGTGGTAAACCTGAGCCCAAGTCCGACAGCGGATTTCATTGGTCGAACATCAAAATCAGAAAATCTGTCATATACGTAACCAGAATCAAAAAATATGGCTCCACCCATCCACTTATATATGGGAAATCTAAGTTCAATACTTGTATTAAGCAGGAAGTTACCGATTATAGTGCCTCCACCATCTTTTGCCTGCCATTTATACCCTCTGGGAATAGTATAATCACTCATATCGAACTGCTCTGGTGTTAGAACACGCTCTTCGCCGCCCAGCTCCTGAGCATATCCTGTCTTCGCGCCAAGCGCCAGAACCACGTTTTGCGAAAGAGGGAAATGGTAACTGCTGTTCAGTGTGAATTTGGCAAAGGTCTCAGAACCGCCGAGTCGATTGCTGGCATATTCAAGAGTGAGGATATTAGACCAACCTTTCTTAGGATTGAGCATACTATCCCGGCCATCCCTTTGAAAGATCGTCTCTATTCTGCCAATATCGGTTGTTCTTTCATTCATTTCCTCATCTTCATATTTCACATGATCGAATCTGTAGCCATATGTGAGTGTGTTTATCCTGTGAAGCCTCTGTCTGATTCCCACAGTCCCGCCGATCCGGGTCTCCGGATAATCTTTGTAGTCCTTTTCCGAGTATCTGTATAGCTCTGCCAATCCCAGTGCCGGGGTGCCAAAAAGTCTTGGTCTTGTGTAGTTTAGCTTCCCGAGCGTGCCTTCTATACCAATCTGAGCTTTGCCACCTAGCTTTTGGCTGGTGCCCCAAAGATTGGAGTGAGTTGCCTGTATTCCAGCGCGCAAATCCTCCGACGAACTGAATCCGATGCTCATATTTGTGGAGATAGCTTTCCGCTCCTTCACTTCGACGATAAGCTTGACCAGATCCCCGGATTCGCTGACTGGTTCTGTGTCTATTCGAACGGATTCAAAGATGCCAAGATCAAGAAGCCGCTGCCAGCTTTTTGATATCTCAGTATAGCTGAATATCCCGACCTTTGTAAGCCTATCTGACAACTCTCGCTCTATTACCCGACGTTTTGTTCTATTGTTACCTCGTATGTCAATCTCATCGTCGATCCTGACCTTCTCGCCTGTTTTTACACGGTAGACTATAACGGCTTCCGTGGAATCAACGTTGAACTGTGGTTCTATTTGTACGTAAAGGTAACCTGCATCGGCATATCGAGTACGAAGGTAGGATCTGCCCTCCACTATGTCTCCTTCCCGGAAAATTGCTGAAGCATCAGTTTCATATCGAGCAAGCGGGGGCTGTGACATCTCGATAACAAGATTCTGCTTATCGAAGCCATGCAGCATCGCTAGATTAGACAGAACCTCTCTGTTATACGGAAAGTCTTCCAGATCGGTCTCCAGAACTATTTTAGATATAAGAGCTTTTGGTCCCTCGGAGATGACTATATTAATATCTATCTTACCATTTTTCGTGTCTATATACTTGCCAGCAATCTGAGCGGCGGGATATCCTTTGTGTTTATAAAATGCTATGATAGCGCGCAGATCTGTCTCAAAAACGATCTCGTCAAATATACCATCGGCAACGAATTTCCCCAATCCCACGTAGGATAAAAGGTTCCTTTTGCGCGTAAGCATCTGTTTCCCAATATCTTTTTTGCCCAATTCCGGCTTCCCACCCCCCAGCGTAACAATGGAGATTTCTCCTACTCTCATCAACTGGTTCTCCGTTACCTGGAAGACTACAGTTATGGATTCGGTTATCACCTTGATGGACGAAATATCTATATCAGCGCCAGGAACATCCACAGGAGCAAATATAAGCCCAGTTATAGTACCCGACCAGCTACTGTTATTGAGAACGTCTATCCGATAGTCATGGAACCGGTTGCCGGACAGAAGATCGAAATCAACAGATTTTCTCTCATCCCATTTGTCAGATTTGTTGGAAATCCAGTATAGACGACCAACAGAACCTTGACTTGTTCTCATTCTTATCTGGATAGTGTAATATAGATTGGAATCCAGTTTTATCTCTGGGCTTTCAATCTGTGGGATGCTATCTGTTGAGAGGATTTTCAGCGATCTATCCGATACATCCAGGGATGTGGATTTATCCATAGGTTCCCACCCTTCGCTATTCCCATCGGTGTCAAAGCGCCAAACCTTGTCTCTTAGCACCTCGTGTTCTGCCTTTGCTGTATAATATCCCTTTGCTTTATAGAGTTTTTCTATATCCTCATCGCTTTTTTTCAACACAGATTCGCTTATGGAGTACATCCTCTGTACCGCTATGGCCTTCTCGATTATTCTGTCCTTAATGTGCCTGTTTCCCTGAATCCTGACGTATACCTTTCTGCCCTGCTCGATCTCAATAACAACCGCCACCTCTCCATCATAGGAAGCTGGTGTCCGAATACCTCCGGCAGCAAAGTGTGTTCCTTTCCCTTTATATTCCTCTATGGCTTTTGAATATGGGATTACCGTCGCCTTTTCTTCCCTGATTTTCGCTGTTATGTAACCGCTTTTTCTGTGCATCCCCTCCACAAGTTTGAGATCCGAATCCAGAGCTTGTTGACCTTCGTAGACGGCGCCCAACTTAATCTTAACCATTGCCTCAAGAAGACTCTTCGTCCTATAGATGTCTAACCTTTCTCCTTCTTTTCTTATGGAATATACTTGAGTAACATTGGTTATCAGCCATCTGAATCCTGGTTCCTCAATAGAAACAGCAGCCTTATCAGGAAGCGAAATCTTCTTACTCTTAAATTCCTGAACCAGTTTTGCAGAGATGTTTCCGTTATCCAGGTCACTCTGGAACTCCAGGTCAATATCAAACAGCTTTTCCGTTCTCGTAACGGCTTCGTTGGTTCCGATGAAGATTATTTCCCTGATTATAGATTTTTTCTCTGCTGAAATGTTAAAGATGACATCTACCTGTCCAGGTTGCTCGCTTACAGAAGGCAGGAAAGATATGTCAACATCGAAGTAGCCGCGGGATTGGTATAGCTTCCTGATGGATTCAACGTCCATTTTGGCTATGGAGTCATCATATTCTCGTCCCTTTTCCAGCCTTATGACCTGGATAATCTCTTCACTTTTCAGCTTCTCGGGGCCCTCTTGGTAGACCTCCAGCCTATCTGAGTCTCCTCTGACGAGGTACGTTCTGCTGGCATCTTTTTTTATCAACCAACTGCGGCCTTTCTCTTTTGTAGAAACAGCAGCATCTTGAGAAAGTGAGATATTGTTAGCCTCAAACTCCCTTTGTAATCCTTTTGTTATATTTTTGTTATCCAGATCGATCCGGTATTCTAAGCCAATACTAAACAGAGACTTCACAAATGAAATATTTCCGGTCTTCATTTTCTTGGTAAGAATGAAGGTAAGGGATACGCCATTCTGTAATGCTTGAGCATCTGCTTCTACGTTGGAGAAGCCGCCAAGGGAATAGATGTTTTCTATGCTCTTCCTTATGGCAGTTCTGGAGTAGGCGTCGCCTACCTGGATGACGGTGGCTTTGCTAACTTCCTCTCTGGCAAAGTCGCCGCTGCATCTGTAGGCAATAGCGACTACCTGCATGTCCATCCATTTCTCCCATGTGCTGGGAGCAGGGAGCGGCTGCAACTCCGCGTTGTCGATTTCGGCCGTTCCCAATGAGCATAGAGATACAAGCCACAAGACACAGTATATTAAACATAGTCTACCCTGAGCCTTGTATTTAGCGTCTTGAGCCTTGAGCTTTTGGTTTTGAATCCTCATCATTGAAAATCGCGTTTGATCTCCAGATCGAGACCCCAGTCCCCATACTGACTCAATTCACCGGCAAGGCCAAGATGCTTGCTCATTTCATATTGCAGGCCTATCCATTGCTGCCCTCTATAGCCAACGTCCAGGCGAACCGACATTCGGTCCATAAGCTGCCTTGCCACCATCAAGCGGGTTTCTTTGGGATCGTTAATGTTAAGATCGACCTGCATTTGAAATTCCTTCAGGCTTAGACGCTTCGCTGCCTTGTTTCCCAAATACCATTCAGCCGTCTTTGATAGGAACTCATCAGAGGTACTTCCCAGGGTGAGAATAGTCATGATATCTTTATCTTCAGAACTCATAGTATAGCGTTGTTGTGTTACTCCACCTCCCTGGAGGGTGAATACAGGGGGTTGGACTTCACTCAGCGAGCCTTTCAGCTTCATTTCCAATGTCTGCTTTGAGCTTCCACTTGCACTTGTATCGGCATCTCCAAGGCTAGTGATTTCCATCTCTGCTGTTATATCGTATTGCGGATCAATCCGGGACTCGTTTTTGATACTGCCCTCGATTATCTCAAACTCTGGTCCGAAGTAATATATCTTCCCATTAACGATATTGACTTGCGCCATAACAATAGGATCAGCCAAAGAACCCCTGACTCTTGCAGTGACCTTTGCCTGGGCATCTACTATCTCGTTTTTCATCCACACGTTCCCAGGCGCACGCACCTCTATATTCAGTTGCAGATCCTGCACCAACGGATAGTCCAGAAATGCTTTAACACCGATTTCACGGGTGGACAACAGCCTTTGCACCAGGTTATCCATGGATTCAACATACTCGCCGCTATCTACTGTGACGTCACCAGCGATTTCAGGGGCGTCGAACGTGCCTTTCAGGCTTACCTCACCGCCAAACTTGGCAGAATACACCATCGGGTCGTTCAATAAAAAGTCCGTCATCTTTACTGAAATACCCCTGAATTCCCCTATTCTAAAATTCTTTCCCTTTTCCCATATTATCTCTGCCCCAGGATTTACTGATGCTTCTGAGCTTAGGTAGAATTCCCCATCGTTCATTTTCCCGCGAAATGTCTTTAATGCAACAAATCCCCTGTCAGACCCTAAACTCTGCGAATCGAACTCCACATCAAATTTCAAGCCCTCAAACTTCATATAAGCTCGGTCGAAGTTGACACCCAGATCGCTGAAACGGCATGAACCTACGAACCTCACAGGCTCTTCCTTCGCTATCACCTTCCTCAGATTACCAGTGATAGTCGCGCCGATAATTCCGCTGCCGCTGGATTCCGTAATGTCTCTATTGACAAAAGACAATATTCCCATATCGTCCAAACGCGCGTCAAGTCGCAGGTTCATCTTCTCTTCAGTCATTGGCACGCTGCCGCTGAGGATGATGTGGTTTTTTTCTGATGATATATGCACCCGTTCCACGAGTATCTCTTGATCCCGATATATCACATTCCCTCTGAACCTGTCAATGGCGGCACTTTCGACGCTGAGGTTCTGGTTACCTTTCACATTAGCTGGCGGCCAGGAGCATTTTATTTCCTCTCCGCGGCCCTGGATCTTGAATGTCAGCCAGCCACTCATAGAATCAGGACGGCGTATCAGTTTTGACACCAGGCCCATATCCAGATCGATAGTGGCGTCGAAGGACTTTTCCCCGTCTATCTGCCAGCCCCCAAGTGCAGAGATACTGCTGGCCCGTTTACTTCCTAACGATTTGTCAACTATCTTCAGGGAAGGCACATCCAGATTACCGTTCCTGAACTTCGCGGATATTTGCTTTGGGTTGGTGAAAGTATGACCAGAAGCATCGATCTTTATCCCTTCACTTGAGATGAGCATTTCACCGGAAAGCGTTTTCAGGCTTTCCAGGATCGGCTTTTCCTGTAGCTCTCGTATATCGCCTTCCAACCAGCCGTTAGCGGTGATCTCTCCCGAGATCTGAGACTTCAGATCCTGGCTCATCAGCGCCAGGAATGGATCGAGCCTGGCAGGGAATACCCCAAAGGTGAACTTAAACGCTTGCGGCTTTAGTCCTTCCCCTAATGCCATTTCCCCTTTGCTTTCGTATTGTCCTCCTCCGATCCGGAAACCCATTTTGCCATTGATCATGTCACCGGTCAGCGACACATTGACGTTTATGTTTTCGATATCCATCGGCTGTGATGCTGGCGTTGTAACGCCTTCTGTCATTACATTAGTTTGCGCGAGCTTCGACCTGTCGATCATCAGTCGACAGAAAACATCCAGTAATTCGAGGTCGCCGGTCAAACGCGGGCTTTTCATACTGCCGGACATTCTGATATCAGCCTTAGCATTACCCCTAACCTCCTGTATTTCCTCGGAGAAATGACTTAAGAATGCCAGGTTGAAGTTATCCATCACCATTTTCAGGTTCGCCTGTTGATCAGGGAAGACCACCTCTGTAGGCAGCACTGAAATATCTACAGGCAGTGTACCATTCACATCCATTTGGTTACCAAAACTGTCAATATGGAACTGCTTTATTTCAAATGTATCATCCCTGTAAGACATATCGCACAGGATTTTATCTATTTTCATCTCCCCGCCAGACGAGGATACCGGAACGCTTAGATCAGTACCTGTCAAAGAAAATATCATGGTTGGGGAATCAAGCCGTCCCTCTGCTTTGGCCTGGAAAGTCAGATCGCCCTTCATCGGCATAGATGGGTTCAGCATAGCCGAGAAAAGACCGGGATTCAGTTCTTCTCCTGAAAGCTCAAGCTTAAGCTTTTTGTCCATACTGATCTTGCCTGACATGGCTATCGAACCAGCACTTACCCTATCAGCATTCCCAGTCAGCGGAGTCAGAGTTGTAAGTTGAAGAGTCGGTATACTTAGAGTTTCATTTTCAAAGGAAATGCTAATTGGGTTGCGGTTCCTCACTTCGTAGCCGTTGGCTGTCAGGTCAAGCGGATCTATAGTCAGATACCCCCGCAAATCTTTCACGGCAAGCGGTGTATTGGGAAGAAGAATGACATTGTTTTCTCCGGTTTTTGCGGCCTGCCCGTTGACCAGAAAGCCATCCACATGCAGTTCCATTGAGAGATGACCATCCAGCGGCGGAAGCTGATCCCCTGCCATCTCTGTAATAAGAGATCCCAACTGTCCGTCCTGAATTTCCATATCGAACCGGAATTCCGGCTGATTATTTTGGTTCGCAGGCGGCGAAGCTGAGGTGAGTAAAGACTGTATAAAGCTTCGGGGAATCCGAGCCGATCCTCGGGCGCCGTATTTGCCGTCCTCTATATCCCAATCCATACCCAATGATGCTTCATAATCTATATTTTGTGACAGAGTTCCACGCGATCCCAAGCTCTGGATTGATAATGTTCCATTAAGGTTTTCTATAACGGTTGGCAATGTCTCCAGTTGCAGTCGCGCGTTTTTAAGTGCCAGATCGCCACTTATATTCGGCGACGTCAGCGGGCCTGAAACTTCCAGATGCACGTCATCAATCTTTCCTTCCGCTGATTTTAGTTCCGGCACAAGCGGCAGGAGAAAGCTCAAATCCAGATTTTCAGCATCCACAGACGCATTTATGGGCTTGTCCATAATCTGATCTGGTGTAGGTGGATTTCTGGGATCCAGTTCCAGGGGCAGCAAGGCTTTGAGTCTTACCTCGCCCTGTGAGATGTTAAGAGTCAGATTCTCCACCTCCACTGTACCATTTTCATATAATACCTGCGCTGAAATTCTGTCTGCACTTACCTGTTGATAAGCCAGTTCAGATATATCCAGCCCAACCTCAGCAGACGGCGAAACAGCTTCCCCCTGGACTTTCACCATACAGTCCAGACTGCCTGAAATGGTTTCAGGAAGCTCCAGCATTTTGGAAATAGCTGCAAGATCAAGTTTTTCTACATTCACCTCCATCCCCACATCGCCAGTCATCCCGAACCCACCATTCACTGAAAGCTGACCCGCTGCACCCTTCATTGTCAGCGAATCTACCCGCGCTCTGCCGTCCTGGAATGCAAACCTTACAGGCGCTTCGTTTACCCATCTATCCCCATCCACATCAATCAGCAATGTCTGTAGCGTAGCGTCTATGGATGAGTCCATAGGGTTTGTACCGGTACCGTCTAAGTCAATGCTGCCGGTTATATACATATCCATCTTTTCATCCAGTCCGGCCATCTTCAGAGCCGGCTCAAGATCGATATTTCCCAACTGAATTATTCCGCTAAACGGGAAGGGAGGCTGTATGCCACCTTCCAGAGTAGCTATTAGAGTCTGATCCGACAGTGAAACGTCAACGCGGACTTTATCATCCATCAAATCAAAGGCGCATTCGCCATTCCCGAAATCCTCGCCATTATATCCGAGAGCTTTCAGTTCCAGCTTCCCTTTCACCATTGGTGAGGCTACATTCCCACTGCCGGACAGGGACACCTGCACCGTTCCGCTGATGGGCAAATCATCCGGAGCCATTTTAGATAGATCTATGAGTGAAGAATCCACCTGAAGACTGTAGTCCCCGGACTGACTGATGCTGCACGCTGCTCTGATCTCTTCACCAAGACTGGAAACCACGAGATTCGGTATTGTCAAGGTGTTGGATTCCACCTCTATAGGCAGGCTTATCTGGTGAATATCCCGGCCGGCCACCGTCAGTTCTGTCACAGAGATTTGGCCATTGCCTTTTAGATCCATGATCTCCCCGCGAACTGCCAATTCACCGTTTACCATCCCTCCAGACAGTGGAAATTCGCCTTCACCTGCCAAACCGATGTAATCTTCTATCTTCAATGAATTAAGGGCTAACTTCGCGTCTACGATGGGCGACTCTTTGATCTGAACCTCCGCCTCGATGCGAGATTCTGAGCCGTTTTTCTGAAGGATCATCTCAGCAATGCGAAGCCGATCGTCAATCAGATTGATTGTCCCGGTCAGAGACCCAATTTCAACGTACTCAGGGCTGGGAATATCTATCTCCTGCCCTGAATCCTGATTACTGCTCATTTTAACCGAGAGGCCTATATCCGATATGTCTATGTTTGCCTGCGCCCGAAGGTCGGCAACACCTTCTATCAGACCAGCAGGCAGATCGACCGCCGGCAGTCCTACAGCCTTCCGGAATTCGGGATGGACAATTTTCAGCGAAACCTCCGCGCCGATGTGCCCCTTCCCCTCAGCAGAAGGCGATCCGGTAGCAAGAGACGTCATCTCTCCCAAATCAAGTCCACTCACATCAATCAGAAGATTGACTTCGCCACTGTTACTCAGCTTAGCTTCCAGATTTACAGCGGCTTCACCACGAGATGCGTCTAACACAACCGCCCCACCCTCAACTGCCAACGATGCCTCCACTGTCCCAAGCTTGATATCCAATTCATTATCCTTCCAGCCAGTATCAAGCATTGAGAATCCAGCATCCACATTGATGTCTTCGGGACGAAGTTCTGTTCCGCTCATGGAGAATTCGCCGCTCAGGTAACCTGATATAGGGGTTTCAGAGCCGTTTATGGCGGATACAAGCCCGCCTACGCTCAAATGCTCCAGATTGAGAGTTCCAGCGTATTCGCTCGGTTTGCCGTTAACGAGCTGTACTTCGCCGCTGAGGTTCGCGCTGCCTTCAGCCAAATCTGCCGAAAACTCCGTCAAGCTGAGTGTATCACGGGTGAATTTTACCTCCGCGTCTACTTTCTGAATTTCCAGATCATTTACATGCATAACCGGAAACTCTATCTTAAACATACCGGCTATATCCGGCATTTCTCCCACGACTACGCCTTGTATATCCGCCATCCCGTCCAGTCGGTGCAGAGGCGTCTC
>Ga0272441_10012118_pt1 | contig 12662 bp, 5 predicted proteins | sample SSMProp6N_FD_193582 | JGI IMG/M metagenome (GOLD analysis project Ga0272441, IMG submission 193582) | Marine sediment archaeal communities from Little Sippewissett salt marsh, Falmouth, MA, United States - SSM-Prop-6N | ecosystem: Environmental > Aquatic > Marine > Wetlands > Sediment ...
GCTCATCCTTGAGCCTCCTGCTTGGGTTGTTCGTACAACACCAATTCTCGCAGGAGGTCTCTTATAGCGCAAGTGCGCGTAAATTCGCCTGGCTTAAGCACTTACGGCTTGTTTGGACGGCATTCGCCCGTAGGCGTTCACTGGCCAATCAACCCGCTCGGGAACGCACGCGAGCACCGTCTCAGAGCGGTGCTCGCCTGGTTTTGACAGTCAGTCAGGCGATCAGGGATTGCCCGAGGGGGCGGGTTCATTCTCCTGATCTTGCGCTTCACTCGCCTGTTCAAGTTTCGCGCGCCACTCGGCGGCCTTGGCGTCGTAGCCCTGGTCCGGCCGTGCTTCGTGCCAGGCGGTGTAGAGGTCGATCAGCCACCGTCGCATTTCCTGCAGCAGTTCCGGATCGCCGACGGAGGGATCTGAGAGGATCCCGGCCGCTGCGAGCAGATGCGTCTCTGCCTCAGGATACCGTCCCAGTTGCATGTAACAGAACCCCGCTCGGCCCCGCGCCCTTTCCGCCATCTGCCCTGCGCGTCGGCTGCCGGGAGGACGCCCCGCCGAAGCCTCCAGGAACAACTCGGCGGCCTCGTCGAACTGCTGCCGCCTCATCCGGCACTCGGCGAGTCCGTTCATTGTGTAGAACATCTGCAGTTGCAGTTTACCCCCCAGTTCGCGATGAGCTTCGAGCGCCCGCTCGAACATGGGCTCGGCCTGTTCGTGGCGATCCAACTCATTGAGAATCATTGGCACGTAGACAAGGTACATCACGATGTCGCGCCGGCGCGGGCCGCGAACCTGGGGCAGTAGTTCATTCAGCCGGTTCCACAGTTGAAGCGCGCCATCGATATCGCCCACACGGGCCTTTGCCTTCGCAAGGTTGTGCATTGTGGTAAGGAATGCACGATGTGTCTCGCTGAGGAAACCGGATTGAACATCATACACTTCCTGAAGGAGTTGCAGCGCCTCATCATACTTGCCGGTCTGGTAGTACAACACGCCCAGGTTGTTCATGACGCCGAGTGTGTCCTGATGTCCCGCCGGAAGCACCTCGCGGCCCATCTCCAGCGCCTCTAGGTAATATGATTCGGCCTCGTCGTAGCGGCGGGCAAATGAATACGCCATACCCAGGAACTTCAGGCTGATCACGAAGATCCGGTCTTCGATCGCCCGTTGCCGACAGAGGCCGACGGCGCGCTCCCCCAGCTCGATGGCCTCGTCGTGGCGCCGCTCCCACGTGAGCAGATGAAAGAGGCTGTTCATCGTTCGGATCGTGTCGCGGTGACATTCTCCGAGACCGGTGATGCTGGCCTCAAGCGTCCGGCGGAACAGGGCCTCGGCCTCTCCGACACGGCCCCTCCGCTCGAGAAAGGCCGCCATGTTGTGCATATAGCTGAGCGTCGAGGGGTGGGTCTCGCCGCAGACCTGCGGCGCCAGCTCCAGTTGGCGACGGTAGAGCGCCTCGGCCTCGTCCAATTGCATCGTCTCCGCCAGGAGCACAGCGAGGTTGTTCATGGTGATCAGCGTCTGCGGATGGTTCTCGCCGAGCCTGCGTGTTCGCGCGTCCAGAACCTCCTCGTACATGGTTCTGGCCCGCTCGTGATCGCCCTTCCTCGTGAACATGTGTGCGAGGCTGCACTTCGACGCGAGGGTCTCGGGAGCGTCCGGTCCGAGCATCGCGAGTCTCTGCTGGAGAACACGGTCAAACAGCGGAATCGCTTCGTCGTATCGCCCCATCTCGCCGTACAGCGCGGCAAGCGCGCTGATTGTGTTCAGGGTGTCACGATGATCGAGGCCGAGGCTGTTGCTGCGAAGCTCGATCGTCTCTTCAAAGACACGCTGGGCGTCCTCGGGCTGATCGGATCGAGCATACCACCGGCCCAGCTCGTGATATGCGCGGAGCGTTTCCTCATGCTGGAATCCCAGCGACTGTGAGAGCGTACGGTGGGCCAGGCGCAGCATTTCGCCGGCGGATTCGGTCTCCCCGAGGGCAAGGTAAGTCTGTCCGGTGATGCGATGGAGCGTGCCGCGCACCACCGGGTTGACCATCTCGACGGGAGTCCGATCCAATTCCCGCACAAAGTCGTCGAATACGAGCCTGAGCAGCCGCTTGTCGAAATCGCGTGCAATCTCCGGCCGAATACCGGAGAGCATCTCCTCAAGCAGTTCCGCGATCTGTTGGAACTTCGCCGATTCGGTTTCCGCCTCGCTGCGGGCGACGGCCTCGGCCTGCGCCAGTCGTGTCTGTTCGGCCTCGGCCTGCCGCGCGTTGAGCGCCTCGTCCTCCGCCCGCTCACGTTCACGCAGCGCCCAGCCCGCCAGCACACTCATGCCGATCGTGGCGAGGATCAGAACGGCCGCGAGGCTGCCGGCAGCCCCCACGAGGCCTCGATTCCGCCGCACGAACTTGCGGACCCGATACACGGCGCTGGGCGGACCGGCCTCGACGGGTTGGTGGCGGAGATGCCGGTCGATGTCCGCGGCCAGGCCGTTGGCCGTCGCGTACCGCCGTGTTCGCTCCTTCTCCAGGCACCTCATCACGATCCAGTCCAGATCACCCCGGAGTTCCTGCAACAGCACCCGAAGATCGGTGTGACGGTTGCGCGCGATGTCAACCGCCGCGGTCGTTGCTGTCCCGCTGCCTGCTCCGGGCTCCCCCGCTGAGGTCTGGCCTGTCGGCGCTTCAGCATCTGATAGGCGCGATTCGCTGCGAGATCGTAACGAGACAAGTTTCGTGCTCGGTTTGGGAGGCTGGGACTCGCGGATGATCCGCTGGATCTCAGCGAAGCCCGCCCGGCGCAGAGTCTGGGGATCGAACGGCAGCGTCCCGGTCAGGAGCTCATACAGCAGGACGCCGAGGGCGTAGATGTCGCTGCGCGTGTCAATGTCCCGGGCCGACATCTCCGCCTGTTCCGGGCTCATGTACTCCGGGGTGCCGATGAGCTGCCCACGTTCCGTGAACAGCGTGCGCTCCGTGAGCCGCTGGGCGGTCGCCTTCGCCACCCCGAAGTCGATGATCTTCGGCGTCGGCTTGTCGTCCACGTACTCAACGAGGATGTTCGTCGGCTTGAGGTCGCGGTGGATGATCCCCTTCTGGTGCGCGTGCTGCACGCCGTGGCAGACCTGCATGAACAGATCGAGGCGCTGACGGGTGGTCAGCCGTTCTTTGTCGCAGTACTCGGTGATGGGGATCCCGGGCACGTACTCCATGACAAAGTAGGGGCGCCCGTCGACCGTTATCCCCCCGTCGTGGACCCGCGCCACGTTGGGGTGATCCATCAGGGCCAGGGCCTGACGCTCCGCGTCGAAGCGGGCCACCACCCGTTCCGTGTCCATGCCGAGCTTGATGAGCTTGACGGCGACGATCCGTCGCATAGGTTCGGTCTGCTCGACGCGATAGACGACGCCCATCCCGCCCTCCCCCAGCACATCGATGATCCGGTAGTTCCCGATCGCCCGCGGAGGCTCGCGTGCATCGGCAGCGTCGGGCCCAAGGACCTCGACGGCGCGTCGCGCAGCGCGTTCGCCGAGGCGCGATTCGGCGAGGAAACCGGGATGCGTCTCGTCAGCCGCGAGCAGTACCTCGACCTGGGCCCGCAACTGGGCGTCCTCTCCGCAGGCCTGATCAAGGAACGCCGATCGGTCCGCGGGGCCGCGCTGACTGGCCTCGCGGAAGAGCTCCGCCACTCTCTGAAATCGTTCGGAATCCATGGTTCTCACTCGCCGCGAAGTTCACAGATCAGCCAGGCGCGCGCAACGCGCCAGTCGTCCGTGACCGTGGAACGAGCGATACCGAGGACTTCGGCCACCTCTTCGATGGTCAGACCACCGAAGAAGCGAAGCTCGACCACCCGGCCTTTGCGGTCATCCATGGCCGCCAGGCGCTGCAGCGCCTCTTCCAGACTGAGCACATCGATGTCGCGGTCGGCCCCGGGCACGGCCTCCTCGTCCAGGGTGATGCGCTGTACGCCGCCGCCGTGCTTTGCGGTTTTCGCCCGCCGGGCGCGATCGATGAGCAGTTGCCGCATCGCTTGCGCCGCCACTGCCATGAAATGCGCCCGGTCTTTGAAGCTGCCCGCTGTTTGATGTACGAGCCGGAGATACGCCTCGTGCACGAGGGCGGTGGGCTGGAGCGTCTGTCCGGGGCGCTGACGCCGGAAGTGGCGTTCGGCCAGCGCGCGCAACTCGTCGTAAACGAGGGGCAGCAGGCGATCCACAGCCCCCTTATCGCCGCCGGCGAGGTCGGCGAGAATCATCGCAGTCTGAGACTTCGGTGACGACGCCATGGCGAGCCCCGCCGTAACGCGAAAGTGACCGGTCTGTCTCGATTCTACTGCCCGGGGTGGCTGCCGCAAGGCCCAATAAACTCGGATAGCTCGCTCCTTATTTGGCGTCGGGCTCGGCCGGACGTTCCGCTTCGAGGCTTCCGGCGAGCGTCTTTCGGGCGCGCGGGGCGAATCTCTCGTGTACAGGAATGAGGAGAGCTGTTGTCAAACGCCTTGCGGCGACGGCGCTCCATGCCGAGCAGCGCTCTCTGATCTGGACCCTCGATACCAGGAGATGTTCCACTGGATATGAACCGTCCGCATGCTGCTCTCCCTGCCTGCGCGCATCCGGCGCGGGCCGCCCGAGCATCGAATGGAGTTCGCGGCCAGGCCAGCGGGAGATTGAAGTGGGCATCAATCAGCAGTCTCCATGCACCAAGGAGTAGAGCCATGATCAATCGAAAGAAGAACAGACCGCGGCATGTGTCTCGGACCGGAACACGGTCTTTCAGACAACTTCAGAAACCGGCGTTATGGACGGGTGTGTTGCTGCTGGCGGTGGCGCCCGCCCGGGGCGAGGTGTTCGTCGTCACGCCGGGTGGCCTCTACGACTCGATCCAGGCGGGGATAGACGCGTGCGACTCGGACGATGATATTGTTCGGGTCGCCGATGGCCGCTGGTACGGTTCCGACAATGTTGAACTCGACTACAAGGGTCTGGACATCACGGTTCAGTCCATCAGCGATAATCCGACGGCCTGCTACATCGACTGCGAACTCGGTGCTCGCGGCGTCGATTTCAATGATAACGAGGGTCCTGATGCATTATTCGAGGGCATCGGCATCGTCAATGGCATCGGTGATGTCGGTGGTGCGATCAGGATCGGCACCGACTGCAGCCCCACGATTCGGAACGTTCGCCTGTTCAATAATGGTGCCGTCTATGGCGGCGCCATCGCGGTCTATCCGAACAGCACATCGCTGATCAAAGACAGCGTCATTACCACGAACTGGGCGTCCTCCGATACGGGTGGAGGGGGGGTCTACATCGCAACTGCCAGTCCCACCTTCCGCAACACGGATGTGCTGAACAACACCGCCCCCTATGGGGCTGGAGTGCGCGCCTACGGAAGCACACTGACGTTCGAGGACTGCGTGATCTCCAACAATGATGCGACGGTGAATGGTGGCGGCATCAATCTCAACAGCACCAGCGCGAGCTTTTCAGACTGCACGATTCAGTTGAACACCGCGGTGGAAAACGGCGGGGGTATCAGCATGAACGTCGGCTCCTGGATCGGCGTGACCGGCGGAATCATCCAGCAGAATGACTGCTTTGAGGATGGTGGAGCCGTACGCATCGTCGGTTGCGGTGCAACATTCACGAACGTCGAGTTCAAGAACCAGACAGCCGGGCAACGTGGCGGCGCCGTCTACGGCGAGAGCCATGCGGTGATGGCGGTTGATGGATGTACGTTCCTGAGTTGCTCCTCCGGCTGGGGCGGCGGCGCCGTCTTTAGCTCCGACAGCATCGCCAACTTCACCGGCTGCGATTTCGAGGAGAACTCGTCCGGAACCAAGGGCGGCGCGTTGCGCTACCGTGATGAATCCAGCGGAGAAATCACCGATGGGACATTCTCCGACAACCAGGCCGGCACGGACGGCGGCGCGATCTCGGCCACGCATGACTCTACAGTCGTCGTCTCCGGACCGAGTTTCACGTCCAACCGATCCAGTGGTGACGGCGGTGCCGTCAACATTGACAGCTCAAGCGCTGAGATCACCGGCTGCCGGTTCGAGCTGAACGAAGCCGAAGAGAGCGGCGGCGCAATCGCGAGCACGGGAGGCAGTGAGTTCAACGTCCTCGAAAGCGAGTTCCTGATGAACAAGGCAGTCTCCTTATGGGGTGGCGCCATCATCACCGAGGACGCCGCGAGCGAAGTCCTGATCGACGACTGCACCTTTGACGGTAACCTGACACCGTCGACCGTTGCCGGCAGCGGCGCGGGCGTGGCGAGCTTTGATGGCCCCATTCGGATCACCCAGACCGATTTCCTGAACAACATCGCCGGTGCCGTCGGCGGCGCGCTGCTGGTCAACACCGGAGAGACGAACATCGAGGAATGCACGGTCTCCGGGAATGAGTCGGTGATCGCCGGGGGTGGATTCTACTACGTCGGACTCCCGAGCATGACCATCAAGGACAGTCAGTTCGACGGGAACGAGGCGACCGACTCATATGCACGCGGAGGCGCGATCGCCATCGATCAGGGTACTCTTAACCTTGTCCGGTGCACCTTCGAGTCAAACGAGGCGCTGCTCGGCCCCTGCATCGACACCTGGGGCGGGTCCGCCTTCGCAGATACCTGCGACTTCAGGGATAACAACAGCCCGCCCGGCGGCGGGCAGGGAGGCGGAGTACGTCACATCGGCGATGTCGGTGATCACGTTAAATACAAGTGGTGTCGATTCATCGGCAACTGGGTCCAGCACGCGGAAGGGGGTGGGATGTACCTAGAAAGCCTGGACTACGCATATATCCACAACTGTGGCTTCTTCGGAAACGCCACGAAGTACTCCGGCAGCGGCGGCGCCATCTTCGCGCGGCTCATCCCCGACCTGAACCTGGCGAACTGCGCGTTCAGCTGCAACAGCGCGCGTTGGCACGGCGGAGCGATCTATGTGGATACCGTGGACAACGCCGTCGTGGCCAATTGTACGCTCAGCTGTAACGTCGGAACCGAGAACACGTCGCAGGGTGGCGGCATTCATATTGAGGCGAGTAGTGTCGACATCGACAATAGTATCTTCTGGGAGAACGAGGATGCATCGGGGATTACCTACACAGCGCAGATCTTCCTCGGCACCGGAAGCTACACGGTCGATACTTCGTGCTTCACCGATCCGGCGTGCCCGTCTCCGATCGGGACGAACATGTGCGACGATCCTCTGTTCGTCGATCCCGACGGCCCTTCCGACGACTGCGGCACCGAGTACGACGACCTCACGCTGAGTGACGGCTCACCGTGCATCAACCAGGGAAACAACGGTGCCGTTCCGTTGGATCTGACCGACGTTGATGGTGACACCGACTACGGTGAGCAGATCCCGCTCGACCTCAAATACGAGGACCGGTTCGTGGACACGGTCGATATGGGTGCCTACGAGCATCAGGTCTCGGGCGGCTGCCCCGCCGACTTCGATGGCGATGGCGATGTCGATACCGCCGACCTGCTGTTCCTGCTCGGCGCCTGGGGCACGCCCGACGGCGATGTCGATGGCGACGGTGACACGGACACAGCGGACCTGTTGGCGCTGCTGGGGGCATGGGGAGAGTGTCCATAAGCCTCTCGCGTTCCCGAAAAGTCCAGCGGTGAAGCCGGGCGAAGGTCAAATGGGAAAGGTCGGTTCAACCAATGGAAAGGAGCCGTGATGCATACGACAAACCTGGTACGAATATCGACGTTGGTGATGACGCTGACGCTGATGCTGATGCTCGTCGCGTCGATTGCGGAGCCGGCCGCTGGGCGCGGCATGCCCGAATGTGAGGACGCCGGGGTCGTGACCAGCCACCAGAAGATCTCGGACCTGGTCGGTCGCTTCGACGGCGCGCTCGACGATGAAGATCAGTTCGGTCGCAGCGTGACGGCGGTGGGCGACCTTGATCGCGACGGCATCGCGGATCTTGCCGTGGGCGCCCAGCGAGACGATGACGGAGGTGATCGCCGCGGTGCCGTTTGGATTCTCTTCATGAATGCGGACGGAACGGTTCGCTCGGAGCAGAAGATTTCGGACACGGAAGGCGGCTTCGGCGGCACTTTGAACGACCTCGACGTGTTCGGCGCGGCGGTAGAGGGCCTGGGCGATCTGAACGGGGATGACATTCCCGATCTTGCAGTGGGCACACTCGGGGATGATGGCGGACTCGACCGCGGTGCGATCTGGATTCTGTTTCTCGATCGAGACGGCACGGTCCAGACCGAGCAGAAGATCGCTGAAGGCATCGGTGGCTTTGTCGGCCCGCTGGCGGATGAGGACAACTTCGGCGCTTCGGGGCTGGCGTTGCTCGGGGACGTCGACGCTGATGGTGTGCAGGATCTCGCCGCATCCGCGTTCGCCGATGATGACGGTGGCAATCGGCGCGGTGCCGTGTGGATTCTGTTCTTGAATACGGACGGCACGGTGAAAGCCGAGCAGAAGATATCTGACCTTGCTGGCGGCTTTGGCGGCGTGCTCGATGACGGCGATGCATTCGGCGGCGGAGGTACTTCACCGGGTGATCTCGACATGGATGGAGTGCCGGATCTGGTCGTTGGAGCCAACGGCGATGACGACGGCGCTGCAGGCGCGGGCGCGATCTGGGTGCTCTTTCTCAACACCGACGGCACGGTGCAGGCGGAACAGAAGATCTCGAACCTCGAAGGCGGCTTCGGCGGTACGCTCGACACCGATGTGCTGTTCGGCAGCAATGTCGGAAACATCGGGGATGTGGACGGCGACGGCGTGGTGGACATGGCCGTGAGCGCGCCGCGGGACGATGATGGGGGGTACCGCCGCGGCGCCGTGTGGGTTCTCTTCATGAACGCCGACGGCACGGTGCACGCGGAACAGAAGATCTCGGATCTCGCCGGCGAGTTCGAGGGCGAGCTCGACGACGAAGACCGATTCGGGTTTTATGTGGCGGGTGTGGGTAACCTGAGTTGCCAGGGTGCCGTGAACGTCGCCGTGGGCGCGACCTTCGACGATGACGGCGGGTTCGATCGTGGTGCCGTTTACATTCTGAACTTGCTGCAGTGCCTTCGACCGCTGCGGATCGTGGAGCAGCCGTCGTGCGTATTGCTGGAGCCGGGCGGAGGCACGGCCGTTTTCACCGTAGACGCCGTCGGTGATGGGGACCTGTCGTACCAATGGCTGCGCAACGGAGTAATACTCACCGATGGACCTGACATCATCGGCAGCACCACCGCCGAGCTCACCGTCATGGCGGACAACGACGACATCGCGTGGTATGCGGTCATGGTCACCAACGACGTGGACACGATCACAAGCGACGCGGCCGTGCTCGGGATTGAGCAGTCCTGTACGGGGGACATAAATTACGACGGCGTCGTGAATGTGCCAGATCTGCTGGCGTTGCTGGGGGCATGGGGTGAGTGTCCGTAAGCATTCAGCGCTCCAATCCGCCCATTCCTGAAACCACGCGAGCACCGTCCCTCCGACGGTGCTAGCGTTCGTGCGGGTCAGGAATCGGCGGTGCTTGAGCGCAGAAAAAAAGGCCCGGCGGAGGCAAGCCTCAACACCGGGCCCTTCCGGGGGCACAGATCAGACGATCCCGCCCATGCCGTGATTCCGAGCCTCCGTTCAGATAACCGCCGGCAGACTGATGAAGTCCAGTATGAACTTGCCCAGCTGTGCGTCCGTGTTGAGGGCCCGTATCCGTAGGTGACGTGTAGCTTGGTCGGCAGCCACCTGGCGGCGTTGACGCATCTCTCGCGCTTGCACGAGCCTTGCGCAATCGTGACCGTTCTTGGCCGCGATTGGCCGCATTCCGGCGTTGCCGCAACTAACCGGCGTAGAGCCCGATGCTGCCGTAAGTCTCTACCACAGCGGCGTTTGCCCACGATACCCCCAGAGGGGAAGAAGTGCCCTGTATAGGACTCGAACCTATGACCCGCTGATTAAGAGTCAGCTGCTCTGCCAACTGAGCTAACAGGGCGAACAGCGCAGAGTGTAGTCGGCCCGGATCGGCGGTCAAGGGTCGAAGACGCGACCGGCCGGTACCGCTTGGGTCGCGGCCGGACCCGCGCCGGGCCGGGAGCGGCTCGGCCACGCTGTGGGCCCCCGGTAGGCGGGAGCCGGCGCCGGGAGCGACCACTCAAAAAAGCAGCGGCACCGGGCCGGGCCCGGTGCCGCTGTTCATCAGGAGGTGCCTGGGTTTTGATGTCGGCCGAGCGGGGAGCGCCATCGGCCGAGACTTCTCAAGGAGCGGGCGCGTCGGCCGGGCCGTCGGGGTGTGGAGGACAGCCGTTAGGCGACCGCGGCCGTCCTGTCGCTACGAAGCCGCTTCCCCCTCGCCGCATGGTCACGCCGCCCGCCTGGACGTCTCGTTCACGTCGGCGGGCGAGGGGAAGCGCAGAGAGGTTTTGGCCGCCAGGGACGCGATGGCGGCCGTTTCTGCTGCCGGGCGTGGGCCGGGGACGAGCCGGGCGATCGGGCTGGTGGCCTCGCATGATGCGGCCTCATAGCGCCCGCAATCGGACTCTGAGGCCCGGTTGAACACGAGGCCGGCGCAGTTGGCCCCCACCTGTTCGAGTCGTGCCAGCGAGCCCTGGACGAGGTCGAGTCTCTGATTGCGGCCGACGAGGAGGATCACGCGATCCGAGACGGCGGAGACAAGGACGGCTTCAATGCTCGTGAGAAGGGGGCCTGTATCAACGATGATCGCATCGAAGCGGCTGCGCAGGGCGTCGAGCAGCCAGACGAGCCGGTGCCGTGAGAGATCCTCCGGCCTGAGGCCTTGGGCGCTTCCGATCGGCAGCGCCCAGAGATTCGCCTGCCGCGTCCGGTGGACCTGGCCGCTGGCGTTGCGGGGGCCGATGGCCTCGCACAGACCGGGCACGTTCTCCAGGGCGAGTTCCCGGGTGAGGCTGCGCCGGGCGATGTCCGCATCAATGACGAGCGTCTTGCGTCCGGCGCCGGCCAACGAGGAAGCGAGGGCCAGGGCCAGGCTCGACTTTCCCTCGCCCCGGTCGCAGCTCGTGACGGCCAGGACGTTGCTCTGCGGATCGGGGCACTGCACCTCCAGCAGGTTCCGAAGCTGGTGCACGCTTCGCGCCGACCGCCGTTCGCTCTGCTTGTCGCCGGCCAGTTGCGGCAACACGCCGATGATCGGAACCGTCTCGTCCAGCGTTTCAAGTTCATCGATATAGCGTGCCCGCCGGTCCTGAATGCCGAGGAAGAACACGCCCGCCGTGCCGAACACGGCCCCGAAAAGCGCGAAGGCCGCGGCAAAACCCGAGCGGCGATCATGAATCGGGGCGACGGGAAGGTCACCCCGGGCGGCGATGCTCACCCGGTTCAGGTTGTCCTGGCTCGTCTCGACGCGAAGTTCATCCAGCCGTTGTCGTGTGGCCTGAAGGTGGTTCCTGGTCTCCATCGCGCGCTCGTTGAGTCCGGTCAGAACGACCTGCTGGCCGCCGAGCTTCTCGACCTCGCGGCGTATCCGCTCGCGCAGGGTCCGGTAGTGAGCCTGCCTCTGGTCAAGCCGATCGCGCGAAGCCTGCATCAGCGCTGAATGGCCCGGCGCGTCGTCGGCCGGCCCGGCGGCGAGATCGGCCAGGGACCGGTCGCGGAGATCCACCTGAATGCGGACCGCCTCGAGTCGCCGATTGAGTTCGCGCATCATCGGATGATTCGGACCGTATTTCGGCTGGAGGCTCTTCAGTTCCGCCACCAGCTCCATCTCCTCCTGCTCCAGCTCGGAAAACTGTCGGTCGGCGCCCGGCGGCGCGGCGGCCGCCGTAAGGTCGAGATCGTCCGCGTATTCCCCCAGCGCCAGGCCGCTTTGAACCGCATCAAGCTCCGCCAGCTTCTCGTCAATGGCCAGCAATTGGCCGATCTTGTTTGCGTGCAAGCGTTCGATGGCCTCTCGGCCGTAGTGTTCGGAGACGAGGAGCATCTGTTCGCGGAGGTTCTGGAGTTCCGTCTGGAGGTGTTGTTCACGCTCGACGAGGATGCGCTCCTTCGCCGCGGATGTCAGCCCGCCCGGGTCCTCGCATTCCTGCTGGAATGCCGCGAGCACCGCGTTGACCGCGGTCTGGGCGAGACGGGGATCGGTGTCCCTGACGGAGACGGAGATGATCTGCTCGCCTCGCCCGCGCTGGACCATGAGTGCCGATTGCAGCCGGGCGACGCCACGCGGTCCTGCGGGCCAGCCGGCCACCTGCATTTCCGGCATCCTCACCGCGGCATCCAGCACCGACCGGCTCTGCAGGAATGTCACCTGCGAGGCGACATACGCGTTGAACATGGGGAGTGCTGCATTCTCCCGGCTGTCGTAGAGAATCGCCGGCAGCACGCCTTCGACCTTCACCAGGCCCGTGCTCTGGTACTTCGGAGGCACGATGCGGGATCCGATGAGGCCGCCGAGGATGGCCAGCAAGACGGCGACGGCGACGACCAGGCGGTACCGTCCGCGAAACGCGCAGTGCACGAGGCGCAGCGGCGGCTCCGATGGGTACTCCCCTACGCTCTCCGCGATCAGCTCGTACTTCAGATCGGTGTTCTTTCGCACCATGTCATTCACTTTGAACCCTTCCTGGCTATGTCGGGGTGCGCTTTAGAGTCCCAGCGCCTTGGGTGGGGCACGAGCCCCGGACGGGATCAGTCATCATGTGGACGCCCCGG
>Ga0272441_10012119_pt1 | contig 12660 bp, 6 predicted proteins | sample SSMProp6N_FD_193582 | JGI IMG/M metagenome (GOLD analysis project Ga0272441, IMG submission 193582) | Marine sediment archaeal communities from Little Sippewissett salt marsh, Falmouth, MA, United States - SSM-Prop-6N | ecosystem: Environmental > Aquatic > Marine > Wetlands > Sediment ...
GCGTCAAGGTGTTCCGCGACCACGAGCAGATCGCCGAGGGCACGGTTCACCTGACGCCGGGCCCGAAGGTGATCCACCTGGCGACCGACGCCGTGACCGACTCGGGGTTCCACAGCTACGAGGTGTTGATCGAGCCGCCGCCGGGCACCGACACCTCGGCGGTCAACAACACCGGCCTGGCCTACACGCAGGTGTACGGCGAGGCCCGCGTCCTGTACCTGGAGGGGTTCCCGGAACACGCCGCGCGGCTGACGCGGGCCCTGCAGACGAGCGCCCGCCGGCCCAAGGGCGGGTTCAGCCTCGAAACCGGCTCGCTGATGGACGTCCCGCAGACCATCGAGGAGATGGCCCGCTACGACTGCATCATCCTGAGCGACATTCCGGCCAGCACGATGAGCCCGAGCCAGATGGAGGCGATGAAGTACTACGTCGAGCAGGTGGGCGGCGGCCTGATCATGATCGGCGGCGAGAAGAGCCTGACCACCGGCGGCTACGTGAAGACGCCCATCGAGGAGGCGCTGCCGGTGAGCCTCCAGCTGGACCGCGAGAAGCACCTGGCGAGCCTCGCCCTGGCGATCGTCGTGGACCAGTCGGGCAGCATGGGAATGCCCGCGGCGGGCGGCGCAGCCACGAAGATGGACCTGGCCAACCAGGCGTGCGCCAACGCGGTGAAGCTCCTCAGCGACTACGACGAGGCCGGCGTCTGCATGACCGACACCGCGTTCAAGTGGGTGGGCGGCAAGCTGCGCCCCATGACGCCGGGCAACAAGAACCGGCTGATTCGCGACGTGCTGAGCGCGCGGCCGGGCGGCGGCGGCATCTACGTCAAGACGGGCATCCACGCCGCCTACACCGAGCTGCGCAGGAGTGCCGCACAGACGCGGCACATCATCCTCTTCGCCGACGCCCAGGACAGCGAGCAGCAGAACGGCTGCTACCCCATGGCCCGGCAGGAATTCGCGCGGAACAAGATCACGCTGACGGCCGTCGGCCTCGGCAGCCGCGGCGACCCACACGTGGGGTTCCTGCGGACGCTGTCGGAGCAGTGCGGCAACGGGCGGTTCTACCTGACCAACCGCGCGGGCGACCTGCCGGAGATCTTCGCCAAGGACACCTACATCGTCAGCCGCAACGCCATCGTCGAGGTGCCGGAGGGCTTCAGCGCCGGGCGGACGAGCAACGCCGAGGTCATCACGAACATCGACTGGCGGCTGGCTCCGAAGCTGTACGGCTACGTGGCCACGTCGCCCGACAAGCCGAAGAGCGAGATTCTGCTGGTGGCCAAGGACGACGAGCCGCTGCTGGCCCGCTGGCGGTACGGGCTGGGCAAGTCCACGGTCTTCACGAGCGACGCCAAGGACCGCTGGGCCAAGGACTGGGCCGCCTGGGCCGACTTCGACCGCTTCTGGTCGCAGATGGTCCGCTGGACGATGCGCGAGACGAAGCGCGGCGACGTGAGCACGCAGGTGGTCCTCGACGGCAACCGCGCGCGGATTCTCGTCGATGCCATCGACAGCGACGGCGAGTACGTCAACGGCAAGATGCTCTCGGCCCGGGTCATCACGGCCGACCCCGACGTGAAGCCGGAGACGGTCCCGCTCCACCAGGTGGGCCCCGGGCGGTACGCCGGCGAGTTCGACATGCGGGCGACCGGCGTGGCGTACCAGGTGGTCGTGGTGGACGAGGAGCAGCGCGGCGGCATCCTCGACTCGGTGGGCGCCGTGCTGAGCTACGCCCCGGAGCACCGCGACATGGAGCCGAACACGGCGCTGCTGGACCACGTGGCGGAGGTGTCGCGCGGCCGGTACATGGCGGCCCTGGCCGGCACGTTCAAGCGCCGGCGTCGCCCCGTGAGCGCCCTGCGGAGCATCTGGGTGGCGCTGCTGGTGACCACGGTCGCGCTGCTGGTGGTGGACATTGCGGCGCGCCGGCTCGTGCTGCCCGACTGGCTGGTCAAGCGGCGCGAGCAGGCCGGGCGGAAACTGGCCCAGGGCGCCGGCACGGCCATGGCCCACCTGCGAGAGAGCCGCGACCTGCTGCGCAGAAAGCAGACCGAGTTCGACCACCTGCCGGAGACGCCGGACCGGGCGGACGCGCCGCTGGGCGACGCGCTCTTGCGCGGCGCGCGGCGAGCGGATTCGGCGCAGGCGTCCGCCGACGACGGCGTGGTGCGCCTCAGGCGAGCCGGGGCGGACGACGCCGCGCCCGCCGCGCAGAAACCGTCGACGACCGAGCAGCTCCTCAAGGCCAAACGGCGCGCACGGAAGAGCCGCGCGCCGGAAAACGGACCCAAGGATTCCTGATCCGGGCATAGCGGCCCGTTGAAGAAGTGGCATGGGCATCTTGCCCATGAGTGGCACGGCCATCTTGGCCGTGCAAAGACAAACAAGCCAGGGGCAAGATGCCCCTGGGACTCACGGGCAGGATGCCCGTGCCACGGTAACAAGGTCTTTCAACAAGGTCATAGAACTGAAAGGAGACGTCCCATGACACATGATCGCCCGCCGTCCCTGGACGGCACGCCGTCCGAGGTTTACCGCCCTGCGGGACCGGACCTGCCGCCGATGCCGCCACCCCGTCGCAGGCGGGCCGGCCTGGTTTTCCTGATCCTGCTGCTGGCCGGCAGCGTTGTGGTCAACGTGGTCCTCGTGGGCGTCGTGTCGTCGCGGCTCGAGGACCTCGGCGGTGGCGGCCGCCAGGCGCTCCAGGAGACGGTCCTCCAGAAAGCCGACACCAAGGACACCATCGCCGTCATCCACGTCAAGGGCATGATTACCGAGGAGCCCATGGGCGGCTACTGGGGCCCCGGGGGCACCACCTACGACTTCCTGAAGCAGCAGGTCGAGCGGGCGCTCGGCGACCGGCACGTCAGGGCCGTGGTCCTCAGGGTCAACTCGCCCGGCGGCGGGGCGGCGGCCTCGGACATGATGCTCCACGAGCTCAAGAGACTGCCCCAGGCGGACAAGCCCATCGTGGTCCACATGGGCTCGGTGGCGGCCTCCGGGGGCTACTACGTCAGCATGGCCGCCGACCACATCGTCGCCCAGCCCACGTGCATCACCGGGTCCATCGGCGTCATCGGACAGATCATGACGTTCCAGGAGATGATGGAGTCGAAGCTGGGCATCAAGGTCTACACCTTCACCAGCGGCGACTACAAGGACGTCGGCAACCCCTTCCGCGAGATGACGGTCGATGAGCAGATCTACCTGGAGGACACGCTCATCGCGCCGATCTTCAACCGGTTCGTCGGCGTCGTCGACGAGGGGCGAAAGAACCTGACGGAGCGCAACGTCCGCGACCTGGCCAACGGCAAGGTGTACACCGCCCAGCAGGCGCTCGACAACGGCCTCGTCGACCAGATCGGCTTCTTCGAGGACGCCGTGGACGAAGCCATGGCCATTGCCGGCCTGACGCAAGCCCGGCTGGTCGAATACCGCAAACAGGTGGGCCTGTTCGACTTCCTTGCCATGTCGTCCGAGCCGGCCGGGCCGGGACTCCTGAGGATCACGCCCGACGTCGTGAACGCCTGGAGCACGCCCCGGGTGCTGATGCTGTGGCGGCCGTGAACGGTGCACCGCGTCTTCATGGCGACGGGGGGCATGGTTCACGCGTAGCGTGACCATGATCTTCCGCCCCGGTGCCACGACGGGTGGCATGGTTCACGCGTAGCGTGACCATGATCTTCCGCCCCAAAGGGGCGGATAGAGCCTGGCCGTGCCGCCCCGGAGGGGCGGATGGAGTTTAGCCGGGGGCGAAGCCCCCGGTAGGAAACTCCGGAAGGACATGAGCCCCAAAGGGGCGACACCAGTTCCAGGAAAAACCCGCCATGAGCTACACCAGCCTGTTCTATCATCTCGTGTTCTCCACCAAGCAGCGCGCGCCCTGGCTCGCCCCGGAGCGATTGACCAAGTGCTGCCGCTACATGGGCGGCATCGTCCGCAATCTGAAGGCCACGCTGCTCGAGGCCGACGGGGCGGCCGACCACGTGCACCTGGTGACACTCGTCCCGCCTGTGGTCCCGATCTCGGAGTTCCTCAAGCAGGTCAAGGGCGCAAGCAGCCAGTGGATTCACGAGACGTTCGCGGAGTTGCGTGACTTCTGGTGGCAGGACGGGTACGCAGCCTTCACCGTGTCCAAGTCGGCGCTGCCGGACGTGCTGAGCTACGTGCGGAACCAGGCCGAGCACCATCGGAAGATGAGTTTCGAGGAAGAGTTGATCGCGCTGCTGGATCGCCACGGCGTGGAGTACGATTCACGCTACGTGTTGGGATAGAGAAGGTGTCGCCCCTTCGGGGCTCTGGTGACGCGGGGAGGCGCAATCCGGGGGCTGCGCCCCGGCTAAACTCTGTCGTCCCTTCGGGACGCTGGCACCGGCCAGCGAACCGTGACCGGCACAACCACGAGACGGCGCAAGCCCCGTCGCCCGCGGGAGGGCATCGCGACACGCCTCGGGCGGGTCGCCATGAGGGGTGCGCCTCGGATCATGGCGACCCCTTCGGTGTCGCCATGCCACCCGCCTTCTAGGGAGAGGGGCTGCGGGGGCGGGCTTTTTGCAGATTCGTCGCCCCGCGCTTGCCGAAGAAGAAGGCGAGGGGCAGACGGCTTCAGGGAGTGCCACATGAACTTCCTTAGAACGTGGATGAAAACCGTGGCATGGGCGTCCCGCCCATGCGTCCCACGGCCGTCCCGGCCGTGGGCTTGCAGGGCCGGGACGGCCCTGCGACTCACGGGCAAGATGCCCGTGCCACGGTACAGAACGGTTTTCATACACGTTCTTAGACGTTGCGCGCCGCTACTGTGCGCCCTGGCCGCGACTGTGGCCGCGGGCTGCGCGGGGCCGACGGGCCCGTACGACAAGGCCCAGGCGACGCTCATCCAGAGCCGCCAACGACTGGTTGCCGGCGACCGCGACCTTTCGGCGGCGAGGTACGACACTGCGGCCGGCCACTACGCCAAGGCGGCCCGCGACCTGGGCGCCGCCGTGGGCGACCTCGAGGCGGCCGAGCAGCAGGTGGATGCGCAGATTCGCCGGGCCGACGCCGAGCGCCTCGGCGGCGAGGCCGACGACGCACCCGCGCCGCCGGACGACCGGACCGTGGCCATCGGCGCACGCGACGTCGGCACCGACCCGTTCTACGTGGAAACCCTTCGCGGATACCGCGCGGCGCTGTCGCGGGCGGTCGCCATGCGAGCCGTCGCCCTGGCCCGCACGGGCGAGGCCCACTACCGCGGCGCGGCCCAGCGGGTGATCGACGGCGACCAGCGATACCAGGCCGAGCAGTTCGCCGCGGCCAGAAAGAAGTACACCGAGGCTCACGAGGAGTTTCGCGCGGCGATGCGGGCGTTCGGGGCCGCGAGCGACTTCGTCCGCGTGCAGATCCTGACCGGCGACCGGCTCGCGGAGGTCGCTCCCGCGGACACGTGGGACCTGTTGGCCCCCTTGCAGAAGCTCGCCGACCACCGGCGCGCCCAGACCGACGCGTACCTGGTGGCCGTGGCCCAGCGGACGGCGCAGGCCGGCGAGATCGTCGCGGCCTACAGCCGCCGCGATCCCGGCAACCTGCCCGACATCGACGTCCGCCCCCTGGCGGCCATGCCCGAGGTGATTCGCTACGGCGTCCTTCACCCGCCGATTCCCAGCGCCGGGCCCGCGAAGTAACGCGTCCCGCCCCACCACCGGAAGCCATCAGGTACACATGAGGAGGGTGGCACCTTGTATCCGCGTCGCCGGGAACTGTGCATCGGCCGATGAGCCAGCCCCGACCGGGGCGACAGTCAGTAGCCGGGGGCGCTGGCCCGGCGGCCGTTTGCCGGGCCGAGCCCCCGGTACCGGCGCTCTCCAGCGGGCGAGCCCCGCAGGGGCGACAGTATCGTTCGAACAGCCGCCACTGCCGCCCCGTTGGGGCTTGGGGGATTCGATGGGCTCCAGCGCCGGCGGCTCACGCCGCCGGCTATTGACTGCCGGCCCTTCGGGCCTCACACGTCGGCCCGTGGACAGTGCCTTGGACAAGCGGGCGACCGGTGGCGCATTGTCACCGCTCCAGCGGCATGGGCCGGACGGGCGGCCGCTCGGGCCGGTCGTCGACGATCGGCTTGGCCGGCGTCGTCTCGGGGCGCACGTCCTGGATCGACAGGTGAATCGCGTGGGCGCCCAGGGCCACGCCCTTGCCCTTGATCGTGCCGCTCGCCAGGTCGATGCCGCGCCCGCTGCCGGGCGTGTCCTCGTACTGGCTCCCTCCGGCGAGCACGCGGGCGACGTAGGCTTCGACGTCCTTGGCCTTCACTTCCTTGGCGGCCTTCTCGTCCCAGTCGCCCTTGCCGACGACCACGTCCATGTTGTAGCCCTCGATGAGCTTGCCCTGGAGCTCCTTGAAGAGATGGCGGCAGCCGAACAGCTCCAGGCCGACGACGCGGCCGGTCCGGGCGTCGGCCACGGCGATGCCCACGGTGTCGGGCGGGCTGAAGTCGCCCAGGCTCTTGTGGGCCTCGCCGTGTTGCTCCTTGACGGCCGGGGCGTTCATGATGTCGTCGAGCGACTCGGTCTCGCTGGCAACGCCCGTCTCGCTGGATTTCCTGCGGACCTCGCGCCAGACGCGGCCCTGGTCGGCGCCGCGCTTCATGGCGTCCTGGATGGCGGCCGGGGCCATGTTGGCGGAGTTCTTGAAGTCGCGGCCGCCCGCCCAGCGGTGCTGCTCGACGCAGAAGACGGCCACGGCCACCTTCTGCTTCGGCTCGATGACGGTGTCCTTCCGGATGACACGTGTCTGCTGGCCGCCGGCGATGATCTCGCCGCTCATCAGCAGGAGCGTCTTGTCGCCGGTGTTCTCCATCATGACTTCCGGCACGGTGGCCTGGCCCTTCTCCATGATCTTGAGGCTCCCCGCCGCGACGGCCTCGTCCATGGTCGCCCAGTCGCCCTCGGCCTGCTTGCCGGACCAGCGAACCGGGAAGACCACCATGTTCTTGTACGTCCGCGGCTTGTCCACGGTGAGGTTCTGGAGCACGGCCAGGACCTCGGGCACGTGTGCCGCCTTCCTGACCTCCTCGTTCTTGGCCGCGTTCTGCTGCTCCTGGCCGCGCGCCGGACCCATCAGGGCCGCCATGGCCAGCACCGCGACCGCCACGCCCAGAATCGCCAATCGACCCGCATTCGTGCGTCCCATCGTGCACCTCCTTCGTGTCGTCGGACCGGGAGCCCGCGCCCCCGCCGCCATCCTATTCGACACCCCGGAGGCTCGTCGGTTTCAGGAAAACCGGCGCGTTTTCTCCGCACCAAGGCCCTTGCCCCGGCCCGGGGATTCGCGTACCCTCTCACGCCTTTGACACGCCCCACCGGGGAGCGGAAAGGAATCGAAGGATGAAAGCCGACGCAGTGCTCGGGCACGAGGTGCTGCTGACGGGCGAACAGGTGGCCGAACGCGGCGCGGCCGACGGCGCCGGCCGACGGGTGCGCGTGGACGGCCGGCGATTGCTGGCCGTCGAGACGCCGGCCGTCGTGCGACTGACCCCGCCGCGCGCCGACCTGTCGCCGCTCAACGTGCTCGTGGTCAACCTGCGCCTCCCGAAGCCGTTCAACGGCAGCCTGGTCACGCGGCTGGAGTACTCGACGCGCGCGCCGGGCATGACGGATAACGACGCGCGGTTCTCGGTGCTCCACTTCAACCAGCCCAGCGCCTGGAAAGGTTGGCAGCGGATCGTGATCCCCGCGGAGAACCTCGTCGCGACGGGGTTCCCCGACGGCTGGCGACACGTCGAGCGGATCGTGCTCGACTTCCATTCGCGCCAGGAGCGCGGCACGGTGATCCTCGGCGACGTCGAGGCGCTCGCGGTCCGCAAGCCGCGCGGCCCGCGCATGAGCGACGACGAACTGCTCGACGCACTGGACCTCGGCCGCAAGGACCTCCGCGAGGTGGCGCGCCATGCGCGCCGTGGCGACACCGACCGCGCCGTCGCCGCCTACGCGGCCCACCTGCGCAAGGCGAAGCGGCCGCCCGCCGCCGCGCCGATCAGGAACCGACACTGGCGCGCGTCGACCGCCGACGACCTCTGCCGCAACCTGATCCTCGAACAGCAACTGCCCCGCCGCATCGACTGGCACTGCAACCCCATCGGCTACCTGGAGTGGAACCACGCCTTCAACCGCCACGGCTGGATGACGACGCTGACCGAGGCGTTCAGGCAGTCGCGCGGCGCGCGGCGGCGCAAGTACGCCCGCAAGCTCGACCAGTTGATGCGCACGTGGATCGAGCAGAACCCCGAGCCGGTCGGCCACAACGGCGGCCTGGACCCCGGATGGGAAACGCTCTCGACCTCGATCCGCATCAACGGCCCCTGGCCGCGCGTCCTCGACGTGGCTGCACGCTCGCCCGACTTCAGCGACCGGACGCTCGTGGACATGGCCAAGATGGTCCACGCCCACGCGGAGCACCTGCTCGGGTACCGCGGCGGCTGCAACTGGTACGTCTCGGAATCGGCCGCCATTCTGGTCTCGGCCGTCATGTTCCCCGAGTTCCGCCGCGCCGACACGTGGACGGCCACGGCCATGAGACGCCTGGAGCGCGAGATGCGCCGCCAGGTGTTCCCCGACGGCGTGCAGTACGAGTTGTCGCCGGGCTACCACACGATGTGCGCCAACCTGTTCCGCCAGGCGTCGGCGCGGGCCCGCTCGCGCGGCCGCGAGTTCTCAGCCGCTTACCGCAAGCGCCTCGCGGCCATGTTCGACTACCTGGCGGCCATCGCGCGGCCCGACGGCACCTACCCCGTGATGAACGACGCCGGCGGGTGCCTGCCCAGGGGGAACGGCCGGCTGCTTGCCGCAGGCCGCGCCGAGAAGCGACCCGACTGGATCTGGGCCGGCTCCGGCGGCGACCAGGGGCGACCGCCCGAGGTGGGCAGCGTGCACTTCCCCGACGCCGGCTACGCCGTCATGCGATCCGGATGGCGGCGCGACGACCGATGGGCCCTGATCGACATCGGCCACTTCGGCGCCGCACACATGCACGAGGACAAGCTCCAGGTGGAAATCTACGCCCACGGCACGACGTTCCTCGCCGACCCCGGCATCAGCAGCTACCAGCAGGACCCCGTCGTGCGGTTCTTCCGCCGCGCCGACGCGCACAACACCATCCAGATCGACGGGACCGGCCAGTGGCGCCGGAGGAACTGCGACTACGCGAGGGCCTCGTCGTCGAGCCGCGGCGACAACCTATGGGCGGCCGGCCGCGGCCTCGACTTCGCACAGGGCCGCTACGATGAGCCGTACGGCGAGCGAGAGCGGGGCCCCGTGTCCACCACGCTTCGCAACCCCGATGCGACCGGCGCCATCACCGGCATCGTCCACACCCGGGCACTCGTGTTCGTGCGGCCCGACTACTGGCTCGTCCTCGACAGCGTCACGGGGCGCGGCACCCACCAGGCCGAGGCCCTCTGGCACTTCACGCCGATGCACGTCCGCGCCGACCGCAGCGCCGCCACCGTCCGCACCAACCGCCTGGGGCACGGGAACCTCGAACTCATCTGCCGCGCCGACTGGCAGGCGGCCAAGCTGAGCATCGTCACGGGGCGCGAGTCGCCCACGGTCCAGGGCTTCATCGCCATCGATCGCGAGGTCAAGCCCGCGCCGTGCGCGGTGGTGTCGCGGCGCAAGCGGCTGCCGATCCACGGCGTGACCGTCGTGGTGCCCTACGCCACGGGCAGCGAGAGCCACGTCCGCGTGACGACACGCAACGTGAAGACGTCGCGCGGGAGGGGCCTGCTCATCACCGTTGCCCGCCCGGGCGGCGTCACCGACCGGTTCCTGTGGAGGCACACCGGCAGCGGCGCGCTGGCGGCCGACGATCTGCGCGCCGACGGCCGCCTGGCGGCCGTCCGCACCGGCGAGGGCGCCGCGGAGGGCCAAGGCGCAGCCAAGGGCGGTGGGGGCGCGGGCAAGCGCGGCGGAGGCGCCGGCAAAGGCGAGGTCACCTATGCGGCGCTCATGGACGGCCGGTCCCTGCGCGCAGGCGGAGTGTCGCTCAAGGGGAAGCCCGGCGGCCTGGTGGAGAAGTAGGGCCGGGGTCACCAAGACCCCTCCCCCTTGAGGGGGAGGTGCCCCGGCTTCAGTCCCGGTCGCGTTCAAGAGCGACTCGGGATCCCGGATGCCGGATGACCCGGCATCGGGACCGGGGCGGTGAGGGTGACGCGCCGTGCGTGAGCCTTCCGGCACTCGACACCCTCACCCGGTCCCGACCCCTCGACTGCGCTCGGGACAGGCAAGTCGGGACCACCCTCTCCCTTCCAGCAGGAAAGGGCGCTATGCCGCTAAATTATTCTGACAACGCGACTTATGTATTGCGCATTAAAACAGTTCGTCGCATGATGTCTCTCTGCACACCAATACAGGGAGGCACGCATGGACGACGAACTGTTCAACGCATTGTACCAGATCGCCGAGCACTTGTGGCCCCACCGGGAAAAAAGAGTTCAGTTTTCCGGACGCCTCATCGTGCTGATGTACCTCTGGAGCGTCATTCGGGGCAAGCCGCGTGGCTGGGTCTGCGACCCTCGCAATCAGCCGGCGTTGCTGCAGCAGGTGCCGACCCCAAGCCCGTCGCGGTTCCGGCGGCGAGTGAGAGAGCCTGGCTTCAGGCAGATGCTCGCCGAGATGGAAACCCATTGCCGCGGTCTGCCGCACGATCGCCTGGTTGGCTGCTGGACAGTCGACGCCAAGCCCCTGCCGGTCAGTCCCTACAGCAAGGACAACGAGGCCAAGTGGGGCTGGGCCTGCGACCGCAAAGCCCGTGGCTACAAGCTCTTTGCCATGACCGACGCTCAGGATCGCATGGTCGCCTGGCAGGTCAAGCCGATGAATGCCTCCGAACCGGTCGTGGCCCGAACGCTGCTGGAAGCGACCGACCGGCCGGGCTACGTCCTGGGCGACAGCATCTACGACAGCGGGCCCCTGCACGAATCGGCGGCCGACCGCGACCTGCAGTTGATCGCTCCCCGCAAAGAGCCGGGCGGCAACATCGGCAAGCGAGCCAGACAACCCACGCGGCTGCATGCGATCGATATGCTGGAGACGTTCTGCAATGGCTTCGGTCCGTCGATCTACACGCAACGCACGGACATCGAGCGGACCTTCTCGTTCATGGCCAGCAGCCGCGTGGGGCTGGATCATCTGCCGCCGTTCGTCCGAACTCTGGAGCGTGTGCGACTGTGGGTCCAAGGCAAAATCATCCTCTATCAGCCCGTTGAAAAAAGCCTCTTGGCACATATGGTATCATGCCCATCGTGACGGTCAAGGAGAGACACCGATGGCCATGGGCAAGCGGGGGCAGGAGCGACAGGCGGAGCTGTGGCTGGCCACGGCGGCGATGGTCGAGGCGCCGGGGCATCCGTTTTATCGGCGGCTGAATGAACTGCTGGCGGAGCACAGGTTTGACCCCTTTGCCGAGGAGCTCTGCGAGAAGTTCTACCATCCGGAGCTGGGCCGGCCGGGGATTCCGCCGGGGGTGTATTTCCGGATGCTTCTGATTGGCTACTTCGAGGGCCTGGACTCGGAGCGGGGCATCGCCTGGCGGTGCGCCGACTCGCTGACGTTGCGGGACTTTCTCGGCTATCCGCTTTCGAAGGCGACGCCGGACCATTCGAGCCTGTCGGTGATTCGCGGGCGGATCGACCTGGAGACGCACGAGGCGGTCTTCGGCTGGGTGCTGAAGGTGCTGGCCACCCAGGGGCTCCTTCGGGGCAAGACGGTGGGCGTCGATGCCACGACGCTGGAGGCCAACGCGGCCATGCGGAGCATCGTGCGGCGCGACACGGGGGAGAGTTATCCGGAGTTCCTGACGCAACTGGCCAAGGCCTCGGGCATCGAGACGCCGACGCGGGAGGACCTCGCGAAGCTGGACCGCAAGCGGAAGAACAAGGCCTCGAACGACGACTGGGAGAACCCGCACGACCCGGACGCGAAGATCACGAAGATGAAGGACGGCCGCACGCACCTGGCCCACAAGGCGGAGCACGCCGTGGACATGCAGACGGGGGCCATCGTGGCGGTGACGCTGCAGGGGGCGGACCGGGGCGACACGACGAGCCTCGAGGAGACGGTGGACACGGCTCTGGTGACTCTCCTGGAAGTGCAGAACGACCCGGCGACGGAAGACCAGGTGCACGCCGTGGCGGTGGAGGAACTGGTGGCGGACAAGGGATATCATTCGAACGCGACCTTGACCCAGTTGAAGGCGATGGCCGTTCGCACGTACGTCAGCGAGCCGGCCCGCGGCCAGCGGGACTGGGAGGGCAAGGCCGCGGAGCAGGCGGCGGTGTACGGCAACCGGCGGCGGACTCGCGGGAGGCGCGGCAAGGCGCTGATGCGCAAGCGTGGTGAGTTGATCGAGCGGAGCTTTGCCCACTGTTACGAGACGGGGGCCATGCGGCGGACGCACCTGCGAGGTCACGGGAACATTCTCAAGCGATTGCTGGTGCACGTGGCGGGGTTCAACCTGGGTCTGGTGATGCGTCAGGTGATCGGCATCGGCAAGCCGCGGCGGGCCCAGGACGGCTTGGCGGCGGCCCTTTCGGCGCTTCTCGAGCTGGTGCTGGGCGTCTGGGAGGGTGTGTGGCGTCCGTGGGGCCGGTTCCGGCATCTCTCGACCGCCTCCGCCGCCCAACCCCCCC
>Ga0272441_10012120_pt1 | contig 12660 bp, 11 predicted proteins | sample SSMProp6N_FD_193582 | JGI IMG/M metagenome (GOLD analysis project Ga0272441, IMG submission 193582) | Marine sediment archaeal communities from Little Sippewissett salt marsh, Falmouth, MA, United States - SSM-Prop-6N | ecosystem: Environmental > Aquatic > Marine > Wetlands > Sediment ...
GAAAGCCATATGGCGATCGGGGGTGCTGCGTTGACACAGCGCAATCTGCAGGCCGCCGAACAGGCTTTTCAGGAAGCCGTACGCCTTGACCCGCAACTCCTCAATGCCTGGACCATGATCATCCGCATCCGCGCGTCAAATCGCGATATCGACGGAGTGGCCAGAGCCCTGAACGAGGCACTTAAGGCCAATCCGGGACAGCCGGATCTGCTGGCGATGCAGCGTGATTTCGAAAACGCCCGATAAAACGCTTGTCAGCGCAAAGAAGGCGCAATGCAGCCTTGATTACACATCGGCCTGCGTGGTGGCCGAAAGATAATCGGAAGCCAGTCTTTTCATGGCAAGCCTGTAGGGACCGGGACCGAAGCTGATACGCGCAACGCCTGCTGCCGACAGGTCGGCAATCGACAGAGTATTGCCCAGCATCATGATGTTGACAGGCAGTTCAACCGAAGCGACCAGATCGCTGATCAGGTCAAGCCCGGCCAGTCCCGGCACGAAGAAACTCGACGCCCCAGCGGCTGCATAGGCGGCAGCCCGCTCTCGGGCCTGTGCCAGAAGCCCGCCATGTTTCGACGGATCTCGCTCTTTGAGAAAAAGGTCGGTACGCGCATTCACAACCAGCGGGATATTGCTGGCATTGCCAGCCTTACGCACCGCGGCGACACGGCTGGCCTGCACATCTATCGGATAAAGGTCGCTTGTGCCAACGATCTGATCTTCGAAATTGACGCCGATAACGCCGGCTTCGACCATGCGCGAGACATTGGCCGTAATCTGATCGGGAGCTTGCGCATAACCTCCTTCGAAATCGAGTGTCAGCGGAAGGTCGACCGTCGCGACAATACGCTTGACGACATGTTCGACTTGCGCGAGCGGGATCGCTTCACCATCGCCATAGCCTTGCGCGGCCGCCACTGACGCGCTGCCCGTGGCAATTGCCTGCGCACCCGCCTCGCCAACCACCCTGGCACTGCCGGCATCCCAGATATTGTAAAGCACGACGGGCTTGCCTTTCCTGTGCATCCCGGCAAAGGCGAGCGCCTTGTCTTTCTGTGTCATGACCTTGCTCCTGTCGTGTTTTTTGCAACCCGCTTAGCGAACTGCCGTTCGATCTCGATCAGGCGCTGCTTGCGCCACAGGCCACCGCCATAGCCCGTCAGCGATCCATCCGCGCCGATGACCCGGTGACAGGGAATGACAAGCCCGATCTGATTGGCGCCATTGGCACGCGCAACGGCACGGGTTGCATTGGGATGTCCGAGCGCGCTTGCCAATGTGGCATAGCTTACTGTCTCTCCGGCCGGAATCCTGCGCAACTGATCCCAGACACGACGTGCAAAGGCGCTGCCATGCAGACACAACGGCACCTTGAAATCAGCACTCTCGCCGCGAAAGTAACGTCCCAGTTCTTCCTCGACCTGATCGCTCGCAGCGAAACGGCCGAGGCCTATTTCAGACTGTGTCGCTTTACGCAAGCGCTTCAATTCGGAAGGCAGCAACTTGCGGTCGGCGAATTCCAGCAGGTGCAGCCCCTGACGGTCACTGACAGTGATCATCGGACCAAGCGGTGTTTCGATCCAGTCGGCCTTCAGTCTTTCGTGACCGATGAAATGCGACGGCGATTGCCCGAGAAGCCTGGCAAAGGCGCTGCGAAAACCGCTTGGTGATTCAAATCCGGCCTCAAGCCCGGCATCGATGACACGCTCGCCGGCCGCCATGACGGTAAATCCGTCGCGCAGCCGCGACAGGCGGACGATTTCAAGAAAGGTCGCCCCGAAATGCCGCTTGAAACTGCGCCGCACCGTCGAGGGATCAAATCCCAGGGCGGCGATATCCTTCTCGCTCCAGCGGCGGGCGGGATGCTGTTGGTGCAGATCCAGAAGCGTGCAGATGGCAGGATCGGCCTCTGCGGCGGGCGCCATCGGATGACACCGCCTGCACGGGCGAAAGCCGTTTTCGATACATGCCGCAATCGTTTCGTGAAATTTGCAATTCTCGCGGTTTGGCTTTCGCGCAGGGCATATGAACCGGCAGAATATGCCGGTGGTCGTGACACAGACATAGGCCCGCCCCTCATAACCGGGGTCCTTTGCGACAAGCGCTTCATAAAGCGTGTCATCGTCGGGCAGATCGAACATCATGGATGCAACATAACCGCAAGGCCGCGGCCTGTCCGCCTCGGATCGGGCGGTGATTTCCTGTCCTGCACCCGGGCATCAACATCGGCGCTGCGGATGGGCCCGGCCAAAGGCTGTGAAATCACGAAGAGATCACGACAGGGAGATGCAATGTCAGACCTCGTCGTCCTGCAAGCCATAGCCCTGCATGGCCTGTGCGGTTTCGGCAATTTCCGCCTCGGAAAGCAGTACGGAGCCGCCAATCAGCAGCGAATGGTAATATTGCCTTGCCAGTGTTTCCAGTTCGACGGCAAACCACATGGCCTTGTCCAGTGTATCGCCAAGCGCAATCATGCCGTGGCTGCCGAGCAGGCATCCCATGCGCTGGTCCAGTGCCTTCACGGCCAGCTGCGAAAGCTCTGACGTGCCAAAACGGGCATAGGGCGTGCAGCGAATATCCGGACCGCCAAAAGCGGCAATCATGTAGTGACAGGGCGGAATACCGCGCCGGGTCATGGAAATGATCGTGGCGAAGGTCGCATGGGTGTGTACGATGGCGTTGATATCCGGGCGTTCTTTCATGATGTCGAGATGAAAACGCCATTCCGTCGATGGTCTTTTGGGCCCCTGCCATGATCCATAGTCCGGCCCGAATGGCATATAGGCGACCATTTCCGGTTCCATGGTTTCATAGGCAATGCCACTTGGCGTGATCAGGATTCCCTCGTCATGGCGCACGGAAATGTTGCCGGATGTGCCCTGATTGAGACCGTTGTCATTCATCCAGCAACATTGACTGATGATGGATTGGCGCTTTGCGCGTTCTTCAGGCGTCATGTCGTTTCCTGTCTGTAGCGATGATGATCCGGCTTGAAGGGAATTCTCCCTACAGTTGATGCAAGGATTCCGCCCTGACTGCAATGGGCGCATCAGCTTTTATGGCCCTGATAATGGCATCAGCAAGCGGCAGATCATCCAGCGCGACGCGGCTTTTCATCCTGAGAGACTTGAGTGGCTCGACCAGTGCCGCCGCGACCAGCGTTCCCTCCACGGTCTCGCCCTTGAGCGGTCCTGCCATGGCATCGCGATAGCGCATGCCGGCGCCCATCATGCGGCCAAGCCTGGAATTGCGACCAGCCTGGCATGTCACATGCAGATCACCCATACCAGCCAGACCGTAGGCGGTCTCCGTGCGGCCACCGGACGCCGAAACAATACGCGCCAGTTCCAGGATCGCCTGATTGAAAAGGCTGGAAACCGCATTGTGACAGGCAGCACCATTCAGCGCGGGTTGGGTTTCAGCCACGCCGACAGGGCTGGAAACGCCAATGGCATAGAAATTCTTCAGGGCCGCACAGATTTCCAGCCCGATGAGATCATCGGTAAAACGCAACTGGTAATAGGGTGTTGAGATGACCTGCGCCCAGTCTTTTGCCAGCTCAATGTCCGAAAAACCGATAATCGCCGCGGTCTGACGGCGCACCGCCAGTTCACCCGCGATGCAAGGCCCGCCGATCGCGCCAATCGGTCCATGGCTGAAGCCTTTTCCGGCAAAGCTTCGTTCCATATGGGCGGGCAGGGTCTCGACATGGTCAGCGGTCGGCCCTATCCCCTTGGTCAGCATGACGATGGGCGGTGTTCCCGAAACATGGTCCGCAAGAACATCGATCGCCCAGTCTATACCCGGCGTCGAAATGCCGCCGACAATCAGATCGGCCGACCCGTCAAAGGCCGCTGACATTTCATGATCCTGAAACACCGTAATATTTGCGCCTATCTCCGCCTTCAGACGTGGATGCACGCGTGTCTGGCGCATCATGCTGACCAGTTCCCGGTCAAGATGGGTGCCGACGAGACGCACATCCATTCCGCGGTCCGACAATGGCAGGCAGAAGGCCGTCCCCATGACACCGGCGCCCAGAACAACAACCCGTCTCATGCGGCATCTCCCTTTGCGCTGGTTTTGCACTCGACAGCCGAATGTCGGGCTGCAAATTCTTCCAGCAGACCCGCCTCTGCCGCTATGTCCAGGATCGAAAACCTGTCGCGAATTTCGCGCGCATGGACAAGCGCCTGACAATAGATGCCGGCCGGCAAGCCGCTCTGCGCCGCCGTGACATAGCCACCCGCTGCCTGAAGGGCATTTTCAAGCACCGCACTGGGCAGCATCACCTCACGAAGCGGTTTGCGAAATGCATCCCAGTCGCGTGCCATCTCTGCCGAGAGCCGACGGGCGGTCGCTTCATCCAGCGCCTTGGCCGAAAGCGCACTCAGACAATGTTTGCCCATCTCTTCACCGTAACGCGCCATGATGGCGGCCCGATCGACACTGCTCGCCGAAAGCACTGGCGGCTCGCCGGAATCGAGCACGAGATGCTGAAGCCGCGACATCGACACGGCGGCATAGCCGACCTGATGACCATGAAGTGTGCCGGGATGATCCTTGCCGGCAAACATGTCGATCCAGTGGCTGACAAGATGCTCGGACATCGAGCCATGATGGCTGGTGCCCGTAAAGCATGTGCCAAGTCCGGTCCAGGTCAACAGGCGGTAGAGAGTGCGTATGGCCTCCCTGTTTCCCGTGGCCAGGCCCGCCGCGCTTTTGAACAGTTTTGCCTCATCATGCGCCTGCAGCATGAACGGAAGTTCGAAATAGGGCGTGCCGAGCAGACGTGAAGACAGGCGCCAGTCGACCTGTGCGCTCGACCGGCACAGGCAATCGCCAAGCCCCGAGCGTGCCAGATAGGGCGGCGCCTTTGCGGCCACCGCCACATCCATGAAAAGCCCGCGCGGGGTATGTGCTTTCAGGGATTGCTTGAAGCCTTTTTCGTTGCTGATCGAGGCCGTGATAGAGGTATAACCATTCATCGAGGCGGCCGTGGCGAAGGTCGCAAAAGGCCGGCGATCGAGAAATGTCGCATATTTCACGAGATCCTGCAGTGTGCCGGAGCCGACTGCGATCAGCGCATCGGCATGGCGTGTGCGCTCGCGTATCTGTGCGACGGCAAAGGCATCGGCTTCGTCGAAATCGACCACGGTCTCGTCAATGGCGGCAATGGCGCGCAATCCCCTGGCGACGCGTGCGCCAAGCGCTTCATGGGTGCGCGGGTCGCAAATGACGGCCAGCCGCCGGCCAAGACCGAGTGGCGCGACAAGATCGGCTTCGGCCCCTTCGGTCGTATCCATCAGACGGATATCGAGAAACGGAATGGCCGCGGCCCGCCGACCGGTTTCAGGATTGACCCATTCACCACGCAGCATGGCAGCGATAAGGGAGTCGAATGGTTCACCACTTGTCGGTGATGACGGAACGGATGTCATGAATGCGCCTTGGCCAGCATGTCGAGATCGGCAAAAAGCGGTTCGACCTGCGGATAAATCCGCTTGTAGAGGGCAAAGAGCGACCGATAGGCCGCATGCCGCTCGGGGTCGGGTTCGGATACGGCAATGATCCGGCCGGCCATGGCGCGGGCCGCGTCGGAAAAACTGTCATACCAGCCAATCCCGACGGCCGCACACATGCCGGCACCCAGTGACGATGCCTCGATCGTATCGGAGCGCTCGATCGTCTTGCCCGTCACATCGGCAAAGATCTGCCGCCAGATTGCAGAAGCCGCCCCGCCGCCAATGCCGATATAGCGTTCGACGGTCTGGCCAAGTTCTTCCTCTGCCGCGCGCGTGCTCAAATGCTGTTCGAGCGCAAGACCTTCCATCAGCGCCCGATAAAGATGGCCACGACCATGGGCACCGGACAGGCCGATGAAGACGCCGCGTGCGCTGGAGTTCCAGTAGGGCGACATCACGCCTTGCCAGTATGGCAGCATCAAAAGCCCTTGCGCGCCAATTGGAACATCGGCGGCCTCGGCCTCCAGGGTGGCAAACAAGGCTTCCCCCGACAGGGCATCATTCTTGCAGATGGTGTCGACAAACCAGCTAACCGTGAATGTGCCGCCACGCAGGCAGGATTCGTAATAATACCCCTCGCCCGTCGGGCTTCCCATGGTCCGCCAGGCCTGCGACGTGTGATAGGCTGACCCATGAATGCCCGAGACGAGCGCCGTCCCGATATTGAGATAGGCACAATCCGGGCTCAGCGCGCCCGCGCCAAGCCCGGCAAGCTGGCCATCGCCACCACCGGCAACGACCGGCGTCCCCTCGACCAGCCCCGTCTCGCCGGCCGCAACCGCATTGACATGGCCAAGCACACGGCCCGGCCTTTCGGCTTGCGGCAATTGCGACACCTCGATGCCGACGGCTGACAGAATCTCGTCGGACCAGCATTTGTTGCGGTTGTCGAACAGACCCAGCGGATCGGCGCTCGCCCAGCTTGTGGCGTAACGCCCGGTCAGGCGATGCGTCAGATAGCCATGCACATCGGCAAACATGGCGGTTGCGGCATGCAGTTCCGGCTCGTTCTGGCGCATCCAGTAGATGCGGTTCGAGACCGGAATCACATCGACCGGCTTGCCCGATATGGCATGGATGCGCGCTGTCCCATCCTGCTCTGTGCCAAGGCGATCAGCAAGCTCCTCGACAAGATCACGGGCGCGCTCGTCAAGCCAGACCATGCCGGCACGCACCGCCCTGCCATCGGCATCGAGCGGTGCAAAGGTCTCGCGCTGATTGGAAATGGCAAGCGCCTTGATGCGCGCACTGTCGATCCGCCCGGCAAGCGCGTTCAGCGCCTTGCGGGTCGCGCGCCACCAGTCTTCGGGATCCTGTTCGTAATAATTGGCTTTCGGGCTCGACAGGGCCAGACTGTCACGCCCCTCGGCGACCAGGCGGCCATTTATGTCCCAGGCAATCGCCTTGGTTGCCGTGGTCGAGGCATCGATGCCGACGACCAGATCCGCATTGACCGTGCTAGCGGGGCGCATCGAGCCCCCTTTCGCTGGCAAAACGGCCACCACAGATCAGCGCGGCGGTATCCTCATCCGTGACCAGCACATCGATCACGCCCTTGCGCAAGGCACCGCGAATGGCCTGATAGCGCTCGACACCCCCGGTCACCAGAATGACACAGGCAATGCCGGCCAGATCATCCGGGGGCAGCGCGATGACACGGCGGTTGAGAGGATGGTCGACGATTTCACCATTTTCATCGATCCAGTAGCCAAGCAGATCGCCGATCGCCCCGGACGTCTTGAGTGTCTCGGCATCCTCGGGGCCGATCAGACCAAGACGCATCATGGAGGATTCCATGTCGAGCGCGCCGACAGAAATATAGGCGATATCAGCACGGCGGGCATGCTCAAGCGCATCGACGATCATCGGCTGGCGCATCAGCATGGCGCGCGATTCCGCGGTATCGGTAAAGGCAGGACCGGCAATATAGGAGCATTCGGCACCAAACATGTCGGCCAGCCGCAACGCCGTTTCATAGGAGTTCATCACCGATCCGCGCGTCAATCCGCCGATCAGCGAGACGACCTCCAGATTGGAGATCGGCCGCGCCTCCATGGCCTTCAGACTGCCCTGCAATGTCCGGCCCCAGCCGACACCAACAACCGTGTCGTCATTCAGTCGATCGGACAACAGGCGGCCACCTTGGGCGGCCACCATCATGCGCATATTGGCCGGATCCATGGGTTTGGGCACGACATGGACCTCTGCAACGTCAAAAAGATCCCGCAAGGCGAATTCAAGCTCGACGCAACCGACCAGCCGCTTGTTGATGCGCACCTGAACAAGTCCGTTGTCCCGCGCCGCAGACAGCATGCGATTGACACGAACCCGGTTGGTGCCGAGATAACGGGCGATCTGTCCCTGGGTCTGGCCTTCCATATAATAGAGCCAGCAGGCGCGCGTGGCCATTTGCTGATCCTGATCGAAGTCACTGCCCGGCGCCGGCCGCTGGCCTTGCATCATCCCCGCTCGAAAGGTCAATTTGGTGTCCATGGGCTGCATTCTCCCGGAAACGCCCAGACCTGCCCGTCAGACCGCCACACCGCTTGCGGCATCAAAGACATGGGCACGCTCAAGATCGGGCGTAAGCGTTATCGCTTCGCCTGGCGTGTAGTCTCGCCTGACCTTGGTGATGGCGCACAGGTCCCTCCCCTCAAAGGCGCAGTAGAGATGAATTTCAGGGCCGGTCGGTTCAACAACGGAAAGTGCGGTTGAAATGCCATCCTCTTTTTCAAGGCTCATATGCTCGGGGCGAATGCCGAAGATGACGGATTGCCCGTCACGCAATCCATCGCGCGCGGGCAGAAGGATTTCACTCCCGTTGTCGGTTTGCAATATCGGCCGACCGGAAGAAAGCAAAACCGTGCCATGGATCAGGTTCATGGCGGGCGAACCGATAAATTCGGCAACAAAAAGATTGACCGGATTGTCATAGACATCGAGCGGCACACCGATCTGCTCGATGACACCGGCCCGCATGACGACAATGACAAATGCGAAACAGATCGACGCCGCGGATCAGAACCGCCACGGCGATCACCTTCGACATCATCGGCAGGGTCAGCCGGCGAAATACCTGAAAGGCGTTGGCACCGTCGATCGCGGCCGCCTCATAGGGTTCCTTGGGCAGCGAGCGCAATCCCGCCAGCATGATCAACACCATGAACGGCGTCCATTGCCAGATATCGGCCAGAAGCACACCGGCCAGCGCCGTGCTGCCCGTGGCAAGGATCGGGTTTTGCGGCGACAAGAGACCCAGCATGTAGAGGTTTTGGCTGAGCCAGCCGAAAGACCCGTCCATCATCAGGAGAAACATCATGCCGGTGACCGCCGGCGGCACGACCAGCGGCAGCGTCATCAGCGCACGCATGAGACCATATCCACGCCGGTCCTGATCAAGCAGCATGGCAATCGCCAGACCGAGCACAACCTGGATGACGAGTGCAAGGACCGTATAGGTGAAAGTGACCTGGATCGCGTTCCACACGCGCTCGTCCGTCAGCACTTCGCCCCAGTTTTTCAGGCCGACGAATTCATCGACACGCTTGATGCGATTGCGCTGATGCAAGGACAGCCAAAAGGCGTAAAGAAGCGGGTAAATTCCGAAAATGATCAGCATGGCCGTCATTGGCGCAAGCCAGGGAAATGGATGCTCCGATGACAGCCATGACGGGAGTGTAAACCTGCGCGGTCTTTGCCCTGCCATGGCCGGGGCGTAATGGCTCAAGCATCCCTCCCGTGACGCCTTGCTGACGCTTTTCGTCAACGAATGAATGATCTGCCCGTTGAGAAATTTTGTTACGATCAGCGATCAAGTGTTCAAACCATGCTGTCAATGCTGTAGCTTGTCAACGGTTGATGTCGCAAAAGCCGGCATGTCATGCGATTATCCCGCCGCACAGCGCTTTTCGACCTGCCCCGTGATGGAGCGTAAAAGCGATCCTCGGCAGTCTTTTGCCTTTTTACGACACCGGCAAAAGACTATGAACAAGCATCAAGAGGCTGATTTGCTGCGCGCCTTCGTTTCCACGAAGCGATGATGCGCCGGACAGGAGAAACGGATGATTTCGGCATTGAACCAGGATTTGCTGTCGCGCAACGCGCACAAGGGGCCGATCCGTATCGGGCTTGCGGGCGCAGGACAGATGGGCACTGACATCATCGTTCAGGTTGCACAGATGACCGGTTTGACCATCGCGGCCATCGCGGAAGTGCGCACCGATCTCGCCGAAGCCGCCTTGCGCATGGCCGGTACCCGCGAAAGTCAATGGCAGAAGGCGGGCTCCGCAATGGCCGTGGACCGCGCCATCGAGGCCGGCACCACCGCTCTTGTCGAAGACATTGCCCATCTTGCCGAATCGGGTCTGATCGAGGTCATCATCGATGCCACCGGCAATCCGGAAATCGGCGCGCGTCTGGCCCTGAAGGCCATCGATAACGGCAAGCATATCGTCATGCTCAATGTCGAGGCCGACATCACCGTCGGTCGCGTCTTTGCCCGCAAGGCCAAAGCTGCCGGCGTGGTCTATTCGGGCGCTGCCGGTGACGAGCCGGCCTGCACGCTCGAGATCGTCGGATTTGCCGAAAGTCTCGGGCTTGACGTGGTGTGCGCCGGCAAGGGCAAGAACAACCCGCTCGATATCGACGCCGTGCCCGATGACTATGTCGAGGAGGCGCGCCATCGTGACATGAACCCGCGCATGCTGGTCGAATTCATCGATGGTTCGAAAACGATGATCGAGATGGTGGCGATTGCCAACGCGACCGGGCTCGTTCCCGACAAGCCGGGCATGCACGGGCCACAGGCCACGCGTGAGGAACTGGCCAGCGTGCTTGTGCCCAAAAGCCATGGCGGCATCCTGTCACAAAAGGGATGCGTCGATTATTCCATCGGCAAGGGCGTCGCACCCGGCGTCTTCTGTGTGGTCGAGGCCAGGCACCCGCGGATCACCGAACGGCTTGTCGATCTGAAGGTCGGCAAGGGGCCTTTCTTCACGATTTATCGGCCCTATCACCTGACCAGCATCGAAGTTCCGCTGACGGCGGCGCGCGCCGTTCTCTACAACCGCGCCGACATGACACCGCTTGACCGGCCGGTCGCCGACGCCATGACACTCGCCAAGCGTGATCTTGTCCCCGGTGAACGTCTGGGCAAGATCGGTGAGAGCGCCTACCGGGCCTTTGCCATGACGGCAAGGCAAGGCCGTGTGGCCGGCGCTCTGCCGGTCGGTCTGGCCGAAAACGCCGAGATCCTGGCACCGGTCAGACGCGGAGAAATGATCACCTATGCCAATGCGCGGCCCGATCCATCCATGCTGATCACCCGCATGCGCGCCAAACTGGATGCTCTTGACGACGCAAGGCCGCAAGTCGCCGAATAAGGGCCGGACCCATCAGGGCTGCGGCCGTAAAAGCAGAAAGAACGGCGTCGACTTCAGACCTTTTCACCGGCGGCACGCCACCGCGCACGATAGGGCTCGAGACCGGGCAGCAAGGGTGGCGAAACGGGACGAAGCGCAAGCGGGCGCTCGGGAAAGTCCTGCCTGCGCTCGAAAAGCCCGACAAGGGCGGCACCGGCGGCCGTGCCATCGCGCAGATCGGAAATCATGACCGGCTGATCGGGGCGCAGGGCCGCAAGCACCGCACAAAACACCCGATTTTGCGAAAAGGGTCCGTCAATGATGATCTGGTTTGTCGACCCGACCGCATCGAGCGACAAATCCGTCATCAGGGCACAGTAAAGCGCCCCGAGTGCCGCCCGGCTTGCCTCACCCTCCGGCATCGCGCCGACAATGCGGCCCTTGCCACCCGTATGTGGCAACGGTCCACCGGAACGGCTGAAGGAGGGAAGCGCCATCACATCCTTTTCGATCAACCGGCCCGTCTCTTCGAGCGTTGCCAGCGACGGATCGGCCTTGCCGGCGACAAGTTCGATCTCGTTTCCGCCCATGAAGCGGCTGCAGGCGACCGGCCGCCCGAAAATATCGGTATTGGTCGCCGTATCACGGGCCGGATCAAGCGTGGTGATGTCACCGTCGCTGTTGAAGATGATGATCCAGGTGCCCGTCGACAGCAAGGTGAAGCCCGAAAGGCTGGCTGCCAGATAACGGGCATAATTGGCGTTGGAATCGTGAATTCCGACCTTGACCGCAAGACGACCGCGTAACGGGCTTGCAACGAATTCGTCGCGCAAACGTCCAAGCACATCCCAGGCAGGGCGGATCGGGGCCAGCAATCGATCCCATCCGTGTTCAACCGCAAGCCGTGTCGGGATGTTGTCGAGCGGACGGATCAGATGGGTCTGGGCGCCAAGCGCCGTCAGCTCGCTGGCAGCGCAGCCGCTCATCCGCCAGGCAATATACTGCCCCCAGGGCATGATCGTCCTGACCCGGGCAAATGCCTGATCATAGGCATTCTCCTGCCAGTAAAGCTGCAGACCAAGGGTCAGCGCCATCGGGTTGGTCGGCGCATAGCCTTCCGAAAACGGCGGCTCGATCCGCCGATACGCCTCGGCAATCGCAGCGGGAGGCTCCGCCATGTAATCCATGACCGGCAAGGCGAGAGCGCCCTTTTCGTCCAGCAGCGCCAGGCCCGAACCATGCGCGCATGGTACGATCACGTCGACCGGCAAGATGGCATCGAATTCCGGCAGAACCGCCCTGAAGAAGGACAGGGCGGGTTCCGCATCGAGCGCGCGGTAACCCGGCCAGACATGCGAGGCACTTGCCGTGCGCCGTTCGCACACGAACTGGCCCTGACCGTCAAACAGGAACAACTTGGTGTTGGTCGACCCTGCATCGAAAACCAGGATGCCGCGCGGACCCGCCATCATCGCTCACCTTGCTTTTGCCGTGAAACCCTGTTCAGGCAGGCTGCCGCCGGACAGACAGTCAAGCGGAATATTTCCGATCGAGCGCATCGATGGCAGCGACATTGTCGGCCGAGCGGCCTTGCGGATCGAATGTGTGACGCAGCCATGCATCCACGATCGACTTGGCAAGTTCGGGACCGATCACGCGCGCGCCCATGGTGATGATCTGGGCATTGTTGCTGAGTTGCGCACGTTCGGCCGAATAGGTGTCATGGGTCAGCGCGGCACGGATCAAGGGCACCTTGTTGGCCGAAATGCAAACGC